>Ga0180220_1000354_pt1 | contig 56345 bp, 50 predicted proteins | sample eDN5th37CBELigBY_FD_151335 | JGI IMG/M metagenome (GOLD analysis project Ga0180220, IMG submission 151335) | Enriched backyard soil microbial communities from Emeryville, California, USA - eDNA 5th pass 37_C BE-Lig BY (version 2) (version 2) | ecosystem: Environmental > Terrestrial > Soil >...
CGCGGTGTGCGACCGCAAGCAGGCGGCCGCCGTCCAGCCGCTCGTTGGCGCGTCGCAGAATAAGCTCCACGGCGTCCCGATAGGGATATTTAGGATTCAGATGGACGGAGCGCGGAGCGGCGCCCGCTTCACAAAAATCCTGGCTTTCGCAGCCTATGCCCTCGATCTTGCCGCTCCAGGCCGCGTGCCGGGATGCCGGGCCGGCGGACGCATCGAACAGGGCGAATTTGATGCTGGAGGAACCGCAGTTCAGCACCAGGATCTGTGTCTGTGTAAAAGCTTGACCAGTGGTCATATGGGGGAACTCCTGTAGTGGTAGGCTGGCAGCCGCGCCAGAGAGCCGCCCAGGCGCGGGCCTCCGAAAGCTCGATTGGGCAACATGAATGCGGATGTATCGGCCATAAGCATTTCACGGCCTTAGTACATATGCTGGCCGCCGTTCATGGCTAGGTTGCTGCCTGTCATGAAGGCGGCCAGGTCGCTGCAGACGAAGGCCACCAGGGCGCCGATTTCTTCCGGGCGCCCCAGGCGGCCGACGGGAATCTGGGAAATGACCTGGGTTTCGAGCACTTTGGGGTCCATCGCGGCGACCATGGCCGTATCCATGTAGCCGGGCGAGACCGTGTTCACGGTGACGCCTTTGCGGGCCAGCTCAAGAGCCAGCGACTTGGTGAAGCCATGGATGCCCGCTTTGGACGCGGCATAGTTGGTTTGGCCGAACTGGCCCTTGCTGCCATTGATGGACGCTATGTTGACGATGCGCCCCCAGCCTGACTCGATCATGCCGTCGATGAAGGGATGCGTAACGTTGAACATGGAGTCCAGATTGGTGCGCAACACACGGTCCCAAGAGGACTTTTCCATTTTCCTGAATGTGCCGTCCTGGGTGATGCCGGCATTGTTGACCAGGATGTCCACCCGATGGCCGTCCGCCCGGATGCGTTCGGCCATGGCGAGGCAAGAGGCTTCGTCGGCGACATCCGCGCCGTATGCCTGGTAGCGGTAGCCTTGAGATGCCTGGGCTTCCAGCCAGGCCGCCACATGATCATTGCCGGGCGTATGGGATACCAGTACGGTGTGGCCCTGGTCGTGCAGGGCGCGGGCGATGGCTTGGCCTAGGCCGCCGGTGCCGCCGGTGACCAGTGCTGTGTGGGAAGTTGTCATGATGGATTCCTTGAAGAACGAATATCAGGCCATGCTGCCGATGGCCGAACGGAAGCGCCGCAGCGATAGGTAGAACATGATCGAACCGATAAGCAGCAGAGCCAGGAGAGACGGCCAGACGACGTCGAAGCCCGCGCCCCGATACAGAATGGCCTGGCCCAGTTCGACAAAATGGGTGGTCGGCGCGGCCAGCATCAAGTCCTTCACCAGCGGGGGCATGCTCTCGCGCGGGGTGGTGCCGCCCGACAACATCTGCAGCGGCAGCAGGATCAGCATCATCAGCATGCCGAACTGCGGCATATTGCGCGCCAAAGTGGCCAGGTAGGTGCCCATCGACGTCATGGCGAACAGATGCAAGGCCGCGCCGAAGAAGAACAATGGCAAGGATCCTTCTATCGGCACATGCAGCAGGCCGCGCACGATGCCGTTGAGCGACAGCGCGGCCGCGACCAGAACCACGAGACTCATCGACCAGACCTTGGACAGCATGATCTGCAAAGGCGTCACGGGCATGACCAGCAAATGCTCTATGGTCCCGTGTTCGCGTTCGCGGATCAGCGCGGCCCCCGTCAGGATGATGGACAGCATGGTGATCTGGTTGATGATTTCCATCAGGCCGCCGAACCAGGATTTTTCCAGGCCGGGGTTGAATCGCGCCCGCAGGACCAGGTCCACCGGCGCCGCCGCCGTAGGGTTGCGCCCGCGCAGGAAGGTATTGATTTCGTCCTGTATGATCTGCTGGATGTTGCCGGCGCCGGTGAAGGCCTGGCTCATGCGTGTGGCGTCCACGTTGATCTGGATCTCGGCATTGCCTCCGGCCAATACGTCGCGCTGGAAGTTCGGCGGGATGTTCAGCACGAAGGAGTAGCGGCCGATGTCCATGCCCGGGTCGACCTCCTGGTGACTGATCATGGCCGGGGGAATGAATTGCGGCGGGTAGAACGCGGCCGTGATTTGCTGGGACAAGGGCGAGTGGTCTTCGTCCACGATGGCGATGGAGACATGGTGCAGCGTTTCGGGAACCGCCGTGGCGGCGGTATAGACCGAAACCGTGAACGAGAAGGCGATCAGCGCCAGCATGACGGGATCGCGCCACAGGCTCCAGAGTTCCTTGATGCCCAGTCGCCAGATGGTTGCCGAGGAATGCAGCTTCATGTCAGCGGTCCTGTTTGCGAAGAAGGGCAATGGCCGCGCCCAGGATCACGGGAATGGACAGCATCATGGGCCATATCGAAGACCACAGGTCGCGGAACTCCAGCGCCTTGTTGAAGACGCCGCGGCTGATGGTGAACATGTAGGCAGCCGGATAGGTATTGCCGATGATCTTCCCCAGACCTTCCATCGAACTTACCGGATCCAACAGGCCGGAAAACTGGACGGCGGGGATGAGGGTGGCGATCATGGTGAAGAACATGGCGGCTATCTGGCTGCGCGTCATGGCTGAGGCAAGAAGGCCGAGCCCCGTGGAGGCGATGCAATACAGGATGCCGGTCAGCGCCAGGGTCGAGACGCTGCCCTTGATGGGCACGCCGAAAATGGTGACCGACAGTAGGCACATGGCGGTGAGATTCAACAACGCCAGGCCGATGTACGGAATCTGCTTGCCCAGCAGGAATTCGCTGCGCGTGATGGGAGTGACATACAGGTTGATGATCGAACCCATTTCCTTTTCGCGGACGACGGCCAAGGCGGTCAGCATGGCCGGCAGCATCATGAGCAGCAGTGGAATCACCACAGGCACCATGGCCGGCAGGCTGCGCACGTCGGGGTTGTAGCGAAAGCGGGTTTCCAGGTTGGCCGGCAGGCTGACCGGCGTGCCCAAGCGTTCGCGCGCCTGCTGCATCAGCCATTGCTGATGCAGGCCCTGGACATAGCCCTTGACGGTCTCGGCCCGTTGCGGCATGGCGCCGTCTATCCAGGCGCCGACTTCGACCGTGCGGCCGTGCAGCAGGTCGCGTCCGAAGCCGGGAGGTATCTCGATGGCCAGGGAAATCTCGCCGCTGCGCATGCGGCGATCCATATCGGCATCGCTAGTGATAGGGGGATGCTCGACAAAATAGCGCGAGCCCGACACGTTGAGCGTGTAATCGCGGCTGATGGTGCTCTGGTCCAGGTCCAGGACCGCAAAGCGCAGGCTTTCCACATCCATGCTGATGCCGAAGCCGATGACGAACATCAGCACCAGGGATCCGAGCAGGGCCAGCGTACCGCGTACGGGATCGCGACGCAACTCTATCGATTCGCGCTTCGTGATGCTCAGCAGCCGGGCAAGGCTGAAAGAGGGGATGCGCGCGGCGGCGCCCGGCGCATCGGCGCCCGACGCGGCGGCCGGCGTCCCGGCGTCCGACGCGCTTCCGTTGGAACGGCGGGGGGCGGACGAATCATCGGCGCCGATCGCGGGTTTGGATGCGGGATGGGCATCCGGAGCCGCCATGGCGCCATCGGCCTCGAGCAGATAACTGATGAATGCTTCCTCGAGCGTGCGGACCCCCTTCTTGCGCACCAGCTCGGCCGGGCGGTCGCTTTCCAGCACGCGTCCCGCATGCATCATCGACATCCGGTCGCAGCGCTCGGCTTCATTCATGAAGTGGGTGGAGATGAAGATCGTGACCTGGTCGCGCCGCGACAGCGTAATCAGCAAGCGCCAGAATTCATCCCGGGCTATCGGGTCGACGCCTGATGTCGGCTCGTCGAGAATAAGCAGCTCGGGCTCATGGACCATCGCGACGGCAAGCGACAGGCGCTGGCGAATCCCGAGCGGCAGGCTGTCAGGAAGCGAGTCCAGCACATTGCCCAGGCCGAAGCGCTCGACCATTGCGGCGACGCGCTCGTCGATACGCGCGGGCGGCACATGGAACAGGCGTGCGTGCAGCACCAGGTTCTGACGGACCGTCAGCTCTCCGTACAATGAAAAAGATTGCGACATATAGCCGACACGGCGGCGCACGTCGAGATCGTGAGGATCGATCTCGCGGCCGAACAGCCAGGCCTTGCCCTCGCTGGCCGGCAGCAGGCCGGTCAGCATTTTCATGGTGGTCGTTTTGCCGCAGCCGTTCGAGCCAAGAAAGCCGAAAATCTCCCCGCGCCGGATACGGAAACTGACATGGTCGACCGCCACGAAATCGCCGAAACGCATCGTCAGGTCGCGCGCCTCGATGGCGATGTCTTCCGCGCCGGTTTCGGCCAATGGAGGGATCTCGACGGGGGCGTAGCCTTCGCGTTTGCTGGCGGGCAGCAGCTGGATGAAGGCGGATTCCAGCGTCTTGGCGCCGGTATGCTCGAGCAGTTCCGCTGGCGTCCCGGTCGACAGAATGCGCCCTTCGTCCATGGCCACCAGCCAGTCGAAGCGCTGTGCCTCGTCCATGTATGCGGTGGCGACGATGACGCTCATGCCGGGCTGGCCGGCGCGTATGCGGGCAATCAGGTCCCAGAACTGCGCGCGGGCAAGCGGATCGACGCCTGTGGTGGGCTCATCGAGGATCAGGAGATCCGGATCATGGATCAGGGCGCAGCACAGGCTGAGTTTCTGCCTCATGCCACCCGACAGCTTGCCGGCCGGCCGCGACAGAAAGGGATGCAATCCGGTGCTGCGGGTCAGGTCGTCGATGCGGCGCCGGCGCTCGGCGGGGCCCTGGCCGAAAAGCCGCGCGAAAAACTGCAGGTTCTCTTCGACCGACAAGGTCGGGTACAGGTTCTTGCCCAGGCCTTGCGGCATGTAGGCAATGCGTGGGCAAGTGCGGTTGCGATGCGCGCGCTGCGCCATATCGCCGCCCAGCACCTCCACACCGCCTTCCTGGATGATCCGGGCTCCAGCCAGGATCGACAGCAGCGTGGATTTGCCCACGCCATCGGGACCTATCAGGCCTATCATCCGACCCGCGGGCACATCCAGGTCAATGTGGTCCAACGCCAGGGTCTTGCCGTAGCGATGGCTCAAGCCATTGATCCGGGCCGCGAAAGCATCCAGTGTCATGGGCTTACTCGGGCAGCTTGACGTTCAGGGACGCCGGCCAGGGCTGCGTAGCGTCGGCGCGCACCCAGGCGACGCCGGGCAAGCCGGTCTTGACCTGCTCCAGATGCTTTTGCAGCAGATCGACCGGAATGCGGGCCTTGACGCGGAACATCAGTTTCTGCCGCTCGCTGGCGGTTTCCACGGTCTTGGGGGTGAACTGCGCCTGGCTGGCCACGAAAGAGACGTTGGCCGGAATGACATATTGCGGTGCGGCATCCAGAATGATGCGCGCTTCGCTGCCGATGGCCAAACGGCCGGCTATGGCCTCGGGCATGAAGAAAGTCATGGTCACATCGGCCAGATCGAGCATGTTCAGCACCCGTCCGCCTGCGGCCAGGACCTCTCCGGGCTGGGCCACACGCAGCTGGATGCGTCCATCGCGCGGCGCCTTGAGCCGGCTATCCTCTAGATCGGAGCGGATGCGGGCGACGGTTGCGGCAGCCGCGGCGACCGCCGATTCAGCGCCGACTTGATCGGCCTTCGCCGCGGTGACGCCGGCCTGTGCGGAGACGACTTGGGCTTTGGCGGCCGCCAATCCCGCTTCGGCGCTGTAGACCCGGGCGCGGTCATCGTCCAGTTCCTGCTGCGAGGCGGCGCCCCGTTGGGCCAGCGTGCTGGAGCGGCGCAGGCGCTGCCGGGCGACATTCAAATCGCTTTCACGCTGCTTTACGAGGGCTTGGGTGGTCAGGACTTCGCTTTCGCGCAGAGCGACCTGCGCCTGGGCGGCCGCCACGGCATGGGTGGCCTGGCGTTGCCTGGCCTGGGCCTCTTCCAATTGGGCCTGGAGGGATTCCAGATTCATGACCGCCAAAGTCTGGCCGGCCTCGACGAAGTCGCCCTCGTTGACGAGGATCTGCTCCACCCGGCCGGGTAGCTTGGTCGCGATGTCGATTTCGGTGGCTTCGATGCGCCCGTTGCCGCGCATGAGCCCCGGCGGAAACTCGCTTTCCTGGGATAGATGCCATGCGGTGTAGGCGCCCGCGGCGACTGCGATGACCAGAAGCACGGGCAGGAATTTCTTGATTTTTGCGGACAGGTTCATGTGGCTCAGGGGACGGTATCGGTTGATGGGGTCGAGCCGCTGACGGCCGGAACTGGCGGTGTCGAGGCGGCGGGGCCTGCAAATGCCGGGCCCGCGCCTCCGCCCAGGGCGGCATACAGCGCCACCTGGCTCGATAGCCAGGCGCGGCGAATCTGAACCAGTTGCTGCTGGGCGGTCAGCAGATCGCGTTGGGCATCCAGGACTTCCAGATAGGGCGCTGCGCCGCTGTCATAGCGCAACTGGGCCAAGGTGGCGCGTTCGGCCTGCGTCTGCGCCATGCGCGCCTGGATCTCCAATTGCCTGGCCAGCCATTGGCGGGCGGACAATGCATCGGATACTTCGCGGAATGCCGTCTGGATGCTTTTTTCGTAGTTGGCCACAGCCATGTCGCGGCGGACTTCAGCCACATCCAGGCTGGCCTGCAGGCGGCCTGCCGTAAAAATGGGGATATCGATTATGGGAATGAAGGTCCAGGCCTTGCTGCCGCTGTCGAATAGCCCATCCAGTTCGGCGCTGGCGGACCCCGCGCTCGATGTCAGTGCGATGCGGGGCAGGAATGCGGCGCGTGCCGCGCCTATCCTGGCATGCGCTGAGCGCAACTGATATTCGGCGGCGCGAATGTCCGGGCGCGCCACCAAGACCTCGGAAGGCAGGCCGGGTTCCAGGCGCGCCAAGCGCATCGATTCGAGCGCGATGTCGCGGGTGGGCTGAATACCGGGGTCGGCGCCCACGAGCAGTGTCAGGGCATGCAGGGCCGCGGCGCGTTCTTGTTCCAGTTGGGCCTGCAGGGACTGCGCCTGAATCAGCAGTGTGCGCACCTGAGTCAATTCGAGTTCCGAAGAGGATCCGACGGCCTGGCGTTGCAGGAAGATTTCCAGCGTCTGCTGGCGGTTGCGGACGGCCTCGCCGGCGAGAAACGCGCGCTGGTCCAGCTCGCGCAGGGCCAGCACCGAGTCGACCACCTGCCGTACCAGGGCCACCTGTACCGCCTGGCGGGCGGCGTCCGTCGCCAGCCATTCATCCAGCGCGGCGTCCTTGAGATTGCGGACGCGTCCCCACAGATCGATTTCCCAGTTGGTCAGGCCCACGGTGGCTTGGTGCTGGGACTGTATCGAGGGCTGGCCGGTCAGGCTGAGATCGCCGGGCACCCGGCTGCGTTGGCTGCTTCCCTGGACTTCGATGGAAGGTATCTGGTCCGATCGCTGGATGCGGTAAGCGGCTTCGGCTTCGCGGACGCGCAGCACGGCCAGGCGTAGGTCGCGATTGTGTTCGAGCGCCAGGCCGATCAGCCGGCGCGTGTCGGCATCCTGGAAGTAATGCGCCCAGTCCAGATCCGCCAAGGCCTGTGCGGCGGCGGTGTTGGTATCTTCGGACCAGCTGTCGCTTACCGGCAGCGGCGGCAATCGGGTTTCGGGGGCGAGATTCACGCAGGAAGACAGTGCCAGGATCAAACCTGCGGCCCCCAGGGCGCGGGCGGGCATCCTCAGCCCGCGCTTGCCCGCAAGCGGCGGAACGGCGGGAGAGACGGGTCGCATGGCTCAGTTCTCCAGTACGTAGCGGCCCGGCGCATCGCCCAGCGATGGGCAATCGGCGCAGCCCATGCTTGGCGGGGCTTCCGGCTTGCCCGAACGGCTGGCCAGCCATTGTGTCCAGGCGGGCCACCAGGAGCCTTGCTCCAGGCTGGCCTTGGACAGCCATTCATCGGGCGGCAGGAAGGGATCGCGGGGCATGCGGTTGCGTATGTGATACTGGCGCCGCGAGTTCCCGGGCTCATTGACGATGCCGGCATTGTGGCCGCCGCTGGTCAGCACAAAGCAAAGCTCGCCCGGGTAGAACTGATGCAACTTGTAAACCGAGCGCCAGGGCGCGACATGGTCGGTGACGGTGCCGACCGCAAACATCGGCAGACGGATGTCGCTGATCGATACGGGCCGTCCGCCCACAGGGTAGCGGCCCGCGCTCAGGTCGTTGTTCAGATAAAGGCGGCGCAGGTATTCGGAATGCATCCGCGCGGGCATGCGCGTCGCATCGGCGTTCCAGGCCATCAGATCATTGATGGGGCGGCGTTCGCCCAATAGGTAGACATTGATGATGTGCGACCAGAGCAAGTCGTACGAGCGCAGCATCTGGAAGGCGCTGGCCATCTGGACGGCGCTGAAGTAGCCTCGGCGCCGCATCTGGGCTTCGAGCATGTGGACTTGAGACTCGTCGATGAACAGGCCGATTTCGCCCGGCTCGCTGAAATCGACCTGGGCGGTGAACAGGCTGATGCTGGCCAGCCGCTTGTCGCCATCGCGCGCCATGGCTGCTGCCGCGATCGCCAGCAGCGTTCCGCCCAGGCAATAGCCAGTGGCATGGACGGCGCGCCCGGGCTGGATTTTGTTGATCGTATCCAGGGCGGAAAAGAAGCCTTCGCGCAGGTAATCGTCCATGCCTCGTTTCGCATCCTCGTCCTTGGGGTTCTTCCAGGACAGGCAATAGACTGTATACCCTTGGTCGCGCAGGTAGCGCACCAGCGAATTATGGGGCGACAGATCCAGGATGTAGTACTTCATGATCCATGCGGAGACCAGCAAAACAGGTTCCGGACGTACCGTCTTGGTTGAGGGGGCGTACTGGATCAATTCGGCCAAGCCGTTGCGCATCACCACTTTTCCCGGGGTGATGGCGACATCGCGGCCCACCCGGAATTGTTCGGCGCCGGCCACCGGCATGCCGGTTTGGTGGCGGACGATGTCTTCGAGAAAATAGCCGCCGCCGCGCATCAGATTCATGCCGCCTTCCTGGATCGTGCGGTCCAGGGCGACGGGGTTGGTATAAAGCTGGTTGCCGGGCGACACCATATCCAGGAGCTGGCGCGCCCAGAACGACACTTGATCCAAGTGATGGCGGCTGACGCCCGGCATGTCAGAGGTGGCTTCTTCCCACCAGCTTTGCGTCAATAGAAAGCCCTGATGCAATATGTTGTATGGCCATTTGCACCAGGCGGGATCGCTGAATCGGCGGTCGGTCTCGGGGGGCTCGATGCAGACCCTGGAGGAATCACCGGAAGCTTTTATGCAATCGATCAGGTATTGACTCAGGTCGCGCTGGCGCTCGAAGGCCAGGCGCAGCAGTTCTATTTGTTTGCCGGGAGACGCCGTCAGGTGCATGGCCCAGTCCAGCCATGCGAGGCTGAGGGAGGTCGGCGACAGGGAAGAGAACGCCCGGGCCTGGCTGGCATGGAAGAATTCGTCAGTCAATCGGGCTGCGGATTTAGTGTCTGAATGCATTTTGGGCCGTGGCATGATGGGAATTTGTCGTTAACGACTTTTTAGTCGATAATTTACATGAGGGTTCTGATCTAGATCAACAGAGCCATTTACTCATTCGTCGAGAATCATCTCCTATGTCCAAGCATACGCGTACCCGAGAAACCCGCGGGTCGATAACTGGCCCTGCGCCCGACGCCGCGGCGCGCCAGCCCAGGAATCGGCGTCTACCCGCACAAGAGCGTCAAGACCAGATACTCGACGCCGCATTGCTCGTTTTTTCCGAGCGCGGGTTTGGCGCGGCCCGCATGGATGACATCGCCGAGCGTGCCGGCATGTCCAAGGGAGGGCTTTACGCGCATTTCAGAAGCAAGGAAGCCGTCTTCGAGGCCGTCCTGCAGCGGATGCTGATGCCCGATCTGCTGTTCAGCGAGCAAGTGGCGGGCTCCGCCGAAGCCGATGTGGCGCTCCAGGACTCGTCATCGCTGGCAAGCGCCATCGACGAATTTCTGGAGCGCGCCTATGGGCGCCTCAAAGACGAGCGTTTTGTGCGGACCCTGCACCTATTGATTGCCGAGGGGCCGAGAGCCCCCCATGCCCTGAAGCCCTGGAACCTTCGACATGCCGAGCTTTTGCGCAAACAGCAGGCTGCGGTCACGCAAGCGGTTTCCAGCGGACAGCTGCGCGACAGTGCATTGACCGACATGGTGCAGCTCATTCATGCGCCCGTGCTGCTGGCCGCCATCCTCCGCTTTCTTCAGGATGCGGAATCGGTGCAGGTCACGCTGGCAAAGCTGCGCGCAGCGCATCGCAGGCTTCTGCTCGAGTCGCTGGCTCCGAAGGCGGTTGCGGATTCTTGAGGGTTGGGCGTGATTCCGCAGAATCAATGACGGGACATGGGGCGTTGCATAAGCGGATTCTCGACGAATAAGCTAGGCTATCTGATTCGTTGTGCTGGTACACAATCTCTTCAATACGATTTAGGCAACCCCAGCACCCGTTCGGCGATATAGCAAAGTATCAGTTGAGGTGAAACGGGAGCGATACGCGGCAACATGGCTTCACGGAAGTAGCGCTCGACGTGATATTCCTTGGCATAGCCCATGCCGCCATGAGTCAGGACAGCTGTTTCGCAAGCGCGGAAGCCCGATTCCGCGCAGAAGTACTTCGCCGCATTGGCTTCAGCTCCGCAAGGCAGGCCCTGATCATACAGCCATGCCGCACGGCGGTATAACAGTTCGGATGCTTCGAGCTCCACCCAGCGCTCCGCCAATGGATGCTGTATGCCCTGATTCTGGCCTATGGGGCGGTTAAATACATTGCGGTCCTGCGCATAGCGCGCGGCGCGTCGCAATGCCGCGCGGCCGAGTCCGGTCGCCTCCGCCGCCAGCAGCACGCGTTCTGGATTCAGGCCATGCAGGATATATGAGAACCCCTTGCCTTCTTCGCCGATGCGGTCCGCTATCGGCACTTCCAGACCATCAATGAACAATTCGTTCGAATCAACAGCCTTGCGGCCCAGCTTTTCAATTTCGCGCACTTGTATGCGGCTGCGGTCCAGATCGGTATAGAACAGGCTCAACCCTTCGGCGCCTTGCGCCTGCTCTACAGGCGTCGTACGTGCCAGCAGCAGTATCTTGGTGGCTACCTGGGCTGTAGAGATCCAGATCTTTTGGCCATTCACTACATATTTATCGCCCCGGCGAACTGCCTGAGTACGCAGTTTCAGCGTGTTCAAACCGGTATTGGGTTCCGTCACGCCGAAGCACGCCTTGTCCTGGCCCGCGATGATACGCGGTAACCAGCGTTTCCGTTGTTCGTCGCTGCCATGGACCACGACCGGATGCAATCCAAACACATTCATATGAATGGCTGACGCGCCCGACAACCCCGCCCCTGAGCCGGACACGGCTTCCATCATCAAGGCGGCTTCGAGAATTCCCAGGCCTGATCCACCGTATTCCGCTGGCATGGCAATGCCCAGCCAGCCCGCCTGTGCCATCGCACTGTAGAAGTCCTCGGGAAAGCCCCCTTTGATATCTTTTTGGAGCCAATAATCATCGTCAAACGTGGCGCATAATTCATGCACGGCGGATTGTATGGCGCGCTGGTCTTCATTGAGGGAAAAGTCCATGCCGATCTCCTTACGCAATACCACCGGGATTCAAGCCTGAGCAATGGCCGGTTGGCGCAACATTAGTGCGATACGTTTGCAGGTTGCGACTATCTCATTGCGCTGATTGAAGGCGGTATGCTGGAAAACGACGATACCGTTGTGGGGGCGGGATTTGCTCGCGCGCGTTTCGAGAACTGTGGATTCGGCATGCAGCGTATCGCCTGCAAATACCGGCTTCGGAAAGCGCACTTCATCCCAGCCCAAGTTCCCCACGGTTGTACCGAGCGTTGTATCGCTGACACTCAGCCCTACCATCAAGCCCAGTGTAAATGCGCTATTGATAAGAGGCTTTCCAAATTCGGTGGTCTTGGCATATTCCGCGTCGATGTGTATGGCTGCCGGGTTGTGTGTCATGGCGCTGAACAAGATATTGTCAGTCTCGGTCACTGTGCGCCGCACCTCGTGAAGGAAGTGCTGCCCGACCCAAAACTGCTCGAAATATAGTCCAGCCATATTTATCTCCATTTGCGGAATTGAGGGCATCGCATGGCGGCGCGTATGCTTTCGAAGTCGCCCTTTCAAGATGTATGCTAGCATACTATATGGTTCAGTACAATTAATCTTTTATCGAAAACGAGAGCGCCTGCCATGTCTACTACCTCCCTTGTGAACCGCCAGGTCTACCTCAAAGAGCGCCCGATGGGTATACCGCAATCATGGCATTTCGGAATTCGCCCAGTTCCGGTCGAACCGTTGCGAGAAGGGCAGTTCCTGGTTCGCAACGCCTATCTTTCGGTGGACCCGGCTATGCGAGGATGGGTCAATGCCGTTGCGAATTATTCGAATCCTGTGGGCATAGGCGAGGTCATGCGGTCTTTCGCCGCGGGATACGTAGTGAAATCCCGCCACCCCGACTATCCGGAAGGTACTGCAGTGATGGGGCTGCTGGGTTGGCAGGACTACGCAGTCACCGATGGCGGGAATATACGTCGTGTCATCCGCGAGCATGACTTGCCGCTTTCACTGTCGCTTGGCGTATTGGGACTGAATGGGCTGACGGCATATTTCGCGCTGACAGCTTGCGGCCGCCCGGAACCAGGCGATACTGTCGTCGTTTCAACTGCGGCCGGCGCAGTCGGGTCCATCGCCTGCCAATTGGCGGCGGCACGCGGTTGCCGCGTCGTGGGCGTCACGGGAGGAGCCGAGAAAGTCGCACTGTGTCAACATGAGTTTGGCCTGCAATTTGCAATCGACTATAAGGCGCCAGGCTTTGGAGAGGCCTTGGCCCGCGCCACAGATCAAGGTGTGGATGTGTATTTCGACAATACCAGTGGACGCATTTCCGATGCGGTGGTTCGCCGCATCAATCGCCATGCGCGCATCATCATCTGTGGGACAGCTTCGATTGCCAGTTGGGATCCATGGCCCGAGGGCCCGCGAGTCGAGCGGCATTTGCTCAACAAAGCTGCCAGCATGCAGGGCTTCCTGGCCTTTGACTATGAGGGGCGGTACCAGGAAGCAATAGACGTGTTGGCGCCGATGATTCGCGATGGCCGGCTGCGCTATCGCGAAGAAATCCTGGATGGCATCGAAGCGGCGCCTGGTTCTATCGCCGATCTTTACCAAGGCAAGAATTTGGGCAAACGCCTGATCCGGTTGATCGATGCCTGATATCGTGATCGTAAGCCGGATCGCTCCGTATTTTTAAATGGTTACCATCCTCTCATGGCGAAGCAACGCATTACAACAACCATGGCAAAACAACAGAAAACAGGCGCCAGGAAAGAAAACTGGGATCAGCGGTTGGGATTCCTCATGCATGATGTCTCCAGATTACGCCGCAAGGTATTCGACGAAGTCATGAGGCCTGAAGGGATTACGCGCTCGCAATGGTGGGTGCTGGCTTATCTGTCCCGATACGACGGCATATCCCAAAGCGATCTGGCGGAATCTCTGGAAATTGGCCGGGCGGCGCTTGGTGGACTAGTCGATAGGCTGGAAGCGATGGGGCTGGTGCGTCGTGATGCACATGATCTTGACAGGCGCGCGAAACTGGTTTATCTGACGGCTGAAGGCAGCAATGTGATCGAACATATGCGGGTCAAAAGCGATCAAATGAGCGAAATCATCCTGGAGGGTCTTACTACTGAACAACGACATCAGTTGGCCGATATGCTCGATCTGGTCAAGCATAATCTGCTGACGTTCAAAGGCATGCCGTAATGCCGAGGGTGCGTGGGAGTGCTCATCGAATGTCCGCGCCTTTGTCCAGTAACTGGCGGGCGACGATGACCCGCATGATTTCGTTGGTGCCTTCGAGGATCTGATGTACGCGAGTATCGCGTACCAGACGTTCGAGCGGGTAGTCCTTGAGATAACCATAGCCGCCATGTATTTGCTGGCCTTCCAGGCAAACCTGGAAGCACAAATCCGTGGCGAGTCGCTTGGCCATGGCGCAATAGGAAGATGAATTGGGATCATTTTCGTCGAGCCTGGAGGCGGCCAGCCGGACCATTTGCCGCGACGCCACGATATGGGTCAGCATATCGACGAGCTTGAATTGCAGTGCCTGGAAATCGGCCAATTGCCGGCCGAACTGCTTGCGTTCAATCATATAGCGGCGCGCCGCATCATAGGCGCCCTGCGCTGCGCCCACCGAGCAAATGCCGATATTGATCCGGCCGCCATCCAGCCCTTTCATGGCGAACTTAAAGCCTTCGCCTTCCCGGCCCAGCAGGTTCTCGGCCGGCACCTCGGCGTTCTCGAACACAATGGGCCGTGTGGGCTGGCTGTTCCAGCCCATTTTTTCTTCTTTACGCCCATAAGCGATGCCCGGAGTGTTCGCCGGCACAACAAAAGCGGAAACGCCTGAGGCGCCAGGGCCGCCCGTACGCGCCATGACCACCAGCACGTCGGTGTCGCCGGCGCCGGAGATGAAAGCCTTGGCGCCATTCAGCACATAGGCGCCGCCGCGCTTCTCGGCACGCGTGGTCAGCGATGCAGCATCCGATCCTGAGCCGGGCTCGGTCAGGCAATACGATGCCAGTTTTTCTCCTGCGGCCAGCAAAGGCCCCCAGGTATCGCGGACAGGCTGGCTCGCCCAGGATCCTATCATCCAGGTCGCCATATTATGGATGGTGAGAAACGCTGCGGTAGAGGGATCGACCGCCGCCATTTCCTCGAAAACCAGGGTGGCATCCAGCCTGGGCAAACCCAGGCCGCCTATGGATTCGGGGGCGTAAATGGCGCAGAAGCCCAACTCGCCGGCACGCGCAAAGGTGGCGCGCGGAAAGATGTTTTCGGCATCCCAGTGCGCCGCGTTCGGCGCGAGTTCACCCAGGGCAAAGTCGCGTGCGGCCTGCGCAAAAGCTTGTTGCTCGTCGCTAAGGCGGAAATCCATCTTGCCTGTCTCCCTATGGGCTAGCGGGCCCCAAAACCCGCCAGCAGGTGTGCGAGCTAAAGGCTTCCAGCCGCTTTCAGTGTCGTACATCACGCAGTTGCGTGATGACTTCAGTCATGAATCAACAATCGCAGTGAAAGGGGCTTCGCCTCGAATGCATAGGCTAAAGACCGGCTCTCATGATTGCCCGTTCCGGCGCTTCCCCGACATTAATGTGCGCACATGTTCCGCATAGGCGGTCACATGCTTGCTCATCCGGCGTTCGGCGAGTGCGGCATCTCCTGCGACGATGGCTTCCTCGATCTTTTCATGTGCCTTGATGACAGCCAGCCGAACACTAGGCGGAGCCATATTCTGCAAACCAGTCGCATCACGAATCAGCTTGGCGATGGAAATGGTGAAGGTATGCAGCAGCGTATTGTGGCTGGCCTGGGCGAGTGCGCAATGCCAATTGACGTTCTCATCGAGGTACGTGGGAACATCGTCTTTATTGGCCGCGACAATGCGCTGGGAGATTTCCGCAAGTCGCTTTATATCTTCGTTGTTACGATTGAGCGCGGCCAGCCGCGCCAGTGCAGGTTCGAGTACCACGCGTGCCTGCACAATGGATTCCAGCGGAATGCCGCTAACTCGCGCGAAACGATTAATCTGATCAGATACCATGTCACCCGAAGGGCGTGTCACACATGAACCGCCATAACGACCCGAACGGGTTTTGATGAGCCCTTCTGCCTCCAATATACGCAGGCCCTCACGTACGGAGCCGCGGCTCAGCCCCGTTTGTTCGACCAGTTCGCGTTCGGCAGGCAACATGGCGCCGTCCGCTATGGAGCCGTCAAGGATCTGCTCCCGCAGCATGGTTGCCAGCATATCGCAAGATTTTGGGACGTCGATGACACTTAGTTTGGGTGAGAGGGAAGCCGCTGTAGAACTCATGGCGCAATGAATTTGGATTGATGCAGATGAATGCTAGTGCCAAAAAAGTTTAGCATAAACGTCAAATTTATTAATTGTTTGACCATTAAGCAATGGCTTAAGGGTCCATCGCTTGATGAGCGCCCAGGGCGTTGCATCGGACTTTGCCTAATGTGAACGACAAGGGAATCCGCTTGGCTTCAAGGTACATAGACCATGCCTGTTATCCGCCTGCAGCGCGTTCACTGCTTCATATTCGAGGTCAAAATGCCACGTTGTCCTTTCCCTTTGTCTGGAGCATGGCTCTTGCGTCTTCCGGCGAAGCAATTTCAAGAGAAAGTTCTTCAAGGATCGTGCGAATCTTGATGACCTGATCGGCATTCGATGGCGCCAATTGCCCTTTCGATAGATACAGGCTGTCTTCAAGACCGACCCGTACATTACCGCCCAAAATGGCGCTCAAGGTGACAAACGGCATCTGGTATCTTCCCGCCGCAAGAACAGACAGATAATAATCTTCGCCAAACAATTTATCGGCGATGGCGCGCATGTGCAGCAGGTTTTCGTGATGGGGCCCAATACCGCCCAGAATGCCGAAAATACATTGGAGGAAGAATGGGGGCTTGATCAGGCCGCGATCAGCGAAATGCGCCACGTTATAGAGATGGCCCACGTCATAGCATTCGAATTCGAAGCGGGTCCCCATGGCTGACAGTTCGGCAACCCCACGCTCGATCTGGCTGAAGGTGTTCGACAGGATAAAGTCGGTCGTCATGTCAAGATACGGTTTTTCCCAGTCGTACTTGAATTGCTTTATCTTGGCTCCGGCTCCCGAAATGTTGAAATTGAATGAGCCCATATTCATCGATGCCACTTCGGGCTGGGCTGCTTTTGCCGGCGCCAGGCGCTCTTCCAGAGTCATGCCCAGGCCGCCGCCGGTTGTAATGTTCAAGATTGCGTCGGTCTGGTTCTTGATAACCGGCAAGAACTGCGCAAATAATTTCGGGTCCTGCTTTGGTTGCCCTGTTTGCGGATCGCGGGCATGCAAATGCAGCATGGCTGCACCGGCCTGTGCCGCGGCGATGGCATCCTGCGCGATCTGCTCCGGAGTGATGGGAAGATATGGAGACATGGACGGCGTATGAATGGAGCCGGTAACCGCACATGTAATGATGACTTTCTTGGACGCTTTCAAGATGCACTCCTTGAATCAAATTCAAAAAACCTGCTTTGACAGGCAGCACCATGAGTTTTAACCGTGGGCGCCGGTCCTCCCGTCATTCGCCAGCACGCCAGATCGACGGCCTCCGGCCTTGAATCAAGGCCGCCGCCTCTTGCTGACGGCCTTGCCGTTGAAGTGTGCTGCGTGCAGTCAGACATTGCCTGAAGCTATACCCGGACTGTTATATCCGGCTCATTGAGGCTCTATGCCAGCCTGCTTTACTTTCTCACCCCATACCGTCAATTGCTTGACGACGAAGGGGCCGAACTCGGAAGCCGGTGCGGGTGTGGGCTCGGCACCCATGCGGGTAAGGCGATCGCGAAAATCCTGCGCTGATACGATATTGACTATTTCAGTGCTCAATCGATCGACAATTGGCTGGGGAATGCCTGCGGGCCCGAAAATCCCTACCCATGCGGCCAGGTCGAAATCCGGCTGGCCGGTTATTTCTGCGATGGTCGGTAGATCAGGAGCCAAGGCGGTGCGTGCTTTGGTGGTGACTGCGAGCACCTTCAAGTTGCCGGACTGTATATGGCCGGCAGCCGAGGCAAGATCGGCAAACATGAATGAAGCCCGCCCGCCGACAACATCCGTCATGGCTTGCGGAGAACTGCGGTAGGGTACCGCGATAGCTTCCAGCCCCGCCGCCTTGTCGAACGCTGCGGCTGAAATTTGCCCTGTGCTGTTGCCATAGGCATAGCTTAGCTTGGATTTATTGCTCCGTGCATAGGCAATCAGTTCCTTGGCGCTTGAAACTGGCAATTTCCCGCTGACTGCCAACACGAACGGGAAGTTGCATACCTGCGCCAATGGGGTGAAATCCTTGATCGGATCGTAGCGCAGTGATTTGAACAAGTAGGGGTTGGCCGAATGTGTTGTATTGGTGGCCAGCATGATAGTGTAGCCATCCGGCGCGGCGCGGCTAACATAGTCGGAGGCGATCTGCCCGGATGCTCCAGGCTTGTTATCAACGATCACAGGCTGCTTGAATACTGCTTCGAGCCGCTCTGCAATGAGGCGCGCCACGATATCGCTGGCGCTGCCGGCGCCAAATGCCGTCACCATGCGGATTTCATGGGTCGGATATGCTCCCGCGGCCGCGGCCGAACCGCTTGCGAAAACAGCCATTGCACAGCAGAACAAGCCGAGAGCCGGTATGTATTTCTTTTGCATCATTGCCTCCTTTGTTGGACTAGTCGGCCTGCACCGGCCGGCTTTGTGTTTTCTCATTACCTATGCGCAAGCCGCTTATAACCTTGCCAGAAGCTGCTGTGCTTGCTTCAAATGCGGGCGGTCCAGCATGGCGCCATCCAACTGCACCGTTCCCGCGCCGCCTGCCTGCTCAAAAGCCAGGATCACGCGTTTGGCATAAGCCACTTCGTCCGCATCGGGTGAAAAAGCCGCGTTGATGATTGGCACCTGATCCGGATGGATGGCGATCTTGCCGGTGAATCCCTCGCGGCGGGAAGCCTGTGCCTCGGCTGCAAGCGCATCGAGATCCCGAAAATTGGCGGCGATCGTGTCAATGGCCGCCACACCGGCCGCATAGGCGCCCAGCAGGCACTGCGAACGGGCCAGGCGATACGTGAATGCGTACTCGCCGTTCGGTTCGCGATTGGTGCTGGCGCCGATGGCGGCGGAAAGGTCTTCCGCACCCCAGGTAAGCGCTCGCAATCTTTTGCTGCTGCCGCGATAAGAGCCCAGCGCAAACAGGGCTGTTGGGGTTTCGGTGGCTACGGGCATGATGCCTATGGTGCAGGGGTTCACCCCATCGCGTGTCTCCAGCGCACTCAGATAGTTGTCCAGCAGGACGATATCGGCTGCGCCGAACACCTTGGGAAGCAGAATTCCGTCTGGCCTTCCCCGCACCACCGCGGCAAGATCCTCTAGTGCAAGCCCTGAATCCAGCGGATTGATTCGTACCCAGACTTGCTGCGTTTGCCGGTCATGGGCTAGTAAATACTCGCGGACCATATCGCGCGCGATAGGTAAGTGGGCAATGTCGACAGCGTCTTCCAGATCGAGCACCAACGCGTCAGCGCCTGTATCTGCGCCCTTGGCAAGTTTGCGCTCGCTATCTCCGGGTACAAATAATAAAGACCTTAAGTTCATCGTTTCTCCAGTTCCCTGATTCATACCTGGCATGGCTGGCAAGCAGGACCGAAGCGGCCGCTTCGCCGGTATGGTGTAGTTTCAGAGCTTATCTACCTTGATATCGCGGCGATCGCTTTTCTTTGAACGCCGCCACGCCTTCCTGAATATCTTCGGATTCCTGCAATACGCGCAGCATGAGCTGTTCCAGGCGCAATCCACTGGCCAGATCCAGGTCACGGCTTCTAACTGCCAGCTCCTTCGCGGCTTGTACCGCCAGGGGCGCATTGGCCGCCAGGCGGCGGGCGAATCCATACGCCGTATCCATAAGCTGATTTCTCTCTACGACCTGATTGACTAAACCCCATTTACTCGCTTTCTGCGCATCGAAGGCATCGCCAATCAACAACATTTCCATCGCGATGGCATAAGGAACCTGCTGACTAATGCGTTGTGTGCCTCCGTTGGCGGGGAATGCTCCCCGCTGAACCTCGGTCAGGCCAAAGCACGCTTCCGGTATGCAAATTCGTATGTCGGTGGCAAGCAGCAATGTCATCCCGCCACCCAGACAATGGCCATTGACAGCAGCGATTATTGGCTTCCACACCTCCAGGCCGCGATTCAGCAACGCGCCTTGCTGGGTTAGCATGAGCTGGTCCAGTGGTGGTCTTTTGCCCAGGAATTCTTTAATGTCCGCCCCGGCGCAAAAGGCCTGGTCGCCGGCTCCGGTCACGATGGCCACACGAATGTCCTTGTCATCACGCACGTGGCGCCAGGCGTCAGACAGCATGTCGTAATGTGCCTGGTCCAGAGCGTTGCGGCGCTCGGGACGGTTAATGACGATTAGCGCTATGCCTTCTTCATCCACACTGAGATCGATAGACAAATTTGCCTCCTGCGGCCATTGGGAATGCCGTTGCGCGAGGTGTTCTGAGTTATTGCGCATTGACGTACAGAAGAATAGTTAATAATATTGATTCAGTCAACGGTTTGACCATTGATTTTTTAACCACCTGCTATATCTTCCCCAGGATCTTCCAGGAATCCGCAATGAATCCACTGACTGGCGTTCGCGTCATTGATTTTTCCAAAGTGCTGGCGGGACCCCTGTGCACGCAATATCTTGCGGATATGGGAGCGGATGTCATCAAGGTTGAAACGCCGGACGGCGACGATACCCGGCGCTGGCCTCCTTTCCATCACGGCCATGGCACTGTATTTTTAAGCGCCAACCGCAACAAGCGCAGTATCACGCTGGATTTGAAAAGCGAATATGGCAGGCAGGTTGTGCAGCGACTGCTCCGCACGGCGGACGTCGTGGTTGAAAGCTTCAGCCCGGGTGTAACAAAGCGCTTGGGAATCGACTATGACGCCGCGTGTGCCATCAAGCCCGACATCGTCTATTGCAGCATTTCCGGCTTTGGCGTTAAAGGACCGCTCAGTCAGGCCAAAGGGTACGATGTCATTCTTCAGGCATTCAGCGGCATGATGTCCATCACCGGCGATCAGGATGGTCCGCCTGCGCGCAGCCCGGTGTCACCCATTGACCAAGCCACAGGCATGCATGCCGCCATTGGCATTCTATCGGCCATGGTGCAATACCTGAAAACAGGCAAAGGCGCTTTAGTGGAGGCATCGCTTTTCGATACGGCAGTGGGCTTGATGGGCTATGTGTCACACAGTTACTGGCAGCGTAAGACTGAACCGCGCAGATGGGGATCGGGCCATGAGTCGCTTTGCCCTTATCAGGCTTTCGAGGCCAGCGATGGTCCCTTTTTGCTGGGTGTGGCCAACGATTCACTGTGGCAAACATTCTGCCGTGAAACCGGCGCGAGCGAACTAGGGGTCAATCCGCGTTATTTAACCAACGCGGACCGCGTACAACACCGCGCCGAGGTGGTCGACGCGGTGCAGGCTATTATCGGCAGCCGCACGCGCGACCACTGGCTACAGAGCTTGACGGCCGTCGGTATACCATGCGCGGCAATTCAGCAGGTCGGCGAAATGCTGGCCCACCCTCACACGCAAGCAAGCGGTGTCGTCCAGACATTTGAAGAACCCGGCCAAACGCCGCTTAATGTTATTGCTCAGCCTCTACGATTCAATGGCCAGCGCAACCCGTTGCTGCGTCGACCGCCAGAGCTTGGCGCCCATACGCGTGAAATCCTGCAAGAACTAGGCTATGGCGACGACGAAATCGTCGCTGTGATGCAAGGGCAGTTTCCCGTCAAAGCGCGCGCTTGAATCAAATCGCGCCAGCCAGGCTACTGCGGCGCAGCTCGAATATATCGCATACTTCAAGGGTCAATACATGCAAGCGATTGATTTGACTAAAGATTCGTCAGCAGAATTCGTGGATTACTCGCGGGCGGGTGCGGTTGCGATTGTGCGGCTGAATCGCCCAGATAAGCTCAATGCGCTGGCCGAGCCCATGAAAGATCGGCTCGGATTGCTGTTCGAATTGATTGCCCGTGACGATTCTATCCGAGCAGTCATGCTCTGTGCGGCAGGCACAGCGTTCTGTGCCAGCGGCGATGTCACGACAATGGGCGGCTTTACTACGGTGTCAGCTCGCGAGCGGTTGAAAAGAGCGCATCGGATGATATTGGGTTTGGCCAATATGGAAAAACCGGTGGTTGCGGCGGTACGCGGCGCAGTAGCCGGGATAGGGTGGAGCCTGGCGATGGCGTGCGATGTGGTTTACGCATCTGAAACCGCATACTTTGCGCAGGTATTCAAGAACGTAGGCGTAGCGCCGGACGGCGGCGGCATTTATTTCTTGACCCAGAATCTCGGCGTGCTGAAGGCCAAAGAACTCGTGTTATCGGGCCGGAAACTTACAGCACAAGAGGCAGAAAGTCTGGGCCTGATTACACGGCGGCTTCCAGACGATGCCCTCGAGCAAGAGGCCAGGGCACTGACTGATCGCTTGGCTGCGGGGCCGACTTACGCCTATGGGGTAGGCAAAAAGATGTTCAAGCAAATGCACACGCCGTCGCTTGAGGCGTTTCTGGAAGCGGAAGCCTGGGCTCAGACTACAGCCTTGATGAGCCACGATCATATAGAAGGCGTGCAGGCATTCCTGGAAAAGCGCAAGCCTGTATTCCGCGGGACTTAAGCGAAGATATAAAAATTTCTTTATACAAAGCGCCTGCAAACAGCAGATATAGCTACTCTAAAAGAGGAGACATTACATGAAGATACTGATTCGTCGCTTTGCAGCGGTTTCCATGCTGGCGGCGCTATGCGCGATCGCAGGCACCGTCCAGGCACAAGGGTATCCAGCCCGACCCATCCGCCTCGTGGTTGGATATGGTGCAGGAGGGGGAACCGACATGATCGCCCGGTTGGCGGCGGAGTACCTGACAAAGGAACTCAATCAGACAGTGGTTGTGGAAAACAAGCCTGGGGCCGGAGGCAATATTGCGACGGAGGCGGTGGCCCGTGCGCCAGCCGACGGTTATACCCTGCTACTTGCGGTCAATAACGTGACGATCAATCCATATATCTACAAGCATATGCAGGTCGATATAGAACATGATTTGCGCGGAATCAGCATCATTGCAGCGTCGCCTATCGTTTTGGTTACCAATGACTCGGCCCCCTTTGCGTCGTTCAAGGAAATGGTCGATTATGCCCGCGCCAATCCGGGAAAAATCAGCTACGGGACGCCCGGCATCGGCACGCCGCAACACTTGGCAGTGGAGCTGCTCATGCATATGGCGAAGATCAAAATGACGCATGTCCCGTATAAAGGATCCTCACAGTCCCTGTCGGACTTGCTGGCCGGCCATATTCCGCTGGTATCAGCCGCCATTAATTCGGCGGAGCCATTTATTATGGCCAACAAACTTAGAGGCCTTGCAGTAGCCGACTCCAAACGGGTTGAAACGTTAAATAACGTTCCGTCGATCAACGAGGTCGTGCCAGGGTACGAGGTGCGCATCTGGTATGGCTTGATGGCTCCTGCAAAAACCCCCGATGCTATTGTCAACACATTGAATCAGGCTTTGGCTCGAGCGGTCGCGAATCCCGATATGCACAAACGCATGAAGGAGCAAGGATACGAAGCTGCGTTGACCTCGCCTCGCGAAATGGACGACGATATCAAGAAGGACCTCAAGAAATGGGGAGAAGTTATACGGGCTGCAGGCATACAGCCACAGTAGGCGGTCAGCCAAAAACCCTTCTCGCATAATGGTTGGACCGCATCCCTCAAAAATTGAGTTGGACGCTCATCCTGACGGCCGATCGTCCCGATGGCATAGGGTTGATCCCTTCCAGATATCTGAATGGTGGCTGAATAGTGGCCGTTAATTTCCTCGTTTTGGCGATGACGCGAGGTCGCCTCGGCACATCCCGGTATTTACAGAAGCGGTACGATGGAATAAGGTAGTCGGCAAAGACTGCATCTATCCCAATGCATCTGTTCCACGTAAGAGGAGTGCGCCATGGGCGGCACCAATTCGTTCGGAGCCAAGGGTTGGCTCGACGTGGCGGGGAAAACCTACGAAATATACAGGCTAGGCGCCGTCGCCGAAGCAGGATTCGATATTGCAAGCCTGCCCTACAGCCTGAAAGTATTGCTCGAGAATCTGCTGCGCACCGAGAACGGCATAGACATTACCGCGGACGATATCCGGGCCCTGGCCGGTTGGGACGCGGGTGTTCAATCCAGCCGGGAAATCGCGTTTACGCCGGCCCGGGTGGTGCTGCAAGACTTCACCGGCGTGCCCGTGTTGGTGGATCTGGCCGCAATGCGCGAGGCGATGGAAGACCTTGGCGGCGATCCGAGCCGCATCAATCCCCTTGCTCCCGCCGAACTGGTGATCGACCACTCTGTCATCGTCGACGTCTTTGGCAACGGCGATGCGTTCCAGCGCAACGTCCAGATAGAATATGAACGCAATCTCGAGCGGTATCAATTCTTGCGCTGGGGGCAGACGGCCTTCAATAATTTCAAGGTCGTACCGCCCAGCACCGGCATCGTCCACCAAGTCAATCTGGAACACCTTTCGCGGGTGATCTATACACAGGAAAGCGGCGGCGTCATATCCGCCTACCCGGATAGCTGTGTGGGTACGGATTCACACACGCCCATGGTCAACGGCCTGGGCATTGTCGCTTGGGGCGTGGGCGGCATAGAAGCCGAGGCCGCCATGCTGGGCCAGCCGATCTCCATGCTGATTCCCCAGGTGGTGGGCTTCAAGCTCACCGGGTCCTTGCCCGAAGGCTCCACCGCCACCGATCTCGTTTTGACGATTACAGAAAGGCTGCGCCAGCACCGGGTGGTCGGCAAATTCGTCGAGTTCTACGGCCCCGGCGTGGCCGAAGTGCCTTTGGCCAACCGCGCCACCATAGGCAACATGAGTCCGGAGTACGGATCCACCATCGCCATCTTCCCCATGGACGAGGTGACGCTGCGATACCTGGAGCTTACGGGGCGCCCGGCCGAGCAAATCGCGCTCGTCGAAGCCTACGCCAAGGAGCAGGGCTTGTGGCATGACCCCCATGCCGAGCCGCGCTATTCGGAACGGCTCGAACTCGACCTGTCTACTGTCGTGCCTTCCATCGCGGGACCCAAGCGGCCGCAGGACCGTATTTCGCTTGCCGACGCCAAGCAGGCATTCCGCGCGACGCTCTCCACCTTTATAGACGATGCGCCGCAGAAGCTGAAGGGCTACGACGAAGCCGTGGCGCAGTCATTTCCTGCCTCGGATCCGCCCTCGCGTGAGCAGCCGGGAAATTTTTCCGACGCGCCCGATGATCATGTCGATGACGCGCCCTTGGATGCGCCGCGCAGGAGCAATTCGGTTTCAATCAGCTTGAGCGACGGCACTGAATGCCGGATCGATCATGGCTGTGTGGTGATCGCCGCCATCACCTCCTGCACGAACACCTCCAATCCGGCGGTCATGATGGCGGCGGCGCTGCTCGCGAGAAACGCGGTGAACAAAGGCCTTGCCCGCAAGCCGTGGGTCAAGACCAGCCTGGCGCCCGGGTCGCGGGTCGTCACGGATTACTACGATCGCGCCGGGCTTACGCCATATCTGGAAGCGCTGGGCTTCAATCTGGTGGGTTATGGCTGTACCACATGCATAGGAAATTCGGGCCCCTTGATACCAGAGGTCAGCCAGGCGGTGAATGAACACGATCTGGCCGTGGTATCGGTGTTGTCAGGAAATCGTAATTTTGAAGGCCGCATCCATGCCGAAGTAAAAATGAACTATCTGATGTCGCCACCGCTGGTGGTGGCGTATGCCTTGGCAGGCACCATGGACATCGACTTGTTCAACGACGCGCTGGGCACGGGCAAGGACGGCCGGAAAGTTTACCTGAAAGACATCTGGCCCAGCGCGGATGAGATCGCGCAAGTAGTGAAGTCCTCCATCGCCGTCGACATGTACCGAAAGGGATATGCCGATGTATTCGCCGGCGACCGGCGCTGGCAGCGGCTGCCCACCCCGCAGGGCGCCGTTTTCGACTGGGGTCCTGATTCGACCTATGTGCGCAAGCCGCCTTATTTCGCAGGCATGCCCCGAAACCCCGACCCTGTCTCCGACATCAGGGGCGCTCGGGTGCTGGCCAAACTGGGCGATTCGGTAACGACCGACCACATTAGCCCGGCAGGCTCCATAGCCAGGAATTCGCCCGCGGCCATCTATCTTGCCGGGCAAGGCGTGCCTGTCGCGGACTACAACTCTTATGGGTCGCGTCGGGGCAACCATGAAGTCATGATACGCGGCACGTTCGCGAACGTCAGGTTGCGCAATCAGCTGGCGCCGGGCACTGAAGGCGGCTATACGCGCGACTTTACCAAAGCCGATGCGCCGGTCACCACTATTTACGAAGCGTCGCGCGCCTATATCGAGCAAGGCACGCCTTTGCTCATTCTGGCCGGAGCTGAATATGGCTCGGGCTCTTCGCGCGATTGGGCGGCAAAGGGGACGGCGCTGCTCGGCGTGCGCGCGGTCCTTGCCGAGTCATACGAACGCATCCACCGCTCTAACCTGTTGGGCATGGGCGTTTTGCCGTTGCAGTATCTGGATGGGCAGAATGCACAGACATTAGGGCTGACAGGGGAAGAGGTTTTCGACATCATCGGCGTCGCGCAGCTCAACGCCGGCGGCAAAGTCAAAACCGTCCAGGTAAAGGCCGGCATGCTGGTGTTCGAGGCCCTGGTGCGCATCGATACGCCCAGCGAAGCGGCCTACTATCGCCATGGCGGCATCATGCAATACGTGTTGCGCAGCTTGTTGAATTGACACTTATAGGGAAGCATATGCAAAGGCCGGTCTTTTTCAATGTGCTGCAGATCCAGCTTCCGGTGGGCGCCATAACTTCCGTCACTCACCGCATTAGCGGGATACTGCTCGCCATCGGTGTCCCTTTCAGCATCTACCTGCTCGATTTATCGCTGGATGGCCCCGGCGGCTATCAACGAGCCGGCGAGCTGCTCCATAGCCTTCCGGTTCGATGCCTGGCGATATTGTTCGCGTGGGCGCTGGGCCACCACTTGCTGGCGGGCGTTCGTCATCTGCTCAGCGATATCGATATTGGCTCGAGCTTGCCCGCGGCGCGCCGCAGCGCCTGGATAATCAATTGCACCAGCCCTTGGTTCGCCGTAATCGCCGCGGTGGCGCTGCTATGAGAAAGGCGCCCGTCAGCGGCCTCAGGCCCTGGATCATCCAGCGGTTTACCGCAATCTATCTGTTTTTTTTCTTTCTTTTCCTGTTGGTGTATTTCATCTTTTTCCCGCCGGCGTCGTATGAAGCATGGAAGGACGCGATGTCGGGGACGGTGGTCATCGTTGCAACCAGTGTGTTTTTTCTTGCCTTGTTTGCCCATGCCTGGATCGGCCTTCGCGATGTCATCATGGACTACGTCAAGCCCTTGCCGCTACGGATGACGGCGCTGGCATTGCTTGCGTTCGGCCTGATCGGCATGGCGGCATGGGTCATGCATATTTTATTCGCCGCGGGCGGTTGAAGAGCCATCGGCCGCACTACGTCTAATCGGAGCAGTCATGCGATTTTCCATTTACAGGTTCGATCCGGACAGCGACGCCAAGCCCCGGATGCAGGATTTCGATATAGAGATCGGCCCCAACGACCACATGCTGCTGGATGTCATCCTGCGCATAAAAACGGAAATCGACGATTCGCTCACCATCCGTAAATCATGCCGCGAAGGCATTTGCGGCTCGGATGCAATCAACATAAACGGGCGTAACGGGCTGGCCTGTATTACACCGATCAGGACCTTGAAAGGCACGGTCGTGTTGCGGCCCTTGCCCAGCTTCCCGGTCATCCGCGACCTAGTGGTCGATATGACGCAGTTCTACAAGCAGTACTGGTCGATAAAGCCCTACCTCATCAATCATGAACCGCCGCCCGAGAAAGAACGCTTGCAGTCGCCCGAGCAGCGAGAGTCGCTCAATGGGCTTTACGAATGCATCTTGTGCGCCTGTTGCACCAGCCAGTGCCCATCGTTCTGGTGGAATCCGGATAAATTCGTTGGCCCGGCGGGCCTGTTGAACGCCTATCGCTTTATTGCCGACAGCCGCGACCAAGCCACGGAAGACCGGCTGGACGACTTGAACGACGCATACCGCTTGTTCCGCTGCCGTACGATCATGAACTGTACCGAGGTCTGCCCCAAGAGCCTTGAGCCCTCCCGGGCCATCGAACATATCCGGCTGGCGATGGTGCATCATTCGCTATAGCGACGCAGACCGCCCTGGCCTCGCGGCTGTCGCCTCGGCTGCGTCCGTGCAATCTCGCCTTGGGGCTGCTGTTCTTGCCCATGCTCGTGCTTGAAGGCATAAAGAGCCTCACTCTTCTTCCAGCTCTTGGAACGCCTGCACCAGGAAATCCAGCAAAGCGCGTACGGCCGGCAATTGCCCGCGGCGCGACGCGTAGATGGCGTGGATGATCTCGGGTGAAGGTTCCCAGCCGGGTAACACGCGAACCAGGGCGCCGCTGGCCAGTTCATCGCGAATGAACATGGTCGGCAGTTGCACCACGCCAACGCCTCCCACAGCGGCATCGCGCAGGGCCGGCATAGATTGAGTGACATAGCGCGGACTGTGGCGCACTTCGGCGCGTGCGCCGTCCGGCCCCTGCAGCAGCCAGCGATGTGTTTCCTGCGGCGGCCCCATGTCCAGGGTGGGCCAATGCGATAAATCCATTGGGCCCGAAGGACGGCCGCAGCGCGCCAGCAATTGCGGCGCAGACACCAGGCATTGACGCCGCTCGGCCAGCGTACGCAGTACCAGATCGCTGTCTTGCAGCGGCGGCGGGCGTACGCGTATGGCCAAATCCAGGGCTTCGGCCACGACATCCACGCGCCGATTGGTTTCATCCACATGAAGTGCTACGCGGGGGTATTTGGCCATGAAGGCGGCCAGTATCGTTCCCGTCCTGGCCGCCAGCAGAGCGACCGGGCAGCTCATGCGGACCACGCCGCAAGGCTCGGCGCGGGCCAAGGACACGAACTCCTCTGCTGCTTCGGCTTCGGTCAACATGGCCCGGCAGTGTTCATAGTAGCGCCTGCCCACGTCCGTGACGGCAAAGCTGCGCGTTGAGCGCAGCAATAGCCGCAGTCCAAGCCGTTCTTCCAACAGGGCCACACGGCGGCTGAGTTTGGACTTGGGGATGCCGAGAGCGCGGCCCGCCGGCGCAAAGCCGCCGTGTTCCACCACTTTCGCGAAGTAACACAGCTCGTTCAGGTCAGGTAGTTTCATCGTTTCAAAATTGGAACTCTGAGACCGAATATTATGATCTATTCAGGTGATCGTTCCAAGTTCATACTTGCACCCATGTTCAACGAATCGCTTTTAGCCTACCAGGCAAGCGATTCCGTCCGATGGAGAGTGCCATGCTCAAGAAAATACTGGGTGTTTACGATGCGCCGCGTCCTCACTGGGTGGGCGATGGCTTCCCGGTGCGTTCGCTATTCAGTTATAGCGATCACGGCAAGGCATTGAGCCCCTTTCTGCTGCTGGATCATGCCGGCCCGCAGACATTCGCGCCCACCACCGCCCGGCGCGGCGTCGGCACGCATCCTCATCGCGGTTTTGAGACAGTGACCATCGTCTACGAAGGTGAAGTCGCCCACCGGGACTCCACTGGTGCGGGCGGCACGATCGGCCCCGGCGATGTGCAATGGATGACGGCGGCGTCCGGCATTTTGCACGAGGAATTCCATTCGGAAGCCTTTGCTCGCGAGGGCGGGCGGCTCGAAATGGTGCAATTGTGGGTCAACTTGCCGGCCAAGGACAAGATGTCGGCGCCTGGCTACCAGACGCTGCTGCGCCGCGATATACCGGCAGTGGAGCTTCCTGGCGGCGCCGGACATCTGCGTGTGATCGCTGGCGAATACGAAGGCATACGTGGTCCCGCGCGCACCTTCACACCCATTGACGTATGGGATTTAAGGCTCAAGGCATCGGCCGCCGTCGAACTGGCGGCTCGACCTGGCCACACTTTGGCGCTCGCGGTGCTGCACGGCGCCGTGCTCGTCAATGGCCAGGAAATCGTGCGCGCGGGCCAGTTGGTGCACATGGAACGCACTGGGGATACCGTGCACCTGGAAGCCAACAACGATGTCATGCTGTTGTGGCTGGCGGGCGAACCGATAGATGAGCCCGTGGTCGGCTACGGCCCCTTCGTCATGAACTCCGACGCCGAGATCGCGCAAGCAATCGCCGATTTCCGCAGCGGCAGTTTCGGCCATATTCCAAACGTCAAGCGCGGTCTGGGCGAAGCCGCGCATCGCCAATGACCTCGTCCATTTTTTTACCTCAACCCTCAAGGAGAGCTTCATGAGCAAGAAACCGTATGTGCGTCTGGACAAGGACGCCGCCGCCGTGCTGTTGGTGGACCATCAGACCGGCCTGCTGTCATTGGTGCGCGATATCGACCCGGACAAGTTCAAGAACAATGTCCTGGCTTTGGCCGACATGGCCGAATACTTCAAACTGCCCGCCATTCTGACCACCAGCTTTGAAAACGGTCCGAACGGGCCGCTGGTACCCGAACTCAAGGAGAAATTCCGCGATGCGCCCTACATTGCCCGCCCCGGGCAGATCAACGCCTGGGACAACGAGGATTTCGTGAAAGCCGTCAAGGCGACAGGCAGGAAACAGCTTATCGTGGCGGGAGTGGTCACCGAGGTATGCGTGGCATTCCCGGTGCTGTCCGCCCTCGAGGAAGGCTTTGAGGTGTTCGTGATCGCCGATGCGTCGGGCACATTCAACAGCATGACGCAACAGGCGGCCTGGAGCCGCATGGAACAGGCGGGCGCTCAAATCATGACCTGGTTCGGAGCGGCGTGCGAGCTGCATCGCGATTGGCGGAATGACATCGAGGGATTGGGCACCTTGTTCTCGAACCACATCCCTGATTATCGCAATCTGATGAACGGCTATGCCGCGCTGGCAGCGGCGAAGTAGGTCTATATGTCGAGCCGCAACTGGGCGGCCCGACATGGCTGCTCACGCGCAAGGGTGTCACGCTGGCGGACTGAATACAGTGAATGGCCGCCGCCTACAGAGCAATCAGGTATTGCCGCCCAGGTACTCGCATGCCGTCTGGAAGTGCACACTGGCTATCGTCACCAAATCGCTCAAGCTCATTGCCTCGTCATCTTTAGCCATGGTGGATGGGTCCGGCCCATAGACTGCTGCAGGTACACCGCGGTAACGCCACAGCCGTGCATCCGTGCAGCCCAAGCCGACAGCAAATGAAGGTGTATTTCCGGTTACATCCTCGACGGCTTTCTTGATGATTCCGAACAAGCGATCGTTTTCATCGCTTTTGTTGGGCTCGCCGAAGTTATCAAGGCGATAAATGCCGCCATGGCTTACGGCGATGCCCGTTACGATTTTGGCGAAGTCCTCGATGCGCCGCCCTATGGGCAACCTGATGTCGACTTCGAGCAGGCAACGGTCCGCTTGCATATTCACCTTGATGCCGCCACCTATCGTTCCGAAATTGAGGGACGGAAAATCGACAAAGGATTTGCCATTGGGGGCAAGCAGGCTCTGCGATACGGTCGGGCTATCCTCCTTCTTCACATCGCCCCAGTCTTCAGGGATTGCCTCGCGCAAGGCCTTGATGAATGCCGCTGCTTTTTCGATAGGAGATTGGTCGCCGCCGGGATAAGCGCCATGGCCCCCTTTGCCTATGAACTCGACGGTTCCCCACATGAAACCTCTTTCGCCGACTCTCACCACGGAAAGCGAGGACGGCTCGGTGCTCAGCAAGGCATCGCCTGCAAGCTCTGGATACAGTTCAAGCAGAGCCCGGCTGCCGTAAGGGCCGAATGTTTCTTCGTCGCACACGAGACATAACGTAGCTTGTCCGTGAATTTCGCGTCGCCGCTGATTGAGCAGCTTCATGATCACCATGAACACTGCGGCGCCGCTCTTCATATCGACCGCGCCGCGCCCGCGGATGATGTCTTGCTCTTCAGGAGCGCCAAGCTTCCTGGCATGCCTCGCTGCACTATCCGCAGCGCTTTCGGGCATGGGAAAAACATCCAGATGCGCATTCATGACGAGATGCGGGCCAGGATGCTCGCCAAATACGCGGGCCACTAGATTGACCTTACGGTTTTCGGGGTCGACGGAAACCCGTGAAAACGGGATACCGTTTTCCATCAGATAATTCGCGGCCACAGCCAAAGGCAGGCTCACATCGCCAGGCGGGTTAGGGGACTCCGCGTCGACCAGGCCTTGCGCCAGCGCCCGCAATTCCTGGCTGGGTATCGTGCTTTTGTCAAACATCACCGTTCCTTTTTGTATCGCTCGAAAAGGCGCTCATATAGCAGTTCAAGCAGCTTGGGATTCGATTTCCTTTTCATAGCGTACCGCTATGGGGTCTACATGATTTCGCCCGAGGAAACTTCCCTTCTGGGAACACTTCACGACATAGGTAGCGGCAGGGCGGCGCTGGTTCTCGTATTCGGCAAGCGCTTCTTCTACATTGCTGTACTTTGCAAATACGTCGCGCAGGGCCAGAGCATCGATGAAGGTCTGGCTTGCGCCCTGGGCCAAGTCGGGCATCATCGGATGCGCTGCATCTCCCATCAGGGTGATGCGACCATGAGTCCATTTATAAAGGATGCCTGCGACATCGTAGAGTGGGCTTTCGACCACCGCTTCTCTTGGAGTCATGCTCAGGGTGCGGGGAATGTGAGTTTTATTCCAGGAACTGAAGAACTCCATGAATTCATCAAAGTTGTTTGCGCCGGACGCAGAGCCGAACCAGTATGCTTTTCCATTTCCGATTGGGATCACAGACAGCCAGCCAGCCGGTGAATAAAAGCCGGTCTGTGCTGCTGGATCCACATCCACTTGAGTGAGATCCATGATTGCCCGATAGCGAAATGCGTGATGCTCATTTCGGCGAAAAGTCACGCCGCCGATGAGCTGTTCACGTATGGCGGAGTGAATGCCGTCGGCGCCAATGACGACGTCCCCCTCGTAGCTGCTGCCGTTGCTGCAATGGCAGATCGCCTTCCCGCCCTTTTCTTCGACGGAGACGACTTCGTGGTCGAACTTGATGCGGTCAGCTCCGTAGGCATCGGCCAGCATGGCCGTCAACGACCAGCGATATACTCCGACCGACGACGCTCCATATTTTTCAGGCCAGTGGCTGGTGTCCTTCTCGAAAAGAAGCTTGCCCTCATGGTCGTAATTCAAATAACGGTCGAGTTTGACGCATATGGCGTCATACTGCTTTTGAAGACCCAGGCCATAAATAGCCCGACCCGCATTGGGCCATAGGTTCAGCCCGGCGCCTGTCGTTCTGAGTTCGGATGATCGCTCAAATACTTCAACATCATGCCCCAGCCCGGCCAGTCCAATTGCGGCCGACAGTCCGCCAACCCCAGCGCCACAAACCAGAATTCTCATCTCGGATCTCCTTTAAAATTTTTATTTCCATATTGATCAACGCCGGGCTTCATCCTTGGTGCTGGCTTTGCCGATACCTGCCAAGAAGGTTTTCAGCCGTTCAGAACTGGGATTCTCGAGGATGTCTTCGGGAGTACCCTGTTCGACAATGCGTCCATGCTCCATGAATATCACCCAATCAGCACAGCGCTTGGCAAACTCCACTTCGTGCGTCACGACGATCATGGTGCCGCCTGCATCGGACAGCTCTTCCATTACTTCCAGAACCTCGCCGACGCGCTCGGGATCAAGGGCGGAGGTGGGCTCGTCGAAAAGGAGAGTTTTGGGCTTGATGGCGAGAGCACGCAAAATTCCAATGCGCTGTTGTTCACCCCCAGAGAGCCTCTGCGGCATACGATTACGCAAGTGCGCAAGCCCGAAGAGCTCCAGCAGGTTCTGCCCCTCAGATGCTGCACTGGAGGCCTTGACGTGCTTTACTTTCCGGGGTGCGAGTGTCATGTTTTCAAGCACGGAATAATTCTGGAATAAATGGAATTGCTGAAAAACCATAGCAGTACCTGAATGCCTGCGGTCGCGGGCCAGCGTGAATTCGGAACGTTTCCGCCGCAGGTGCACGCCGCCGCGTCTCTTGCTTATAACGACTCCATTCACGGTGATAGTGCCATCATCTATGTCTTCGAGACCGTTTATGGTGCGCAGCAAGGTGCTTTTGCCCGCGCCGCTCGGCCCCATGATGCAGGTAGTGCGCCCGCTTTTGAATCCCAAAGATAGATTGTCGAGCACCTTGTTATCGTCAAATGATTTGCTGACCCTGTCAAAAACGACCGAGTCTCCATCAGGGCCCTGGCTGCCTGCAGGCGAAAGGTAATCCCCCAGCCTTTTATTTGCGCTGACCGGGGCGACGGCATCCTTCTTCAGCCGGACTTCTTTGCTGTCGTAGTCCAGTGATTTTTCCGCATAGCGCTGGAACAAAGACAATAAAGTCGTGAGCGTAAGATAAATGATCAGCGCGGCTGCAAATACAGGCACATACTCAAAGTTGCGTGCCACTATCGTATTGGCGCGCAGTGTCAGTTCGTTCACCGCAATGACGGAGGTAATCGATGTATCCTTCATCAGCAGAATTGCAAAATTGATCAGGGAAGGAAATGCCACTCGCATCGCTTGCGGTATAACGAAATACACAGTTGTGCCCACCGGGCCAAACCCAAGCGCCCTGGCCGCCTCGATTTGCCCTTGTGGCACGGCAAGCAAGCCGCCGCGGAACACCTCGCATAGGTAAGCTGAAAAGCAAATCGAAAGAGCAATGACAGCAGTCCAGAACTCGGTAATATGGTATCCGAGCAATGGCAGGATGTTGTACCAAATGACCAGCTGCAAAATGATCGGGGTGCCTCGCAACAGCCAGATATAGAAGCTCACGATGGCTCGAAGAACCGGCAAGCCTTTGGAGTTGCGTATCAAAGCGAGAGCAAGCCCGGAAAAGAAGGACAGCACGAAAGATACGAGCCACATCTTGATGGCTATAACTGCGCCCTCCAGCAGGTAGGGGAGAGTCAGGTAATTTAGAATCTGAGATAGCACTTGTTAACCTTTGGAGTAACTATCGTGCGATTTGATCGAAGAGAGCTTGCCCATTGACCGCGCACGCGCTCGCGTCGAGGTGACATCCCCTAAAATCGGTAACATCGTGGTAGCGCCAAAAAATGCGTGCGACGGATATCGCACGCATTGGGCTTTTATTTGCGACGGCGGCTTTCCAATACCTGCTGGACTACCGTATCGGGGTCCTGTTTGATGAAAACGTTGCGCTCCATCCCATACTTCAAGGAAACTTCCTCTGCTCGCGGAGAGTTGAGAAATTCTTTGACATGCGGCAGCAACTCTTCCCTGAGTTTGGACCCCTTCTTGAAGGCGATAGGCCAGAACAAGGGGTCGCCCACTTGACTTAGTGCAACGGCAAGGTTGGGAATGCTCTTTGTCGCTGCCCACCACATGTTCACGTCATCAATCGCGCCCTCGGTTCGAGCGTTCTGAACACTATTCAAGCGGTCCATGATGCCGCCGCTACTCGGCGTGGGGATCGCGCCATTGTCGTCGCGGCAATATTTCTTATTCATCTCCTTGACGGCACGTTCGGTAGGCGCAGAGAAATGCATGCCGATCTTCTTTCCGCAGAAGGCAGTCCAATCCTTGACGTTCCTGGCAAATTCTTTGGTCGAGATTATGCCGAAATAGGACTCGACCAGAGGAATGAAATCCAGATGTTCGCTGCGCTCGTTGGTGATATAGATGCCAGAACCGATATCCACGCGCCCCTGGATGAGTGCAGGGATTTCGTTCTCAAACGCCATCTCCCGGTATTCCAGGTTATATCCGGCCTTGTCGGCGGCATAAGACAACAGGTCTGCCTGCAGCCCCTTCCACTTACCGTCCTCGTCCAGATAGTTATATGGCTTCAGGGGCCCGGACAGCACCACGACTATGGTTTTGTCGTGTTTCTTATTTTCTGCCGCAACAGCGCTCAAGGATGCTGCCGAACCGAACAGCGCTACGCAAAGCAAGCCTACGACCTTCGATTTCAACTTCATGATGCCTCCTTTCGGGTGACACGTTCTGGATAAAGATGAGTAGAGATCAAGCACGGGAAAGACGACTTCGGGAATCCGCCGATTGGCCATGGAAAGGAATCCGTTCCTTGTACGGTTTGTACCCGCCGGACTGAATGGCGTTGTTGACGTGGTCGGCAATCTCTCCCAGGGTGGCAAACCACACGTCGCCTTTTTCAATCATGTACTGGATCATTTTCTCCATGCGTGCGCATCTGGCCAGCCGCCCCATGACGAATGGATGCCATACAGAAACCCAAAGGCCGCCATACTGCCAGGCAGCCTCGAACTCGGCCATGAATACATCCATACCCCGCTCAGGGGAATTCACTTGCATGGCGTAACCAAGATCGGAATTGACGGTGAATTGGGGCCAGTCGTCCATCGCCCAATCGGTAGGCAGTTCGAGCACGCTACCGTTGTCACTTTCAATGACGTAGGGGACGTCGTCACCCATCAGTGAAGAGTCGTAGACGAAACCCTCACGGGCGAGATAATTAAGAGTATTTTTGGAGAAACGATAACTTGGTGCGCGGAAACCTCGTGGGCGGATGCCTGTTACCCTGGTGAGCATATCCAGGCCGCGCATGAACCAATAATCTTCCATCTCGGCAGATAAGCCGTCCAGCCGCTCATGCAGATAGCCGTGCAAGCCGACTTCATGCCCGCCGTCGACGATTTGGTTGATGGTGTCGGGATAATGTTCGGCAGTCCATCCCGGTACGAAAAAAGTCTGCTTGATATCGAATTTTTCGTACAGCTTCAATATCCTGGGCACTGCCACCCGGTCATAGCGCAGCCATGATGACGTGCCGATTTTCGTGTCAGCCGTATGAGGATAGGCATAATACAAGAGACTGTCTGAATCCACATCAAACGTGATTGCCACGGCGCAACGCGCTCCGTTTGGCCATTTAACCGGATTCTCGATCATGATTCTGTTCTCTCGTTCTGACTTACATGAAATTGACAGGCTAAACGGGCCGTGCATTGCAGGAATGCAGCGCTTTTACGGGCTTTTTGTGGACTTACGTTTCGCCGGGAGATTTACTGTGTAGAAGTACCGGTCAGAGCGAAATCTGGTTTTAAAAAAAACAACGGGGCGCCCCGTTGTATCTGCAAACAACCGGTTCACACTCAATATTGGATCGTTGACTCCCACCTCCAGCAATCTGGCCTGTTCAGCGGTTGCCGATACAGCTTCAATGACTTGATATTCTTCTGAAATCTCGGGATCGTGCATGCGGCGCAGGACGGGCACATAGAGCCCGTCAACGGCAGCTTTCGAGATCTTTTCCCCGAGATCCATGGGCATATACGTCTCGAGCCACAACAGGGGAGCGCCATCTGCGTTGCGTAACCTATGTATCTCGAACACCGTCGTGCCTACAGGTACCTGGAGCTTATCGGCCACCTCTTCCGAAGCCTGCGCGGGCCCTGAGCGTATGGTTCTCGCACTGATCGAAATACCGAAAGCGGAAAACGCTTCGATAGGACCGGTAAGCCTTTGGTCTCGCGGCAGCTTTATTTCTTTGGCGAGCCATGTTCCCACGCCGGCACGCCTGGAAATAATTCCCTCTTCCTCCAGCCACTTCAATGACTGCCGGATGGTAAGGCGGCTTACGGAAAAGTGTTCCGCTAGTTTTTCCTCTGGAGGAAGTTTGTCATCGACTTTCAAAGTGCTTAACCACCTGAGAATAATCGCGCGAATCTGCAAATACTTCGGAAAAGGGTGATAGGGGAGGTCTGCCACTGGAAATAAGGTTCTTATATGAAATTACGCGCAAGCGGCTTCGAATCTGAAAGCCATGCGCACCGGCTTCAAAGGCGAGCGGCCCGACGAGATCAATTCATTGGTCCGTGCCCTTTGCCGCCATTTGTTTATGCGAATATACAATTTGATCTAAATCAAGGTCAATCAATGGGGGCTAAGGATTTACCCTAGGGGCCTGGCAAGGCAGAAAACCCGCTTAACGGCCTCGATAGAGGGGTCGGGGAAGCTTGCCAGCGGCATAGCGATGCACATTGTTTACCCAGACCTGCGCCGCAGCCTCGCTGTAATCCGAGCGCTGCCCCGCCAGGTGAGGCGTGAGTACCAGGTTGCGCGCATGCCATAGGGGACTGTCTGGAGGGCAGGGTTCCAGCTGCGCCACATCCAGCAGCGCACCGGCAATCTGTTGTTGTCCGAGCGCATTCAAAAGGGCCGCCTCATCCACCACCCCGCCTCGCGATACATTGACTAAATATGAGGTAGGCTTCATCAGGGATAGTTCCCGCGCCCCAATGAGCTTTGCAGTGTCGTAAGTGAGCGGTAGGGTCAGCACGACAAAGTCAGCACGAGGCAGCACTATGTCCAGGTCCGAAAAAGTAAATACCTCGTCCACGTTGGTATGCGGATCAGGCGAACGCCGGACACCCAGGACACGCATGCCAAGCTGCCGCGCATATATGGCCAGCCGGCTTCCGATCTCTCCAACACCCAGTATCGCGCAAGTGCAGAGCGCGGAAGGGATGGTTCCGTGTGTTCTCCATATACGCTGGTGTTGTTGCTCCAGCAGCAGCGGCAGGCGCCACTTTTGTGCCAATATGGCCAGCAATGCAAACTCGGCTACAGCGTCCGCGTTCATCCCTTTCACTGTCGATACTATAATTTGCCTGCCGCATTTTTCCAGAAACGGGTCAAGATGATCTGCCCCGGAGGTCGTCGTTTGTATCCAACGGAGATAGTTCAATCGGTCAAGCAGATCATCAGGTATCTGCCAGCAAACCAGGCCTTCTATAAGGGAAGCGAGTTCATCGATGGAGCCTTGCAGAACTGTAATGGGCGTTGTCTTCTCAAGCTGTGCAAGAAAAACCTCCCAATCATTGGGGCGGTAGATCAAGAATGTGATATCTCGGGCGAGATGTGCTGTGGCTACGACGTACGGAACCCTTTCTGCCATAGCTGGCCTCCTCAGGGGATAACGTAGTTTTTTTGGGTAAGTGTACGCGCCCGGCTCATAGGCTTGCACCGGTGTTTTTGCTTACAGCATCTGATCCGGGTGAGCGTTGTAAAAGCTTACCCAGTTTTCAATGGCGTGGGGAGGTTGTTTCGCTCAGCACGTTACAGTGCTTGCGCTATTCCGTGCTCTAGCGCGTCTTCTGCTGCCGGCCATTGCAAGTCGAATAACGCCCGGCGTATCAGCCGGCAAGGGTGGACGCTGTGTCAACAGCATGCAAGGGCGAGCGTCTATTCCCGGTGACTTCGTCGATTACGGCAAGCCAGTCTTTGATGAATCGATCCATTCCAAAACGCTCGATGGCGGTTTGTCGGCCGGCCTCGCCCCAGCGGCGGGCCAGGTCCGGCTCGGCGATCAGTTGGCGCATGATATCGACCAGCAGGGCTTTGTCCGTATGCACGAAGCCGTTCACGCCGTTGACGATGACTGTGGGCAGCTCGGTGGCCGCCACGCCGACCACGGGCATACCGATCAGCATGGCTTCGACCAGGGCGAGGCCGAGGCTGGTGTAGCGTATGGGCGTATAGAAGTACCGGTAGCGCGCCATGGTGGCGGCGACATCGAGGTTCGGCACTTCCCCCAGGCCTCCCATCGCCTCGCTCTGCATGCCGATCAAATCCAGTGGGACTTGTTCGCGGCTCCATTCGAAGAGGTCGGCGCCCATGCGCCTGCCTCGTTTGTGCAGGCCGTTGATCACAGTGATGCCGCGGGGCAGTTCGCCGGAATATCGCACAGCCGGGTTGATGGGCACTCCATGTTCGATGACGCGCGTCGGCATGTCTTCCGCATCCCAGTTCAGCGCGTTGTAATGCGTGACATGCACCAGTATGCCTATGTCATGCCGGAAGCAGTGCCTGGTATCGACGGGATGCGGGCGCGGGGGGTCATGCTCGATATAAATACTGGGCAGCTTGCGCTGCGCGGCCGACAGCAACCTGGGCGCGTCGTTTTCGTATGTGGCTTGCGATTGGTAAATGACGCAGTCGAAGTCTTCTTGCGCAATCTCTTCGGCTGGGATCTCCCTGACATTCCGGCCCCAGGGAATTTTGTTCCCGAGCCGGCCATAGCCGGGCCGTCCGTCGTCATAGACTGGAATAATGAATTCATGCGGCACCTGGGTCAGGGCGTACAAATAATTCCCATGCACATGCCACGTGAGGATGCGCAGCGGTTCGGCTGATTCGATATGCATATCGTCCATGCTTTTTCTTGGGGTTTGTTCGAGTGTCAGGCCGACTGGGCAAGCAATTATTGTGCCGGAGCGTCAGGAGGAATCGGCGCGCCATACCAGCGAGGGCGTCGTACACTAATGTACAGGCTGCGGCACCCATCCTCGATGGCTCGAATACCGGACCTGACAAGGAGGTAAAGAAATTGTCCAATCGAAAATGCCGGAATTCTGTCAGAAGAACTCATGGCCCTTACTATTGTTGATGGCTGGAATCCATTAGGCGACCGCCCTCCCGGCAACGATGATCAGGTGTTCGAACTCTTGACTGCCGCGGTTTTTCAAGCGCGCTTTCGGCCCGGTATCGTAAAGATGCGATGGCCGAGTATTCGCCGCGGCTTTGCAGAGTTCGATCTGGCAACCGTTGCGGCGTGGCCTGAGGAAAAGTCGGCGGAACTGCTGAGCGTTGAAGGCATGATCCGTAATCCAAAGAAAATCCGGGCGACATTGCGCAATGCCCGAGAGCTGAAGCGTCGGAGCAATCAATCTGGAAGCGCGCTGGCTTATCTCCGGTCATTCAGGGATGATGAGGCCCTGGTGCTGGACATCGACACATGGGCGCATTACATAGGAGCGCCTTCGATTCGGTGGTTCGTGCGGGCACTGCGGGGCGAGGCACGTGCAGCCTTCAATGCGCAAGACTAAGCCGGTGGAGGCCTAGGCCTGAGGCGAGGTGGTCGTCACTATGACTATGAAGTAGTACATGCTGCCTGAAGTTGTCGGGCAACTTCTTGAAGAGACTCCAGGAATCGCTCGATAATCTCCTCTTCGGTATGGCGAGCAAGATTCACGCTGACAGTCAACGCCGCGGTGACCCGGCCATGTTCATCGGGTACCGGCACTGCGAATCCGCAGACGCCCAATTCAATCTGTTCGCTGGCGAGCGCCCAACCTTGGCTGTGAGCGGTGCGAACCGCCGCGCTTAGCTCCTCGCGCGTGGTCAGCGTATAAGGGGTATAGCGCGGAAAAGGCGCTTGCGCCAAAAGCGCGTCCAGATCGGGCTGGGGCAGGCCTGCCATCAGCACGTGCCCAAGTGCTGGTAAGGACGCATCCCACATCACCTTACGGGCGTGCAGATCAACTGAGCAGGTGCACTCCTTGATAGTGCTATCCGGCTGGATAAAGCATTGACGGTGTCTGGCCAGGTAGCAAAAAACTCGAAGCCGAATTAGCCTGGCAGCTGCCGTCCGGCAATGTATAACTGATATGGCCTGATCTTGGAGGCCAGTGAAGATAAGCTTTCTCCTGAATGTTTAATGATGCCTGCACAGGAGAGGGTTATGGCAGCTACAACGGGCGGCGAGGCGCTAGTCGCGGCGCTGGAAGACGCTGGGGTTCGTTATGTATTTGGCTTGTTGGGTTCATCAACGATGGAGGTCTATGATGCACTATACGAGCATCCAACCATTCGCTACATTGGCGTCAGGGATGAACGGTCAGGTACCCATATGGCGGATGGGTATGGCCGGATTTCCGGCGAACCCGGTGTCATTCTGGCGGGGCAGGCCGGCCCTGGGTCATCGAACCTTGTAACTGGCCTGATACAGGCAAAACTGGCCTTTTCCCCCGTTGTCGCCATTACCGGGCTAGTTTCCAGTTCCCATATCGGCCGGGATACGCTACAGGAATTCGATCAGCATGGACTCTTTTCGCCCATAGCCAAGCGGACCTGGAATGTCCCCAAGGCGGACCGCATACGGGAGCTTGTCCGGGAAGCTGTACGGTATTCGTCGGTCGGGCGCAAAGGGCCCGTGGTGCTCAATGTGCCGCGTGACCTCTTCGCACAGCAAGTGTCGAAGGAAGATAAAAGATGGAACTCCTGGCATAAGATCCATAATGGAGCTCCTGCAGCCGAACAGATCCAGCAGATCGTGCAGATGATCCGTTCCGCTCGTTCGCCATTGATTATTTCCGGTGGCGGCATCAAAGCTGCACGAGCTTCTGCGCAACTTGTGGAGTTGTCCCGCAAGACAGGCATTCCAGTGGCGGCTTCAGCGGGCAACACCGATGTGGTCCCTAACGACTATGAACTTTTTGCAGGGCAGGCGGGCCCGCGTGGGAATCCCGTTGCAACCGGGCTTGCCCATGATGCCGACTTGATTCTGGCAATCGGTACCAGGCTTGCATTCAATACTACATTCTACGAGGATGATTTCTGCCCATCGGCAAAGATCATTCAGATCGATATAGATCCGCTTGCCGTGGGGCGGCACTATCCGATTGAGCTGGGCATTGTCGCGGATGCTGGTCAGACAGTCATGGCGCTACTTGAAGCGATGCAGGGATTTGAGGCTAACCAGGCCGCCTGGAAAGCACGTAATACGCGGTTCATGCACGATCGCAAGGCACTGCTCGATAAGCGGGAGGAGCTTGGGAAAAGTACTGATACACCCATGAAATCCGCACAAGTATTCTCGGCATTGCGTTCGGCCATCCCCCGCGAAGCAGTTGTAACGCTGGACGCTGGCACCATGTGCATGCAGGCAACGGACCAGCTGGCGTACTACAACCCGCCATCCTTGATTACTCCGCTGGATTTCGGGCTTGTCGGAATGTCATACGCAGCAGGTATAGGGGCCAAGCTGGCCGCCCCGAAGCGGCCAGTGGTCTCCCTAATGGGAGATGGGGGGTTCGGCATCGGCATGACGGAATTCACCACAGCTATTCAGCACGACATTCCTACGGTTACCGTCGTGCTGGACAATGGCTCGTGGGGAGCGGAAAAGGCATATCAGCGGGACTTCTATGGAAAACGATACGTGGGGGCGGACATCCACAGCGCACCGTATGACGAATTTGCGCGCAGCTGCGGCGGTTTTGGTGTGAGGGTTACGGCGTCCAGCGAGTTGGCGGACGCCGTTTCCCAGGCACTGAAGTCCGGCAAGCCCGCCGTCGTTCACGTCAAGGTCGATCCCGATTCCATTGTCAGTTTCCGAAGCGATTCGTTCAAACACCGAGTCGAAAAATCTTCATAGGAATAACCCTGTAACGGCGCCTGGAGAGGCGCCGTCATTCTCTTTTGCCGCAGGCGGCGGCCACGCCTTAGTGGCCACGCGCATAATCAAAGCATGGCAGGCGTTGACGCAGCTTGTCCGATTAATAACCGAAGAAAGGTGGAGAGACATGTTCGAAATAAGACAACTCATGACAGGGGCTGTGCTGGCGTTAGCGGCAATAAGTATGGCGCCGGCCGCCGTGGCAGAAAACCCAATTAAAAGTACACGGCCCATAAATGTTATTGTTCCCTTCAGCCCGGGCGCATTGATAGATATCGTCGCTCGCATATACGGAGAGGAGCTTTCCAAAAGAATAGGCGTGCCCGTCGTGGTGGAAAATCGTCCAGGCGCGGGTGCGATGGTGGGTACCCAGCGTATGCTGGGAGAAGACCCAGACCGAAACACTTTGCTTTTCGTTTCGTCTGCATTGGCGGTGATGCCTTCCGTCCAAAAGAACTTATCGTTCGACCCTGGAAAGGATCTTTCCGGCATCGCCCTGTTGGCCAGCTCTCCGACCCTGATTGTGGTGAACGCCAATAGTCCTTATAAATCCCTGAAGGACTTCATCGTAACGGCAAAGAGGCTCGACACTCACCTTACTTATGGCTCCGCGGGCATCAATTCAGGTACTGACCTTGCGGGAAGGTACTTCCATCAGGAAGCCGGCATCAAAGTGCAGCATGTGCCATACAAGGGCGTCCAGGAGGCGGTGTCAGAAGTGGTGGCTGGTCGGATAGACGTTGCGTATCCGCCTATTGGTTTGGCCCTTCCCTTTCTTAAGTCAGGTCAACTACGCGCGCTGGGCGTGACGAGCGAGGAGCGATCCGAATTTGTACCCGATGTTCCTACTGTGGCCGAGCAGGGCATGCCGGAGTACGAATTTTCTGTGTGGTATTCCGTAGCCATGAACGCGAAGTCAGATCCCGAAGTGAAGCGCTATATAGCTGATCAAATTCTTGAAATCAATAAGGAACCGGCCATACGGAAGCATTTGCAACAGCAAGGGCTATCGCCCAAGGCGCTGCTGCTCGATGATTTCGATCGATATATTGCTGATGAAATCGACAAATATAAGAGAATTATTGAGCCCGGTACCTAATGTCCTTGATCCCGATGGGAAACTGCCGACAGCTTCCCATTGGCCGCGAATCTGACTCATCAAATTCGCTATTGCTATTTATGATCTCCATCCTCTCTTAGCATTGCAGCCGCTTTTTCGCCGATAAGGATGGCGGGCGCGTTCGTGTTGGGTGACACGAGTGACGGCATAATCGAGATGTCGGCTACCCTCAAGCTTTGAACACCCCGTACTCTAAGCCTGTCGTCCACGACGGAGTCTGGGTCGGCGCCCATTCGGCAGGTGCCGATCGCGTGCCATGCAGTTTGCCCCGTCTCTCGTATGTACTCGATCAGATCGTCACTATCGACGACATCAGGTCCGGGTCTGGTTTCCCGTTTGATAAACGGCTTCAAGGACGGGCGTGCCGCAATTTTACGCATGAGCGTCACGGCCCGCTTGTATGTTTCCACATCATTGGGATGCGTCAGATAATTGACTTTGATGCTCGGTAAGGCCAGGGGGTCGGAGTCTTTTATGTGTACGCTGCCGCGCGATTCGGGTCGTATTTTGAACGTTCCGATCGAGAAACCGGAAAAGGGGTCGATGCCCGCGGCCTTGGTGCGAGCGAGGCGGTCCTTTCCACTGATCAGCGCCAGCTGTATTTTGAGATCGGGGCTTTTCAGGTGGGGTGCCGAGCGCGCAAGTGCGTGGACGGTGGAAGACGTTCCGCTCAATAACCCACGGCGTGTGAAAAGATATTTCGCACCTTCCCACAGCCGCCGGGTGCGACTGGCCATGATGTCGTTGATGGTTATCGGCCGTGTGCACTCATAGCTGAAGCGGAACTGCAGGTGTTCGCTTAGATTTTCTCCCACTCTGGAGTTGGCGGCGACGATGGGAATACCAAAGGCCGTCAGCAAACCGGGGTCTCCTATGCCCGACAACTCCAGTAAATGGGGTGATTTGATGGTGCCGCAGGATAGAACGATTTCGCGGCGGGCTTTGGCTTGTTTTTTCCGGCCGCCGTGCAGGTACTCTACGCCGACGGCCCGCTTTCCATCGAATAAGATGCGGGTTGCCGTCGCATTGGTCAATATGGTCAGATTCGGACGGGACGCAGTTGGCCGCAGATAGGCGGTGGCTGCACTGCATCGCCTGCCATTGTGTATGCTTTGCTGCAAGTATCCCACGCCCTCGAACTTCGCGCCGTTGTAATCTTCATTTTCCGGTATACCAGCTTCTATGCAGGCCTGGCGATATGCTTCAGATAGCGGGTCGGGATCCCAAATGCCGCGATTGATGATCTTCATGGGGCCACCGCGCCCGCGGATGGAGGCGTCGCCCGGAGGATAGTCTTCCAGTTTCTTATAGATTGGCAGCAAATCGTCAAATCCCCACCCGGCCATGCCTTGGTCCTTCCATCGATCAAATTCCTCCGGCTCGCCACGTACCCAGGCCAAGCCATTCACTGAACCGGATCCGCCGAGCACCTTCCCGCGCAACTGGGAGATTTTTCTTCCATGCAGTTGCGTTTCCGGTTCGGTGAAGAATGGCCAGATCAGCTTTTGATTGGGTAGAATTTTGCCCACCCCCAGAGGTATGCGTATCCAGATATTCCGTTCGTCTGTCCCGCCTGCTTCGATAACCAAAACGCGACAATCGGGTCGCTCGGATAGCCGTGCTGCGACTACGCACCCGGACGAGCCTGCGCCCACGACAATGTAATCAAATTCCGTATCGTTCATGTAGGTCGGCATATGTGAGTTGCAAGATATCGGTTGATGGGTAGGCCGCAACGACGATAACCATCAAGCCTTGAGCAATGGATCGGCATCAAGGCGGACGATGCCTTCTATGCCTGGTATTGCTGGCGGAAAAGACTTAAGAACTAAGGGATCATGGCCAGGAATAATGAGGCCGTCTTCACTGGCCAGCGCCCTTAGGCGGGCGTAGGCTTCTACGCTATCGAGAACATTGGTCAAGAAGGGGAACGGTCTTTCCTGCTCCATATTGGCGTAGTAGTGTGCGACGTCTGAAGCGAGCACAAGGTATCCCCGCCTCGTGTAGACCCTGACACACTGAATGCCTTCAGTATGGCCGCCCATATGATGGACTGAAAGGCCGGGCGCGATCTCTTTCGCACCATTATGGAAGCGCACCCGGCCTGCAAATACGCGGCGCACCATCTGCACGACGTCCTCTTCCTCGTAGGGGAGCCGCATGCAGCAATGGCACATCGCTTTGCCAGTTGCATACGCCATCTCTTTTTCTTGAAGATGAAATGTGGCGTTCGGAAATAGTGCATGGTTTCCTGCATGGTCGTGATGCAGGTGGGTCACAATGACATCACGAACTTCGCCGTGGCTTATGCCCAGTGTGCGCAATGCACTCTCCGGCGCCAGAAGAAACTCTCTTCCTCTCTTTCTGGCCATAGTCTGATCAAAACCGGTATCGACGATATAGATGGAGTCCGTGCCTTTTATCGCCCAAAGGAAGTAGTCCATAGGCATTGGACCGTCGTCAGTGTCGCCGCCGAGAAAATTCTGACTTGCCCGCCGCTCATGATGCGCGTAGCGGATCGCGTAGACCTCGTAGGGTTGCATCTTGGGATTCCACCGTTAATGGATACTAGTGAGACGAATGATCATCCTGGCGGCGGAACGGGGCAAAGTATATCTGTTATTTGCTCGTATGGACGGCTGGCTACTTGCTAATGCCGGAGAGCGGTGGCAGATTATTCATAAGCGTGCCGGCCCATATGCTGAACTAAACAGCATCGGCCGCTGGAGTCGTGGCCACGCCATTTTCATCGATGGAAATCAACAACATGAAGGCTTTTGGATGGAGGCAGAATGGAAGCATCCAGCACTCGGGATTCTAGAAGCAAAGGCCGCGGGCACGAAGCGCATGTCTGCATCGAAGACCTGGAGCATCGATTCGCCTCCGGCCTCAAGGCAGTAGACGATGTCAGTCTGAGCGTCAGACAGGGAGAGCTGGTTGTCATCGTGGGGCCTAGCGGTTGTGGCAAGACGACCATACTCAACCTTGTCGCGGGACTGCTGCCGGTGCAGACGGGGAAGGTTCTGATCAAGGGCGAGCCGCCATTGGCTGGCAGGAGGGATACGGCCTATATGTTTGCGCAGGATGCGCTCTTGCCTTGGCGAACCGTTATCGAGAACGTGGTGTTTGGCATCGAAATCCGCGGCGGAAAGAGCAGCATCGACGCCAGTACCAAGGAAAGAGCCCGCACCATACTCGCTAACGTGGGCTTGCGGGGCTTTGAGAAAGCCTACCCACGCCAGCTTTCGCACGGAATGAGGCAACGGGTTGCGCTAGCCAGGACTTTTATGATGGATAGCCCTCTGTTGCTGATGGATGAGCCTTTCGGGGCTTTGGACGCACATACCAAGCTGACGCTGGAGCAAGAGCTGCTGCGCCTTTGGGAGCAAAGCCGACGGACAGTTATATTCATTACTCACGACTTGGCAGAAGCCATCTTTCTGGCTGACCGCATCCTCGTATGCTCGGCGAGGCCGGGCCATATCGTATCGGAAATCGATGTTCCATTCCGACGGCCTCGCGATCTCAATGCGCTGCAACAGTGCGAAGAATATCACCAGCTGTATCAGCGCATTTGGGTGGATCTCTCTAAAGAAATGGTGAAGCAGGCATGAACGATACTCTCTCACTAAGTCAGGCCAAGCATATGCCTAAAGTCGCTACCAAAAAGGTCTTCGAGCTCATTTGGCTCTATGCAGGACGTGTTGGCATAGGCGTTGGTTTCTGCGCAGTCTGGTGGGCGCTCGTGTACTTTGAAATAGTGCCCGCCTTCTTTGTGAGCACTCCCGGTGCAGTGGCCATTTACCTATGGGAGAACGCGGGCGGTGAAATCACAACGCATGGCATCGATACATTGATCGCCATGATGATTGCGTTCTCGCTATCGGGCATCGCCGGTATTTTAGGTGGGTTGCTTCTGGTTGAGATGCCAGTGTTTCGTCGGCTTGTCGACCCGTATCTGACGGGTCTGAATAGTATGCCGCGCATTGCGCTCGCCCCTATCTTCATATTGTGGTTTGGTATTGGCATGGGCTCCAAGGTCGCGCTGGCATTTTCGCTAGGTTTTTTCATCGTGCTGAACAGCACCATCGCCGGCGTGCGGAATATCGATCCTGTTCTAATGCGGCTTAGCCATACCCTGGGCTGTTCTGGCATCCAGAGATTCTGGAAGATCACACTACCATGGGCAGTCCCTGGCGTATTTGCCGGATTGAAGCTTGCCTTGATCTACTCTTTTCTGGGAGTGGTCACGAGCGAAATGATTGCGTCCAGATCGGGGCTTGGATACCTGGTGATGTATTACTCGGGTGTATTCCGTATGGATGCGATTTTGGGAATTCTGTTTGTGATGGCGCTAGCGGCGATTGCGATCACTATGGTGGCGGATGCGATCGAAGCGAAGCTGGTTGGTAACTGGACGGAACCAGTGATGCGGGCGGATGTTAATTAAGACAAGCAAACCGGGAGACAATGATGACTCACACTCTAAGGAACAAGGTTGCCGTCGTGGCGGCAACCCTTACGCTGTCCGCGCCTGGCGCTGCGGCCTATGGCGAAGAAATCAAGATTGGCTATTACGCGGGTGCTGTCATGACCATCCCGAGTTGGGTGGCAGAGGCCAAGGGTTTCTACGCGGAGCAAGGGCTTGAGCCGACATTGATACCCGTCGCAAGCGGGCCTTTGATGTCATCCAATACGGCCAGCGGAGCGATAGATATCGGCTACAACTCCCCAAGCAATGTGGGTTTGACCCGAGAGCAGGGATTCAACCAGTCCATAGTGATGGGCAATATGATCATGCCTATTGTGATTCTGGCGCGCTCCGATGTGAAGACCCCTAATTTAGGTAGCTACCCAGACATTTTCAAGGATGTAAAAGGCCTGAATATCGGATCGTATGGGCGTGGGTCCGATATAGAGAATATCATGCGGGTCATGGTGTCAGACGCCGGCCTTAATCCGGGCAGGGATGTGACCTGGATAGGCGTCGGCCCTCCGCCTACGGGTCTCCCTGCCCTGCAGACAGGCCGAGTTGAAGTCTACGGCACGACCATGCCCGCATCTGAACTTGCAGTTGCCGGCGGATATGGAAAAATTATCGTAGACATGCGCAAAGGCGAAGGGCCGGGGGATTTTCGCAATTCGGTATACAGCGTGCTGTTGGCATCAAGCAGCAGACTTAAGAAGGAGCCTGAATTATTCAAGAAGATGGTCGCGGCGCACGAGCGAACCTTCTGCTGGCTGAAGGATCCCAGGAATCTTGTAGAGGCCGAACAGATCATCAAGGCAAAAATGCCAGTTACGGGTCTCTCCGAAGAGCAGTACAGCCAGTTGATAAAGAATGCCATCGGGCTGGTCACTGTCCGGTATCCCGCTTCGGGCCTGCAGGGCTGGAACAACGTGATGATAAAGGGAGGCATTCTGAAACAGCCGATCCCGGAGAGCGTGGTTTGGGATCAGGCTCCAAAGCAAGATCCCAAGTGTAATTAGGTGAGGCGGTTCGGGGAGGGCGGCTCCGAGGGATTGTCATGGCCTTGCTATCCGTGTACGCTTGCGTATCGATTCCGCAGCCGTCCCTTTCCGATCATGCGCAAACCATCTGCCGAGAATTATCTCAGCCTGGAGAAATTAAGCTGGTTTACCCGCGTCGTGGAAGCAAAAGGGCTGGGCAAGGCAAGTATCCTTTTCAATCGGCCGGAACACGAACTGGACCAATGTATACACGAATTGAGCAGCGAGCTTGGTGTGGAGCTGTTTACGGCCAAGGGTAGTGATCTGATTCTCACTGAAGCGGGCACCAGACTGTATGAGCATGCAGTCGACCTGCTGTCCCGCACCCGGACAGCGCGCGACCAAGTGGACCGTGCGGCTCGCAACCCTGCGGAAATGGCTATTCTGGGGCTTCCTCCGACATTGGCGCTTTCTCTTGCTGCGATAATATCGCACGAGTTTCGTCAAATGTTGCCGACTGCGAAGCTGCGATTCGTGGAGGGGATGAGCGGTTATATCCGTGAGTGGCTGGCGACAGGTCGGATCGACGTAGGGATTTTGTATGAAAGTCCTAATGCACTGGGTGAGAAGCTATGGAGAGAAGCGCTTTGTATCATTGGCGACCCTATCTTTTTACCCGAAGACGGGGATTTTCCCTTTATAGGTCTTGGCTCGCTTCCGCTGATACTGCCGGGGCTGCCGCACGGTTTGCGCCTGCTCGCTAACCGTTATGCCGAGCAGCATAACCTCAAGCTGAATGTCATCCTGGAGGTTGGCAGCCTGAATATGATTCTGGACGTAGTCTCACAAAAACTGGGTTGTACGATTCTACCTTCTTCAGTACTGCGCGACACCTATCCAGTGTATGCTGGCCTGAAGTGCCGGCTGTTGACGAATCCCTCCCTTCATCGCGATATCGTGCTGGCCACCTCTACTAACAAGCCTGTCTCGCCCGCCATACGCGCGCTGCTCCAAGTTGTTCGCACAGAAATACGACGGCTCAGCCGCATGTCGCCACCAGATGGTTAGCAGGAGCCGGCTTGCTGCGCGTCGGATGAAATGGCGGGACGCCGGGTCGACTGTCAATCTGGTGCAAAAGGGTCGGTATTGGTAATTTGCTCGTGATTGAAAAACACACGACGCCACCGTGTTATCTCGATGCTTTTGTAAAGCCCCGCAGGCACGAAAGGATCAGCATTGGCGAACCGTTCTGCTTCAGCTTTGTCCTCCACGTCCACAATCAGCAACCCGCCGTGTACATGCCGGTTCTGTTCATCGACTTTGCCGCCTGCCGCCAGAAGGATATGCTGGTTTTCCTTCAGCCATGCAATTCGCTGAGCTCGAAGTTCGTCTCGTTTGTGTTCCATGCCGGGCCGGTCGTTGGCAATGATAAGAAAGTACAAGAGATTCCTCCTTTGGGGGCCATGATTCCCCGCAAGCGTTCGAACTAAAATATGGAAAACTGCAAATAGAGCTTATCGCCAATGGTTCGCCATATCAGGCCATATCAGTTATACATTGGGGTAAGAGGCATGAACGGGGAGGCCATGTGAAGATGCCGATGCCGCTATATGCATACTGGCGGGGCCGGCGCGCAACCTTCTATAACCAAAGGCAGGACAGCCGATAATGACTACAGCCGAACAGCCCGATTTTGAAACCATAGATCTGCAAGCATTGGAATACTTCGTCTATATCAGTGAGCTGGGTAGCTTTTCCAAAGCCTCCGCCATTGTCAATATCTCGCAGCCTACACTCAGTCGCCGTATCCAGCAGTTGGAAGACGAACTGGGGACGAGGCTGTTCGGCAGGACCGGGCGTGGCGTTATCCTGACTGAAGCCGGTGATACATTATTGCGACACAGCAGGACCATACTGCGGCAAGCCAGGCAGGCTTACGCCGAGGTTTCCGATATTGGGGATAAGCCTTCGGGGACGGTGATTCTCGGACTTGCACCCATTGCAACCAAAGTACTCGGCGTACCTGTGGCCCGACAATTTCTGCGGGCTGTTCCAGCCGCTCGCCTGCAAATCGAAGAGTACTTTACGGGCTTTGTCCAAGAATGGCTTAGCAAGGGGCGCCTGGATATTGGCATTTTGTATGATGACGGAATGAACACGTCCCCTGAAGGCGATATTCTCTGGGAAGAAGAGTATGTGTTCATCGCTCGAAGGAAAGCATGTTGGGAGGGCAGGACCGGGATCAGGTTTCCCGAGCTGGCAGATGTGCCTTTGATTCTTCCCAGTGGGCCGCATGGCTTGCGCACGCAAATCGATCGGACCACTATTGCAACAGGGGTGTCCCTCAATATCGTTCACGAGGTGGACGGCCTGAATGCCATCCTGAAGCTGGCTTACGAGGGTACCGCGGCGACGATATTGACACTTCCAGCTCTCAGTAATTTCCATCACCTCAATGAAATGATCGTGCTCCCCATCATTGAGCCACGCATATCGTCATCGGTGGTGGCGGTGCCGTGTACCAGTCGTCCTTTGACGAATGCGGGACGCAGGTTGATGCGTATCATTCGAGATGAAGCATGGCGTATCCGTTCTAATAACAAGATCAACGAGTTGCCGATCGGCAAGCCGCATTCTTATTGATCAGGGCAGCGCGCTCGGTTGCCTTGCAGCCAGCAAGCTGCCGACTTGCTTAACGCGTCGATTATCAAGGGTCCTGATTGCCTGGATGATATCGGCTTCAGGAACGTGCATGCCAGCGACATTATCAAGAAATTTGTCTTCAAGCACCGTGTCGGACAGGGGGTTGGTGGGCGTTCCGAGGTTTTGATCCAATCTTTCTTCGATGATGTCGCCGTTTTTCAGATGTGCTTGAATCCATCCTGGGAAGTATTGCGGAAACGAGGTTTCATTGGGCGCTGCGACGCGGTACTTCACTTTCTCTGCCAGGTTGAGTACATCTTCTCGAGCAATACTTTCCTCGCTGAATGTCGCGTGATTTACCTGGCCGTCGACGAGGCTTGCGGCCACCATGAACGGCAAGCTGAATTTTGCGGCATAGGGTGAGGCTGGCGTCCGCTTTTGCGCCGCCGGTTCGCATACCATAGGTACTTCAAGCTCTGGAACTACGCATTCTATCCAGTCTACGTCACTTGCCTTTATGTCTTGTTTAAAGAGCCTGATCGTGCAATCTATGAAAGCATGGGCGAAATGACAGCATGAATACGGCTTGATCGAAATTAATGTGGTTTCCCAGCGCTCTCCAAGTGCGTCCGTCAATTGAGCTATATCTGATTTTGTTATGTCGCCATAGGCGTTGAGGAAGCCGAGCCGGCCTTCAAAGATGCTCGGGGGAGCGGTCATACCGGCACGGGCAAGATAGGCGGCGATAATTCCGGCGTGTGCCGCCCAGCCGGTATGGAGAATCTTAGAGGCTGAACCATCGGTCTGGTATTCATTGACTCCCGAAGCCTGGCTGCCGGCGAGAGCGATGGCGCACTGCAACTGACGCGCATTCAATCCCAGAAGTTTTCCTGCAGCGGCTGCGGCTCCGAACACGCCTGCTGTCGAGGATGTGTGATATCCGCGGTGATGCATACTGCCGCGCGCGGCAAGCCCGACGCGAGCGGCGACCTCCCAACCTGCAACGAAAGCCGTGATCAGGTCGCTTCCCGGGAGATCAAGCTCTGCGGCCATGGCGAAGACGACCGGTGCCAGGATGGCGCTACCATGGACAATGCCTGCGGTATGGGTATCGTCGAAGTCCAGTACATGGCAGGCAATGCCGTTGGCGAGGGCGGCGTACGGTGCCGCAAGCGATACGGCGGTGCCCCACACAGGCACGTTTCCCTGTGATCCAGGTAGTGATAGGATGCCGTTCAAGGCGTTACGCGGCATGTCCTGCTGGGAGCCGCGCAATCCCACCCCCAATGTGTCGAGCAGATGGCGCTTTGCGGCTTTGACCACATGCTCCTGAAGATGCTCGAATCGCAACTCATCGGTGAAGCTGGCAAGTTGCTGAGCGGGAGTTTCTTCCGGGGCCAAGCCAGTACCAGATTTGCTTGCGTCCGTATTCGCTTCCGGGGAGGAGCCTTTGTCCCCCGCCATCGGCCCGTCTTGGGCAGTGATTGCCATACTCTGTTCAGTAGTCATCTAATTCTCCAGCGGCCAAATCGTCGTTATTGGGCAGTTCACAAACCTAATTTTTTCTTCAGAGATTGGAGTTCGGAAAAATTCTGCTTTTGTTGGGCTTCGAAATCCTCTACTGTATCCGCTACCGGCGTCAGTGCCTGCTTACTGAGAATGGCTTTCATCTCCGGCGTTTCAACGCTTTCTTTGATAGCCTGCTGCATGGTTACGCGGTCTTGCAGGGGCGTTCCGGCCGGTGCATACATGCTGTAGGTGATATAGAGATTGAAGTCGCCCAAACCGAGCTCTTTCAGTGTTGGCACGTCCGGTAGGACCGGTGTACGTTCCAAACCGGTGACCCCCAACGGGCGTAGCCGGCCGGATTGCAGGTAGGATGCCGCCGCTGCTATGGCGGCGGGCGCAGCCGTAACGCTGCCGCCTGCAACATCGACCAGCATCGGCCCGGCGCCATTGTATGGCGCATGAACCACGTCCAACCCCGCTTCGGAAGACAATTGGTGCGCCACCAGCATCGTGAACTTCTCCGCATTGCCCAGAGAATATTTGCCAGGATTCTTTCGCACCACCTGGACGAACTCCCGAATATCCTTCGCAGGAAAATCAGAGCGGGCCACGAAAACCACGGGTGATCGCGCAATCATGGTCACCCCCGAAAAATCCTTGAAGGAATCGTACGGTAGTTTGTCGTGGAACAATGGGTTCAGAAGATGCGTGCCCACGACCATGACATAGGTACTGCCGTCTGGAGCCGCGCGTGCCGCAGTGGCGGTGCCCACTACTCCGTCGGCACCGGGGCGATTCTCAACAATCACATTCCGGTTGAGACGGGCAGAGAGGCGCTCAGCCAACTGACGCGCAATGAAATCCGTTGCACCGCCCGCCCCGTAGGGAACGATTACTCTGATTGTCTTCGTTGCCGGTTGCGCAATCGCAGGCGACGTGCATATGCCACAAGCCATCATAACTACCGTGATCGCGGCAATCGTCATCCTTACATAAAGATTACTTTGCATAGAGCGAGCCTCCAGAGCCATTCCGATAAAGAATCAACAAAGTATAAGAATGGGCCACCAGGTGGAAAACACATATCAGCTATGCCCGCCCGCACCGGGCCAGCAGTAACGCGTGAGGGCAACGGTGACGCATTTCTACATAGCTGCTATTCATACTCAAAAGAGGCGAAGTCATACAGGTTTGATTACCATGTTTCCAGCCGTCTATTTTCTCCACGGAATAGTTATCAGTCGCGACGGCGATCACCATTGGAGAGATATGAAATATGAACTTGCAGATACAAGGCCGTCGCGCTTTGGTGACCGGTGCAAGCTCCGGAATCGGAGCCGGCGTAGCGAGGATCCTGGCGCAAGAAGGAGTCCAATTGGCGCTTGTCGGACGTAACCCGAAAAATTTGTGCCAAGTGGTTAGTGGCATTAATGGTGCAGGATGTGCCAGCGCTATTGCGCTCATGGGCGACCTGGCCGTTACGCAAGAAGTTGAACGGCTGATACTGGAAGGCCGCTCTGCATTGGGCCATATAGATATCCTGGTTAATTGCGCCGGTGGATCCAGGCCTGCAGCGTTAGGCGCCGACGAGGATTACTGGACGGAGGCGTTCGCCCTTAACTTCGATGCTGCGCGCCGCTTGTCACAGGCTTTGATACCAGACATGAAAGCCCAAGGTTGGGGGCGAATAATCAATATCACCGGTTCAATGGAGCCACGTAGTGTAAATGCTGCGAACGCCGCCAAGGCGGCGTTGCATGTGTGGGCGAAGGGCTTGTCCTGTGACTTGGCCCCGGACCAAATTACTGTCAATTGCATCGCTCCAGGGCGTATCAATAGTGCGCAGATAGCCACGCGGCTTCATCCTACGGAGGAGTCACGGCAGAGCTTCATTGACCGGAACATCCCCGCCGGATTTTTCGGAGAGCCCGAAGATGTCGGCGGTCTAGTGGCATTTCTTTCGTCGCCATTAGCTGGATATATCACTGGCGCGGTAATTCCCGTCGATGGCGGCATGCATTATTTTTCTCACTGACCCTATGAACACGCTCCTCCCTGGAACCATGAAAGTGTTGGAGGCACACGATGATGGAGCGCTCACAGTGGATCAACGGTTACGAGCTACCCTGGACGGGCCGTTAAGTGGGGGCTCCAAGGGTACATGGCCGTCTCGGAACAGGATGCGGTCCGGGCTCCTCCGTATCTAACGTGCATTAATTATCCAGAAACACCTGACGGGGATCGTGCCGTAAGGCGGGCAATTCAAGGTCGAGGCGCGGATATCATCGTTGAAATTGGCGGCGCTACGCTTTCAACGTCACTTGCCGCCGCAGCCCTGGAAGGTTTTGTCGGTGCGGCTGGTTTTGTTGCCCGCCCTGAAGTAAAAATCCGTTTGAGGGGTTCGATCCTGCCAATGGTGCGAATCCAAGGCATAGCAGCCGCTGTTAAAAAAAAGCAAAGGGGTTCTAACCAGGGGCTGGAAGGTCGCACCATGCTCCTGCTGATGATAAGGCAGGCCGAGTCCATGGCGTAGCGGTAAACTCCAAGTGACGTTTGCTTACTCCTGGAGCCGGGACACCATGGTGCTGCTCATCCTTTACTTGGTGGCTATCACAGCCGAAGCAATGACTGCCGCCCTGGCGGCGGGTCGGCGCGA
>Ga0180220_1000355_pt1 | contig 56314 bp, 48 predicted proteins | sample eDN5th37CBELigBY_FD_151335 | JGI IMG/M metagenome (GOLD analysis project Ga0180220, IMG submission 151335) | Enriched backyard soil microbial communities from Emeryville, California, USA - eDNA 5th pass 37_C BE-Lig BY (version 2) (version 2) | ecosystem: Environmental > Terrestrial > Soil >...
ATGCTGCAGCCGCTGTATTATGACGGCGGTTATTACGGGGTTCCGGAAACGGTTCGCTTTAAAGTCCTGTTTTACCGCAAAGACATTCTGGATCAGTTGGGCCTGCAGGTACCCGAAACATGGGACGACGTTTACGCGATCTTGCCGACGCTGCTGCAGAACCATTACAACTTCTACATGGACCCGGTGGATTATACGCCGATCATGTTCCAGAACAACGTCGATCTTTACGCGGCGAACGGGTTAAAAACCGGGCTGGATACGCCGGATGCGTTCAAATCGTACAAAATGTGGACGGATTTCTACAACGTTCAAGGGCTGGAGCGCGTCGTGCAGAGCTTTTACAACCAGTTTAGACGCGGGGACATTCCGATCGGCATTTCCGATTTCAATATGTACATCCAACTGCTCGTAGCCGCGCCGGAAATCGCCAACGATTGGGCGATCGCCCCGATTCCGGGGACGAAGCGGGAAGACGGAAGCGTGGCTCGCTGGTCGGGAGGCGCCAATCCGACCAACGCCATGCTCTTTAAGAGCAGCGCGCCCGAAAAACAGCAGGAAGCCTGGAAATTTCTGCAGTGGTATATGTCTACCGAAATCCAAACGGAGTTCGGCTTGAATCTTGAGCAGTATTACGGAGAAACGTTCCGCTGGAATACGGCCAATGTGCAGGCCTTCGCGCGGATGCCGTGGAAGCCGCAGGATTTGAAGGTCATTTTGGAGCAGTGGAAGTGGACCAAGGAAGTGCCTCAAGTGCCGGGCGGGTATATGACGGACCGCGAGATCGGGTTCGCCTGGAACCGGACGGTCGTGGACGCGGAAAATCCCCGCATTTCGCTCGAAAAAGCGATCAAGGAAATCAACCGCGAGCTTGCGCGGAAGCAGCAGGAGTTCGGGATTGCGGGGCCGAACGGCGAAGCGTTGAAGCCGTTGGAACTGCCGCATATGGATGAACCGTGGGAAGGAGTGGATCAGCTTGTCGAATGAAGCGACCCGGGTCGTACGGCAGCCGGCGGCTGCGCAAAACCCGAAGCTGAAGGGCGACCTCGGCCGGATGCTGCAGGACAAGATGAAAGATATTTGGAAGTTCCGGCTTTCCTATCTTTTTATCGCGCCTTTCCTCGTCGTGTTCAGTTTATTCATTATCATTCCGGTGTTTACGGGAGTCGCCTTAAGTTTTACGTATTTCAATTCGATCGAATTCCCGAAATGGGCCGGCTGGATGAATTATCAAAATTTGTTTTCGCAGGACGTCATCTTCCTGCAGCATGTCATTCCGAATTCCTTCAAATTTGCCTTATTCGTAGGTCCGATCGGATATGTGCTGGCTTTCGTCCTGGCGTGGCTGATCGCCCAGCTTCCGGGCACCCTTCGCGTTTGGTACGCGCTTGCGATGTATGCGCCCTCCCTGACGGGCGGGATCGCGATGGTCGTCGTATGGCAGGTCATGTTTACGGGGGACCGCACCGGATACATCAACAGCTTTCTGCTGAAGTGGGGGTTTATCGATCAGCCCGTCCTGTTAACGATCGATAAGGACTACCTGCTGGGCATCATGATCGTCGTGTCGATCTGGTCCAGCATGGGTCTGGGTTTCCTCGCCATTCTGGCAGGCATCCTGAATGTTGACCGCACGCTGTACGAAGCGGGGAGAATCGACGGCATTTCCAGCCGGTTGCAGGAAATCTGGTACATCACGGTACCGATGATGAAACCGCAGATGCTGTTTGCCGCGGTGATGGCGATCGTCGGGACTTTAAAGTCCGGCGGCATCGGTACGCAGCTGTCGGGGATGAACCCGACGCCGGATTATTCGGGGCAGCTATTCATGAACCATATCGAGGATTTCGGTTTTACAAGGCTTGAACTTGGTTACGCGAGCGCCATCTCGATCGTATTGCTCATTCTTACCGTCTTGCTCAGCCGATTCCTGTGGATGCTGCTCGGGCCGAAGGAGGATGAATAACATGGCGGTACTGAAAAAAATGCGGCAATCCCTGGCCCGATCGTGGTCCTTGTACCGGAGCGATTTCCGGAGCCTGGACAAAACGCAAATCGTCTTGCTTGTGCTGCTGACGCTGCTTGCCGTCTTTATGGTGCTGCCCCTCGTTTTCATATTTAACCATGCGTTCAAGCCGCTGCACGAGCTGTTCCTGTTTCCGCCGACGTTTTTCGTGCGCGAGCCGACGATGCAGAATTTTACCGACCTGCTTCACGCGACGCAGGATACGTTTCTCCCGGTGACCCGGTTTATTTTCAACAGCATCGTGGTCACCTTGCTTTCAACCGTCGGTATGGTCATTCTGGGCGCTTTATGCGCCTACCCGCTGGCAAAACATCCGTTCCCCGGACGCAAAATCGTGTTCGGCGTCATTCTCTTGTCGATCATGATCTCCGTGGAAACGATGGGCATTCCCCGCTACATCGTGGTCAAATCCTTGGGCATCATGAATACTTACTGGGGACATGTGCTGCCGATCCTTGCTTTGCCCGTCGGCGTGTTTTTGCTGAAGCAGTTTATGGACCAGGTGCCGGATGAGCTGCTGGAAGCGGCAAAGCTTGACGGAGCAAGCGAGTGGCAGCTTCTCGTCCGGATCATCCTGCCGATCGTCACGCCGGCGATGGCGACGATTACGATCCTTTCGTTCCAAACCGCTTGGAGCAATTCGGAGACCTCCGCGCTCTTTATGCAGGACGATGCCATGAAGACGCTGCCGTTTTACGTGGAATCGCTTACATCGAATCTGGCGAACACGGTAGCCCGACAGGGAGTCGCGGCCGCGGCATCATTAATCATTTTTATGCCGAATTTGATCATCTTCCTGCTGTCGCAGCGGAAAGTCATTCAGACGATGGCCCATTCGGGCATCAAGTAGGGTAACGGAGGTTCTATCATGGAAAAGAGAAGGGGCAGACGACGAATCATCCATTTGTTGACGTTTCTTGGCATCTTGGTCGCGGCTTGGTCTCCGGGTGTGGCTGCGGCGGAACCGCCCTACATGACATTCAGCAAGGACGGTTACGATCGGAGAATTCCCAGTCAAGCGGCCTATTATCCTTCCACGGTCGTGGGGGACAACATTTACAAAACGATGGTTCAAAACGGCGCGGAGCGCCTGGAATACTCGCCGCTGAAACGCCCGCAGGATCTGTTCATCGACGATCGGGACGAAATCTATATCGCGGATACGGACAACAACCGGATCGTTCATTTAAACCGGGACGGGGGATTCGTGCGGGAAATTACCGCGAAGGGCATGAAATCCCCTCAAGGCGTGTTCGTGACCGCGGGCGGAACGATTTATGTCGCCGATACGGGAAACAAACGAATTCTGAAGATATCCTCAAACGGCGAGCTGCTTGCGGAATACGGACGTCCAAAGTCCCGTTTCATCGACGAGTCCTTCCACTACGAACCGACGAATCTCGTCGTGGATGCCAGAGGATTCATGTACGTGATCAGCAACGGAAGTTATCAAGGGGTGGTCCAACTGGATCCCGAAGGCAACTTTTACGGCTTTTACGGCACGAACATGACCGAAGTATCCCTCATGGACATCGTACGCAAGCTTTTTTACACCGAAGAGCAGCTCAGCCGCCAGGTTCGAACGCTGCCGTCTACGATCCGCAACATTCACATCGACGAACAGGGGTTCATTTATACGGTGTCCGCGACCGATAAGGAGCAGGTCAAAAAGCTGAACATCCGCGGCGAAAATCAATGGAAAGACAAAAAGTTCGGGATCGAACCCCGGTTCAGGAACCGAAGTCAGGCGGCGGAAGCGCAGACAACCGATTCGAAGCAGGAAGTACAGAAATCCGGCTTGACCGATATCACGGTGGACCGCAACGGAAATCTGGTGGCGATCGATAAAGTGTCCAATGCGGTCACGCAATACGGTCCGAACGGGGAGCTGCTTTTTTTCTGGACGGGACCGGTAACGATCGGGTCTCCGCAGCTTGGCATCAGCCAAAGCCCGGTGGCGGTGGATACCAATTCCAAAAACGAGCTGTTTGTTTTGGACGATTCCCAGAACCTGATCCACGTGCTGAAACCGACCGAATTCGGGACGCTGCTGCATCAGGCGACCACCTTATCCCAGGAAGGAAAGTACGCCGAAAGCGAACCGGTCTGGCGCGAGGTTCTGAAGTTAAACGCTTTGTATTCGCCGGCTTATCAAGGACTCGCGGAAGCGGCTTATTACAAAGAGGATTATAAAGAAGCGCTTCGCCTGTTCAAGCTGTCGGGGGACGTGGGCGGATATTCCGACTCGTTTTGGCAGCTGCGGCTCCAGTGGTTCCAGCGCCATTTCTCCGCCTTGGCCAATACGGCGTTCATCGCGGCCATCCTGATCTGGATATTTTACCGCAGCAAGAAGAAGTTGCGTTTTATCGCGAACGGGAGCAAGAGATTTCGGGGATTTTTGGGCAAAAACAGGCTTTTGTCCCAGCTTAGACACGCATTCACTATTTTAAGGCACCCGATCGACGGGTTCACGGATCTCAGGTACGGGCAGAAAGGCAGCTACTTGAGCGCGTTTATTCTTCTCTCGTTTGTCACGCTGGTGCTCCTGGCGAAGGAATATTACACGAGTTTTACCTTCATGCCCGTCCCCAGCAACGAGCGAAGCAGCGGCTTCTTGTTGACCGGAGCGGTCACCTGGCTGACTTGGGTCGTATGCAATTATCTGATCGGAAGCATCAGGCAAGGGGAGGCACGCTTTAAGGACGTGTTCGTCGGCAGTTCGTACGCCTTGTTCCCGATCGTGATTCTCGGGCTGCCGCTGGCGGCCGTGTCCAACATCATGACGCTTAGCGAATCGTCGATCTACGGATTTTTCGAGACCGGCATGCTAGTCTGGTGCGGATGTTTGTTTTTCTGGAAGATACAGTCTCTGCAAAATTACGGCGTCGGCGAAACGGTAGGGAATATCCTTTTGACAGCGTTTGCGATGGTGATCGCCTGGGTGCTGATTTCGATCATCGCGGGGCTTTCTTCCGAACTGCAGAACTTCTTCTATACCATATACCAGGAGGTGTCGATGTGATGCAAATGCCGGCAAGATGGAAGCGGCTTTTCGTTCTGACGCTCATAGCGGCCATGACAAGCGCAAGCATCGTCACGTACACCATTGCCGCGGAGACGAAGAAGCCTGGCCAAGCGGAAGCGGCCAAAACGGATTCGGAGCAGGAGGCGAAACAGGAAGACCATGCCGTAAACGCTCAGGAATCCGAAACAGGGACGAAAGCCGGAACTTCCCAAACGAAGGATGCAAAGGAGGGGGCAACGACCGGCAGCAGGACCGCGAAGGGCGCAAACGGCCAAACGGCCAAAAACAGCTACCGCTCCCTGTTTCCGGACGACGATTCCTTTCGGCTCGCAAGTGAAAATGCCAACCTTCGGTTGTATGTCGACCCGAAGACAGGGCATTTCCTTGTGAAGGATAAACGCAGCGGCCGGGAGTGGAGGTCATTTCCGGACGCTTACGGCTGGAACGACAAGGATAACACCAACACCTGGAAAAAGCATATGCAGTCCCCGGTATTTATCAAATACGTCGAATTTAACGTGCGAAAGGACCAAATCAAGGAAACGAACGTCCTGGATCAGAAAGCGGCAATCGAGCGGTTCGAGACGACCGATACGGGTTTCCGGCTTACGTTCGACATGCCCGGCATCGGGTTCGCCATACCGGTCGAAGTGAGCCTGAAGGATGATTACGTCGAAACGAAAATCCTCGAGGAAGGATTTAAGGACGGCAAAACCTCCGAAGAGATGGCGGCTTATGAGGCAAAGACGAAAAAAAAGGATAAGAACGCGCGCATTGCGGGGCTTCGCTTATATCCGTTCCTCGGCGCCCACACTTCGGACCGGGAGGACGGGTACCTCCTGATCCCCGATGGTCCGGGGACGCTGATTCAGTTCCGGAAAGACCGGCCGCCAAACAACAATTTTTATTTCGAAGCGGTATACGGCGAGGATTACGCTTTCAGCAACAACAACCCGTCCCTTTCGATTCGCCAGCCGGTTCGAATGCCCGTTTTCGGCATCAAGACCGGTGATCAGGCGCTCCTGGCCGTCATTCATGATGGGGCGGAATACGCCAACGTACTTGCGGCACCGTCCAAATCGATGAACCAGTACAACTGGGCGACGGCCGAGTTTACGTACCGGCAGCGTTTTTTCCAGCCTACCGACAAGCGAAAGCAAAACGGATTCCAAACCTTCAACAAGGATCGCGCCCAAGGCGACCGCTCCGTCCGTTATTACTTTCTGAATGGAGGCTCGCCGGATTACGTCGGGATGGCATCGCGATATCGTCAGGTTTTAATGGAAGAAGAGGGCTTGAAGCGGGTTTCGCCGGATGAGGATGCCATCCGTTTGCCGGTTTATTTGCTTGGCGCGGATTCGAAAAAAGGGTTTTTGTGGGACTCTTACGAGGCCCTGACGACGACGTCGCAAGCGGAAGAAATCGTCAATGAATTGACGGCGATCGGAGTCAAAAAGATGTCCGTCACCTACGCCGGCTGGCAAAAGGGAGGCATCAGCGATTTCGGAGGGCATTTCCCGGTCGACAATGGCATCGGAGGCAATGAGGGGATGCGGCAATTCATCGAATTTGCCCATGTCAAAGGCCACGACGTGACGCTGGACGCCTCTTCGTACACGTTCAACAACACGGGGCGCGACGGCTTCCGTTCCAGCCGGGACGGGTTGCAGGACCTGGGATCGGTCGTCATCAAGTACGGGGGAAGGAACGAAACGTCGAGGACTCTTGTCAGTCCCCGTTTCATGCAAAAGGTGCTTGAAAAGGACCTTGGAAAATTTTACCTGCTTGGGGCGGACGGATTAACGCTTGGGGAAGGCTTGGGGGCCCTGTTGAACAGCGATTTTAACGAGCGGCACAAGGCGACGCGGGAGGAAGCCAAAGGCATCCAGCAGCAGCTGTTCGACGAAGCGGTTCAAACGCTCGGCTCCGTCAGGGCGGAAGGCGCCAATGCTTACGCTTGGAAATACGTCGATGCTTTGGATGGTTTGCCGATCGAAAATTCCTTCGACCTGTTCGTCGACGAGACGGTGCCTTTTATGCAAATTGCGCTGCATGGCCTGATCCCGTATTCGTCCGCATTTGCCAATACCGCCGACAACTATGCGACCTATCTTCTGAAAAACATGGAGTACGGCTCCATTCCGAGCTTCATGCTGACCTATGCGGCATCGCAGGACCTGATCGGGACGCGCTCGCTTTATAACTATTACAGCACGCATTACAAAGATTGGTCGGAAGAAATCGCGAAGCAGTACGGCCGGTTTAACGAAGCGCTCGGAGACGTGCAGGACCGGATGATCGTCGGCCACCGCTCCCTTGCCGCAGGCGTCTACGAGACGGCATACGACAACGGGAAACGGATCGTCGTGAACTACAATGAATCGCCATATCACGGGGACGGGTACGAGGTCAAAGCCCAGGACTTTGCCGTCGTTCATGGGGGGAGATCATGATGAGGGGCAAATTCAAAATCAAAGCTCGCACTTCGCGGCATTTGGAAGCGCTGATGTTCGTTGCTCCCTGGGTCCTCGGCTTCCTTTTGTTCATGGCTTTTCCGCTTGTGTTCTCCTTGTATATGAGCTTGCACAAAGTGACGGTGCTGCCGACCGGCCTCAAATACGATTTTCAAGGGCTGAAATATTATCAGGAAATCCTGTTCGGGAGTTCGGCCTTTTACGATAACCTCATTCCGTTTTTTCAGGAAATCGTCATTATGGTGCCCGTCATCATCGTATTTTCGTTGTTTATCGCCATCATGCTCAACCAGAATTTTCCCGGACGGATTTTGTTTCGGGTGGTGTTCTTCCTGCCGATCATTTTTACCTCGGGGTACGTGTTGACGGAATTCGTGAACCAAGGCGAAGGAACGCTGGGCTTTTTGGAGCGGTTTTCGATCGGGGAATACCTGCTTGATTTTTTGGGGGACAGCTCGTGGACGAAACCCGTGATGGATGTGCTGAATCGGTTCGTGCTCGTGTTATGGTACTCCGGGGTGCAGATTCTGATTTTCCTTGCGGGAAGGCAGACGATCTCGAAATCGAGTTACGAGTCCGCGCGGATCGACGGCGCTTCTCCCTGGGAGGTGTTCTGGAAGATTACGCTGCCGGCCATGTCCCCGTTCATCCTGCTGAACCTGATCTACACGGTGGTCGACATGTTCACATTCCCTTACAACCCGATCATCGAGCTGATCAATACCGGGAACTATGGCTACAACAGCGCGTTGGCCTGGATTTATTTCGTCGTCATTGCCTGCTTCCTGTGTCTGATCATGCTCCTGTTTTTGAGAATGAACCGCAGCCGCCGATACCGGTGATGCAGATCCCGCAAGAGAGGAGGAAGCGAAGTGATTGGAAAAATCAACACGATCAAGTCCAAAACGTCTTCGCTTAAAAAGAGGGTCGCCCGCGACGGCCTGCACACGATCCGTTATGTCATCCTCGGCCGGGAAGTCAATCGGGGATTACTGTTCAAGTTGTTCATTTACTGGATTCTGATCGTGACCTCTTACATTTATTTGAATCCCATTTTGAAAATGCTCGTGAAGATGGTGATGAACGAAAAGGACCTGAACGATCCGACGGTGACCTGGGTGCCCCATGAGGTGTATTTAGGACATTTAAAAACGGCATGGCAGGCGCTTCATTACGTGGAATCCCTGTTGGTCAGCGTCGGCATTTCCACGGTCGTTGCTATATTCCATGTCATTGCGTGCGGGTTGATGGGTTACGCCCTGGCCCGAATGCAGTTTCCTTTCAAAAAGCTGCTGACGGTCCTGCTCGTGGTGACGTTTATCATTCCGCCGCAGGTCATCGTGCTGCCGATGATCATCATGTACACGAAGCTGGGGCTGCAGGGACATCTGTTTTCCCTGGTCCTGCCATCCCTGTTCGGTTTCGGGATCAAAGGCGCGTTGTTTGTGATCATCTTCAGGCAGTTTTATACGACGCAGCCGAAAGAACTGGAGGAGGCGGGCAAAATCGACGGGGCCAGCAGCTTCAAATTTTATTGGAAGGTCATGTTTCCGCTGGCAAAACCCGCGATCCTCGTCGTTTCCCTATTCTCCTTCGTATGGACATGGAACGACACCTATTATCCGCGGATGTTTCTCGGCCAATCTCCGCTGGTGCCGCTGTCGACCCAGATGTCCCGGGTGGATGCAAGCATTACGAGCATGCTCGGGAACGAAGAGACTGCCCTGGTATTGGTCGAGGCCATCAAAATGTCTGCCAGCTTCCTTGCGCTCTTGCCGCCGCTTCTCATCTTCTTTTTTGCGCAGCGTTATTTCGTCGAAAGCGTCGAGCGTACGGGACTTGTAGAATAACGAGCAGGATGCGATAGCGCGTGCAGAAGCACGGAGACGATTGGGCTTCGCCGAATGAACGGAAACGGGAAAGGGGGGCTGCCTGTTAAAAATGGAGGTTCGAAGATTCAATGCGATTCATAAGTTCATGAAATGCCAAAGGGTATAAGATGAATACATGTTGAAGGGATGAATCGGTCATGAAAAAGCGGATGAATGTTATTTTCTTGATATTTGTCGCATTTGCGTTCATTTTAACGGGGTGCGGCTCCGGAGGTTCGGGAAGCGATACGGCGGCGAAGGAGCAGCCCCCGTCGGATGCAAAGCAAGCCCCCAGTCAACCGGCGGAGCAGAAGCCTGAAGAGAAAAAAGAAAATAATGAGCCGGTCAAGCTGATTTTCATGGCGCCTTGGAGCAAAGAACAGGTGGAGAGCCGTATTCTTGCGGGAACGAAGGAGAAGTTCCCCCATATCGACATTGAGCCTACGGGCAAATTCGCGGATGCGGCGTCTTTTGACGAAATGTTCGCCCAGAACGTGATGCCGGATTTGATTTTGACGACGGACGGCTTCGACATTTTGAAGGAAAGAGACATGCTGCTGCCGCTGGATGACATGCTGAAAGAACGGAACTTCGATTTCAACAAAATCAGGCCGGGGATCATGGACGCGCTTCGGGCGCGGGATCCGGAAGGGCAAGGCCGGCTGCTCGGCGTTCCGATCGAAGACGTGACCGTAGCGCTGCACTACAACAAAGCCGTGTTTGACAAATTCGGCGTGGACTATCCGGTCGACGGAATGACCTGGGACGAGGTGGTCGGGCTTGCCGGCCAGGTGACCGGGGAAAGGGACGGCGTGAAATACCGGGGGCTCGCGACCAATTCTTTGTCCCAGGCCATGACGCAGCTGTCCGCCAATGGCACGGATCCGCAGACGGGCGAACCCCAATTTTCGAAAAACCCGGCATTCGCGAAATTTTTGGACTTAACCAAACGGATCGCCAGCATTCCGGGGAATTGGGAGCCCGAAATCGAATACGACTTTAAAAAAGGCGACGTGGCGATGAGCCTTGGACTGATTGCCAACACGATCCCGTATTACCCGGAAGAGTTGGATTATGACGTGGTGAGCTTCCCAAGCTGGCCGGATTTGCCGGGCGTCGGGCCGTCCACGCTGCCGCTGACGATCGCCATCAACAAACACAGCAAGCATATCGACGAAGCGATGGATCTCCTGGAATTTCTGCTGACGGATGAGCAGCAAATCCGCATGACGCGTGCAGGCATTCCTTCGGTCTCTTCGGATCAAAGCATCCTGGAGCAGTTCGCCGCGGATACGCTGAACGGACGGGAATTCAACATTAAAGGCATTTATACGCTGCAGCAGGCCAAACCGGCGCTCTACAGCCCATACGGCCCGGACATTTTGCTTTACGGAACCAACTATGTCGGTTCGCAGGTCCAACCTTTCCTATCTTCAGGCAACGACGTGCAAACCTTCCTGCGGAAAATGGATGAGGATTATGCCACCATCGTGAAGGAGAAAAAACAGCAAAACTGAAGCGCGGTAATGGTCTTTCCCAAAATAATCTTTCGGATGAGGGGGAATACGAGTGGGCAATAAGCGATCTTGGATTCACGGAGTGCTCGGTTTGCTGCTGTTGTTTTGGATCACCGCTTGCACCGGCGGAACGGCGCAGGAAGCCGTGCCCGAGCCGAAGCCACAAACGGAAGAGCAGTCGGAGCCCAAGGTGAAGACGTTTCCTGAGGATCCGGTTGAACTGCTTGTAGCCACGCCTTGGGGGGAAGAATACTTTAATTCCCGCATCGGCAATTATATGAAGGAGAAGCTTCCCCACATCAAAGTGACGCATGTCGATTGGAACGGTACGGTGGAAAATATGCAGGAACTCAACGCCTCGCAGATCGTTCCGGATATCGTGCTTGCTTTTTCGGGCCAAGAGCCGCTCGAAGAACTCGAAATGGTTTATCCCCTGGACGACATGGTGAAGGAATATGGGGTTGATTTGAGCCAAGTGGATCCGGCCATACTAGCCCAAGTGCGCTCGCGGGATCAACAGGGCCGGTTGGTCGGCATCCCGCAGGAGATGGGCGTCATCGGCCTTCATTACAACAAGGAAATTTTCGATCTGTTCGGGGTCGAATACCCCTCGGATCATATGACATGGGACGAAGCGATCGAGATGGCGAAAAAAATGACCGCGGAACGGAACGGGGTCCAATACAGGGGACTGGAGTTTGGAAGCTATACGTTCCCCCTAAAGCAGTTGTCCGTCACTTTAACCGATCCCGATACAGGCGAAGTGCTTTTGTCCAAAAAACCGGAATTCACGCAGTATATGGAATTGTTGAAAAAAATATATAGCATCCCGGGCATGTACGACGAAAACATCAGCGGGTTCAGCGATAAAACCGTCGCGATGCATGTGGATTGGCACGGTTATTTCACCTGGTTCGGGGGGAACGACGAAGAAGCGAAGGAATTCCAGCAGGAGATGGACATCGTTCCCGTACCTACGTTTCCCGGCCAGGAAAATACGGCGCCGACGCCGAATACGCAAATTTTCGCGATCAATGCCTTCAGCGAGCACAAGGAAGCGGCATTTCAGTGGATGCTTGAAAGCATCTCGCCCGAATATCAGGCAACGCTTGCCCGCGCGGGAACGCCTTCGGTCATCACGGGGGACAAAACGATCAATGAGCAATTTGCCCAGGACAATATAAGGTACGAAGGCAAAAACATTCAAGCGTTTTTCCAATATCCTTTCACGCCGCCGCCGGCCAAAAGCAGCTCCTGGGATTCGTACGTGAAGCTGGATGACGCGATCAAGGAGTTTTTGCAGTCGGACATGGACATTCAGCAGTTTCTGAGGACGCAAACGGAAAAAGCGGAAAAGGCGATCCAGGAGGCAAAATCTTCGAAAGGGAAGTCATGAAGCCTGCCATGAATCCTTGAAGTTCAAGCGTCTGCCGAAAATGTACAGAAGAAAATCCCTCTTCCGGGAACGGAGGGGGGATTTTCGTTCTATGGCTGTGCTGCCCTGAATCCGTTGCGAATGCGTTATCCTTCATATCTCCTGGCCTCTTGGTAGGTCAACATCAGCGCCAAAAGCAGCACGGACATGATCGTATCGTAGGCGACGAGAATGAGGATAAGCGGAATCGGAGCCGAGAACCGGTTCGCGATCAGGCTTGCCAGGGCCGCAACGGCCAAAATCGCGACGGCCATTCCGACGGAGGCGGGCCAGTGCTGCTTGAAGGTTCGAAAAGCCCGACGGAAGGCGGCGTCGAAGGGGACGCGATCGGTGACGATCGTAAACTCCAAATAAACGAACAGAATACGGAAGGCTATAAAAAATAGCAGGGAAGCTCCGGAGCCGATCGCACCAAAAAGTAAAATCAATAGCGTGGATGCCGTCGAAGTCGCAAGCACGATCGCGGCCTGCAGCAGCAGAAAAGGGAGTCCGAAACGCAGGTTCGCGCGCATCATCCGGGAAGCTTGAAGCTTCGATCCCCGGCACGCGGCAGCAAGCGTGCTTATGTATCCTCCCTGCGCGAATGACCACAGCAAGGCGGCGACCAGCATAAACCAGGTGAGCGGGAGGGAAAACAGTTGGAAAACGGACGGAATCCCCATGCCCAAGATGACCCGCGAACTCCACCGGGATGTGATATGCCCTGCTTGGGAGCCGTAAAGAATAGCGAGCAGGATGGCGTCGATCAGAAAGGGCTGCAGGACAATATAGGGATGCTTTTTGAACGTTCGGCAAGCTTCAAGGATCGGCATAGCGACCTCCTTTGGGTTTGGAACCATACTGTCTTCTTGGGCATCAGCCCGCGGTCAAGGCTTGACTGGACGAATCCAGCTGAAACGATTGCTGCACCGGCAGCCGGATCCAAAAGACGGAGCCTTTGCCGATTTGGCTTTCGGCCCATATCTTGCCTTGATGAGCCTCAACCAGCGCTTTGGCAATGCTTAGACCAACGCCAAGGCCGCCGCTGTCCCTGGATCTGGATTTATCCGCACGATAAAAACGGTCGAAAATCCGGCTCAGTTCTTCTTCGGCAATGCCTATTCCCGTATCCTTGCAGAATACGAGGATGGAATCCTCTTCATGAACGACGCCGACCTCGATTATTCCGCCGCCGGGGGTGTATTTGATGGCATTGTACATGACGTTGGACAGAATTTGCGCGACCCGGTCCGGATCGGCTTGCAGGTAGCAGGGCATTTTGGACGGAACATAATCAAAACGGATGTTTTTTTCCCGGGTCAGAAATAAAAAGCCTTCATATATGCCTTGAACGACCCGCGACAAGTTGACCTCCTGCTTGTTCAGCTCGAATTGGGCGCCTTCGGCTTCCGACAATTTTTCCATGTCTTCCACGAGGCGGTACAGGCGCTCAATATCGACGAGAATGCGCTGGATCTGATCGGCGGTTAGCGGATAGATGCCGTCAATGATCGCGTCCAGCTGCGACAATACGGCGGTTAGCGGCGTTCTGAGCTCGTGGGTCAGATCCTGCATCAGCTGATTGCGCCATGATTCATGGCGTTCGAAACGGTCGATCAGATGATTGAGCGTCGTGATCAGAACCCGGATCTCGGCCGTGCCGCGGACCGGAATCGGCGAAAGCTGATTGCTCGTGACGATGGTTTCCGCCAAGCCCGCCGACTTGGACATGCTTCGGCTCCAGCGCCAAGAGGCAAACACGGATACCGCCAAGGAGGCACAAAGGATCCAAAGGATTGCCAACCTGCTCCGGCGCTGAATCTGCCCCTCGAATTGGCGAATGGCGGGCGAATACGTGCCGTCCGACAAATCAAAATAGGAGGTAAGATAACCGTCGATTTTCCCGTTTAATACGAGAGGTGCTTCAACGAAAAAAAGATCGGCCCGTTTCAACCAGCCGGGGTCCAGCAAATCCAAAATGACCGTTTCGCGGTCCGCGTCGACATATCGGATCGGAATCGCGAAGTGACGCGATGCTTCCTCGAGTATTCCGAGGCCGACGCCGCGGTCCTTCCCGTTTTGCTGCATTCGCTCCCGGAGCGTATAGAGCAGATGTTGACTCTGCTCGGCGGCATATTTTTGCTTAAAGGTCGAAAGCTGCTTGCTCCAAATTTGCGTCAAGGCGATATAGGAACCGGCGGAAGCAGCCGCCGTCAGGGAGAAGATCACCAAAAACAGCCATGTACGGGTAGTTATCGTCAAGGATGACAGCATCTTTTTCATGTTTCGTCCGGCTCAAAAGTAAATTTGTATCCGGAGCCGATTTTGGTGACGATATACTGCGGGTTTTTGGGATCCTCTTCGATTTTTCTGCGGATATTCCGGATATGGACGTCCATGACGCGCCCGTCGCCAATGAAACGGTAGCCCTGAACTTCATAGGACAAATCATGCCTGCTGAATACCTTTCCCGGCTTTTTGACAAGGATGCTGAGCGTGCGAAACTCGGTGGCGGTCAGATTTGCGGGTTTTCCGTCGATATAAACGTCCTCGAATTCGAAATTGACCATCAGCCTGCGGCGGTTGAAATAAAGCACGTTGGGCCCTGTTTTGTTCAATTGATTGATTCTTCGCTGCAACGCATAGATTCTCGCAATCACTTCTTTCATCCGGAACGGCTTCGTGATGTAATCGTCCGCGCCCAGGTTCAGGCCGTTGATCATATCCGCCTCGCGGGCTTTCGACGTAATCATGATCAGCGGAATATTCGATACCTGCCTGATGTTCCGGCAAACCTCCTCGCCGGGTAGCCCCTGAATCATCAAATCCAGCACGACCAAGTCCAGTTTCAAAAGCTGGATTCGCTTCAACGCTTCCCTGCCGTCGCTTGTAATGTGCACGTTCCAGCCTTCATTGATAAAGTACGATTGCAAGATGTCCCTTACGGAAGCTTCGTCTTCTACAATCAAGATGTTCATCCTGTAACCTCCTAGAACTCTCTCTCATTTGAACGTTAAAAAGGGTAAATCCGGATCGCGAAGAGGACGCCATATCGGTTAAAGTACTTTGGATGAATCTTTTGAATGAAACATTTTGTCTATAAAAGATATATCTAATCTTCGTAATATATGTATTAGTAAACGCTTTCATAAATGCGTGGTTATATTTTACAATAAAACCAAACGAAGTGGTAGCAATTTGTTATATTAACTTGAAAAAGGGGGAACGGAATCGCAAACTGGTCAACGGCCGCGCGAAATTAAGCTGCCGAAAACATTTTTTCAGCAGCGGATCGCGTCATCGAGAAAAGAAAATAACCGTTCGTACATGGCATCGGCACCGGCTCCCAGGTGGATCAGGTGACCCCATGAATCAAGCTCGCAAAGCCGGGCGTTTGGAATGGTCCGATAGGCATGCCGGGCGTGTTCCACCGGGACGGAAGCATCGTAAATGCTGTGCATAATCAGGGTAGGGCACTGGATCGAAGCAAGCTCCGAAGTAAGGTCATGACTGGTTTGCTCCAAATCGATCATAAAGCCCCGTCCCGACCGCTGACGGTTGATCATGTTTTTGAACAGCCTCCGATCCTCGCCGCTGATTTGCGGCAGCACCTTTTCTTTCGGCAGCATGCTGAAGGAAGGAACCATGCCGCTCAACAAAACGCGGGGGAAAAGCTTGTTCATGAGCCGCAACGATGCCCAAACATATTTTTCGGCAGAGGGGGAAAACATGATCCGTGCCAACCGATGCAGTTTGTCGTCCGGAGACAGCCAGCCGCAGGAGACTGCAGATTGCAGGATCAGTTTGTTTACGCGGTTCGGGTATCGTGAAGCCAGATAAATCCCGCTCGGTCCCCCGGCGGACATGGCAAGGACATGCGCCTGGGGCGCTTGAAGCTCATCCAGCAGCTCAATATAGGCTTCGCATGCCGTCATGATCGATTGCCCCGGTTCCGCCGACGTATTGCCATAACCCGGGCGGGATGGCGTGATGATGCAGTAGCCTTTTGCCGCCAGAGGGGCGTAACCTAACTCCTCATGGCAGTTCGAGTGTCCTCCGTGCATAACCAGGATCGGCTCTCCCGATCCGACAAGGCTGTATTCCAGCCTGAAGCCGTTTTTGGTCGCATATTGATGGATGGATCTTTCTTTCATAAACAAAAGCCTCCTAAAAGCGAATTATAATTCATTATTGGATTCGAAAAAAGCGTGCGCCCTTTTTAAAGAAACGCCCGCAGGCCTTGATACCAAAAAGAAAAGTATTGGAGGATCATCCGTCTGCAATCTTCCGGATCTTGATGGCGGCGGATGATCTCGAAGTACCCTTGCATAAACGCGACCGAAATCGGCCAAGCCGCTTGCCGTTCGAATTCAATCCGACCTTGCTTGCCGTTATAGGCCGCCAAATGATCAGCAACGTTGTCCGCCATCACCCGGTGAAAATCCGCGGCGGCGTGCTCGAACCGGGTCCCCTTGGAGCCATCGACCAAGATTAATAGCGGCCCCCGGTATTTCTCGACGATTGCCGCCAATGCGTGCACGACAAGCTCAAAAAGATCTCCTTTTTCATCCGGCTGGTTGTCGTGATCCCCGATCAGCATCTCCAGCTCGCGGTGGACAGGTGATACGATGGATTCGAACAATGCTTCCTTCCCGGAAAAATACCGATACAAGTTACCGACCGAGATGCCGGCATTCGCAGCAATTCTTTTGATCGACGCGTTCGCATAACCATGCTGCAAAAACTCGTCTTGAGCATGCTTGACGATTGCCTGCCGCAGCTCTTCCTTCAAGACTTGAACCATAAATGAACCTCCATTCGCTTTTAGAGTTTAAATGAATTGGCCGCTGTTTGCAAGTTGTTTTGAAAACATGGCCAATCATCGTAGGGGAAGTCTTACTTTTAACCTTTCTTAACCTGCCAAAAGAACCGCCGCTAGAAAAACAAATTGCAGCACGGTTCGGAGAAAAAGCCTGGGCACAGGACGCCCGCCGATCGTCATCTTTCCCCTGGCCGCGCGCACGTTGGCGGGAAACATGGCAACAAGCAGCACCGCCAATCCGATCGAAGCTGCCTTGGAAACGGCAGGGATCAAGATACAGGCGGCTCCGGCGATTTCCAGCAGTCCGGTGGCCGTCACGATCCAATCCGGTTTGGGAAAAATCTGCGGAACCATGCGGATCAGGTCCGGCCTGCGGGACCCCCAATGCGCGGAAGCCGTAAGAAGCAGCATGACGGCCACCGCCGCCTGGAGCGAAGCATGCCAGCCTTCAAAATAGTCCAAGCCGAACAGGCCAAGACCCTTAAACAACAGAAAAGCCGCAACAAGCACATAAAAAGGCAGCATCCGGATATCCCTCCTTTGGAACGCCATGATAAAAACTCGTTAAAACACCAACGACTTGCACTGACATCTCATTACCGCTGGCTTCAGAATCCTTTCATGACCATCAGGTATAAAATGACGACCGGAAGCAGCGTAGCGGCGATGCCGAATACGGCCCAGGAACGGGATGCGCTGCGGTAAGCTTGAGACATCCCGCCGGTTTCGATGCAGCGGGCGCTGGTTCGGATCATTTTGCGCTGCAGGGGAATGAGGATCGCCGCCCAGATGATGCCGGTAAAGGCAAATAGGATGAGGGATAACACGAGCCAGTTGAACCCCGACAGCGGTATTCCCGCACGCGCAGCCATCATGCTGCCAGAGAGGATCACGAGGAAGAGACCCGGGATCGTAAAGATATAATCGGCAAGCATGACGTTTTGCACGGCATGATGAATGGCCGCGGGGTTCTTCGTGAGATCTGCCCGAACTTTCCAGAAGGCTGCCGTCACGATGTTCCCTACGAATAATACGACCCCGAGCAGGTGAAGCGTTAACCATAAATTCATGATGGTCCCACCTTTCGATTTTGTCTCAACGAGACTGTAAAATTTCCGAAATCATGGACGTGAAATCCTGTCCCTTGAAAGGAGTCTGTGCCAACGGGATGGAGGAGCGAACGCGTAAGCCGAGCGTCAGAAGGACGAACATATCGGCCGTTTTGCCCGCGTCGACCGCTTCCGGAATGACGCCGTGCCTTTGGCCGGTCTCAATCCACTGCTTCGATAAATCCACGGATCTCTCATAATACTGTTTGAGGGCTTCCGCGATGACGGGCTGATCCTCCTTGCCGAGCAAATAGAGCAGCACTTTATTCGTCACGTCTTGGGCGTTTTCGTATTGCAGGATGCTTTCCGCGATTTTCCGCATAGGCTCTCCGAATGACCGGCCGCCTTGCTCCACCTCGGTCATAAATTGGGAATTTGTTTCTTCGAGCCGCTCCTGAAGCACCCATACAAAGATTTCGTCTTTGCTCTTCACGTAGTGGAATATCGCCCCTTTGGACAACCCCGATCGATCCATGATATCCTTCATGGTCGTCGCATGGCATCCTTTTTCCCGGATCAGCTCTTTGACCGTATCCAGCAGAAGTCTGGTGGTTTGCTGTCTGCGCTCTTCTTGTTTCAACGTCATCCCTCCATGAATAGTAATCGTTTTTTGCATCGCAGGATTTCGAATTAGTTTCATTATAAAAACCGACCATCGGTTTGTAAATAGGGTTTTGGCATTTTTTTTCGTATAAATATGAAATAAACCGGAGATGGCCCGCGGCAGGATAAAAAACATGGCTTCTGTATGCGAAAATAAGCCTAGCTCCATTTCGTTCCTGAGAGGTTGTATGGTTCGTTTGACGCATGCTTACGAAAGAAATGAAAAATATGAAAAAAAGTGAAAATAATGAAAAATACGAAGAAAAGCGGCGTAAAGGAGAAAAAAAGATAAAAAAACCCCGTAATTTTGTCGATGGCTGCGGCGAACTATTATGATATATTGATAGTAACGGAGTTTAAAGCTTTGAAAGTTTGAATGAACGATTTCATAAATCGGTTTCATTAGGTTTGCGGACCTAATATGGATTGGGTCATAAGGAGTGGGATAGATGGAGGATAAGTGCATATCGGTGGTCATCCCCGCTTACAATGAGGAGGAGATCATCCGGCAGTGCTACGATGCGTTGACTGACGTCATGATCAGCACAAACTATACATACGAGCTTCTTTTTGTAAACGACGGGAGCAAAGACCGGACGATGAGCATATTGGATGAACTGGCCAGGCAGGATGAACATGTCCGGGTTATAAATTTTGCCAGAAATTTTGGTCATCAGGCGGCGGTTACGGCGGGAATCAATCAATCGAGAGGGGATTCCATCATCATTATCGATGCGGATTTGCAGGATCCTCCGGAAGTGATTCATGAGATGCTGGCGAAGTGGGAAGAAGGATATGAGGTCGTGTACGGGAAACGAAAAAAACGTAAAGGAGAAACGATGTTCAAGCTTGTTTCGGCTTCTATGTTCTACCGCTTTCTCCAACGGATGTCGGATACCCATATCCCGCGGGATACCGGGGATTTTCGTTTAATCGACCGGAAGGTTGCGCATGTGTTCAACCGGATGACGGAACGAAACAAATTTATCCGCGGAATCATTAGCTGGATCGGGTTTAACCAGACTTTTGTCGAATACGATCGGAATGAACGGGCCGCCGGCGAAACGAAGTACCCGCTGCGCAAAATGATTGCCTTCGCTTCAGACGGGATATTTTCGTTTTCCTCCAAGCCGCTGAAGCTGATCACCCGGTTGGGGCTGCTGACGGTCGTGCTTGCTTTTTGCGTGCTCGTATACTCCTTATGCGCGAAGCTGTTTCACCTTCCCGAAGTGGAGCGGGGATGGACATCCATCATGACGGCCATTACGCTGTTCAGCGGCGTTCAGATGCTTTCGCTGGGCATCATGGGCGAATATATTGCCCGAATCTATGACGAAAGCAAAAACAGACCGCAGTATATCATCAGAGAGACCATTCATTACCCGCATGAAGAACTCCATGCACAAGAGACGCCGCAAAGGGAATACCGGCAGTCCGAATTGGTATCCAAATAACGCATGGAATCCGAATCGCGTGCCTTAAACAGGAGGTAATACGGTGAAAATAATCTGGACTTGCGGAATCGGCGCCATATTGCTCCTTCATGTGCTAACGGCGTGCGACGGCATGTCGAACGAAAAAGAACTGCCGGACCGTCCGGTCAAGGATGCCGAGTCAGGTTTTCCGATGGCCGACGATCACAGGCATTTTAGCGAAGAGTTGAACTTGCGGCAGCATCGGGAGGACGCCGAACGTTTTGTGTTGGACAACATGTACGGACCGCACGGAGTTTATACGAATTATGACGACGTCAGCGATTCGGGTACGGCGGCCGCGGGCCACGAGGTGTTGAGCGAATCTGCCGGCCTGTTGCTGCGATATGACGCGTTGACGAATCGGAAGGCCGCTTTTCAAGCCGATTGGGAACGGGCCAAGCGCACTTTTGAGCTCCCTTCCGGATTCAGCTACCGATACGATCCCAAACGGGATAATAAGTATACGGTCAATGCCGCAGTCGACGATCTTCGAATCATCAGGGCCTTGTACGAAGCGGGGGATCGATTTCATTCCGCCGAATATACCGCCTTGGCCGAAGACTACGGCAAACGTTTCTATAGCTTTAACGTCAGGGACGGTAAGCTATACGATTTTTACGACGAAACCTACAAGGTCACAAATGACTTTGTGACGTTATGTTATATCGACCTGTTTACATTAAAACGCCTGCCGGTCCCTTCGGAACAAAAAAACGCTTTGATCGAAAACATGGCGAAAATCATGCAAAACGGATACTTGTCGGACGCCTTTCCCTTTTACGAGACAAGATACCATTATGACACGGACACTTACCGTTCCGAGGGAATCAATGCCGTCGAGTCGCTATTGACGATCCTGTCGCTGTCCGAGGCCGGCCTCCAACGTCCCGAAAGCATCGCTTACTTGAAAGAGCATGTGAGGAACGGAGCATTATACGGACAATACGACAAAAGCGGCGCGCCGCAAAACGAAATTCAGTCTACCGCCATCTATGCGATTACGGCCATGATCGGTTCCGTGCTCGGGGATGTCGACCTGTATAAGGACAGCATCGCTCAGATGGAGAAGTATCGGGTAAGCGACCGGACAAGCCCGCTTTACGGCGGATTCGGGAATCCGGCGACGAAACAGGCGTTTTCGTTTGACAATTTGATGGCCATGCTCGCTTATGCTCACTAAAGTCGGGCGCTTTTGGTTTGAAAGCAGGTGTTAACTTTGATTAAGGTTCGCTGGATCGATAGGTTCGGTCGCGGGATCGCCCGGCTCAGCCGATATGTTTCCCCGTCTTTATTGGCGGCTTCGCTGGTACTGGTCATCACGGTGATCGCGTTGTTCGTGCCGCCTTATATCGGCATGGCTGACAACGGCGATTATTTCCGCGTTTTATACAGCAACGGCCTCTATTTTAATCACCCCGACTATGACAGCATGTATTTGGGCTATTTCAACAAGGAATTCGGAATTTTTCAGTATTTTAATGAAAACGGGGCAACCATAACGTCCTCGCAATCCCTTCTTATACGTTTATCGGTTTGGGTCAATCAATGGTTTAACAAGCATGTGTTCGACATTCGGGTGCAAGGGGCGTTGTTGACCTTATTGTATACGGCGGCCGTCTATCTGTTCGTTGAAGGGTTAACCTGGAAAATGAAGCCGAGATATGGTTACATCGTGGCCGTTTTGGCCGTCTTTTTGTTTGCGGATACCGCGTATACGGCCTTCTTCAATTCCTTTTTCAGCGAAAGCATGGTTTGGATAATGCTCCTTTACATGTTTGCCTCGGGTTTGCTGCTGTTCCGAAAACGGTACTCCGATTATGCGATGATGGCTATCTTTTTTATAAGCGCCTTACTGCTGACGACAAGCAAACAGCAAAATGCCCCCGTCGGCATCATTGTCGCGGTGATGGGGATCATGTTGATCTTCGTGCGCAAGCAGCGAAGCTACCGGGCTATGGTGGCGTCTTCGCTTGCTTTTTTGATGCTGGCGGGGATTGCCACTTACGTGCTCATTCCGAAGGAGTTCGTCAACATCAACAAATACCATGCCATGACGCGCGGCGTGCTGATGCAATCCGAAGATCCCGAAGAAACCTTGAAGTCATTTGGAATCGACAGGCAGTATGCCGTTCTCAACGAAAGCATTTATTACGAGCCCTATACGACCGTGGATGTGAATTCCCGAATCCTGGAGGATCATTTTTACAACCATTACGGCTTCGTGTCGATTCTTGCTTATTATATAACCCACCCCGCCCAAGCCGGGAAAATGATGGACCTTGCCGCTAAAAACGCGTTCACCATCCGCCCGCCGGCGATGGGAAACTACGAGAAATCCGCCGGAAAGCCCTTCGGGGCGCAGACGAGTTTTTTCTCCGGGTACAGCGAACTGAAAAAAGCGCTCGCTCCCAAAACCTTCGGTTTCATCATCATTTGGATGCTGGTCGTTACGGGCTTGTATACCCCGCATTTCGTCGCTTCCGTCAAGGCCAGGGATATGCGGGGCATGGTGCGCCTGCCGCTCGTTCTCATGCTCATGTGCATGGGGCTGTCAGGCATTTTCGTTTCGATCATCGGCGCGGGGGATGCGGACTTGTCGAAGCATGAATTTTTATTCACCGCAGCTTTTGATTTGGTCACGTTCACCGTGGTGGCGGACGCCATCTGCCGGAATTTATGGCAAAACAGGCCGGCGGGGGCCGAAGACGAATCGTAACGATGCAGACTTGCATGCGAAAAAGAGGAGGGGGCCATTCATTGAGACAAAGCCATCGCTTGTATGTCGCCGTGTTGGCGCTGCTCATTTCGATCCTCGCGTTTCCGGCGCCGGAACCGGCGCATGCGGCTGACGGTCCGGCATTTCCCGACGTACTGATCGTGTATGACAGCCTGGGGGTCGGTACGGAACATGAAGGAAACGTGGAGGCATTAAAGCGGCTGCTCGCCGCCTTCCGGGTTCGGGTGACGGCCGAATCGATCGATTCCTATACTCCCGGATCGCTGAAAGGCTACTCCAAGCTGATCGAGGTGCAGAACCGCGCTGAACTTATGGAAGAGAATCATGATTTTTTCGCGGACTTGAACTCGTATCAAGGCGACTTTCTTTTTATAGGGGAAAAACCGGGAGCCAAGCTTGCCCGGACTTTAGGACTTCACGCTAAAACTTCGCCCATGGCATCGGATCTTTCGATCGGGCCTTTTGCCGAAAAATACGTCAATGTCCCGTCGCTCTGGGATTCATCGCAAGCCGGGGTCCATCGTTACGGGGAACTCAAAGTACCGGGATCGGATTCGACTTACCCTTACGGGGTTCGGAAAGGAAAATACGCTTATGCCCCTTTTTTGAAAAAGGACGCGCTGAGCGAGGTTGCCTTATCCTACGTGTTAAAAGATTGGCTTCAGGAGGAGCGGAAGGGCCACTTTTTTCTTGTTTTTAAAGAGATATATCCTTTTTCCGACCTGGAACTGCTGGAGCGAATGTCGGATGAGCTGTTTGAGGCGGGAATCCCGTTTATCGTCAGCGTTCACCCGGTGTTCAGCAATACCGATTATCCGGCCATGAAACGATATATCCATACCTTGAAATACGTCCAGTCCCGAAACGGCACCGTCCTGGTGGAATCCCCGGTTGTGGCCTCGACCATCCAAGACCTGGACCGAAGCTTGCACCGGCAGATGGAGCATTTTGTCGATGTGCTCGCTCAGGAAGGCGTTTTGCCGCTGGGAATGGGGGCCGAAATGCACTGGACTTATGACGAGCATTACGTTTCGGAGGGAATGCCGTTTTTCGACTCCGTGATCCTGTATCCGGACGAGCACCCGATTTATAAAGCGAAGCGAAACCGGTCCGAAGCGTTCCGTTCTTCGCTTTACAGCGTCGATCAGGCGTATATGCAGCGATACCTTGCAGATGGCCGCTTACTTGAGCCGCTCCCGATGGACACCGCGATTACGGTTGATTTTGTGCAAAAGGAGACCGAGCTCGATAGCCTGATGGACGGGCTCAAAAACGGCTGGATCATTTTTGACGATTACAAACGCGAGGCTCACAGGGTAAAAACGGCAACCAACGAGATCAGATCGGAGAGCGGCACGCTCACGCTTAACGGCAGCAGCGCGGGGATTCAGGCAGGCCATGTGGAAACGAGCTCCGACTATGTATATAAGCATCAAGGAAAGAAAAGCTTTGAGACTTGGTTCACGGTTCAGAACAAAATTTTCATCGTCGTTATTTTCGTCACGTTGTCCGTGTTTTTCGGTTTTCTCATCATCGGATACCGCATGTACAAACGGAAATTTTACAAATGAGTTATATTGCAAAATCCAGAGGTAAAGGAGGCAGTCATGACCGCTGCGGACATTTTGTCGCTGGTGGCCGTCATCAGCATTTGGTCGTTGCTTCTTGTCAATGTCGTGCTCATTGTTGCCGGCTACATGTACTACATGGAAAACGAAAACCGGGAGGTTCCCCCGCTTCCCGATGAAGCTCCCTTTGTTACGCTGATGGTCCCGGCCCATAACGAAGGCAAAGTCATCGTTCAAACGGTCGAGTCCCTGCTTTCGCTCGATTATCCGCAGGACCGCTATGAAATTATCGTGATCAACGACAATTCGAGCGATAACAGCAGCGAATTGTTAGCCCGGCTCCAGGCCAAACATAAGGATCGCCATTTGATCGTGATGAACACCGACAACGTTACCGGAGGCAAAGGGAAGTCGAACGCCCTGAACATCGGCTTTAACCAAAGCAGGGGAGAATATATCGCCATTTACGACGCGGATAATACGCCGGAGAAAACGGCGCTCCGTTATCTTGTCGGGGAAATCGCGCATGATCCCGCGCTTGGCGCGGTCATCGGCAAATTCCGCACCCGCAATCGATTCGCGAGCCTCCTGACGCGGTTTATCAACATCGAAACCTTGTCTTTCCAATGGATGGCTCAGGCAGGCCGATGGAAGCTTTTTAAGCTCTGTACCATACCGGGGACCAACTTCATCATGCGCAGGGAGATCATCGAGAAAATCGGAGGCTGGGACGTCAAAGCGATCGCGGAGGACACCGAAATCAGCTTTCGGATTTATATGATGGGATACCGCATCAAGTTTCAGCCGAAGTCCGTCACGTGGGAGCAGGAGCCCCAGACGTTGAACGTTTGGTTCAAGCAACGGACCAGATGGGCTAAGGGCAACATTTACGTCATCGTAAAAAATGTGCCGCTGCTGTTTCGCCGGTCCGCAAAACGGATTCATTTCGATCTTCTTTATTTCTTGTCGATCTATTTCTTGCTGCTGACTTCACTGATCGTGTCCGACGCGCTGCTTGTGTTATATGCGCTTGGCCTGGTCTATACGACCATCGCCGGTCTGAGCTCGTTTTTGTGGCTGCTGGCGATCATTTTATTCGTGACCGGTACCTTTATTACGCTGATCACGGAAAAGGGAGAAATGAGGCTGTCGAATCTATGGATCATCATGCTGATGTACGTCTCTTATTGTCAGTTGTGGATGGTCGTGGCCGCTTACGGCTTGTACAACTATCTCAAGGATGCGATTCTAAAAAGGGAAATCAAATGGTACAAAACCGAACGTTATTAAAGCAAAGGGGGGGGAGAAACGTGAAAACAAAAGCTGCGATCTCCGGCATTTTATGCCTTCTGTTCTTTGCCGTTGCCTGCGGACAGGCCTTTGCCCGGCCTGAATCCAGCGGCAACGGTTCCGTCATCACAGAACGGCTCACATCGACGAATGTTTCTTTGTCCGGGGCGACGGCGTCGCGCTCGTTGTATATCCGGCTGGAGGATTACTGGAATGTCGGCGAGGTCAAGCTGCATTTGGCTTATCAGGCGACCCAGCTCGCCGTGGAAGAAGAGTCCAGCGTCACGCTCGAAATGAACGGCACGAAATTTTATTCGTTCCGCCCTGTCGCGGACAAAAAGCAGTACCTGACCGTTTCGGTCCCGAAAGAACTGCTTGTTTCAGGAAGCAACACGCTTCAGGTCGAAGGTTATATTTTAACGAATCTGCCTGATCGCCTATGCGTATCGACGGAAAAAAGGGGACAATGGCTCGAGCTGTACAAAACCTCATACGCTGAAATCCATTATACGTTGAAGGACGAGGTCGAAAGCATCCGAAACTTTAATCGGCGGTTCGTCGGTTTGGATACGTTAAAAAACAAGGGAAGCGCGCTTGCGGTTCCAAATGGCGGCGATCCTTCGGAGCTTGAAGCTGCCGTTTACGCCCTCTCCGGTTTTGCCAAAAGCAACCGCTCGGAAGAAGATACCATACCGCTGTTGCCTTTGGATGACCCGAAGCTTGACCGGAACGAAACGCTTGCGATCGTTGCTTTATACCCGCATCTGCCGGACGAATGGAAGCAGGCTTTGGGTCAAGTCGACGTTCGGGACAAAGCGTTGATCCGCGTGGCTAAAGCAGGCATGCGTTCCGCGCTGATCGTGACGTCGGAGGACCCTCTTTTGTTAAAAAAGGCGGGACGTTTTATCGGCAATCAGGCATTGGTGAACCAGCTGGACGGATCTGAAAAATGGGTGGAAGCAAGCACGGACGTGGAAACGCCGGACATCGGTGTGATGCGGAATATCACCCTTACGGAGAACGGAGATAAGCTGACCGGCGTGATGCACCAGGAGAAGAGCTATTTCGTTTCGCTGCCCGCAAACCGGTTTATTGCTGATTCGAGTAAAATCAGCCTTGATTTTCGGTATTCCGAAAATCTGGACTTCGATCGTTCCCTCGTTACGATTTTGATCAATGACACGCCGATCGGCAGCAAAAAGCTGACGAAAGAATCGGCCAACCAGGACCGGCTTACGCTGACGATTCCAAAAAATCTTGAGGTTTCGGGCAATTTCACGGTCACGGCCGCCTTCGATCTCGAACTGAAAAGCGCAGGCTGCATCGAGCTTCAGGACCAAATGCCTTGGGCTTTCATTACGAAAGATTCCCTGTTGCAGTTAAATACCAAGGATCGTACGGACTTATTGTTCAACAATTATCCCAATCCGTTTTTGAGAGATGCAAGCTTCAACAAAATCGCGGTGCTGCTGCCGGAGAAGATGGAAACCTACGATTATCTGACTGTCGGGAACCTGTTCCATTTGCTGGGCAAGTATGCGGAGGCGAATACGGGGGAAGTGGCCTTCTATCATGATCGGGAAATTCCGGCGGATTCCGAAATGAAGCAGTACAATCTCATTTCCATCGGCTCATTGAAGGATAATCCGTGGTTGCGGAAGCAGAACGGAAAGCTGTTCTTTCCATACAGCCCCGACGGGACGAGAATCGAGTCCAACGAGAAAATGAGCATCGAAGAAAATTACGGCGCGCGAATCGGAACGCTGCAGCTGATGGAATCGCCTTATAGTCAGGATTGCGGATGGCTTGCAGTGACCGGTCCAGCTCCTCAATACAGTTATTTGGCGTCGACTCTGCTGGCTACCGAAAGTGCCAAATGGAAGGTATACGGGGACGGCGTGGTGACGGACGCGGATGGCAATACGCAAGCTTTCCGCTTCAAGAAACAAGCCGATCCGAAAGATCATACCTTGATCGACCAGATTGCCGAACGGGGGGACGTCATGAAATTCATCGCAGCCCTGGGACTTGCCTTCATCCTCGTGCTCGTATCGCTGATTCTCTTGATTCGCAAGTACAGAAAGAGAGCGGGTGGGCGACGATGAAACGTTATCAGAGCAGTCTGATGTCGGACATAGCTTTTTTGCTCCTTTTTGTGATCTGTTTCATTCACGTGGTGATGATGGCGGGAGATCCGGATCACTACATGATCAATATGATTCTGCTGAACGTATCGTTTTTGATCGGAATCATTACCTACTTTACCACGATCTACGCGGGGTTAATTCTGAATATCGTATTTATGTTCGGATACGGCACCTATACCATTTACCAAACCGTCGTTGTCGGGGAGCCGCTCCAAAGCTACCATTATTATTGGCTGGTCATGACGCCTTTCTTAACGGCGGTGATTGCGCTGTTAACCTTTTCGAGCAAACGTCTGCAGCAGGAAGCGGAACGGCTTCATCAAAGGAATGCCGCGCTGGCTACGTTGGATGAGCGCACGAATTTGAAAAACAGCCGATCCTTTCAAAGCGACGCCAACATCTTCATGGCGCTTTCGAATCGTTATCATATCCCGCTGACGCTGCTAGTGATGACGGTGAAGCATTGGGACGAACTCAGCCGAATGGTCAGCGAGGCCCAAATCACCGAGATGATTTTCGATATTTCGAAGCTGAGCGAAACGAGCATTCGGATGAACGACTCCCTATATATGCTGAATTCGGATCATCCCACCTGGGGTTTGCTGTTGTTTACGGACCAGGACGGCGCAAAAGTGGTGGTGCAGCGCGTGAAGGAAAAGGTCGAGTCTTTTAACAAGATCGGATTCTCCAGCAAATACAAGCTGGATCTCAAGCTTGCGGTCGGAGCGATGCAATATCATCCCGACGAGATCCCGTCTCCGCTTGACTTTATCGCGAAAGCGCGCCAAAAGATGGAATACGACGTGTAGGGGGAGGTCCCATGAAGTCTATAGCGACGCGCGAATCCCTTCGTTCGTTTATGATGTTTGGCCTGGTGGGGATCTTGAACACCGGCGTGGACGTCGCGGTCTTTACGCTGCTGACCTGGTGGCAGACGGCTTGGCTGGCAGCGCAGGTCATCGCTTACGTCTGCGGGGTGCTAAACAGTTTCCTCATGAACCGCAAGTTCACTTTCAAGCAGCAAGGGGCGGTAACGAAGGGGCTGATTCGTTTTCTTATGTTGAACGTGGTTACGCTCGGAATTACTTCCGCCTGCATGCTGGTTTTACATGAGAACATGGGCAGTCCGTTATGGTTCAGCAAAGGGGCGGCAACGCTCTTAGGGGTCGTGCTCAACTTTGCGGGAAGCCGCTGGTGGGTGTTCCGGCCGGAGCCGGGTCAAGGAAGCGAAACCGCCCGTCGCATCGGATGATGATCACAAGAACATTACGTTTTAAAAAAAGGGTTGTCCTTCCGCAGCTTATTAGCTGAAGAGGGTCAACCCTTTTGAAATTACGTGAAGCACACCGGCTATCTGCGGGCTTTTATTCGGATTGGCGTATCGTTCCGTTGAGTAGGGAAATGCTGAGCCGAGGTGAATGAGACGCCTAATAATTATTTATCTGCGAATATGATCTTCTCCGCTTTCCGGTGCAATTCCCATACATTGCAGGTTTGATTCGCCAAAATGATACTCGTTGTGTCTATTTCCGGATAGTACGCAAACATCGCGGCTACGCCGGCATTGGAGCCTTCTTTATACATTCGGATAAGTTTCCCCGCATGATCATAGGCAAATTGAAATCCATATCCGGTCATGTCTTTTCCCCATTCATATTCCCGGGCAATCTTCGATTGCGGCTTCATGATTTCTCCGGTCATGCCGTCGGATAAAAGCTTTCCGTTCACTAACGCTCGCATAAACGAATCTAGATCGCCAACCGTCGTAAAGGCTCCCCCGTCTGAAGTACCGATGGGAGGAAAGGAATAAATGTTCTTTTTCCACGTGACGTCGTTGTTTTCGTTATATACGGCCGCATATCCTTCCGCCACGGAAACATCGCCATCCTCTTTTGAGGCAAAAGACGTATGGTTCATGCCGCAACTCCGGAATATGTTCTGAACGACATAGTCCCGATAATTTCGGTCAGTTGCTTTTTCGATGGCAAGCCCGAGCAGTACAAATGCACAGTTGTTGTAACTGACATCCGTTCCCGCTTTGAACTTCGGCTCTTTGAATGCAAACTGCGGAATAAAATCAATGCAATTTCGTATGGAATAGTTGGGTTTGTTTATGAACAGATCCTCGTAGCTCTCTCCCAGTTCCTCGTCAGCGTCGTCCGCGATTCCGGAAGTATGCGTCAGCAAATGCGTTATCGTAACATCGAAAGGGATTTTGGTGCCGGACAAGTCGATGATATCGGTTATTCGATCGTCAAGCCTCAGCTTTCCCCGGTCAACCAGCTGCAATATCGCTACCGCCGTAAACAGCTTCGTGACGGATGCCGTATCAAACATGGTATGGATCGTATTCGGCACTTTGAATCCTCGATGCGCAAAGCCGTATGCCCGTTCGAATATGATTTTTTCGCTTTTTTTAATAAGAGCCGTCCCTGCGAAATGGTGTTCTTTAGAATACTGGTCAAACAATGATTTCAACATCGTTTCCATGTCTATGCCCCCTATGAATAACATTGTTTAATTCTACCATTTATGGGGAAACCGGTCTCGATAAAATTTAACTTTATTCGTTTTTGGCAAGTAACTTGGAGTGGGGGAACCGCATTTTTGCCGAAAATATTTTTTAGTTGACTTAAACCATGGTTTAAGTCGTATCCTATTCTTGTCGACAGAATCAAGATGAAAATTTGGAGGACTCCAAATGAAGTATTACTCCATTAGCGAAGCTGCAACCCAATTCAATATTCCGGAATCAACGATCCGTTATTATGAAAAAAAAGGACTATTGCCATTGATTGAACGGGATGCGGCCGGGAGGCGGTTGTTTTCGAAAGATCAAATGACGCTCCTTAAAGTCGTGATTTACTTAAAAAACACGCACATGCCAATAAAAAATATCAAGCAGTACGTGGATTGGGTCGTCGAAGGAGAACACACCACCCAACTCCGGCTTGAGATGATGAAAAACCATAAGAAAGCTGTGCTGGCTGAGATTTCGTTGATGAAAACAGCGTTAAAAGAAATCGACGTAAAAATTGCAAGGTATACGGATCGTATTCAGGACGGAATAGAAACATGATATCAACTTTGAGCGAGCGCCTAGTTTCATGCAAACCTGCAATTGCGAAAAGGATCATAGAAAAGAGGAACGATAATGAAACTTACGGGAAACACAATACTGATTACCGGCGGCGGTTCCGGTATCGGGCTCGCATTTGCGGAACGCTTTATCAAGGCCGGCAATCAAGTGATCGTTTGCGGACGGCGTGAGACCGTGCTTCAAAAAGCGAAAGATAAACTCCCTGGCCTGATTACTTATGCGTGTGATGTAAATATTGAATCCGAGCGTGCGGCCCTGTTTGATTGGGTCACGGCGAATTATCCTGAAGTGAATGTATTAGTGAACAATGCGGGCATACAGCAACGGTTTAACGTGCTCAAGGCGAATGCGAAGGATGATTGGAGTTATTTCAGCAAGGAAATCACTACCAACATCGAAGCGCCGTTCCATCTCTCCATGCTGTTCGCTTCGTTTTTTGCGGCAAAAGAAGATGCAGCCATCATAAACGTGACTTCAGGGCTCGCTTTTACGCCGTTTGCGATTGCTCCGATTTATTCGGCATCCAAAGCAGCGCTGCATTCTTTTACGATGAGTCTGAGACACCAACTTTCTGAAACGCCGGTCGAAGTCATCGAGGTTGCTCCTCCGGCAGTGAGCACGGAATTAGGCGGAGCGGGCCTGCATACCCAGGGAGAGCCGTTGGATGCCTTCGCAGACGGCATTTTCAAGGGGTTGGAAGAGGGGAAAGAAGAAATTGGCTACGGCACTTCCGTCAATCGCTTGCGCATGTCGCGGGATGAAGTCGATCTGTACACGGAAAATATGTATAAGGCCACGAAAAACTTGATTGAATAAGGTGTTTGAAATGAGCATCGGCACATAAAGAAAGACTCGCGGATTGCCGCGGGTTTTTCTTTTATGGATCTTTATCTTGTACTAAGTTCAACTCAGCTGCCAGCTAGCTTTAGCAACAGTCTGAGCAGCCCTCAAAACAGCCGTCCGGCGCATTTTTTTGTGATTATCACGCCTCGTTGAATATCTCCATCCGCTCAAGCATGGGGATATGACCCGCATCCGGTATGGAGTAAAACCGCTTGAGCGGCGTTTTGATTGTTGAAAAAAACGCCTGGGCCAGCGGATAGGGCGTTTGCCAGTCCCGTTCTCCATATATGTAAAAGAAAGGAATTTCAAATGCAGTACCCATAGACGCTGGAGTTATCCGAATTTGATGTGATGGACAAGGATATCCAGAGCTTTTTCTCGTCCCCGCTCACCAAAGGATATATCTGTCGAACCAGAATGGAGCGTGTTCATTAAATAGGCATGCACATCCATTTCGCATCTCGGATCGTCATGCCGCAAAGCGACAGCGTCCTGCAAAATAGTCGTCTGATTTTAATGCTTCCCGGTCCGCCGCCTCAGCCGGAAGTTTGCGAAGCAGCAGTTCTATATCCCATGGAGAAACGTAATAATTCCAACTCATCGTCAGTCGACATAGGAGTCACCAACTACTTCGCATCATCTATTAACAAAATGGCCGGGCTGTGTTAACATCGAATCAGATTATTCTCTGGAGGCGTTTATAATGAAGACTTCGATCATTCACGGGCAAACGAATAAGGGGAATGGCGCATAATTGCCCTTAAACTGCGTAACTCCCCATTGAAAAGGGGAACCTGTTTGAAAACGTACGCATTGCAGCAGCTTGATTATCATTTTTGGGCAAACCGGAAGGTCTGCGGATATTTGCAGGAACTGTCCGAAGAAGTTTACCGCAAGGAGATTGTCAGCGTATTTCCGACCATTTACGATGCGATGGTTCATATGTATGTAATAGACCGCGGCTGGCTGTCGTTCTTTAAGGCAGGCGGCGTCTCTGTCATGACGGCTGAATATTTGGAAGACTTGAACGACTCGGTAGATTCCATGGTAGAGGAAACCAAGGGGAAGAATATTGAAGAGCTGGGCAGGATGATGGATGATCTGGCTGACCAATACCGAATATTCATTGAACAGCATGAGGATATTAAAACCATCTATCCGTCTGGGGATTTCGAGGCAAGATGTGTGGACTATATCCAGCATATTGTGAACCACGGATCGTATCACCGCGGCAACGTGACCGCCATGCTCCGGCAGCTCGGGCATCCGGGAACGCATACAGACTATGGGTTTTATTTGTACATGTTAAGTCAGCAATAATGATATCGCAAAAAAGGGTCCGGTCCAGAACATATTGTTCCGGACCGGTCTTTTTTTATAATGAGTTAAGTGAGTGTAGCTAATACGTGTGAAATTATCCTTTTTTTTGGGAATATAGAAACGACATCTAAATCGCTCTTTATGACCAGGCATGTGCGGCAGTATATATTGTAATCGATATTCTGGTTTCGTTAACGTTTGATCTCTTTCAGACGTGTGTGGATGAATTGCTTGATGTCGGGATGAGCCCTATATAAGGTCAAGGTATACAAAATGGATGAAGCAGCGATTGCGGACCATACCAGCCAGTCTCCTGTGCGGGAGGCCACTTGGACGATCTCGTTGATAAACTTGTCATGTCCTTCATGATACGCGGTTGATAATGCGGAAAAATTGAATAAAGCCAAGATGATGACTCTTCCTATAAGCAGAACAAACCATCCGATTAAATAGGTGTATCCTCCAACCGAGCATAACTTGCCTCCGGGTTCCTTGCGGAATACCCTCGTATTTTTTGCTTGATAATAGCCAATAGCCGCACCCAGGCCAAGCAGGCAGACGAGTTCAATGATCATATTCAAACTCATGGTATCGGGAAGACCCTTATAAGTTCTGATGATGGCCATAATGGGCATTCCAAGCAGGTCAAAGCTATCCACTTTCTTCGGGACGAGCTGACGGACAATTAATACGATAACGACAACTACGATAATCAGTGCAATTTTATTCATGCGGCATGGACCTCTTCTTGCTCGTTAAATAATAATCAATCATTTGATCCACCGTTTCTTCCGGATACCGTTCCGGTGTCTGAAGTACGTGCAGCACCAGTCCGTCTATAAAAGCGTAGAGGATCTCCAATTCGATATTCCGATCACTGTCAGGCGGGAGATAGCCCAGTTCTTCCATTAGGTTTAGAACCATCCCCATAAGATGCCTCGTGTAGGCGTCCATTTTCAGCATCAGCTCGTGTAGCTCGGGATTGCTGTAGGCGATGCCCAGGAACGTAATCCAGACCTTGGCCTCCATCAGTTCTTCGGGATTCGTCGGAACGATGAATTTCATTAATCTACGGACGGCCTCTTCTTTTGTGCCCGTAAAAGCATCTTGACGTGTCAGGGCACGTTCTTCCATGCGATCCAGCACTAACTTCATCGCATAATGAATCAATTGATCCTTGGATGCAAAATTATGCTGAATTAGTCCGACGGAGATGCCGGCTTCATCGGCAATTTGCTGAAACGATGCTTTATCGATACCATTCTCTAATATGACCCGCCAGGCAGCGGCAGCAATATGGTTTTTTCTCTGCGTTTGATCCACTTTTTTGGGCATGTTCGGTCTCCTTTCTTTGCAATATTATTGTATTGTAAAAAGAAATCTTTTGCAATATGTTTATATTGAGAAAAACGGATTGATTTCGATGTTGGTATCCGAAACGAGTAAAGTGGCTCGGCAAGCTGTTGAAACGCAACCAAAAAAAGGGCTATGGCAGTCTGCCATTTGCAAACTGTCATAACCCAAATTCGTGTCTCACGCCATTGTTATCGTACAAGTCTTGATTTCGTAAGCGGCCTCTCGGCTCTTACTCTTCCCCAGTCGCCACCGGGTTCTCGCTGTACGAAATCCAATCGCTCCAGCTTCCCGAGTACAGCTTCACGTTTTCATATCCCGCTTCCTTCAGTCCGATGAAATTCGGGCAGGCCGAAACGCCGGAGCCGCAGTAGACGATAATTTCTTTATCGCGCGGGAATTCTTTGTAGTGCTCCTGCAGATGGTTAGCCCCAATCCATTTTCCGTTTTCACCTAAAAGGAGTTTCCAAAACTTATTTTTGGCTCCCGGAATATGACCGGCCACGGGGTCCATCGTTTCGTCGAATCCCTGGTAGCGCCGGGGATCACGGGAATCGATGACGATGACGTCATCCCGGCCGGCGGCATTACGCACGTCATCCATGCTTGCAAGCAGCTCGGGATGGAGTGTGTAATCGTAGCTCGCGGGCACGCGGATCGGCTGGTCGGCCGTAACCGGATATCCGGCGGCCTTCCAGGCGCCATACCCTTCATTCATGACAAAAGCTTGCTCATGACCTAAATATTTCAGCAGCCACCACAGCCGGGAGGCGTACATGCCGCCTTGGTCGTCGTACGCGATGATACGCGTCCCGGGCGTCATTCCTTTTTCGGCCAGTTTTTGGCTCAGCTGCGCCGGATCGGGAAGCGGATGCCTTCCGCCGTGCTCGCCGGCAGGGGAGGAGAGGTCTTTTTTTAAATCGAGATATACCGCTCCCGGAATATGGTCCGCTTCATAGGCTGCGCTCCCGGCCTCCGGCTTGTCCAATTCGAAACGGCAATCCACGATGGTGACGTCCGGTTCATACATGCGGGCCAATACCCACGCCTTGCTTACGATTGCGCTCATGATCAATGCACCGCCTTCGGTAAAATATGGATCGGTTTCAAGGCATAAATCCAATGAATATACCCATTATATATAGATCAAGGCCATTGTCGCCAGCAAAAAGTCGGCAGCGATACCCTTGCCTCGCTTGACAGGGAAATATGATAGGACTATTATTATACCCATGGGGGTATTAAACCAAGGATCATTGGGCACGACTCAAATGAAATCCCTAGAAGACGTCGGCATGACGTTTTTATTTATGAAAGATTTATACCCCGTGGGGTATTAGAAGGAAGGAGGTTCGCCGAATGTCAAACCAAACTTGGACGGATATCTTGCCGGAGAAGGTCGAAGAGCTGATCCAAGGCGGGCGCGGAGACGTGCAGCTGATCGACGTCCGGGAGTTGGATGAGTACAAGGAAGGCCACATTCCGGGAGTGAAGCTGATCCCGCTGAGCCAGCTGGAAGTTCGCCATGATGAAATCGACCGCGGCAAAGATGCGGTTCTGATCTGCCGCAGCGGCGGACGAAGCCGGCAAGCCTGCGAATTTCTGGCTTCTCACGGGCACCGGAAACTGCAAAATATGTCCGGCGGCATGCTGAGCTGGAAAGGCGAAGTTGTTCGGGATTAATTTACGCCTAAAACAATCATGGGGAGGACACAAATCATGAGAAACAAAGTAGCGATCATCGCGGCAAACGGAGGTTTGTTCGACGCTTATAAAGTATTCAATATCGCAACCGCGGCCGCAGCAAGCGATGCCGAAGTCGGCATTTTTTTCACCTTTGAAGGGTTGAACCTGATTCATCAAGAGGCGATGCGGCAGCTGCCGGCGCCGGCCGGCACCGAACATTTCGCGGACGGCTTCGCCAAAGCAAACGTACCCCCGATTCCTGAACTCGTGAATATGGCGAGGGAGCTCGGCGTTAAAATCATCGCCTGCCAAATGACGATGGACGTCATGGGCCTGAAACTTGAAGAGTTGATCGAAGGCACCGAGGTTGGCGGTGCGGCGAGCTTTATCGATTTTGCCAAGGATGCGAACATTAGCCTGTCATTCTAAAACCGCAAGGAGGAGGAAGCGATGGAAAGCAACGAGCAAACTTTACCGGTCCAAATGACTCCGCATGAACTGGCGAGCATCATAACCCGACAGGAGGAGCTATTTGTTCTGGACGTGCGGAATGAAAGCGAATTTAAGGATTGGAAAATCGAAGGGCAAAAGCTGGAAGTGGTCAACATTCCGTACTTCGATCTGCTGGATGGAGTCGAACCAGCGCTTGAGCGGATTCCCGATGGCAAGCGGCTGCTCGTTGTGTGCGCCAAAGAAGGCTCTTCCAGGTTCATTGCGGAACAAATCGCGGAAGCGGGACGAAGCGAGGTGCATTACCTGGAAGGCGGGATGAAGCAGTGGAGCGAACATCTGATGCCGGTAAAAGCCGGGGACCTGAAAAGAGGCGGTGAGATATACCAGTTTAACCGCATTGGAAAAGGCTGCTTGTCGTATATGATCGTTTCCGAAGATGAAGCCGTCGTCGTGGACCCGGCCCGCATGGTGCAGCCTTATATCGATTTTGCCGGAGAACGTGGCATTCGTATCCGATACGTCCTGGATACCCATTTGCATGCCGACCATATTTCGGGCGGGCGCGAACTTTCGGATCGAACCGGAGCCTCCTACCTGCTTCCGCCGCAAGACGCAGACGAAGTCGTATTTCCTTACCTTCCGCTTGCCGAAGGTCAAGATATACGGGTTGGCACCGTGCATATCCGCCCGATCCATTCGCCCGGACACACCATCGGCAGCACGACCATGTTGGTGGATGAACAGTATCTGCTTACGGGCGACATATTGTTCGTCGCTTCCATCGGCCGCCCCGACCTCGCCGGGAAAGCGGAAGACTGGGTCGGGGATTTACGAACTACATTATATGGTCTTTATAGCGAACTCCCTGGGGAACTGGACGTCCTTCCCGCCCATTTCGGCACGGTCGCCGAGATCGGCCGGACGGGCGCGGTTTCCGCAAAACTGGGAGACCTGTTTCAACGGAATCCCGGGCTCAAGCTGGTAGACGAACAAGCCTTCCGGCAGGCGGTAACGGAGCACTTGCCGCCCCAGCCGAATGCGTATCAAGAAATCCGTCAAACCAACATGGGGAAAATGAAACCGGATGAAGAGACGCAGCGCGAGATGGAAACAGGGCCAAACCGCTGCGCAGTGCATGACCGCTAATCCAAAGCAAGTTATCATCATTCCATCATTAAGGAGGAAAACCAATGAACGCGGATAAAAAAGTGGATGCGATGGGGCTCGCTTGCCCGATGCCGATCGTCAAAACGAAAAAGGCGATCGACGAGCTGGCGCCGGGGCAAATTCTCGAGGTGTTAACCACCGACAAAGGGGCCCAAAACGACCTTGCCGGTTGGGCCAACTCCACGGGGCATAAACTGCTGGAAAGCAAAGAGGAGAACGGCATATTCACCTTTTGGATTCAAAAAAAATAATTGTCCGGACAAAACCGTAAAGACCGGCGCTTGACTCGCAAGCGGCCGGCTTTACGGTTTTTTTCGTTCCGACGATTTTTAAGGCGCATCGACTTTTTTTCAACCGCGGCCCGCATGGAGTAAAAACGGCAGTGCATCCAAAAAGATAAAGATTGCCCGTTTCGCTCGCACTGGCTACAATTTGATCCGAACACCAATTGAATTTTTGGGAGGAGTGCACGCATGAAGCAAGTCATTGACGAAGGAATTCTGGCTGCCGGCAGGTATGACGATGCGCCCCAGCTGACGAAAGAACGTTGCGAAGAAGCATTGTCTTTTATTATGGGTCAAATCGACCGCAATCTTGAAACATTCATCGATACCTTTCCGTCCGAAGCCAGCACGGGCAACGTCTATCGGCAGGTCGGCAACACGGAATGGACCCCGGCTTTTTGGACGGGAATGCTGTGGCTTGCTTACGAGACCACCGGAATCGAAAAATACCGGCAAGCGGCAGAAAGACAGCTGTCCAGCTACAGGCAGCGGGTCGAAGAACGGCGTTACACGAATACGCATGATCTCGGTTTTTTGTATACGCTCTCCTGCGTTTCGGCTTATAGGCTGACCGGCAACGAGGAAGCCAAGCAGATTGCGCTGGACGCCGCCGAGCTTCTTTATATCCGTTATCTGGACAAAGCGGGCATCATTCAGGCCTGGGGCAATCTGGACGATCCGAGGCAGCGCGGCCGGATGATCATCGACTGTTTGATGAATTTGCCGCTGCTTTACTGGGCAAGCGAGGTATCCGGCGACCGGAAATTTTACGATGCCGCCGCGTCCCATGCCCGCATGTCCGCCCAATATCTCATCCGGGAAGACGCCTCCAGCTATCACACGTTTTATATGGACGCCGAAACGGGAGCCCCGAAATACGGAAAAACGGCTCAAGGATACGCCGACGATTCGTGCTGGTCGCGGGGGCAAGCGTGGGGAATCTACGGCTTTCCGCTGTCTTACCGTTACACCGGAGAAACGGAACTCCTCGATTTGACGGCGAAAATCGCGAACTATTTCCTGAACCGGCTGCCGGAGGATTTTGTATGTTATTGGGATTTGATTTTTACCGAAGGGCCGGAAGAAAGAGACAGCTCCGCTGCGGCCATCGCCGTCTGCGGATTGCTGGAAGCCGCGGCGCATCTCCCGTTGACCGAACCGCTGAAGCGGAAGTATGAAAATGCGGCGTTAAAGATTCTTGAGTCCTTGATTGATAATTACATGACGATTGACGTCCCGGAATCGAACGGGATTTTGCTGCATGCGGTATACAGCAAGCCCGGAAACAACGGCGTGGACGAATGCTGCATCTGGGGCGATTATTACATGCATGAAGCTCTCGTCCGGGTGACGAGAGACTGGAAACCTTATTGGTAGGAAAGGAGCGTGACCTTGATGGGTAAACCAAGCAGCGCTGGACATGATGTCCAAACGCAAACGACGGAACGCGACCCGCGAACGGCATGGTGGACGGCCGCCAGATTCGGCATGTTCATTCATTGGGGGTTGTATGCGCTTCCCGCGCAGGGCGAGTGGATCATGTATGCGCAGAAAACGCCCGTCCGCGAATACGAAAAGCTGGCCGAGCGGTTCAACCCGGCCGATTTTGACGCGAAAGCGTGGGTGGCTTTGGCGAAGGAAGCGGGCATGCGCTACATCGTGATTACCGCCAAACATCATGACGGCTTCGCGATGTACGGCTCGAAAGCCGATCCGTTTAACATCGTGGACGCCACGCCGTTCGGCCGCGATCCATTGAAGGAGTTGGCCGTAGCCTGCGAGGAAGCGGGCATCGTCTTATGCTTTTATTACTCGCATGTCATCGACTGGCATCATCCGCATGCCTTGCATAAAGAGCACAACAATACGTGGGATTACAAGCTGGAGGAGAAACGTTTTTCGGAATACTTCGAAGGCAAAGCGAAACCTCAGCTAAAGGAGCTGCTAACCGAATATGGAAGGGTCGGCCTGCTCTGGTTCGACACCGCCGGAGGATTGTCCGAAGAAGACAGCAAGGAAATCGTCCGCCACGTACGGAGCCTGCAGCCCGATTGCCTGATCAACTCCCGGGTGTCCCATTTCATGGGGATGGGGGATTTCGTTTCCAAGGGCGACAATGAAATCGGCATGAGCGGGGAGGACGCCAGGCCTTGGGAAACGCCGATGACGCTGAACCAGTCCTGGGGTTATACCACCAAAGATCAGGTGTGGAAAACGGCGGATTCGCTCATCAAAAAGCTCGTGAACGTGATCGGCAAAGGCGGGAACCTGCTTCTGAACGTCGGCCCGACGCCGCAAGGCACGATCCCCGAGCTTTCGGCGGAACGTCTGCGCGAGGTTGGGGAGTGGACCCGCCGGAATGCCGAGGCGATCTATGGAACGGACGGAAGTCCTTTTCCCGTGGAACTTGAATGGGGGGCGCTGACCACCAGGCCGGGGCGCGTCTATCTTCACGTCCACAACGATAAATGGCCGGCAAACGGTCTGCGGCTCGGCGGAATCCGGAATCGGGTGCTGCGTGCCTACTGCCTGGCCGATCAGAGCCGTACCGAGCTTGAATTCGAGCAGGCATACGATGAACGGCTGGAGCTTCATACGCTCGAGATTCGTTTGCCTGCTCAGCCCCCGGATGCATATGTATCCGTCGTCGCCTTAGAGCTTGAAGGGGAAAACGACTTCGACCGCACGCTTACGCAGATGCCGGACGGCGTTTTCCAACTGGAAGTGCCGCATGCCAAGGTCAGCCTGGTCCGGGATGCCGACGAGGAAGCCGGCATCCCCGTCATCCGGGGCGCGGAATGGACGTTCAAGCTGGCGAAGCCGGGAACCTACGAACTGCTGCTGGTCAGCTTCAAACGCCATGATCAGGCATGGGACGGACTGTACCCGGAACCGATTCTGCTGGAATCGGAAGGGCAAGTGATCGCGGTAGAGCCCAAGGAAGATATGGCGGATGCCGATTCGCCTTCGTGCCAGCATCCTTATACGGCCGTGCTGTCGCGGATGGGACAATTCACTTGGGGGCAAGCAGGAATCCATACCGTCACTTTGCTTTCTTCGAAGCTGAAGGATCCGGCGCCGAAATTCACGGAAATCTGGCATGCCGATGCGGTCAAGCTGCGGGCGTTGCGGCTCGTTCGCGTAAGCGGCTGACGTTTCTATTGATGTCGGAAAAGGCCGACGTGACAAGGGTTTTCGCGGTTTCCGTACAATTTTAATATTAAAAAAAGGCTGGAAAAAATAAGAATCGTCAGTCCGCAATCTTACGAAAATATAAGGTTTATGAAAAAGTACCAGTATCTTGCTGGCGGGGGCGTTCCCTATACTTTGGGTACCGGCTGGACGAAATGATCCAAGCTCCGGATAGTTTTGGAAACGATCAAAAGGGAGGCGCTTACATGGTAAAAAGAGGCAAAAAAATCGGAACTGCGCTTTTGGCGGCCACATTGGTTTTATCGCTTGCGGCATGCGGAAGCAGTTCCGGAGGGGATCAAGCAAAAGGGGGAACATCCGCGGAGGGCAAATCGGGCGAACCGGAAAAGCTCACGCATCTGACGTATTGGGTGAGCATGCATTCCGCAGCGGCGGCCCAAATGAAAACGTACGCCGAAATGGGCATGTACAAAGAGCTTGAAAACATTACCGGCGTAAAAGTCGATTTCCAGCACCCGCCGACGGACGCGGCGCAGGCATCCGAGCAGTTCAACCTGATGATGGTATCCGATAAGCTGCCGGACGTCATCGAAACGTCGTGGATCGGCTATCCGGGCGGACCGGAAAAAGCGATTCAGGACAACAAAATCATTAAATTAAACGAGCTGATCGATCAATATGCGCCGAATTTAAAGAAACTGCTTGAAGAGCACCCGGATTGGAAAAAGCAGGTGACGACCGATGACGGAAACCTGTACATGTTCCCGTTCTTCCGCGGCGGCGAAAAAGTCCGGGTATTCTACGGTCCTTCCATACGGAAAGACTGGCTGGATAAGCTCGGGCTGCAAATGCCGACGACGATCGACGAATGGTACACGGTGCTGAAGGCATTCAAGGAAAAAGACCCGAACGGCAACGGCAAAGCGGATGAAATCCCGCTGTATTTCACCAAAGACGATGTCAGCATCGATGCGCCTTTCCTGGGTGCCTGGGGGATCAACTACGGCTTCTATCAGGTCGACAACCAAGTGAAATACGGTCCGACTCAGCCGGAATACAAAGAATTTTTGACGACGATGAACAAATGGTACAAGGAAGGTTTGCTCGACAAAGATTTCGCGGCGCCGAACGACAAGCTGTTCGATGCCAAAATGACGGGCAACCAGCTTGGCGCGGCGCCAACCTATAATGGCGGCGGCATCGGCAAATACGCCAACCTGATGAAGGACAAAGACCCGACGTTCAATTTGGTCGCGGCGCCTTATCCGGTACTGAATAAAGGCGACAAGGCGATCTGGGGCCAAAAGGACTTTGCGACGAACGGCGTCGGGGCAGCGATTTCGACCAGCAACCCGAATCCGATCGAAACCGTCAAATGGCTGGATTACGCTTACGGGGAAAAAGGCAGCCTGCTGTTTAACTACGGCAAGGAAGGCGAAGCTTACAAAATGGAAAACGGCAAGCCGGTCTTTTTGCCGGAGGTGCTGAACCCGCCAAGCGGCGTCAGCTTGCAGCAATCCTTCGCGAAGCATAACCGCTCGACATGGAGCGCGCCGTTCGTGCTCAGCGACGATTTCCAGATGCAGTACCTGGCGCTGCCGAACCAGCGCGAAGCGCTTGAAATTTGGTCCCAGCCTACCGGGGAGCGCAAAATGCCGCTCGTGACGCCGACGAAAGACGAAAGCTCGCAGTACGCTTCGATCATGACGGACATCAACACGTATCGGGACGAAATGTTCCTGAAATTCATCATGGGCGCCGAGCCGCTCGATAATTTCGATAAATACGTGAAGAAAATCGAAGCTATGGGCATTGAAGACGCCATTAAGATCCAGCAGGCGGCACTGGACCGCTTCAACAAACGTTAATGGCATGACGCCGATCCGGGGTCGGGGGATGATGGCTCATCTCCCGGCTTTTCTAACCAGAATATTGCAGAAAGGCAGGGAAAAGCATGTGGCAGCTAAGCAAAAACAAGCCGATGAACAAGCGTTCCGCCAAGCTTAAAAACGATCTCTCCACCGGTCAAACGATCCGGAAGGATCTGCGCCGCAATTGGGTCATTTATTTGATGGCCCTCCCGGTTATCGCTTACTACGTCATTTTTCACTACGGTCCGATGTACGGCCTGCAAATCGCCTTTAAGGATTATTCGCCGGCCGGCGGCATATGGGGCAGCCCATGGGTCGGTTTCAAGCACTTCGACAGCTTTTTCAACGGCGTCTATTTCTGGAGATTGATCCGTAACACGCTGCTTCTGAACGTGTACGACCTGATTTTCGGGTTTCCTGCAGGCATTATTTTGGCACTGCTCTTAAACGAAATCCGCAAAATGCTGTTCAAGCGCTTCGTTCAAACGATATCCTACCTGCCGCATTTCATTTCGATCGTCGTGGTGGCAGGGATGATGTTCGACTTTTTGAGCCGCGACGGCTTGATCAATCAACTGCTTGGGTTTATCGGCGTCGAGCCGATCGATTTCCTGAAGGAAGCGGGATGGTTCCGGTTTATTTTCGTATCTTCCGGCATATGGCAGGGCGTGGGCTGGGGTTCGATCATCTATTTGGCGGCGATCGCCAACATCGATCCGACGCTGTACGAAGCGGCCAAAATCGACGGCGCGAGCCGGTGGAAGCAGATTTTCCATATTACGATCCCGGGCATCATGCCGACGATCGTCATCATGCTGATCTTGAACATGGGCCATCTGCTTTCGGTCGGCAGCGAAAAGGTGCTGCTTCTCTACAACCCGCTCACCTATGAAACTGCCGACGTCATTTCCACTTACGTGTACCGCAAAGGGGTGCTGGAGGCGAGCTACAGCTTCACGACGGCCGTCGGCTTGTTCAACTCGGTCATCAGCTTGATTCTGATCGTTTCGGCAAACGCCATCAGCAAGCGCGTATCCGAAAATAAATTGTGGTAAGGAGGCCAAACGATGGGCGCACAAACAACCGGCGAAAAAATATTCGGAGTCGTCAATACGATTCTGATGCTGCTGCTTTGCTTCGTCACGTTATACCCGTTTTTGTATGTTCTGTTTGCCTCCCTCAGCGAGGCGTCCGCCTTTATCCAACACCGGGGCATGCTGCTGAAGCCGCTTGGGTTCAATCTGGATGCGTACAAAGCCGTATTCGACAACCCGATGATCACGAGCGGCTACAGGAACACGCTATTTTACGTCGCGGCGGGGACGGCGATCAATTTGTTCATGACGGCGCTCGGAGCATACGTCCTATCCCGGCGCAACCTGTATTTCAAAAATATCCTGATGTTCGGCATCGTCATCACGATGGTTTTCAGCGGCGGCCTGATTCCGAACTATATTTTGGTCAATAAGCTGGGAATGATGAACACGCCGTGGGCGCTGCTCATTCCCGGAGCAATATCTACGTTTAACCTGATCATTATGAGAACCGCGTTCCAGGGCGTGCCGGTTTCCCTCGAGGAATCCGCCAAAATCGACGGGGCGGGGGAGATGACCATCCTGTTCCGGATCGTGATCCCGTTATCCATGCCGGTCATCGCGGTCATGATTTTATGGTACGCGGTAGGGCATTGGAATTCGTATTTTTCGGCGCTGGTATACTTGCGCGACCGAACCATGTATCCGCTGCAGCTCGTCCTGCGGGAAATTTTGATCGCCAACTCGACGGACTCGATGTCTACCGGGGTGGCGGCGGACGATAAATACGCCATCGGCGAAACGATCAAATACGCGACGATCATCGTGTCGACGCTGCCGATCATTTGCCTCTATCCGTTCCTGCAGAAGTATTTCGTCAAAGGAGTTTTGATTGGTGCCATTAAAGAATAAAACGGGTGACCGGTCCTGCCTGCTTGCATTATAATGTTCGTAATCGTTCATTATTGCGTAAGCTGCATAATGCAAATTAAGGTAGGGGTGATGCTTGTTGAAATGGCTGCTTCGTCCGCTAGGGATATCCAATCTGAGAAGCGTATGGATGACCATGTTGATCTCGAATCTCGTTCTTTTGCTCATTCCCGTTTCAATGGGCGCCTTTCTGTACACCAAAGTCGAAGCCAGCCTCGAAAACGGGGCCAACCGGTCCAACAAGGCGATGCTGGAGCAGCTGAAGCTGTCTCTCGACGGCAAATTGAACGAAGTGGAAAAATTGGCGCAGCAAATCATTTTTGATCCGAAGCTTGAATATCTGCTCAAGCTCAGCGGGAATCCGGACAGCCCGGACCGCTACAAGTTCATCGAATTTATGCAAAATACGATGTCCCGGCCCGGGAACATCACGAATTTCATTTTGGATTATTACGTCTATTTCGATAAAAGCGACCTCGTTCTAAAGTCCGGCCTGATGACGGATTCGCGAAAATTTTACGACATGTATTACAGCTATCAGGGCATGTCCTATGAGCAGTGGCGGGAAGAGATGCTGGGTAGCTTCCATACGATGGCATATCTTCCTACCGCGACGCTGCTCCGCCGGGCGGAATACGACCCGATGGAGAGCCTGGACAAAAATCCGCTTAACGTCGTCACGTTTGCCCAATCCCTTCCCGGCCGCGACCGGAAGGACATTAAAGGAAGTTTTGTCGCCCTGATTGACGAAAGCCAGATCAAAGAAATGTTCGCGCAGATCGAATCCGCGAGCGACAGTTCGATCTATGTCGTGGACGGCGACGGCAGGACGATCATGGCGACGGACCGGGAGCCTCTTCCGTCGAAGCTTTTGTCCCGGATCGAGGGCAGCGGAGGTTTGTTCAATCAGACCTTGAACGGGGAACAAAAGATGGTCTCGTACACCGCCTCCAAAAAGGAAGGCTGGAAATACGTGCTGGTCACGCCGAGAAGCGTGTTCATGCAGCAGGTCATCTTGATCAAGCGTTGGGCCGTCATCCTGTTCGCCTTGTGCCTGGCCGTCGGCATGTCCGCCGCGTTCATGATTACATACCGCAATTACAGCCCGCTGCGGAGAGCGGTCAATGCGATCCTGCGCGGGAAAAACTGGAGCGGCAAGCCGTCCGTCAACGAATATGAGTTTATATTGCAGACGATCGAAGGCTCATTGCACGAGGAAAAAAATTTGCGCAGCCTATTGGCCCGCCAGACGCCGGTGATCCGCTCCAATTACCTATCGCGCCTTATCCGCGGACAGATGGATGTGGATACGTCGGAGAAAGGCGGACAATCGCTGCGGTTTATGGATATTGAATTTGTAAGCGATTACTTCGCGGTCATCGTCGTGCAGCTTGACAGCATCGCCAGGTTTAACGAGGAACAAAGCGAGGAACAGTGGGCGCTCGCAAGATTTATCGTCTCGAACATCGGAACGGATATGATTCAAAGTCCGCATCAATCCTTTGCGGTCGAACTCGACCGCGGTCGGGTGGCCTTCCTGAACAACTTCGATCCGCAGCACGCCGAGGAAGCGGGACGCGTCATCGCGGAGATGTGCGAATCCCTCAAAACGGTCATCGAGCAGCGCTTCAAGATGGATATTACCATTGCCGCAGGGCTTCCCCATTCGGGGGCGAAAAGCATCGGCGAAAGTTATGCGGAGGCGGTGGCGGCATTCGAATACCGCATCATCCGCGGCGGCGGGACGATCATCTATTTTCAGGACATCAAAAACGTGCATGCCCATTACTATTATCCGATCGACATCGAGGTTCAGCTCATCAATTTCGTTCGCAGCGGAGACACGGAAAACGTCCTGAAACTGCTGGATACGATCTATGCGATGAACTTCGAGTCGGGCAGCATCACGCCGGAGATCGGCCGATGTTTGTTCTTTAACATTACGAGCACGTTCCTGAAAATCATCAATGCGACGGGGACGGATCAGCATGTCATTTTGGGGCCGGACATCGATCTGGTGAAAGATATCTTCTCGTACGAGACGGCGGAAGGGATGCATAAACGGACCAAAAAACTTTACGAAGTGCTGACCGAATCGCTCGTTACCGAACGCACCGACCACAGCTCCCAGCTCCTGCAGGAGATGGAGCAGTTCGTGGATGAGCATTTTACGGATCCGAACATGGGACTTGGCATGGTGGCGGACCGTTTCGGCATGACGCCGCAATATGTTTCGACTTTTTATAAAAAGCAAAGCGGGAAAAACCTCAGCGATACGATCGTCCGAAAAAGGATCGAGCTTGCCAAGCAGCATATGGGCGACAAGGACCTTACCAATGCTCAAATCGCGCAAATGGTCGGGTACACGAGCGACGTCGTCTTTATCCGGGCGTTCAAAAAGCTGGAGGGCGTCACCCCGGGCAAATACCGGGAAAACATGCTGCCGTATGCCGATGACGCAGGGTAAACGGCGTCCGAGCATCGTCCGAAAAAAGTTGCTGCTTAACGTTATGCTTTTGTTGACTGGAAACGATCCGTTCGTATACAATGAAACAAGCGAATAAAAGGCGATGGAGTTCGCCATAACCGCCCGCGAGGGCTGATGACTCCTACCGGTGATGAACGTGCGCACTGGTAGGAGTCTGTTTGTTTTTAGATGCTCCTGCCCGGCGTGCCAGGAAAATTTATACATATCATGGATCAAAAGGGGTATAACAGAAGTGATGAAAAAAATGATGCATTCAAATGGACGCCGCGGGCCGAAATTTTTGCACGCCGCATTGTTCCGGAGTTTTATCAAATGGATTTGGCTTGGAGGGGCGGTCGGTTTCTTAAGCGGATCAGCTTCGGCCGTTTTCCTGCTGGCGCTCGAATATGTAACGGACACCCGCGTGCAGCACCCCTGGCTCTTATATTTCCTGCCTGTAGGCGGTGCATTTGTCAGCTATTTGTACATGAAATTCGGGAAAAACAGCGCCAAAGGCAACAACCTGATTCTTGAGCAAATCCATGACGGAAAGGAGACCGTCCCTTTGCGGATGGCGCCGCTCGTGTTGTTCGGCACCGTTGTGACGCATTTGTTCGGCGGCTCGGCCGGCCGCGAAGGAACCGCGGTGCAAATGGGCGGCAGCCTTGCCGAAGCTTTTGGCAAATGGACCAGGGTCGGCCCGGTCGACCGGAAAATCCTGCTCATGTGCGGAATCAGCGGCGGATTCGGATCGGTGTTCGGCACGCCGCTATCAGGAACCGTTTTTGGCCTGGAAGTCATCGCGATCGGGCTGATCCGGTACGAAGCGCTCATCCCTTGTTTTACGGCCAGCTTTGTCGGTCATTTGGTCACCACCCGATTATGGGGCGTACAGCACGTGTCATACCCGCAGATGATCGCGCCGGAGCTAAGCCTGATTGTACTCCTTAAAGTCACGGCGGCTTCGCTGCTGTTTGCGCTGGCCAGCATTTGCTTCAGCGAATTGACGCATGCACTGAAAAAGTTGTTTGCAAAAGCCGTTTCAAACCCCATGTTAAAAAGCGCCGTCGGTGGATTGGTCGTGATCGGGCTTGTGTACGTAGTCGGTTCCCGCGCCTATTTGGGTCTTGGCATACCGCTGATTTCCGCTTCGTTCGACGGGGACGTGCCCGCGTTCGCGTTTTTATGGAAACTGATTTTTACGTCGGTGACGCTGGGAGCCGGATTTCAAGGCGGCGAAGTGACGCCGCTGTTTGCGATCGGGGCTACGCTGGGCCACACCTTGGCTGATGTCTTTCATATGTACGGGCCGTTTTTGGCAGGGCTCGGTTTTATCGCGGTGTTTTGCGGCGCGACCCATACGCCGATCGCTTGCTTTTTGATGGGGATCGAACTGTTTGGCGCGGACGGAGCGATCTACATGTTCATCGCATGTCTGATCAGTTATTTGTTTGCAGGATACAGCGGGATTTACGCCTCGCAGCGAATCGGAATCGCCAAAAGCCATTGGATTGCCGTGCCGCCGGGGACGACGTTGGCATCGCGGAAAAACCTGCTGTTCCAGGGGCGCGAACCGAAAGCCGGAAAAGAGGAGATGCCGAACGGCAACGAGAAGGATGAAACTGGGGAAGATCGACGATGATATCTGCATTCGAAAGGAGTCTTGAATGGTGAAAAGGATAGGGAAGACCGGCTTGGCTTTGCTGCTGGCCGCCATGCTTCTGGCCGGATGCGGCGGGAATCGGAATGAGGTTCAACCGGCCAAACCGGAGGAAGGTACATCGAACCAACAAGCACAGCAAGGCAGCGGCGGCGGTTCGGAAGACTCGGGTGCATCGAAAGGAAACGGCCAGGACGGCGGAAGCGAGCCGGGGGACGTCAATCAAGTTCCGAACGATCCGGCGCTTGAGCAGTTGGGGAAAATGAGCACGGACGAAAAGATCGGGCAGCTGGTTCTTGTAGGCATGGACGGCACGGCGAGCAGCGACGCAACCCGCGAGTTGATCGAAACCTACCATGTCGGCGGTTTTATTTTCTATAAAAACAACATCGATAACACCAAGCAGGCGCTGCAATTGTTTAATGATCTGAAAGCGGCGAATCAGACGAATCCGGTGCCGCTTTGGATGAGCGTCGACGAAGAGGGCGGGCGCGTGACGCGCATGCCGAAGGAATTCGTCAAAGTGCCGACCGCCAAAGCGATCGGATCGCAGGACAGCGAGGAGTTGTCAAAAGGAATCGGCGCCATGCTCGGACGCGAGTTGTCCGGCTTCGGGCTGAACATGGATTTCGCCCCGGTGCTGGACGTGAACAGCAATCCGAAAAATCCGGTCATCGGCGACCGTTCGTTCGGAAATCAAGCCGATATGGTCAGCCGGCTCGGCATCGCGACGATGGAAGGCATCAGGGAGGAAGGCGTCGTTCCGATCGTCAAGCATTTTCCCGGGCATGGCGACACCTCCGTCGATTCCCACATCGGACTGCCCGTCGTCAACCACGATCTTGGCCGCCTCCGCAAGCTGGAGCTGGTTCCGTTCAAGAAAGCCGTTGAAAACAAGGCGGAAGTGGTCATGATTGCCCATTTGTTGATGCCGAAGCTCGATCCCGATCACCCGGCTTCGTTCTCCAAAAAAGTGATCACGGATCTTTTGCGCAACGAGCTCGGGTTTCAGGGCGTCGTCATCTCCGACGACATGACGATGGGCGCGATCGAAAAAAACTACGAGATCGGCAAAGCGTCGGTAGAGGCGATTTTGGCCGGGGGCAACATCGTTTTGGTCGGGCATGATTACGAGAAAGAAAAAACCGCGATCCGCGCCCTGAAAAAAGCGGTAGCCGACGGAACGATCCCGGAGGACGTGCTGAACAACCGGGTTTATGCGATTCTGAAACTGAAGCAGGCGTACGGAATTACGGATCGGCCGGCCGCAGGCCCGGATGTGCAGGGCATCAACAAGGATTTGAAGACGCTGCTTCAAAAATACGGGTTGCAGAAATAATCGCGACTCAGAAAGAAAGCTGTTGAGCCAAAAACGGCCGCTGCGGTATACATTCGCGCTTTAGCGCCTGTTGCGGCCGGATGACATCAAAGCCCTGACCGATGCGAATCGCATCGGCAGGGCTTGTTTGCATTTTAACGCGTGGAATCGAAGTATTTCTTCATGTTCCGGATTTGTTTGCGGTAAGCCGCATGCCGCTTTACGCGGCCCGATGATAAGAAGATTCGCGCGACCTCTTGCGTCCGCCAAGCAGCTTCCGCACATCCAGCTCGCATACGGCAACGCCGGCTAGGACAAGCCCCGCTCCGATGTACCCTTGCACGGTTAACGTCTCTTTCATGAAGCATATCCCGAAAAAGGCGGTGACGACGGGCTCCAGGGCGAAAATGAGGCCGGTATGCGTCGGCGACGTATATTTTTGGGCAATGGCTTGGAGGACGAATCCGATCGCGCTGCACAGAATCCCGAGCGCCAGAATCGAAAGCCAGCCAGCAGCGGTATGCGGCAGCGTGGGCTGCTCAAACAGAAACGAAAAAACGACGCCCAAAAGCGCGGCAAATCCAAGCTGCAGCACGCCGACCGTAATCGAATCCGCATGCTTGGCGGCGCGGCCGGTGACGATGATATGTACGGCAAAAAATAATGCGGCGAGAATGCACAGCGCATCCCCGGATTGGACGGCGGCATGGGGCTTTAACGTCAGCAGAGCAATGCCCGCGACCGCGATCGCAATTCCGGCGATCAGGCGTTTGTCCGGTTTGATCTTCAAGAACAGCGCCGTAAGCACCGGAACGAAAATGACCGTCATGCTCATCAGGAAGCCGGCATTCGATGTCGACGTGTTTCTGAGTCCGAAGATGATGCAGACGAACACGCCAAACAGCAGCGTGCCGAGCAGCAGCGCGTATTGAACGGCTTTGCGGTCCGCGTGCCGGATTTTTTTGCGGAACAAGAAGCCTGCCGCGAGGAAAGCGACCCCGAAACGCCATGCGATCAAATTGAACGGCTCCAGCGTGTCGAGTCCTATTTTCATGAAGGAATAAGAAGTTCCCCAAAACAACGTCACCAGCAAAATCATTAAATCAGCTTTATACTGTTTCATTTTTTTTGTCTCTGCCTTTGCGTCGATGATAGATAATGTGGAGCGGCACGGGTGCATAAGATCCGATCGGTTTCTCTTGTGCCTGAATCAGTATAAATGGTATCGTAAAATAAGAAAATTGAATGTTTATCATTCTAAACATGAGAAAATTTCATGTAAAATCTTTCATATCTGGGCGGGAGCGGGGAAAGTCATGAGTCTCATCAAATACGAAATTCTGAAGCAGGTCGTGGATCTGGGCAGCTTGACCAAAGCCGCGGAGGTGCTCGGTTTGACGCAGTCGGGGGTAAGCCATGCGGTCCAAAGCCTCGAAACGGAGTTCGGATTTTCATTGTTAAGCCGGAGCCGATCCGGCGTGAAGCTGACGGACAACGGAGAGCGGGTCCTAAAATACATCCGGGACATGCTCCGGGTACAGGAGCAGTTGAAGCAGGAGGTGTCCTTAATTAACGGGATCGAAACCGGGACCATCCGGATCGGCACGTTTACGAGCATTTCCGTGCAATGGCTGCCCGGGATTATCAGGCGGTTTTTAAGCCAGCACCCCAACATCGAAGTCAAACTGTTCGAAGGCGATTATCATGAAATCGAGGAATGGCTGCTGCAAGGGGAAATCGACTTCGGATTCGTTTCGCTGCCGACGATGGACTCTTTTCGCATCATTCCGCTCCGGCAGGACCGGATGCTGTGCGTCATGCCGCCGGATCATCCGCTTGCGACCCAGCCGTTCGTCCGATACGGCCAAATTGCGGAAGAACCTTTCATTATGCCGAAGGAGGGCAGCGACTATGACGTGCGCCGCGTGCTGCGGAAAGGGCGGATCAAACCGCCGGTCCCGTTTCAGGCCGCGGACGATTATGCCATCATCGCGATGGTGGAGAACGGGCTGGGCATCAGCATTTTGCCGGAAATGATATTGCAGGGACGAACCAACCGGATCGTCGCGCTCGAACTGGAGGACAAGAGCTTCCGTTCGCTCGGGATCGCCCTGAACACGGCGAAAAACACGGCTCCGGCAACGAAAAAGCTGATCCGCTGCGCCAAAGAGTGGCTGAGCGGGTGGCAGCCGTCGCCCCAAACCGGCATGCTGCCTCACGGCGGGTGACACGGCCGATGCGGCAGGGTTGGATTTTTCGCGATCCTTGTTTAAGATAAGAGACGTTGACGGTTCAGCACGCGCGTGAACCGAAAAGTTCCGGGAAACGGCTTGAAACGGAGATGAAACGGTGGATCAAGTAAACATCTTAATTATTGAAGACGATGCGAAAATCGCGTCTTTGCTCAAAACGCATATCCAAAAATACGGTTATGCGGCATATGCGGTCGAAGATTTCGGCCGCGTCATGGAGGAGTTTCGGGAAGTGCAGCCGCAGTTGGTGCTGATCGACGTCAACCTGCCGATGTTCGACGGCTTTTATTGGTGCCGGCAAATCCGCGCGCTGTCCACTTGCCCTATTCTGTTCATATCGGCCAGGGAAAGCGAAATGGACCAGGTGATGGCGCTTGAAAACGGGGCCGACGACTATATCACGAAGCCTTTTCATTACGAGGTCGTCGTCGCCAAAATCCGCAGCCATTTGCGGAGGGCATACGGTTCATATTCCGCCAAATCCGAAGAACGGACGGTTGAAGCTTCGGGACTGGTGCTGTATCCCGAGCGGTTTATGCTAACTTACGGGGGACAGTCGGTGGAGCTAACGCAAAAGGAATCGGTCCTTGTGGAAGCGTTGATAAAGAAGGCGGACCGCGTCGTCAGCCGCGGGAGGCTGCTGGACCTCATGTGGGAAGACCGGCATTTTATCGACGACAATACCCTGAACGTCTACATTACGAGAATCCGCAAAAAGCTGAAGGAACTCGGGTTTGAAGATCCGGTGGAAACCGTCCGCGGCGCCGGATACATGCTGAGGCTGGAAGGAACGGAATGACGATGCGACTTTTCATTCGGGAGCAGCTGCCGTTAATCCTGTTTTATGCGGGACAAATGCTGCTTGTCGGCTTATGGTACTGGTTGGCGGTGGAGAATCACGCATGGATGGTCGTGATCTATGGAGCTTTGCTGAGCCTGGTCATGCTGGCCCTGTATTTGGCCTACCGGTACTACACCCATCGGAAACTGTACGAGCGGCTTGAAGCGCCCCTTCAAACCATGGATCAATCGCTCACCCGGCTTGGGGAAGCCCCGATGGCCGAGGCGGTAAGCGAAGCGCTCCGCAATCAATTCCAGTTGTATAAAAACGAGCTTTACGGCACGCAGCAGCGGCTTGAAAACCATACCGCCTTCATCAACCGCTGGATTCATCAGATGAAAACCCCCGTCTCCGTCATTCAGCTGACGCTTCAGGATTTGGACCTTGAAGATGAAATCACGGACGGGCTGCAGGAGGAAATCGACCGGCTCAAAAAAGGGCTGGAGATGGCTTTATATACGGCAAGGCTGGACAAGTTCGAGCAGGATTTCAAGGTGGAAGGCATGCCGCTGTTGGAAACGGTCGAAAAAGCCGTCGCGGAAAACAGGCAGTGGTTCATCCGAAAAGGGGTATATCCGGCCATTGAAATTCCGCCCGGTCTTTCCGTGATCAGCGACGCCAAGTGGCTGGCGTTCGTGCTGGGACAAGTCATCGTGAATGCCGTCAACTATTCGCAAGGCGAGGGCAAAAAGGTTACCTTTCGTGCCTACAGGATGGGACCGCATGCCGTCCTTGAAATTAACGATGAGGGCATCGGCATTGTCAAAGAAGATTTGGGCAGGGTGTTCGATCCTTATTTTACGGGCAATCAAGGCAGACAGTATCATGAATCGACCGGCATGGGGCTGTTTCTCGTGCGGGAGGTTTGCCGCAAGCTTGATCATAAGGTGGAAATAGAGTCGGAACCCGGCAAAGGAACGACCGTCAGATTCACGTTTACGACCGCTTGAACGATAAGGGCGCTGCGTCCGTGCAGCGTTCTTTTTTTTCGCGTCATGACCGGTTCGAACAAAACCTTACAAATGTTTAAGGTTTGGGTAAGGAGAATCCATAGTTTCGGAGCAGGCCATGCTATAAAGTGAAATACATAGAGAGAAGAGAAACAGGAAGGAGAGAGTTATCGTGACGGAAATATTGAAAGTGACGGGACTTAGCAAGGTATATCCGGGCAAAGTGACGACCCGCGCGTTGACGGACGTGAACTTAAGCATACAAAAAGGGGAGTTCGTCGGCGTCATGGGACCTTCGGGAAGCGGGAAAACCACGCTGCTCAACATGGTTTCGACGATCGACGCGCCTAGCTCCGGCACCGTGCTCATCAACGGCAGCAATCCACACGGTCTAAAGAAAAAGGAGCTGGCCTTGTTCCGCAGAAGAGAACTTGGATTCGTGTTCCAGGATTTCAATTTGCTCGATACGTTAACCGTCGCGGAGAACATCGTTCTCCCGCTGACGCTCGACAAGCAAAACCTGAAATCGATGGAAGCCCGGCTGGAAGCCATCGCGGAGCGGCTTGGCATCAAAGAAATTTTGAATAAAAGGGTGTATGAAATTTCGGGCGGGCAACGGCAGCGGGCCGCGATCGCCCGCGCCATCATTCCGGAGCCTTCGCTGCTCCTGGCGGACGAACCGACGGGCGCGCTGGATTCGAACTCCTCGCGGATCGTCATGCAGACGCTCGAGAACTTGAACGAAAACGACGGCGTTACGATGATGCTTGTTACGCATGACCCGCAAGCGGCCAGCTATTGCCACCGCGTCGTGTTCATCAAAGACGGCATGATTTCCGGGGAAATCCGGAGGGGCGAAAGCCGGCAGGCCTTTTTCCAAAAAATCATCGACATGCTTTCGTATTTGGGAGGTCAGGCTCATGAGCTTTCCTCAGTTCGCGTTTAACAACGTCAAACGCAATGCGCGCGCGTATTTTGCTTATTTCCTGAGCAGCTGCTTCATGGTCATGGTGTTTTTTACGTATGCGCTATTCATCTTCCATCCGGATATCAATAAAACCGAGCTTGGCTCCAACGTGCAAATGGTCATGCTTATCATGGAATACGTGATATATATTTTTGCGTTTTTGTTCGTGCTGTATTCGATCGGCTCTTTTTTAAAAGCCAGGAACAAGGAATTCGGCATATTGACCATGCTGGGAGCGACCCAAGGGCAACTGAGCAAACTCGTTTTCGTTGAAAACATGATCATCGGAGCGTTGTCGATCATCACCGGGATGCTGGCGGGGCTGCTGCTGTCCAAGCTCTTCCTGACGCTCAGCGCCCGCATGATCGGAATCGAGGAGCTTGGATTATATTTTCCTGCGAAAGCGCTCCTTTTGACCGTCGGCGCGTTCCTGCTGTTGTTTTTGGTCATTTCGGCCTTTACGCTGCTGTTCATCAACCAGAGCCGCGTGCTCGAACTGCTGAAAGGCGGAAGCAAGCCCAAAAAAGAGCCGAAGGTTTCGATATGGATCTCCCTGTTCGGGGTATTGCTGCTCGCCGCCGGGTATG
>Ga0180220_1000356_pt1 | contig 56098 bp, 47 predicted proteins | sample eDN5th37CBELigBY_FD_151335 | JGI IMG/M metagenome (GOLD analysis project Ga0180220, IMG submission 151335) | Enriched backyard soil microbial communities from Emeryville, California, USA - eDNA 5th pass 37_C BE-Lig BY (version 2) (version 2) | ecosystem: Environmental > Terrestrial > Soil >...
GCCCAGGCGGTGGCCCAGGCCGGCCTCGTGGCGGCGACCCAGGAGTGGGAGCGCGCGCAGAAGCTCGCCGCGTCGGGCGGCCTCGCCAAGGCCGGGCTCGACCGGGCCGAGGCGGCCTTCAAGCAGGCCACCGCCGGCGCCAAGCAGGCGGACGCGGGCCTGCAGGCGGCGCAGCGGGCCCTCGCCGATCACACCCTGCGCGCGCCCTTCGACGGCAAGGTCACCGCGCGAATGATGAACGTGGGCGAGTACGTCGCCGTGATGCCGCCCTCGCCGGTCTTCCGCGTGGTGGACGTGGAGAGCCTCGAGGTGATCCTCCCCGTCCCCGAGACGGTGGTGGCGACGGTGCGGCCGGGCGCGAAGGTGCGCGGTGTGGTCAACCCCTCGGGCCACGCCTTCGAGGCGACCGTCCGCGTCGTCGGCGACGTGGTGGATCCCGCGACCCGCACAGTCGAGGTGCGCGCCGATCTCACCGGCGAGCGCAGCCCCGAGATGCGGCCCCACGCGATGGTGGAGGTCGACTTCTCCGGCAGCGACGCGCTCGAGGGGCTCTTCCTCCCGGCGCAGGCCGTGGTCCGCGACGGCGAGGGGAAGTTCGTCTGGGTGGTGGAGGACGGTGCCGCCGTGAAGAAGCCGATCGTGGCCGAGGCCCTCTCCCCCGGCGTGGTGCGGGTGACGAACGGCCTCGTCGGCACGGAGCAGGTGGTGAGCGACGGCGGGGCCAGGCTCGCCGACGGGATGCAGGTGCAGATCGTCCGCTAGGCGGCGGAGATCGCGTAGCCGTGCGCCAGCGGCGCGGGCGAGAACGAGAGCATGGATCCGATCAAGACCCTCATCAATCGGCCGATCTTCACCTCGATGTTGATCTGCTCGCTGCTGGTCTTCGGCCTCTTCGCCTTCCCGAGGATGGGCGTCGACCAGCTCCCCGACGTCGAGTTCCCGGTGGTGACGGTGACCGTGGTCCGCCCCGGCGCCGATCCGGAGAGCATGGAGCGCGACGTCGCCGACCCGCTCGAGGAGGTGATCAACACCCTCTCGGGGCTCGAGGTCCTCCGGTCGATCAACGTCGAGAGCGTCACCCAGATCATCGTCCAGTTCGAGCTGGGCAAGGACGTCGACGTCGCCGCGCAGGAGGTCCGCGACAAGGTCCAGTCGCAGCTCTCGAAGCTCCCCCCCGAGATCGAGACGCCGATCGTGGACAAGTTCGACATCGGCGCGGCCCCCATCATGACCCTCGCCCTCTCCGGCCCGATCCCGGTCGAGGAGCTCACCCGGATCGCCGAGGACGAGGTGAAGCCCATGCTGCAGCAGCAGCGGGGCGTGGGCTCGATCGAACTCGTCGGCGGTCGGGAGCGCGAGATCCGGGTCGAGGTGGACCCCGATCGCCTCCGCGGCTACGGCCTCGCCGTCACGGACGTCGCCGCCGCGCTCAACGCGCAGAACATCGACATCCCCGGCGGCCGCACGGAGGAACCCGGACGCGAGCGCACCGTCAAGCTCACCTCCCAGGTGCGCAGCGTCGACGAGGTCCGCAACCTCGTCATCCCGGTGCCGACACCGGTGCCGGTGCGGATCCAGGACGTCGCCAACGTCATCGACGGCCCCGAGGAGGCCCGCTCCGCGGCCACCTTCGGCGGCGAGAGCGCCGTCGCGCTGGTGGTGCGCAAGCAGTCGGGCGCCAACACCGTGGCCGTGGCGGAGGCGATCAAAGACGAGCTGCCCAGGGTCGCCTCGAGGCTCCCGGAGGGACTCCGCCTCGAGATGGTGAACGACGGCGCGAAGTTCATCCGCAGCTCGATCCACGCCGTGCAGGAGGACCTGCTGGTGGGCGGCATCCTCGCCGTGCTGATCGTGCTCTTCTTCCTGCGCAACGGCAGGTCGACGATCATCTCGGCGCTGGCGCTCCCCACCTCGGTGATCGGCACCTTCGCGGTGATGAAGGCGCTCGACTTCACCTTCAACAACATCACCATGCTGGCGCTGACGCTCTCGATCGGCCTCCTGATCGACGACGCGATCGTGGTGATCGAGAACATCGTCCGTCACCTGGAGGAGGGCGCGTCCGCCTTCCGGGCCGCCCTGGAGGGCACCAAGGAGATCGCCCTCGCCGTCTTCGCCGTCACCCTCTCCATCGTCGCCGTCTTCATCCCGGTGGCGTTCATGGAGGGGATGGTGGGGCAGTTCTTCTACCAGTTCGGCGTCACGGTCGCGGTGGCCGTCTCCATCTCATTCTTGGTCTCGCTCACCCTCACCCCGATGCTCTCGGCGAGGCTCCTCGGTGGTCACGGCGAGCCGGGGCGGATCTCCAAGGCGATCGAGCGCGGCTTCAACCGGATCGAGCAGCTATACCGCCGGGCCCTCGCCGTGATGCTGCGGCGCCGGGGCGTGGTGATCGCCGGCGCCGTCCTCGTGCTCGTCGCCACCCTGGGGATGGCCCGGTTCATCAAGTCCACCTTCATCCCCGAGCAGGACATGGGCTACTTCAAGGTCGCCGTGGAGCTGCCCATCGGCTCCAACCTCCCGGCGACCCAGGAGGTCCTCGCGGATCTCGAGCGGCAGATCGCCGGGATCCCGGGGGTGGAGAACCAGTTCGTCACCGTGGGCGGCGACGCCCAGGAGATGGTGAACAAGGGCCAGATCCTGGTGAACCTCGCCCCGAGCGCCGCGCGCGACTACAGCCAGGAGGAGATCAAGCAGTACCTGCGCGAGACCCTCGTGTACCCGTCGAACGTGCTGCTCAGCGTGCAGGACTACTCGAGCGTCGGCGGCGGCCCCGCGCAGAAGATCCAGTTCAACGTGCGCGGCACCGACTGGGACGAGGTGCTCGCCTCCGCCAGCCGGGTCGAGGCGGCGCTCCGGGAGAGCCCGATGTTCGTGGACGTCGACTCCACCTACCGCACGGGCAAGCCGCAGCTCGACGTGATCCTCGACCGCGACCGGGCCGCCGCGCTGGGGATCCCCGCGGCCACGGTGGGGCAGGCGCTGCGGGCCTTCATGGGAGGCGACAAGGTCGCCGAGTTCCGGGACGGCGGGAAGACCTACGAGATCAAGATCCGACTTCCGCCCGACGTCCTCGGCGACGAGGGGAAGATCGGCGCCCTCACGGTGCGCGCGGCCAACGGCCAGCTCGTGGAGCTCCGCAACCTCGCGGAGGTGAGGCCGGGCGAGGGGCCCACCCAGATCGATCGCCAGTCCCGGGAGCGGCAGGTGACGCTGCTCGCAGACATGGCGGCCGGCTACGGCCTCAGCGAGGGCATGGCCTTCCTCACCGACTTCGCCGAGGAGAACCTGCCCAAGAGCGTGATCGCCGAGTTCGACGGCCAGGCGAAGGAGCTGGGGCGCACGGCCATCTCGTTCGTCACCGCGCTGCTCCTCGGGATCATCCTCGTCTACATGATCCTCGCGGCGCAGTTCGAGAGCCTGCTCGATCCCTTCACCATCATGATGTCCCTGCCGTTCGCCGTGATCGGCGCCCTCGGCGCGCTCTTCCTCACCGGCGAGTTCCTGTCGATGTTCGCGATGATCGGCATGATCATGCTGATGGGCCTGGTGACGAAGAACGGCATCCTGCTGGTGGACTTCACCAACCAGCTCCGGGCCCGGGGCAAGAGCACCCACGACGCGCTGATGGAGGCGGGGCCGATTCGGCTCCGGCCCATCCTGATGACGACGGTGGCGATGATCGCCGGCATGATCCCGCTGGCGATCGCGTCGGGCGACGGCTCCGAGGTCCGCAACGGCATGGCGGTGGCCATCATCGGCGGCCTCGTCACCTCCACGGTGCTCACCCTCGGCGTGGTGCCGGTGGTGTACTCCCTCCTCGACTCCGCGAAGAACCGCGTGACCCGCCGCTTCAAGAAGAAGGCCGGCGTCCTCGCCGACGACCTGGCCGCCTGAAACGACGCAACCCCCCTCGTCCCCCGCCCGTCGCGGGGGCGAAGGCGGCGGGCGTGAGCGCGCCCGCCCCTCGAAAGAGCCAGCACATGAGCCCGGTCCGTCACCTCCTCCTCACGCTGCTCCTCGCGCCCGTTCCCGCCCTCGCCCAGGAAGAGCCTCCCTCGCGGGTGGGCAACGAGGAGCCGGGCGTGTCCGCCCGCCGGGAGGAGGGGCTCCCGAGCCTGGACATCGGCACCACGCCCGCCGACGTGATCCCGGACGCGGGGGCGCGGGTGATCACCCTGGAGGAGATGCTGCAGCGGGCCCAGGCCTTCGGTGGCAACCAGGATCTGGTGGTGCTGCGCGAGCAGGTCGTGCAGGCCCACGACAACGTCACCAGGGCGTGGTCGGCGCTGCTCCCCAACGTGAACGCGGCGTTCGCCTACACACGCAACTCCCACGCGGCGACGATCCCCTTCCCGAACTTCCAGGCGGGGTTCCAGCCCTCCGGCCAGACCACGCCGGAGGGGGGCGAGATCCTGGTGCCGGTGGAGACGATCGACGTCTCCATCCAGCAGCTCGACCAGCTCAGCGCCGTCGGGACCGCGTCGATGCCGCTGCTGCTCATGCCGGCGTACTTCGGGATCTCCTCCGCGAAGAAGGGCGTCACCGCCGCCGAGCAGAGCACCACCTTCGCCCGCAACGAGATCGTCCTCGGGATCGCCCAGGCGTACTACGGGGCGGTGGCGAGCCGCCGCCTCATCGAGGTCTCCTACTCCCAGGTGCAGGTGCAGAAGGAGCAGGAGCGGGTGGCGAAGGCGCAGTTCGAGGCGGGCCAGGCGCCCAAGGTGAACTGGCTGCGCGCGTCGGTGTCGCGGATCGCCGCCGAGCAGGATCTGGTGCGCGCCCAGAACTCCTACGTGTCGACCAAGCTCGCGCTCCAGCAGCTCACCGGCGTACAGGAGCCCTTCGACGTGGCGCCCCCGGCGCCGGTGGAGGCTCCCGAGGGCGGCGTGGACACGCTGGTCCAGGTGGGCCTCGAGAACCGGCAGGATCTGGCGGCGAGCCGCACCGCCGTGGAGATCGCCCGGCGGACGCTGCAGTCCAACTACTGGCAGTTCGCGCCGGTGATCTCCGCGCAGGGCCAGTACGTGTGGGCGAACGTCTCCGGCTTCACCGGGGCGAACACGAACTGGGCGGTGACCCTCACCGCGAGCCTGAACATCTTCGACGGCGGCCTCCGCTACGCGAACCTGCGCGACGCGCGCTCGCTGAAGCGCCAGGCGGAGGCGCGGAACATCAGCCTCGCCCGCACGGTGAAGCAGGACGTCGAGACCTCCCTGCTGAGCCTGGAGAGCGCCCGCGCGAACCTGGTGAAGGCCGAGGAGCAGGCGCGGCTCGCCGCCGAGAACGCCGAGCTGGTGCGGGCCCAGTACGACGCTGGCGTCGCTACCTACCTCGACGTGGTGGACGCGCTCGGCGCCCTCTTCGCCTCGCAGGTCTCGGCGGTGACGAACCAGCTCAACGTCCAGGTGGCCTCGCTGCAGCTCAGCCGCGCCATCGGAAAGTTGGGCGTCTCGCAGTTCCCCTGAAGGCGAGGCGCCCTCCGCCCCTCGCGTTCGCGGCCTCGTGGCCACGGCGTGTTCGGCAGGAGCGCGGCGTCGATCGGGCGCTCCCGAGGCGCCCGCGCCGAGGCCGCGAGGGCGCCGGCCGCCATGCGTTCGCCGCCTTGCAGTCGAGCCGGTGCCGCCGCGCGCCTGCCATCCTCGTGCGATTGCCCCTCCTGCCCGTGGGCACTAGATTGCCCCGCTTCCGCGTGGGGCCATTCCGCTCCCACGCCCGAGGGAGCGTTCGAGCATGGCAGGCGTCAATCCGCAGATCTTCCGTGAGTACGACATCCGCGGTCTCGTGGACCGGGACCTCCACGACGACAGCGTGGCCCTGATCGCCCGGGGCTTCGCCCGCATGGTGCGCGACGCGGGCGGAAAGCGGGTCGTGCTGGGGCGCGACTGCCGCGAGTCGTCCACCCGCTTTCGCGGCGTCTTCGAGCGGGCGCTGAACGAGTGCGGCGTCGACGTGCTCGACATCGGCGTGGTGCCCACGCCGCTGACCTACTTCGCCGCCAACACGCTCCCGGACGTGGACGGCATGGTGATGATCACCGGCTCCCACAACCCGCCCGAGTACAACGGCTTCAAGATCGGCCTGGGCAAGACCACCCTCCACGGCAGCGAGATCCAGCAGCTCTTGCGGATCGTGCAGGCGGGCGAGTTCCACACGGGCCAGGGCAGGACCACGGTGGTGGATCTCCTCGGCGCCTACCAGGAGAAGGTCCTCTCGTCGCTGCGGCTGGGGAGCCGGCGACCGAAGGTCGTGGTCGACGCGGGCAACGGCGTGGGCGGCATCACCGCCATGCCCCTCTACCGCGCCATGGGCTTCGAGCCCGACGGGCTCTTCCTGGAGCCGGACGGCACCTTCCCCAACCACCACCCCGATCCCACCGTGGAGGAGAACCTCGAGGACCTGCGCCGGCGCGTCCTCGAGACCGGGGCGGGCGTGGGGATCGCCTTCGACGGCGACGCCGACCGCATCGGCGTGGTCGACGAGAAGGGCAACGTCCTCTGGGGCGACCAGCTCATGATCCTCTTCTCCCGTGAGGTGCTGCAGGAGGAGCCCGGCGCCGCGATCGTCGGCGAGGTGAAATGCTCCCAGACCATGTACGACGACATCGAGCGGTACGGCGGCAAGCCGGTGATGTGGAAGGCCGGCCACTCGCTGATCAAGGCGAAGATGAAGGAGACGAACGCGGCGCTCGCCGGCGAGATGAGCGGCCACGTCTTCTTCAAGAACCGCTGGTTCGGCTTCGACGACGGCGTGTACGCGGGCGCGCGGCTCCTCGAGATCCTGAGCCGCGAGGAGCGCCCGCTCTCGGCGCTGCTCGCCGACGTGCCGAAGACCTTCGCGTCGCCGGAGATCCGCCGGGACGCCGGCACGGAGGATCGCAAGTTCGAGCTGGTGCGCCGGGCCACCGAGCACTTCCGGGAGGAGGGGTACGACGTGATCGACGTCGACGGCGCCCGCGTGGTCTTCGACGACGGCTTCGGCCTGGTGCGGGCCTCGAACACCCAGCCGATCCTGGTGCTGCGCTTCGAGGCGAAGACCGAGGCGCGCCTGAAGGAGATCGAGGCGCTCTTCGAGCGCACCCTCGCCTCGCTGGAGAAGGACCTCTAGGCCATGTCCTCCCGCGCCTCGATCGCCCTCGGCTGCGACCTGGGCGCGACCAACCTGCGGGTGGCCGCGGTGCAGCCGGACGGCAAGTTGCTCTCCTCGATCCGCCGCAAGCTCGAGGATCGGGCGCCGGAGGTGGTGGCCGACGAGCTCGCGGAAGGGGCGGAAGAGGTCCTGCGGATCGTGGGCGCCTCCCTCGAGGACGTGCGGGCCGTGGGCGTCGGCGTGGCCGGTCAGGTCCTCGGCCGTTCGGGGCTGGTGCTCGTCGGCCCCAACCTGGGCTGGCGCGACGTCGCCTTCGGGGATCTGGTGGAGGCGCGCTTCTCCCGCCACGTGCGGGTGGTCAACGACCTGTCGGCGGCGGCGTGGGGCGAGGCGTCCGTGGGCGCGGCGCAGGGCGCCACCGACGTGCTCCTGGTCTTCGCGGGCAGCGGCGTGGGCGGCGGGATGATCCTGGACGGCAGGCTCTACGAGGGGCCGGGCGGCCTCGCCGGCGAGATCGGCCACGTCAAGGTGGTGCGGGGCGGCCGCCCCTGCGGCTGCGGCCAGAACGGCTGCCTCGAGGCGTACGCCGGCGGCCACAACATCGCGACGCGCGTGCGCGAGCTGGCGGCCCAGGGCAAGGCGCAGGCGATCGTGAGGGCGGCGGGCGGCGTCGAGGAGCGCCTGGGCGGCCCCGCCCTCGAGGCCGCGGCGGAGGCGGGCGACCCGGAGGCGACCGCCATCCGGGAGGAGATCGCCTCCTACCTCGGCATCGCCATCGCCAACGCCGTCACCCTCCTGAACCCGCAGCAGTTCATCCTCGGCGGCGGGGTGCTGATGGGGATGGCCGGCCTCAAGGCGAGCGTCCTCGCCTGGATCTCCCGGGCGGGCGGGCCCGAGCAGGTCGCCCGCATGTCGATCCACGATCCCTCGCTGGGCGACGACGCCGGCGTGATCGGCGCGGCGCTCCTGGCCCTCGGCGGCGCGTCGGCTTGACGCGAGCGCTGCGCGCGGTGGGCGCCTCGCCCTTCAGGGGAAGACGCCGTCCGTGTGAGCGGCGCTACTCGCGCAGCCGCAGCTCCCGGGTGACCCAGTCGACGCCGCCGCGGCCGTCGCGGACCACGGCCCAGACGAAGACGCGCTTGCTGGCGGGGATGGGATCGTCCTTGGCGTCGGTGGGCGCCTGGAACTCGACGGGCTCGCCGGTGCCGCGGGTGCGCCGCTTCTCGAGGGTGCCGGCGCTGGCGAACCACGAGTAGGTCCAGAGCTCCTCGACCGCCTCGAGGGGCGCGCCCTCCGCGTCCAGGCGGGTGTAGCGCTGCCGCACCTCGGTCGCGATGGGGCGCAGGTCGACGGCGGCGCCGGGCCGGATCCGCGCCTCCGTCGGCACGGGATCGCCCACCACCTCGGGGATCGGCTTGCCGCTTCGGGAGACGCCGTCGATCGCAGGGTTCACGTTCACATCGTCGGGCGCATCGGGGCCGCGGATCTGCACCCGCTTCACGGCGGTGACGCTCTCGCGCTCGTCGAGGAGCCTCCCCAGGTGCTCCCCCGCCCCGGCCGCGATGGCGCAGGGTTCGGTCGCGTCCACCTCGGTCAGGAGCTCGCCCGGGGAAGCCGCCACCGCGACCGCGACGATCATCGCCTGGATGCCGCGGGTGCGGACGGGGTGGCCGGCGGGGAGGCCGGCGAGATCGGTTCCCTCCGGGACCTCGTAGACGGGGGGCGGGAGCTCCGTGGGCACGCCGTCGACCTCGACGACGATCGGCTCGCAGCCCCGCCCCTGGGCGCAGACCTCGAGGCCGGCGAAGCGCATCGGGGCGTCTCCCACGCCGCCGCCCTGCCCGGGCGGCGCGCAGAGAGACGCCGCCGCCGCCCTCGCCATCGCGCCGTCGACTTTCAGGTTGGCGAGGGCGGTGCAGCCGCTGGCGTTGGGGTCGAGGGGATCGGGCGTGCAGGAGAGGTAGAGGACCGTCGCCTCCCGCGAGGGATCGTCGAGCGCCGCCGGATCGGCGACGAGCGCGCGCAGCCGCGTGGACGAGGGGAGGGACGCGGGCTCGCCGCCGGGAGGGATCAGCTCCGGCTCGTCGGCGCGGACGGCGAGCACGCGTAGGGAGTCGACGTAGGAGGCGGGCTTGAAGGTCTCGCCGCAGCCGCTGGCCGCCGCGAGCATCGTGACGAGCGCCGCAGCGGACGCGAGAGACGCGCGCCGATCAGTACTCATAGCGCAACCCGATGGAGGGGAAGATGGGGAGGCCGGGGCTGTACGCCCAGCGCGAGTAGTCGAACTTGTACTCGACGCCCTCGATGTTCTCCCGGTTGGTGACGTTCTGGACGTCGGCGTAGGCCACGAGGCTCGACTCCTCGAAGGTCCACTTCTTGTCGACGCGCAGGTCGAGCTGGAAGAAGTCCGGGAGCCGCGCGGTGGAGGTGCCGGGGATGCGGCGGTACCCGTCGGTGTCCACGTCGTAGACGCCGCCGGCGGCGGGGCGGAACGGGTTGCCGGTGGCGTAGCGCAAGCGGAAGCCGAACGAGAGGCCGCGCCAGATCTCCGGCAGCTCCAGGGTGCCGAGCGCGACCAGGTTGTGGGGCTGATCGCTGTTCTCGCCGCCGGACGGGCCCATCATCCCGCCGACCACCGTCTTGTCCCGCTCGGTGCGGGAGATCGAGTAGGCGATCCAGCCGAAGAAGCGCCCGTCGGGCTCGTACCGGAGGAGGAGCTCGGCGCCGTAGGAGCGGCCGGTGCCCTCGTTGGCGTAGCGCTCGCGGACGCGCTCCCCGTCGCGCACGATCACGCGGTTCGACGGGATCACCATGTCGAAGAGATCCTTGTAGTAGAGCTGGACGTCGACGCCCAGGGGGCCGGCGATGCGCTGCTCGATGCCGAGGCCGTACTGGATCGCCCCTTCCTCTTGGAGGTCGGGGTTGCCCAGCTCCACGGTGCCGTACTGCGGCTGCGGCGGCTGGTGGTAGAGGCCGACGCTGCCCTTGAGGGTGGTCTCCTCCGAGAGGGTCCAACGGGTGGTGAAGCGCGGATCCACCCAGGTCGCCCTGAAGAAGGTGTCGTGGTCCACCCGCAGGCCAGGCACGAGCTTCAGCCCCGGCACGGGCTGCCAGACCGCCTCGGTCCACAGCGCGGGCTGCACCACCGCCTGGTCGTACGCGAGGGACACGAGGTTGTCGCGGTAGTCCGGACTGGGGATCTGGCCGGGGGGCGGCGGCGCGTCGACCTGCGCCTCGAACTTCACCCACGAGTACATCAGGTCCAGGCCGGCGCCGAGGGTGAGGGCAGGGGAGAGGTCGTGGTAGCCGTCGGCCCGGACGGAGACGTCGTACGAGTCCACCTCCAGGAAGAGCGGATCGAAGAAGAAGTCCTGGTGGCGCCAGCCGGGGAAGATCTGCAGCTTCGTGCGGGTGTCCGGGCCGAGCTGGCGATCCCAGGTGACGCCGACTGCCGTGAACGCGGTGCTCGTGCTGACGCTGATCTTCCCCTCGATGCCGGTGTCGACCCCGACGAGGGCGAGCTTGTCGGAGGAGCCGTAGACGTCGAGCGAGAGGCGATCCTTCGGGCCGGCCTGCCAGGCGATCTTGCCCTGGTAGTCGTAGTAGCGGGGCGCGATGGAGAAGCCCACGTCCTCGAAGGACTCGGGCGAGACCTTCTCCGCGCCCGCGATCACGGCGTCGACGTAGGAGCGCCGCGCGGCGATCGCCACGGTGACGTCCTCGGCCACCGGCCCCTCGGCGAGGCCGGTGGCGTCGAAGAGATCGACGTCGGCCACCAGGTGGAGCCGCTCCTTCGCCGGCGGCCGGGTGACGAGCTCGATGCGGCCCGCGGTGGCCCTCCCGTAGCGCGCGCCGAAGTTGCCAGGCTCGAACTGCACCTCATCCACCAGCTCGCTGGCGTACACGCTGGTGACGCCGCCGAAGTGGAAGAGGAGGGGGACGAGCTGTCCGTCTACGTAGGCGCGGGTGTCTTCGGGGTCGCCGCCCCGCACGACGATCCTGCCGCTGCCGAACGGAGGGCGGGCGACGCCGGGGAGGTTCTGCACCACCTTCACCGTGTCGCCCGACACGCCGGGCAGCTTGGTGAGCTCGCCGGCGGAGATGGCGACGGTGGACACCTCCTTGCGCTCGCGCTTGCCGACGACGACGAGCTCGTAGGGCGACGCGCTGGCGCGGTACACGTAGTACTTCACCTCCGTCACCCGGCCGGGCTCGATGGTCTCGGTGGTGGAGAAGCGCTCGTAGGCCGGATCCAGCACCACCACCTCGACCTCGCCCTCCGGGACACCCGCCACCTCGAACGCACCCTCCGCGTCGGTCCGCACCACGGCGAAGCCGTTGGCCACGTCGACGGTGGCGCCCACGAGGGGCCTGCGGTTGCCTCGCTCCAGGATCACCCCCCGGAGGTTCACCGGCAGTGGCGCCTCCTCAGCGGGTTCGGCGGGGGGAGGCGGCTCCTCGCGGAAGAAGAAGCGGTAGCGGTACTCGATCTGAACCGCCGTGGGGACGTCGTCGATCTCCGCCGGGGAGAAGCGGAAGGCGCGGACCGCCTCGAGGGCCGCCTCGTCGAAGCCGTGGCCCGCCGGCTCGATCACCTGCGCGTCGAGGACGGAGCCGTCGGCGCCGATGTCGATGGTGAGGACCACCTCGCCCGTGATCCCCGCGGCCCTGGCCTCGGGGGGGTACTCGGCCTCCACCGCCTCCAGGAGGGCGGGGGCCTTGGTGAGCACCCCTTGCGCCCCCGCCGCGATGGGCGCGGCGACGAGGGCCAGGAGGAGAGCGAGCGGGACTGCGGTCTCGAACATGTGGTGCATGGTCCGATTCGGGCTCGCCGTCATTCGAGCTCGAAGACGAAGGTGTAGCGGATGTCGGTCGTGACGGGCTCGCCCTTGCGGGTGCCGGGCTCGAAGCGGGCCTTGCGCATCGAGGCGATGGCGAGCTCGTCGAACTCCTTTCCCAGGCTCTGGATCACGCGGATCCGGCTGGGCCTGCCGTGCTCGTCGATCCGGCACTCGAGGATCACCCGCCCCTCGATCTGGAGCTGCCGCATCTTGGCCGGGTAGGTGGGATGCGGCACCGAGATGGGCCTCGGCAGCGTCGAGAGCTGCGAGTAGGGGACATAGGGCGCCTGCGCCGCCTCCTGTGCCTCGTGGGTCGCCTCCGACGGGGCCGCGGCGCGATCGGGCGTCCTGCCGTGGAGCGAGCTCCCCGTGCCCACGGCGAAGCTGCCCCCCTCGGTGGTGGAGGAGAGGGAGACGCCGATCCGGATCGGCGCGGGCGGCTGCTCGGGCGGCGGCGGCGTGCTCGGCGGCGGTGGCGGTGGAGGCGCCTCCCGGGGCGGCGCCTCGGCCACCGGCGTCGGCTTCGGCGGCGGCCTGGGGGCGATCCTGGGCGGGGGCTCGGGCTCCGGCTCGGGTTCGGGCTCGGGAGGTGGCGGCTCCGTGTGCACCACCTCGAACTCCACCGGCTCGTGCGCCTTCTCCGGCGGAGGCGGCGGGGGCGCCGTCGCCAGCGCCGCGACGAGGGCTCCGTGGCCCAGGAGCGAGGCTGCGAGGGCGATGGCGACGTCGCGCCCGGATCGTCGCTGCGTCGGGTTCACTGTGGAGACGCCGTGTCCTTCTCGATGTTGATGGCGAACTTCGTCATCCCCTCCTTTTTCACCAAGTCGATGATCTCCACCACCTGGCCGTGGGAGACGCTCCTGTCCGCGCTGATCACCGCGCGGGTGTCCTTGTCCTTCGCCACCGCCTCCTGCACCGCCACCCGCGCCGCGGCGAAGTCGCTCTCGGCGCCGTCGAGGTAGAGCCTGCCCTCCTTGTCGAGCACCAGGTTCAGCGTGGTCCCCAACGACTCGCCGCCCGAGGCCGCGCGCGGCAGGTCGACCTCGATCGTCTCCCGGACGATGTAGGTCGCGGTGACCATGAAGATGATGAGGAGCACCAGGACCACGTCGACCAGCGGGGTGACGTTGATCCCGGCGATCATCTCGTCGTCGTGCTCCTGCGCGTTGCCCGCCATTTCTCACTTCCCCTCGCTCTTGAGGTGCGCGACCACGGCGTGACCGAGGGCGTTCGTCCGCGCGGTGATGGTCTTGAGCCAGCGGTTGTAGCCGTTGAACGCCACCACGGCGGGGATGGCGACGAAGATGCCCACGGCGGTGGCGACGAGCGCCTCGGAGATCCCCGACATCACCGCGGAGGCCCCGGCCTTCATCGCCTCGGCGCCGACGGCGAGGTGAGCGAAGGCGTCGATGATGCCGATGACGGTGCCGAAGAGGCCGATGAAGGGGGCGTTGTTGCCGAGGGTGCCCAGGAACGAGAGGTAGCGCTCGTAGGGCTGGCGGTGGTGGGTGATCGACCCGGCGATCACCTCCTCCACCGCGGCGGGGCCCTTGTGGGCGGCGTCGAGAGCGGAGGCGAGGACCTCCGCCTCGAGGCCGCTCCGGCCGTGGATCGCGGCCCGCGCCTCGTCGAGCTTGCCGGCGGCGATCAGGGAGAGGAGGTGGCCGGCGTCGGGGAGGCGGTGGCGCGAGTAGAAGAGCAGCCGCTCGATGATGATCGCGCCCGACGCGACCGAGAGCGCGGAGAGCAGCCACATCACCCACTCGGCCCCCAGGGTGGTGAAGAGCTGGAAGACGCCGTCGGTGAGCTTCAAGTCGGAACCTCTCTTTCGTGTGGACGTGGCGTTTTGCCACGGGACGGCCCTCGCCGCCAACGCCCGCCGCTCGGCGAGTGTCCGGCGGGAGCATGACAGAAGGAGGCCGCCGGCATCGTTCGACGTACGAACGCCGACGAGCTTCATTCGCGTCACCGGCACCATTGCCGACGCGGCGTTCGCTTGCAGCCCTGCCGGGCGGGTCCCTACCTTTGCGCATGCGGATGTCGGGTCCGGAAGAGGAGGCGACGAAGGTGGGATGGATGGTGGAGACGCTGACTTCGTCTGGGAAGCGGCGCGCGGTCGCCCTCGACGTGGCGCAGGCCATCGACGAGGAGGTGGACTCCAAGTCGGGGCTCGGGGGCCTCGCCCTCAAGGGTGCGTACAAGATCGCCAGGGCCTCGAGCCGGGACTTCGTGCCGGACACCGTGGAGCGGCTGCTGCCGGAGTTCGCCGCGAAGCTCGAGCCCATCGTGGAAGAGCACAGGCGGACAACCCCGGACGTCCCCCTGCAGGTGTACTTCGCCAGCCGCGCCGGCGACGTCGCCGACGCGCTCCTCTCGCTCACCGACGAGAAGGCGCGGCGGTCGAGTGCAGGGACCATTCGCTCCGCGTATGAGAAGATGCGGCCCGCGGCGAGGAGGCACGTGGAGGAGGCGGCGCCCCGGATCGGTGGGCTCCTCGCGCGTCATCTCCCCTGAGAGGCGCCGGCGATCCACGGGTGGCGGGCCGCCGATCCGTGGAAAATTCGTCGGACACGCCGGGTGAGAATTGTGGGTTACAAATTGCGACGGCGCCATTTCGACATGCGACAAAAGCAAGCATTTCATGCGTCCGAGCCGGGGTCGGCTCGAGTTCCAAACGGCGTCTCAAAGGTGTCGAACTGCTCTCGCTCGACAGCAGCCGTTGCGTCTCACGGATGCCTCGGGATGATGGATCCCCTGGGATCCGCTAGCGCTTTCCTTGACACAACTTTTCCATGTTCGATACATTCGCCGCCGTCTGTGGTCAGTAGTTTCGTTCAGGAGGCACGTATGGCTACCCGTACTGCGAAGAAGCCTGCAGCAAAGAAGACCGTCGCAAAGAAGACGACCGCCCGGAAGACGGCGGCGAAGAAGCCCGCCGCCAAGAAGGTGACCACCAAGAAGACGGTCGCGAAGAAGACCGTCGCCAAGAAGCCGGCCGCCCGGAAGACCGCGGCGAAGAAGACCGTCGCCAAGAAGCCGGCCGCCCGGAAGACCGCGGCGAAGAAGACCGTCGCCAAGAAGCCGGCCGCCCGGAAATCGACGGCGAAGAGGACCGCCGCCAAGAAGCCGGCCGCCCGCAAGACCACGACCCGCGCCAAGGCGGGTTCCCTGACGGCCGCCCGGAAGACGGCGGCCAAGAAGACCTCCGCCAAGAAGCCGGCGGCGAAGAAGAACGCCGCGAAGAAGGCCCCCCGCAAAGCCAAGGCCGTCGCGGCCCCGGTCCTCGTGCCGGCCGAGGGCTGAAGGCAGCCGTACGAGTCGTTTCATGAGGCGGCCCGGTTCCCCGAAGAGAGGGAATCCGGGCCGCTTCGTTTCGCGCGGGTGTAGGGTCTCCATCGGCCATGTCCCTCTCCGCCTCCGAGCTCGCCGCCGTCGTCGCCGAGCTGCAGCCCCTCGTGGGCGGCACCGTCCAGAAGATCCGGGTCCCCAGCCCCCGCGTGGCGATCCTCGAGCTGCGCATCCCCGGTGCGACGCTCGAGCTCCTGCTGGGCGCCGAGCCCGACGAGACGAGGATCCACCTCGCCACGGAGCGCCCTCCCTCGCCCCGGACGCCCCTCCATCTGCAGAACCTGCTCCGCGCCCACCTCCTCCCGTCGCGCCTGGCGGGGCTGCGCCAGATCCCGGGGGAGCGGATCGTCCGCCTCGACTTCGAGACGCCGGCGGGGAGGCGCGCGCTCGTCGCGGAGCTCACCGGACGGCACGGAAACCTGATCCTCCTCCGGGAGGACGACGTGGTCATGGGGCTCGCCGTCCCCAGCTCCTCGACCACCAGGCCCCTGCTCCCCGGCCATCCGTACGCGCCGCCCCCTCCTCGCGAACGCGCGGCCCCGGAGCGGCAGCCGTTCGAGGTGGGGCGCGGTCCCTACCCGATCTCGGCGGCGATCGAGGCGCGGTACGGGCCTCTCGCCAGGCAGCGAGCCCTGGCGGAGCGAAGGCGGGAGGCGCTGCGGGGCGTGGCGGCGGCGCGCAAGCGGATCGGCACCGCGCTCCAGCGGATCCAGGGGGAGCGGGCCCGGGCGAAGGACGCCGGGACCTGGCGGCGCTGGGCCGATCTGCTGGCGCCGCTGGCATCCAGGATCCCCCGGGGCGCCACCTCGATCCGGGCCACCGAGTACACGGAGGCCGGGACCGTGGAGGTGGAGGTGCCGCTGCGGCCCGAGCTCACCGGCAGGGAGAACCTCGAGCGCTATTACAAGGAGTATCGGCGGATGCGCGCCGCCGAGGAGCGGATCGCCGCCCGCGAGGCGGAGCTCGGGCAGCGGGAGGCGCGCCTGGCCGCCCTCGCCTCCCGCCTCGCCGCCGCCCAGACCGAGGGGGAGATCGACGAGCTGGCCCGGGAGGCGGCGGCGGTGGGCGCGGGCCCGCGGATCCAGCGCCGCGCCGCGAAGGGCGAGGCGGCGCGCCCTCCCTACCGCACCTACGTCTCCGCGACCAGGCGATCGATCTGGGTGGGGCGGGGCGCCAGGGAGAACGACTCCCTCACCTTCCGGGTGGCGAAGGGGAACGACCTCTGGCTCCACGCCCGGGGCGTCGCCGGCGCCCACGTGGTCGTCCCCGCCTCCCCCGGATCGCCTCCCGACGAGCCGACCCTCCTGGACGCCTGTGCCCTCGCCGCACACTTCAGCGGCGCCAAGGGAGAGGCGGTGGCCGAGATCGCCCAGACCCGGGTCCGCCACGTCCGAAAGCCCAAGGGGAGCGCGCCCGGCGCCGTGGTCTTCACCCAGGATCGATCGATCCCCTACCGCCACGAGGAGGATCGGATCGCCCGCCTCCTCGCCCAGCAACCGGGCTGACCCGGCCTTCCCCCGGGCTGTGGAAGATCTGTGGATGTCTGTTGATGACATCCCAAATAAGCGAGATCACGAGTGATTTTGACGCGCAGCGGGCTGGATCTTGTCGATTCCAAGGCCCTTTGGCTACCATCGGCCCGATTCATTCCCATGGCACGCAAAAATCCTCGACAACTGTCGCTGCCGCTCCGTTCGACCCGCTCCCGCCCGACGGCAGCGCCCAGGTCAAGCCACACCGGGCGGTCGAGCGCGTATCTCGTCCCGTCGGTCGGGAAGCGAAACGAGGTGCGGGCGCAGCTCGAGGAGCGGGCGGTCCTCCTCGCCGATCGGCTGGCGACCCTCCTCTCCGAGCAGGTCCGCCTCACGGTCACCGACAACACCTCGACCATGATCTCCTTCCGGCGGAGCCGGTCGATGGTCTCGTACCGGGTCCACCGCATGTTCCTCGACGCGCCCCCCGAGGTGGTGCGGGCGCTGGCGGACTACGCGATGCAGGCCCGCCGCCAGGCGGGGCGGGTGATCGACGCATACGTGAAGCAGAACGAGTCGAAGGTCCGCAGGGCGCGGGCGATGCGCCAGGCCCAGGGCCTCGATCCGTACGGCAGGGTCCACGACCTGCAGGCGATGTTCGATCGCCTCAACGATCGCTTCTTCCAGGGGCGGATCGAGGCCCGGATCGGATGGGGCAGGGAGGCGCCCGGGCGCCGCCGCCGGTCGATCAAGATGGGCACCTACTTCCACGACGCCCGGGTGATCCGCATCCACCCGGCGCTCGATCGGGAGGAGGTCCCCGCGTTCTTCGTTAGCTTCGTGATCTTCCACGAGATGCTCCACCAGGCGATCCCCCCGCAGGTGGTGGGCGGCAGGCGGATCTCGCACACGCCCGAGTTCCGCGCCTTCGAACGCCGCTATCCCGACTACGAGCGGGCGATCGCGTGGGAGCAGGCGAACCTCCCCCTCCTCCTGGGGAGCCGCATGGCGCGCAGCCGCCGCTTCGATCCCGACGACCTGCTCGCATGAGCGATCCGGAGGCCGGACGCGCTCGGCGACCGCCCGCGGGATCGATCGGGCGCGGCGCCGGCGTTCGGTCGACCGGCGGAAGGGCAGGCGGGCGAGCTCGACCCGCCCGGGCGAATACGCCGCCCCTGCCACCGTCGTAGCCTTCGTGTCCTCCGCCCGCCCCCAGCGCCTCGCCCTCGTCCTCGCCCTGCTGGCGTCGTGCGCCCACGTGGATCGGGAGCGGGAGATCCTCGGATCCCTGGAGGTGGAGGGGAACCGCACCCTCACCGCCGGCGCGATCCAGGAGAAGCTGGCCCTCGAGCCGTCGCCGATCTGGCCGTGGGCGGAGCCCCGCTACTTCGACGACGGCACCCTCGTCGGCGACAGGCGGCGGCTCCTGCGCTTCTACCGGAGCGAGGGGTTCTACGACGCGCAGGTGGAATCCCGCGTCCTGCGCGACGGCCGCGAGGTCCGCGTCGTCTTCGCCGTGTCCGAGGGCGAGGCGACGATCGTCCGGTCCCTCGCCGTCGAGGGGCTGGCCGACCTCCCCGACGACCACCGGGAGCGGGTCCTCGCCGAGGCGCTCCCGCTGCGGGAGGGCGCCCGCATCCGCGAGGCGGACTACGAGGCCGCGAAGGCGGCCCTCGAGCAGCACCTCCGGGACGCCGGCTACGCCGACGCCCGGGTGATCGGGGAGGTGGCGATCGATCCCGTCGAGAAGGCGGCCCACGTCAGGCTGGTGGCGGAGCCGGGGCCCCGCGTACGCTTCGGCCGGGTGGTGATCACCGGCGCGGCGGAGGTGCCGCGGGAGACGATCCTCGCCAGGGTGCGGGAGGTGGTGCCGGAGGGGAGGACCTTCAGCGACGAGCGCCTCGCCCAGGTCCAGGCGGCGCTCTTCGATCTGGGGGCGTTCGCGGCGGTGCGGGTGAGCCGGGGGCCCGCGGACGCCGAGTCCGGCACGGTGCCGATGATCGTGTCGCTGCGGGAGGCGCCGCCGCAGTCGCTGCGGCTGGGCGGCGGCGTGGGCATGGATCGAGAGCGCCTCGAGGTCCGGGGCATCGGCGAGTACACCCACCGCAACTTCCTGGGCGGCCTGCGCACCTTCCGCCTGGAGAACCGCCTCGGCTACGCCTTCGTGGGCGAGCGGGCGCTGCAGCTCGAGCCGGCGGAGAGCGGCCCGGTGGGGTCGTCCGCCGCGGACTTCGTCCAACCCGACCTGGTCCGCCGCGTGGACGGCGCGCTCCGCCTCGAGTACGAGCACGGCCTCGACGCCGCCTACGGCTTCGACTCCGTGCGGGGGCGGGTCGGCTTCCCCTGGAGGCTGCACCGCAGCCTGGTGTTCACACCCAGTTATCACCTCCAGTTCTTCGCGATCCGCCCCTTCACGGTGGGGACCACCGACTCGAACGGACACGCGTGCGTGGACGAGCGGGGCGACTGCGTCCTCTCCTTCGTGGAGGAGCGCCTCGCCTGGGATCGCCGCGACCGCGCGGTGGAGACGACGTCGGGGTGGTACGCGGCGCTGTCGCTGCAGCAGGGCGGGGGGATGCTCGGCGGGCGCGCCTCCTTTCAGCGGGTGCTCGGCGAGCTGCGCTGGTTCCTGCCGCTGCCGGAGCGGATGGTCCTCGCGCTGAAGCTCGAGGGCGGCCTCCTCTTCCCCGGCGAGGGGGAGGTGTCGCCGATCATGGCCCGGTTCTACGCGGGCGGCGGCAGCGGCATGCGCAGCTTCGGCACCAGGCGCCTGTCGCCGCAGAAGCTGCGATCGGGGCGGGCCCTGGCCCCGGAAGGACGGGTGGAGGTGGACGGGATCACGAGGCCGCTCGAGGCGTCGGACACCGTGCCGGTCGGCGGTGACGCGATGGTCGACGCGTCTGCCGAGCTCCGCCTCCCGATCTGGGGCGATCTGGCCATGGGCCTCTTCGTGGACGCTGGCCACGTCGCCCACTCGGTGGACGGCCTCGATCCGCTCGGGCCCGACGTCGCCGTGGGCGCGGGCCTGCGCTACCGCACGCCCTTCGGGCCGGTGAGGCTGGACGTCGGCTACCGCCTCACGTCGCGGCTGCCGCGGATCGTGGCGGCGGACGACACGCTGACGGATTGGACGGTGCCGGAGCCGCCCTTCGCGGTGCACTTCGCCATCGGGGAGGCGTTCTGATGCGGCGCGCGCTCGCCGGCGCCTGCGTGGCCCTGGCCGCCTCCGCCGCGGCCCTCGCCCTGGTCGCGGACACCGCGTGGTTCGGCGGCCTCCTGGGGCGGCGAGTGGCGGCCCTCGTGAGCGAGGGCATCGAAGGGCGGGTGGAGATCGAATCCTTGCGCCCGGGCTTGCGCTCGCTCGAGATGCTGGGGGTGAAGGCCGTGTCGCCCTCCGGCGCCCGGGTCCTCTCGGTGGAGCGGGCCCGCCTGCGCTGGGATCGGTGGCCGAGGGCGGGAGGCGACTGGGCGTTCTCCCGCCTGGAGGTGGAGGGCGCCCGGGTCGACGTGGACGTGGGATCGGCCTTCGAGCCCCGGTCGTCGTCCGCCCCTGCTCGGCCCGGATCGTCGCCGTCGATCTCGTTCGAAGAGGTGGCGATCGACGAGGCGGAGCTGCGGAACGGGGCGGATCCGCTCGCCGAGGCGATCGCCGCCCGGCTCCGGATGCGGATCGACGCCGAGGGCATGCAGGTGGCGGGATCGACGTCCGGGCGCCTGCCCGATCGGCAGGAGCCGATCGAGGTGGAGGTCGACGGCGCCCTCTCCGGTGGCTGGCGCACGATGTCGATCGAGCGCGTCGTTCTGCGTGCGGGTGAGACGACCGCCTCGCTCTCCGTGAAGGCCGATCTCGCCTCCTGGACGGCGGAGGTCCCGAGGATCGAGATGCACCTGGCGGCGGCGGAGCTCGCGAGCGTCGCGCCCGGTCTCTCCCGCCTGGACGGGTTGCGCGCGACGGGGCGGGGAGCCCTCGCGGACGGCGTGGCCCGGGTGGCGCTCTCGCTGGAGCAGGGCGACGCGAACCGCGCGCAGGTGGAGGGAGAGCTGGCGCTCCTGGGCCTGGGGTGGAGCGTGCGCGCCGCCTCCGTCCAGGTGGAGCCGGCCTCCTTCGCGGACGAGCTGCCGCCCGCGACCCTGCGCGGCGCGATCTCGATCGCGGGCGCCGGAGGCGAGGTGCGGGAGGTGCGCCTCGACGGCGTGGAGCTCCGCCTCGAGGGGGCGCGGGCCGGCCCCATCGACGCCGCTGCCTGGCGGGAGGTGGAAGGGTGGAAGATCGAGCGCCTCGCGGCGTCGTTCCCCGGCGGCAGCCTGCGGGCGTCGGGCCGGCTCGGGGCCGAGGAGGCATCGCTGGACTACCGGCTGGACGTGGCGCGGCTCGAGAGCGCCGCCGCGGCGGCGGACGCCCTCTGCGGCGCCCTCGGCCTCTCGAGGCCGGAATTGCCCCCGGTGTCCGGAGACTTCACCATCACCGGGCGGATCGAGGGGCGCTTCGACGCGCCCGCCATCGCCGCCCGGCTGCGCGCGCCCCGGCTCGAGACGGGCGGCGTCGTCGCCGCGGACGTCGACCTGCGGGCCCGCGTCTCGGACCTGCGGGGGCGTCCATCGGCGCGCCTAGAAGGATCGATCGGCTCGCTGGGAGACGTGGAGGCGATCGGCGTGGATCTGGTAGTGCGCGGCGGGCGGGCCAGGGGCAGGGTCGAGGGCCGCAGCCCGATCGGCATGCTCCGCGCGAGGCTCGACGCGGCGATCGCCCCGGACCTGTCCCGGGTGCGCTTCGAGTCCTTCGCCTTCCAGTGGCCGGGCTCCACCTGGGCGCTGGTGGAAGAGGCCACCTTGCGCCTCGGCGACGTCGTCCGGGCGGAGGCGCGGTTCGGAGGACCGGGCGGCGGCGAGCTGTCCGGGGCCGTGTCCGCGGCGCGCGGCAGGTGGAGGGTCGACGCGCGCGGCGAGGGGATCGAAGTCGCGTCGCTCCCCGCGTTCCTCGGCCTGGATCGCTTCGGCCTCACGGGCCGCGCGTCCTTCACCGCGCAGCTCTCCGAAGACGAGCACGTCGTCGAGGGAGCGCTCGAGGGCCTCGACCTCGGCGGGATCCCCGGCCTCGTCGGTCGGGTGGCCGGGAGGGCGGAGGTCCGCCTCCGGTCGGAGGGGAAGTGGAGCGCGCCGGTCCTCTCCGCCTCGCTCCACTCGAGCGGCCTCGAGGTGGAGGGGATCGACGATCTCGCCGCGGCGGTGCGGGGCGGGTGGGCGGACGGAGCCGCGCGGGTCGAGGTCGAGCTCTCCCGGCGGGGCCGCGCCCTGGCGAGCGCCGAGGCCCGTTGGCAGGGGGGCCTCGACGACCTCGCGTCCTGGGAGGCGCTCCCCCTTCGCGTCGCCGCCTCCGCCACGGCCCTGGACCTCGCCGAGATCGCGCCCCTCTTCGCAGCCGCCGTGCCGGGCATCGACGTCTCCGGGATCTGTGACGTCGATCTGCGGGTGGAGGGGAGCGCCGCGGAGCCGGCGATCTCGCTGCGCGCCGCGATCCGTGGCGGCGCGTGGGAGGGGCGGCCGCTGGGCGACGCGACGGTGGAGGCGACGAGCCGCGACGGCGTGGTGGCGATCGCCGCCCGCGCCTCCTCGGCGGCGGGAGGCGCGGCGGCGATCGACGCGTCGGTCGGTGTCGATCTGGGCATCGCCTCGTCCCGGGGACCGCGCCTCGCCGACGCGCCGGTGGAAGCGCAGGTGGAGGTCGAGGGCGCCGAGGTGGGGATCGCGCGGATCCTCCTCCCCTCCCTTCGCCAGCTCTCGGGCAGGCTGGACGCCTCCGGCAGGATCACCGGGACCCTCGGCGATCCCCGGGCGGAGGGCGCGATCTCGATCCGCGACGGTCGGATCGCCCACGACTCGATCGGCGAGCTGCGCGAGGTGGAGCTGGAGCTCGAGGTGGAGCCGCGCCGCGTGATCGTGCGCCGCCTGGCCGCGCGCTCCTCCGGGACGCTCGTCGCCACGGGCGAGGCCACCCGCGCCGCGGACGGAGGCGATCCGTGGGCGCTGTCCATGCGGGTGGAGGCCAGCCGCTTCGGCATCGTCTCCAACGATCTGGTGCGGGCCTGGCTGGACGCCCGCGCGCGAGTGACGGGCACGCTCTCGAGCGCCCTCCTCGACGCCGAGATCGAGGTGGAGGAGGGCACCATCCGGCTGCCGGATCGGCCCGGCCGATCGATCCAGTCCCTGGAGCCGCACCCCGATTTCCGCCTGGTGGGCGAGGAGCGAGGCGACGGGGTGGTGGTGGCCGCCGCCGCGGGCCGCGCCTTCCAGGTGCGCCTGCACGTCACCAACCGGCAGCCGCTGCGGCTGCAGGGGATCGATCTGGCCATCGCGTTGAACGCGAGCCTACGGCTCCAGCACGACGCGGACGGAACGCGCCTCTCCGGCGCCATCGAGACCACCCGAGGGAACCTGCTGGTGATGGGGCGCAGGTTCGATCTGCAGCGTGGCCGGGTGATCTACCTGGGGACCGAGGCCCTGGACGCGCCGCGGCTGGAGATCACCGCCGTGCAGGAGTCGCCCCACGCCCAGGTGACGGTGACCATCGGCGGTACGGCGGCGAAGCCCACGGCGGATCTGCGATCGAACCCGCCCATGTCCGAGGCGGAGATCGCGACGCTCCTCGCCACCGGGCGGCCCCAGCTTCAGCGGGGATCCGGCGGCGTCGGCGAGGCGACCGGCGCCGCCACCGCGCTGGGGGCGGTGGTCACCTCGCAGTTGCGCCGGGGGATTGCGGCCAAGCTCCCCGTGGACGTGATCTCCGTACAGGCGGGAGAGGAGGGCCTCGAGACCGGGAGCCTCGAGGCGGGGAGCTACGTGACCGATCGGATCTACGTGGGCTACTCGCGCAACTTCGGCGTGCTGGAGACCGATCGGCGCAACGCCAACGAGGTGCGGGTCGAGTACCAGCTCCATCGCCAGTGGACGCTGGAGGTCACCTACGGCGATCGGGGCGCGGGCGACGCGGGCGTGTTCTGGAGGCGCGAGTTCCGCTGAGGTGGCCCATCCGCCCGCCCTCGCCCGCGGGGCGATGCGGGCGGCGCTACCGGGCGGCGACCTCCTCCTCGCCGGCGGGCACGAGCGGATCGGGCTGGCCGCCGAGCAGGCCGTACGCCGGCGCGGCGGCCTGCTCCACCCGCACGATGCGGTAGCGCTCCAGCTTGTTGTAGAGCGAACGCCGGCTGATCCCCAGCACCTTGGCCGTCCGGTTCTTGTTCCACCCGAAGGCGTCGAGGGTCCGCGCGATCACGGTGCGCTCGATCTCCTTCATGGTGGTGCCGATCGGGATCCGGATCGCCGCGGCGTCCGCCTCGTCCCGGTGGATCATCCGGGGGAGGACCGCCGGGGTGATCCGCCCGCCGGTCTCCAGGATCACCGCGTGCTCGATCACGTTGCGCAGCTCGCGCACGTTGCCCGGCCAGGCGTAGCGGGCGAGGAGCGCGAGGGCGTCGTCGTCCACCGTGGGGACGGGCTTCCGGTACCGGGAGGCGAAGGTGCGCACGAAGTCGGCGACCAGATCGGGGACATCCTCCGGCCGCTCCCGCAGCGGGGGGAGGTCGATCGAGAACACGTCCAGCCGGTAGCGGAGATCCTCGCGGAATCTCCCCTCCCGGACGAGCGGGGCGAGGGCGCGGCCCGTCGCCGCCACCACCCGGGTGGCGGGCGTCGTGCGCTCGTCGCCGAGGGCACGGAGGAGGGTGCGCTGGCCCTCCTCGTCCAGCGCCTCGATCTCGTCGAGGAAGAGGGTCCCGCCGCGGGCCTGGGCGATCCGCTTCTCCAGCTCCGGCGTGGCCGCGCCGTGGGGGAGCGCCGAGACGTGGGTCGCGACGAAGGGCCCTTCCGCCCTCGACGAGCGGGCGTGGATCATCCGCGCGCAGGTCTCCTTCCCGGAGCCGCTCTCTCCCCGCACCAGCACCGGCGCGTCGATGGTGGCGGCGAGCGCGACCTTCTCGAGGGCCAGCCTCATCGCGTGGGATCGGGCGGCGGCGCCCACGTGGCCTTCGCTGCGGGAGGGGTGGAGCTGCTCGTCCTGGAGCAGCCGGGAGACGATCGCGCGTAGCTGCCGCGCCTCGACGGGCTTGGTGAGGTAGTCCGCGGCGCCCGCCTTCAGGGCGGCGATCGCGGTCTGCAGGTTGGCGTGCCCTGTCACCACGAGGACCGACGCGTCGGGGAGGCGCTCCCGCACCGAGCGGGTGAGCTCGATGCCGCTGCGCCCCGGCATCACCAGGTCGGTGATCACGAGGTGGTAGCCCGTGCGGCGGATGCGATCTTCGGCTTCCTCGGAGCTCGAGGCGGTGTCGACCTCGTGCCCGTCGCGACGGAGCAGGTCGACGACGGCGCCGAGGGCCTCGGGATCGTCGTCCACCGCCAGGATCCGGTATCCGGTCACGGCTCACCTCCGAGCTCGTCCAAACTTCATCCCCGGGTGGGTAACGGCCTGCCAACGTTAAGCACGCCCCCGTAGCCGCCAAGTGCACCCCACCTGCATCCTGGGGGCGGAAGCGGCCGGCGAGAGGATGCGCTACGCTCCCTTCCATGCCTTCCCTCACCGATCTTCCGGGTGTGCGTGTCGGGCACGCGACGGATCCGGAGGCGGCCACCGGCTGCACCGTCGTGCTCTTCGACAGCCCTGCCCTCGGGGGCATCGACGTGGGCGGGGGCTTCGCCTCGACCCGGCAGACCGACTCGCTCCGGCCCGGCGGCCGGGCCACCGAGACCCACGGCTTCCTGCTCACCGGCGGCTCGGCGTTCGGCATGGACGCGGCGGCCGGGTGCATGGGGTGGCTCGAGGAGCGGGGCGTCGGCTTCCAGACGCCGGCGGGGCGGGTGCCCAGCGTGCCCACCGCGGTGCTCTACGACCTCGGCATCGGCTCCGCGCGACGGCGCCCCGACGCCGCGATGGGCCGCGCCGCGTGCGAGGACGCGCGCGAAGGGCCGGTCGCGGAGGGGAACGTCGGGGCGGGGACGGGCTGCACGGTGGGAAAGAGGCTCGGCTACGGGAGCGCGTGGAAGGGCGGCCTCGGCAGCTTCGCCGCGAAGGTCGACGGGTGGACGGTCGGGGCGATCGCCGCGGTGAACGCCCTCGGCGACATCTACGATCCCCATACGGGGGCGCCGATCGCCGTCGCCCGGGGCCCGGCGGACGAGTGGAGGCGGTACGCGGCGGAGGCGCCCGGCCAGGGCGCGCCGGGGAAGCGGGCCGTGACCGATCCCGGGGACGGGAACACGACGCTGGCGGTGGTGTGCACCGACGCGCCGCTCGATCGGAACCAGCTCTGCCTCCTGGCGCGGATGTCCCACGACGGGCTCGCCCGCTCGATCCGGCCGGCGCACACCCCCTTCGACGGCGACGTGATGTTCACCGCCTCCACCGCGCCGCAGGCGGAGGTGCGCGTCGACGATCTCGTCCTCGCCCGGCTGGGGCGCGTGGCGATCGAGGTGGTGGCGGAGGCGATCGTCCGCGGGGTCCGCGCCGCGGAGCCGCTCCACGGGATCCCGGCGCCGCCCCGTCCGTGAGGCCCTCGCGCAGCGCCGCGGCGGGAGGAGCGGCCCCATCGCCGATCCGACGGGCGCGCTGCTCGCTCCTGGCAGGCGGGCCGCCGCGTCCTTAGATCAACCCACCCGCTGGAGGTGACCTTGTCCGCACCCGATAGACCGGCCAACCGGCTCGCCCACGAGGCGTCTCCCTACCTGCGCCAGCACATGCACAACCCGGTCGACTGGTATCCGTGGGGCGACGAGGCCTTCGAGAAGGCCGCCGCCGAGCAGAAGCCGATCCTGCTCTCGGTCGGCTACGCCGCCTGCCACTGGTGCCACGTCATGGAGAAGGACGCCTTCGACGTGGAGGAGGTGGCGGCGCTGATGAACCGACACTTCGTCTCGATCAAGGTGGACCGGGAGGAGCGCCCCGACGTCGACGCCCTCTACCAGGGCGTGGTGCAGCTCATGGGCCGCGGCGGCGGCTGGCCCCTCACCGTGGTCATGACGCCGGACCGCAGGCCCTTCTTCGGCGGCACCTACTTCCCGCCTCGCCCCGCGTACGGCATGCCGGGGTTCTCGCAGGTGCTCTCCGCCATCGCCGACGCGTGGGCGAACCGCCGCGACGAGGTGGAGAAGAGCGCCGCGTCCTTCGAGGAGGGGCTGGCGCGCTTCACCCGCCTCGGCATCGGGGCGGAAGGGGAGCGCGCGGTGGGCGCGGCGGATCTGGTGCGGGCCGCCGATCGCCTCGTCCAGGAGGGCGACCGGACCCACGGGGGCTTCTTCGGCGCGCCCAAGTTCCCGCATCCGATGGAGCTCGCCTTCCTGCTGCGGATGGTGGCTTCCGACCTGGACGAGATGACGGGCGATCGCCGCCGGGAGGCGGAAGAACTCCTACGGCGCACCCTGGACGCGATGCACCGCGGCGGGATCCACGATCAGCTCGCCGGCGGCTTCCACCGCTACTCCGTGGACGAGGCGTGGGCGGTCCCGCACTTCGAGAAGATGCTCTACGACAACGCGCTCCTCCTGCGGGTCTACGCGGAGGCCGCGGTGGCGCTGGGCGACGGGGCGTACGCCGACGTGGCCCGCGGGATCGCGGGGTGGATGGCGAGGGAGCTGCAGGACGCCAGGGGCGCCTTCCACTCCTCGCAGGACGCCGACAGCGAGGGGGTCGAGGGGAAGTTCTTCGTGTGGACGCGGGCGCAGCTCGAGGACGCGCTGGGGCCGCGCCTCGCCGCGGACGCCACCACCCGCTACGGAGTCGGGGAAGAAGGGAACTTCGAGGGCGGCGCCACCGTGCTGCACCTCGCCAGGGAGGACGTCCCCGCGAGCGACGAGGCGGCGGAGGAGATCCGACGGCGCCTCCTCGAGGTGCGGGAGGCGCGCGTGCGCCCGGCCACCGACGACAAGGTGATCACCGCGTGGAACGGCCTCGCCATCGGCGCCCTCGCCGCGGCGGGGCGGCTGCTCGGCGATCGGGATCTCGTCGCGAAGGCGAGGCAGGCGGCGGAGTTTCTGCTGCAGACCTTCGAGACCTCCGGGGGGCTGCACCGGATCTGGCGCAACGGCCAGGTGAAGGAGGGCGCGTTCCTCGACGACTACGGCGCGCTCTGCGAGGGGCTGCTCGAGCTCTTCGAAGCCACCGGCGACGCGCGCCATCTGGTCGAGGCGCGGCGGCTCGCGCAGGAGGCGATCCGCGACTTCTGGGACGAGGGCGCCGGGATGTTCTGGCTCGCGCCGGCGCCCGCACCGGGGCGCGGTGGCGGGAGCGGGGGCGAGCTCCCGCACCGCATGCCCTCGGTGCACGACGACGCGGCGCCCTCGGGCGCCTCCAGCTTCACCACGGCACTGCTGCGGCTGCACGCCCTCACCGGGGAGGCGCGCTTCGGCGAGATCGCCGAGCGCTGGCTGCGCCGGCAGCGGGACGAGATGATCCGCAACCCCTTCGCCTTCGGGCACCTGCTCGGCGCGGCCGTCCTCGCGGCGAGGGGGATCGACGTGGTGGCGGTGGTGGGTCGGGAGGGCCGGGAGCGCGACGCGCTCCTGGCGGCGGCGCGGCGCGGCCTTCGCCCGGAGGTGCTCGCCTTCGCCTCCGCCGATCCCACCATCGATGCGGTGGAGGGGAAGGGGGAGGTGGACGGCCGGCCGGCGGCCTACGTGTGCAGGCAGTTCGCGTGTGAGGCGCCCAGGACCGACCCCGGCGAGGTGTCCGATGCGCTCGGCATGGCTTGAGCGGGGGATCGCCCTCGCGGCGCTCGGGGCGGCACTCGCCTTCGCGCAAGGGTGCGCCAGCGACTGCGAGGTCGCCTGCGGCAAGCTGCAGTTCTGCGGGATGCTGCCGAACATCGATCTCCTCGAGTGCGTGGATCGCTGCGACGATCGGAGGCCCCAGAACGGAGACCAGACCCGGCTCTGCGCCGACTGCCTGCACGGTTCGTCGTGCAACACCGTCCGGCTCGGCGGCTGCGCGAGGGATTGCGCGCCGGTGGTCGATTCGCGTCGGGCGGGCGCCGGCGGGGCGGGCGGAGACGGTGGCGACGGGGGCGCGGGCGGGGCCGGTGGCGCACCCTAGATCCCGCGTGGTTCGCCGTGGATCCGCTGCGCGAAGGACGGCGCTCCCACGCCGCGGCTGGCGCTGGGCGCACGGGGCCCGGCATGCCCTTTCGCGATCCCGCCCCGAAAGCGGGCGGAGGGAAGCCGGCGCGCTCGCGCCCCGCACCTGCTATGAGCGAAGGTCTCCTCGCGACGCAAGGAAGGTCTCACGCATGGAAGCCCATTCGCACCCTCTCCTCGTCATCGCCGGCCTCTTTGGCCTGGGCCTGCTGCACGGCGTCGGCCCCGATCACCTCGCGGCGCTCGGCACCCTCGCCAGCCGGAAGGGGAGCCTGCGCGACGCGCTGGGCGTGGCGCTGCGCTTCGGCGCGGGGCACGCCGGCCTCCTCGCCCTGGGCGCGGCGGCGAGCTTCGCGCTGGGCCTGGTGATCCCGGAGGCGTTCGAGCGCGGCGCAGAGATCTTCGGGGGATCGGTGGTGGCGCTGCTGGGCGCGGCGGCGGTGGTGGAGGCCCTGGGCCTGCGCGTGCACCGCCACCCCCACGGCGACGACGCGGGCCACTCGCACCTCCACGTGCACGTGGGGCGGGGCCACGTCCACGAAGGAGGCCACGGTCACCGGCACGGGGCGACGCTGGTGGGCGCGCTCCTCGCGGTCTCGGGCCTGCGAGGGCTCCTGCTGCTCATCCCCGCGGCGGCGACCCGGTCACCGCTGGTGGTGGGCGGCGCGGTGCTCGCCTTCGGCGCGGGCGTGGTGCTGTCGATGGTCGCGGCGGCGCTGGCGGGCGCCGGCGCCGTCTGGCTCGGCGGGCGCACCGGCCTGCGGCTCGGCAGCAGGTGGGCCACCGGCCTCGTCGGCGCCGCGTCGTTCAGCGTCGGAGTGGCGTGGTGCGTCGCCGCCTGGTGAGGTGCGGCGCCGGCCGGCGTCAGAAGTAGAGGTAGCCGCCGATCGCGGGGATGAAGGCGAGGTCGAAGTCGGTGCTCGTGCCTCCGATCTGGAGATCCAGGAGCGCCGTGTAGAACTGCAGGGAGAACGCCTCGGTGAGCCGCGCCTCGATGCCGGGGCCGGCGTAGAACCGGACGCCGAAGTCCTGCTCGGGTTCGCCGTCGTCGTCGAAGCCCGAGGGCCGCGGGATGAACTGCAGGCCACCGCGGAAGAAGACGGACGCCAGCTTGCTGGTGATCGCCTCGTACTGCAGGCCACCGCCGATGGCGTAGAAGGTCGCGGGATCGTCCCCCTTCTGGATGCGGTGGAAGAAGCCGACGGTGCCGAGGACGGCGAGGTCCCGGGAGGCGGCGTACCGGATGACGAAGCCCGCGGACGGCGAGACCGATCCCGCGACGCCGTCCACGTTGCTGAGCAGGGTCTGGAACGGCTCGGGGAAGAACTCGGCGCCGAGGCTCAGCTCGCCGGGCGAGAGGACCGAGCGCTGCTCCTGGGCGAGGGCGGGCGCGGCGAAGAGGGTCAGGACCGCTGCGACGAAGATGGAAACGCGCATTCGTGGATCTCCCGGCCGATCGTCGGCCGCTCGGCTCTCGGGTACGCCGGACGGAGCCTCGAAGTCAACCGATCTCCAAATACCGAAAAGAGTCCCCTGTCGGCCCAGGTGGGCAGGGGTGCGCCGCCGCCCCCCCCGGGAGAGAGCGGATCCGCCCCCTTCCCGGCCGGCCGCGGACGGACGACTTCGGAGGTGGCGGCCGCGCGGTTCGGATGCGATGCACCGGGCCGTCGGTTAGAGTCCCGGCGCCGGCATCCACGAACCAGAGGAGATTGCGAAGATGGCAGCGAAGGTGAAGGCCGCCCTCATCGGTGGCACGGGCTACGGCGGCGCCGAGATCCTGCGGCGGTTGCTCTTCCACCCGCAGGTGGAGGTGGTGCGCGTCACCGCCGCCGACAACATCGGGAAGCGGATCGGCGAGGTCCACCTCAACCTCGCGGGCCTCACCGACCTGCGTTTCGAGCAGCTCCCGCCGCGGGAGGCCGCCGCCGGCTGCGACGTCGTCTTCCTGGCCATGCCCCACAAGACCACCGCCAAGGTGGCCATGGAGCTCTTCGACCTCGGCGTGCGCATCGTCGATCTCTCGGGGGACTTCCGCCTGCGCAGCGCCGACGAGTACCGCGCGTTCTACGGCGTCGATCACCCCGCGCCCGAGCGCCTCGGCACCTTCACCTACGGTCTCCCCGAGCTCAACCGCGAGGCCATCCGCAAGGCGCAGTGGATCGCGTCGCCCGGCTGCTTCGCCACCACCATCGCGCTGGGCCTCGCCCCCCTCGCCAAGGCGGGCCTGCTGAGGGGGCCCGTGCGCACGGTGGCGGCGACGGGCTCGTCGGGCAGCGGCGCCAACCCGCAGATCACCACCCACCACCCGCTGCGCGCCGTGAACCTGCGCACCTACAAGCCGCTCGGTCACCAGCACCAGCCGGAGATCATGCAGACCCTGCGCGACGCCGGCGCCGGCGAGCTGTCGCTGGAGTTCGTGCCGGTCTCCGCGCCGCTGCCCCGGGGCATCTTCGCCAGCTCCTTCGTCGACGTGCCCGAGTCCGTCACCGAGGAGACGCTCGCCAAGGCGTGGCGCGACCTCTACGGAGGCGAGCCCTTCATGCGGGTGGTGGAGGGGCGCTTCCCGGAGGTCGTGGCGGTCGCCGGCAGCAACTACGTCGAGGTGGCCTTCAAGCTCTCCGAGCCCTTCGCCGGCCGCCGCTCGGTGGTCTGCTTCTCGGCCCTCGACAACCTCGTCAAGGGCGGCGCGGGCCAGGCGATCCAGGCCTTCAACGTGATGATGGGATACGAGGAGGGCACCACCCTGCGCGAGCCCGGCCTCTGGCCGTAGGCGGCGCGGGTCCGGGCGCCGGTCTCGTTGCCGGCGCTCGGGGGGAATCGTCGCGGAGAGAAGGCCTGCCCACCGCCCCTGGTTCCAGGCGATGGGAGGATCGGCCCGGGGTTTCGTCGGCGACCGCCTGGTCGCGCCGGAAACGGAGATCGCATGAGTCTGGAGAAGCTGCGCGGCCGCTGGTTCGTCCTCAAGATCGGCGGCGAGCTCGTCAAACCCGGCAAGCTCGGCGGCGTCGCCGAAGGGATCCGCGCGTTCCTCGACGCGGGCATCCGGGTGGCGATCGTCCACGGCGGCGGGCCGCAGGCCACCGACCTCACCAGGCGCCTCGGCCTCACGCCGGAGCAGATCGGCGGCCGCCGCGTCACCGACGCCTCCGTGCTCCAGGTGATGAAGATGGCCCTCGCCGGCGAGGTCAGCGTCGACCTCGCCGCGTGCATGCGCGCGGAGGGGCTGCCGGTGGTGGCGCTGCACGGCGTCTCGGCGGGTCTCGTCGACGCGGTCAGGCGTCCGCCCCGCAGGATCACCGGCGGGCCTCCCGAGCCCGTCGACCTGGGCTTCGTCGGCGACGTCGTCGGCGTGAACGTCCGGCTCCTCGAGACCCTCGCGGGCGCGGGCTACGTCCCCGCCATCGCCTCCATCTCCGGCGACGCCTCCGGGGGCGTGTTCAACATCAACGCCGACACGGTGGCCACCCGGGTGGCCGCCGAGCTGCGGGCCGCCAAGCTCCTCCTCGTCGCCGGTGTCCCCGGCGTCCTCTCCGATCCCAAGGATCCGTCCACCCGCATCCCGCGCATCACCCCCTCCGACGCCGACCGCCTCATCGCCGACGGCACCATCTCCGGCGGCATGATCCCCAAGGTGCAGGAGGCCCTCGGAGGCCTCACCGCGGGCATCGAGGCCGTTCACATCTGCGGCGCGGCCGCCGGCCAGGTCGTGGCCGAGGCGTCCGAGCCCGGCTCTGCCGGGACGGTGATCGTCGCCGGGTGATCTTCTCGACCCCGGGGTGGGGGAAACCGACGAGTCGCCTGGAAGGGCTCCGGCGATGCCGCCGCTCACGTTGAGGAGGCCCACCTGCGCGCCCACGACCCGGGAGGCGGCGACGTTGGCGCCGACCGCCACCTGGCTGCCGCGGACCGAGCCGGCGGAGACGGTGGCCCCCATCGCCACCTGGGTTCCGTTGACGGTGGGAAGCGCGGCGTCGCCGGGCGCGTCGCCATGGGCCGGCGGCACGGAGGCCGCGTCGGCATGGGCCGGCGGCACGGAGCTGGCGCCGGCGTCGGGCTTCGGCGCCGCGTCGGTGGCCGCGGCGACGTTGAAGCCCACCGCGGCCTGCACGCCGTTCACCCTGCCGCCCGCGTAGTTGACTCCGACCGCGAACTGGCCGCCGTCGACGTCTCCTCCCGCGGCGTTGGTGCCGACGGCGAGCTGCACGCCGTCGACGTTCGCCCCGACGTCGTTGGCGTAGACCGCCGACTGGACGTGGCGCATGTCTCCGCCGACCTGGTTGTAGCCGACGGTGAGCTGTACGCCCGACGAGTCCCCGTCGACCTGGTTGGCGCCGACGGAGCTCCGCCTGCCCGTTCGCCGGGCTCGCGAACGGGAACACCGGCGGCCGGCGAAAGTGTCACCAGGGGGGAGGCGCCCCGGGGCCGGGCGCCGCCGGCCTTCTCGCAAGATTCGGCGGGAGGGTCCAGATCCTCCGGCACCGAGGCGGCGTTCGGCGCGTCCGCGCCGGCCAGGGCCGCCGGTCCCGGCGACGGGCGGCACCCGCCGTTCGCCCTGCGGGCGCCTCGACGCCGAATAGCGCCGGGCGAACCGAGCCCGAGGCCCAGGGGTGCGCGGCGGCGCTTCCTTCGCCGCGCGACGGCGCGGGGGGACGGCGCCTCGCGCATGCAGGACCTTCAGTCGAAGGGGATGAGCGCGACCTTCTCGCCGGACGCCACGCCCAGTCCGTCCTTCGCCCAGGCGGGCAGGCAGACCTGCTCGCCCTCGACGCGGGCAGGCGTCTTCAGCGCGCGGAAGCGGTTGCCGGCCGTCCTGGGCTCGGAGGCGACGAGGATCGTGTCGTGGTTCTCGTTCTGCAGATCCTCGGACATCACCTTGCAGCGGCGCAGGGCGCGGATCAGCGTGACGTCGCCGGTGCGGGCCTCGAAGTGCGGGCCGCCGTCGAAGGGATCGATGCGCTCGGCGTAGCGGAAGCCGATCCGCTCCAGCATCTTCTTCACGCCCTCGGTGTTGGGACCGACCCGGCCGATCACCCGCTGCACTCGCTGCGGAAACAGCGTCGCGTAGATGTCCGACTGCGGAAAGAGCTCCTTGATGAACTCCTTGTTCTGTCGGCTGAGCCGGTCCGCCTCGGTGTAGGTCAGCCCGGTGAACTTCTTTCCCAGCGCCTCCCACAGGAGCGAGCGGCCGTCGGGCAGGAGGGGCGGGAGGAGCTCGGCGAGGACCTGATCGCGAAACCACTGCCGGTGCATCCCGATGAAGAGGAAGCGCACGTACGAGAGCTGCTTGCCCGGCTTGTTCTGCCCGCGCAGCTCCGGATCCACCACCAGGCCGCCGATCTCCGTGGGGCCCTCGTACTGGTAGGCGATGGAGAGCACCGTGTGCTCGAAGTGGCGATCGATGGTGGACGAGTAGGTCTGTCGCTTGGACACCTCGAAGTAGACGTGGGGTGCCTCGAAGGTGCCGTGCTGGGCGAGCACCATCGAGGTGCCCACCAGGCGGCCGGTGCGCGTGTCCTCCAGGACGAAGAGGTACTCCCGCTCCATCGGATCGCGGATGCGCCCGTTGAAGGAGCGGATCGAGGTCTCGACGATCCCCTCCAGGGCCTTCTCGTCGTTGGGGAGGTTGAGGGTGTCCAGCACCTCGGCGAGGCGCTTGAGGCCCGGCAGGTCGGAGGTGGCGACGTCGCGTAGCAGGTGCATGGTCCTTCTCGGTCTATTCCAGGTTGTGGGGCCGGCGGATGCGCGCCGTCGCTGCGGGGATCATGCGGCGTGCCCCACGAGGTTTCGGATCAGCTCGCCGTACCAGCGCGAGGCCGTGCGGATCTGGGAGAGGCTCTGCCACTCGTTGGCGGTGTGGGCGTTCCCGGTGGATCGCCCCGGCCCGAAGACGATCGCCTCGATCCCCGCCGATACGAAGACGCCGCCCTCGGTGTTGGTTGGCTTGGCCTGCGGCTGGGGATCGAGGTCGAGGGCCCTCGACGAGGCCATCGCCGCGTCGCGAAGCATCGACTCGGCGGGGATGGCCATGGCGGGGTTGGCGCGGGCGCGATCGATCTTCATCGAGATGCCGAGCTCCCCGGCGATCCGCGCCCCGAAGGCCTCCAGCCGATCGAAGAGCGCCACGGGATCGTGGCCGGGGAGGAGGCGCGCATCGCAGGTGAACTCGAGGCGATCGCCTTCCGAGCGGACCACGCCGTTGTTGAACACGGCGGTGGAGGGATCGAAGCGCAGGTCCTCCCGGGGCGGCGCGGTGGTCACGGACTCCCGCAGCTCGGCGGAGAGGCGCAAGGCCACGCCCAGCGCCCGGGCGAGGGATCGCCCCGCGCCCTCCGTCTCCTCCACCGCGATCCCTTCCGCCCGCGCCGCTTCCGCGAGGCCCGGCTTCGCCGGGACCTCGATCACGCAGCGGGCCGGGACCTTGTTGGCGAGGTCGCCGCCCTCCGCCCACTCCACCGGCGCGTCGTGGCGGCGGGCGAAGTCGAGGGCGAGATCGATCGCGTTCCTGCCGAGGTGCGGGGTGGAGCTGTGGGCCGCCTTGCCGGCGAAGGTGAGGCGCAGCCGCCGGGGCGACGCCGCGGGCGCGCCGGGATCGACGAGCTCGACGTTGGCCACCAGGTAGCCCTTGTGGGCGTCGATGATCCGCAGCTCCGACGGCTCGCCGCAGGAGGCCCACGCCGGACGGAAGTCTCCATGCTTCACGAAGTGCTTGGCGCCGAGGCATCCGACCTCCTCGGCGAAGGTGCCGCAGAAGGCCACCCGACCCGCCGCCTCGGCCGGCGTGCTCGCCAGCGCCTGGAGCTTCGCCAGGGCGTCGAGCTTCACGTCGGCGACGCCGAGGCCGTAGAGGGTGTCGCCCTCCCGGGCGAGCACCCAGGGGTTCGTCTTCGTCCACAGGTCGAGGGGGCCGGAGCCGACGGTGTCGGTATGTGTCACCAGGAGCAAGGAGCCGTCCCGCGGCCGCGCCCCCTTGGGGTGGACGATCAGGTTGGCGTGCCGGGTGCCGAGGGCCTCGGCCTCCTGCCGGTAGCTCTCCAGGCCCAGGCCGTGGGCGATCCGCTCCAGGACCTCGACGGCGCGCAGGTTGCCCCTGGCGGAGACGGAGTCGGCGGCGATGAGGTCACGCGCCGCGGCGAGAAGGTCGAAATCCATCGTCTTCGGTCCATCCTGGCGTTCGAGTGGGCCCTGGAAGCTACCACACGCCTCTCGGCCCGGACCAGCGACGCCCCCATGCATTCATCGGATTTTCGGCCCTTTTCCGCGGAAGCGGTAAGCTGCGGGCCGTCGAACGGAGGCCTCCGTGCGAGCGGTGGTGCAGCGGGTGAGCAGGGCGAGCGTGGCCGTCGGCGGCGAACGGATCGCGTCGGTGGGGCGGGGGCTGTGCGTCCTGGTCGGCGTGGGCAAGGGAGACGACGAGGCCGACGCGGACCTCCTCGCGGAGAAGATCGTGGGCCTGCGGATCTTCGAGGACGACGCCGGGAAGATGAACCTGGCGCTGCCGGACGTGCAGGGGGAGCTCCTGGCGGTGTCGCAGTTCACGCTCCTGGGCGACGCGCGGAAGGGGCGGCGACCGAGCTTCGTCGACGCCATGGAGCCGGAAGGTGCCCGGGCGATCTTCGAGCGGTTCTGCGACGCGTGCCGCGCCCTGGGCGCGCCGGTGGCGACGGGGCGGTTCCGCGCCGAGATGGAGGTGGAGCTCGTGAACGACGGGCCGGTGACCATCCTCCTCGACACCAGGCGCGTCTTCTGAATGGCCGCGCACGCCCTCGTGCCCGACGTCGGCCCCCGCTCGCTGCGACCGGCAGCGACCGGCGGCGACCGGCGGGGCGGGCGCTCGTCGGCCTCGCATCGACGCGGCCGGACGGGTAGTTTCACGCCGTGTCGCGCAACGCCCTCATCGCCGCCGCCGGGAGCATCGCCGTCCACGCCGGGATCTTCCTCGCGCTCGCGCGGGTGGAGCCGCCGCAGGCGTCGCGGTCCATCGGCCGGGCCGAGGATGGCGCGATCGCGGTGGAGCTGCTCGCGGGCGGGAGGTCCGCCTCGGACGAAGGGCAGGCCGAGGAGGGCGGCGAGGCCGAGGGATCGGGGCATGGATCCGGGCCGGCTCCGCTGCGCCCGATTCGACCGGCCGCCGCCGCGCCCGATCGAAGCGCTGCAGACGAGCCGGAGTCGGTCGCCGGCGTGCCGGAACGGAGCGCCGCAGCCGCGCCGGTCGTCTTCGCCGCACCCGACCCGCGCGCGGCCAGGGAGCCGGCAGTCGCGGCGCGAGAAGAGCCGGCTGCAGGCGCGCATGATTCGTCCGGCGATGGACCGGCGCGCGCGTCGGAGGGTGCGCCCACCGTCCTGGCCCGTGGCACACCGGAGGCCGCGGGATCCCTCCCTCCTTCGGGGCCTGGCGGGAATGGGGCCGGCGGAGCCAGGCGCGGCGACGGCACCGGCGTCGGCATCGGGCGTGGCGGCGGGACCGGGAGCGGGAGAGGCGGCCGAGGGAGCGGAGGCGTCGCCGACTGGGCGGAGCTCGAGGCCCACCTGCGATCCCACGCGGCGCGCTGCTACCCGCCCGCGGCGCGCAGGCGCGGGGTCCAGGGCGGCGCCGAGGTGCACTTCTGCGTCGGCGCCGACGGGACGCCGGGCGCGATCCGCCTCGAGTCGAGCAGCGGCTCGTCGCTGTTGGACCGCGCCGCGATCGACTGCGTCCTCCGCGGCGCCGCGCCGCTGCCGGGGCCCCGCGGCTGCGTCACGCTGCCGGTGTGGTTCCGCCTGGGGCCCCCCGAGTAGGCGCGCTCGCTTCCTCGTCCGGGCGTGCGCCTTCGCCTACAGCGCGACCACGTGGATCGCGCCTGTCTCGGGGTGCGTCACCTCGACGAAGCGGACGCCGAAGATCTCGCGAAGGAGCGGCGGCCGGAGGACCTCCCCTGGCGCGCCCAGCGCACGCAGCTCGCCGCCCGCGATCACCGCCACCCGATCGCAGCAGGCGCGGGCCTGGGTGATGTCGTGGAGCACGCAGAGCGTCGCGCCGCCGCGTTCGGCGTGATCGCGGGCGAGGCGCAGCGCGAGCTGCTGGTGGGCTAGATCGAGGTGGGTGGTCGGCTCGTCCAGGATCCACGTCGGCGCCTCTTGCGCGAGGATCCGCGCGAGGAGCACCCGACGGCGCTCGCCACCGGACAAGGCGACCATGGATCGGTCGGCGAAGCCGGCGGCGCCGGTCGCGCGCAGCGCCTCCCACGCGGCCTCCCTGTCGCCGGGGCCGTCTAGGCCGAGGACGCCGAGGTGGGGGCTGCGGCCCATGAGCACCACCTCGGCGGCGGTGAAGGTGAGGTCTGGGGGGACGTCCTGCGCAAGCCACGCGATCCGCCGGGCGAGCTCCCGCCGGCCGAGCGATCCCGCAGGTGCGCCGTCGATCCGCACCTCGCCCGAGCTCGGCGGGAGGAGGCCGGCCATCGCCTTCGCGAGGGTGCTCTTGCCGGCTCCGTTGGGGCCCACGACGCCGAGCACCTCGCCGGGCCGCAAGTCCAGATCGACGCCGCGAACCGCCTCCCTGCCGCCGGGGAAGAACACGCCGACGGCGCGCGCTTCGATCCGCACGCCGCGGATCGGCTTCGCCCGGCCGCCGCGCTCGGCCGGCGACGCATCGAACCGCCCGGCGGCATCGCCGCTGCCGGGCGCATCGTGCTCGGCCGCCTGCGCCTCTCTCCTCCCGATCCGTCTCATGCCGACCTCCGGCGCATGAGCAGGAGGAAGAACGGGCCGCCGGCGATGGCGGTGATCGCGCCGGCGGGGAGCTCGGTCCCGAGGGGGACGAAGAGCAATCTCGCGCCGAGGTCCGCCGCGACGAGGAAGGCCGCGCCCCCCACCGCCGAGGCCGGGACGAGGAGCCGCTGGTCCGGACCGAAGGCCAGGCGCATGAGGTGGGGGACGATGAGCCCCACGAACGCGACCATCCCGGTGAGGGAGACGGCCACGGCCACCGCGAGGGAGGCGGCGAAGAAGACCACCAGCCGGATCCGCTGCACCTCCACGCCGAGCGCCGCCGCCGCGTCGTCGCCGAGGACCATGAGGTTGAGGGCGTGTGCCTGCCGGGCCAGCACCGCCATGGCGACGAGCACCGCGAGGCCCGCCAGGGCGAGGGTGGAAGCGGACTCGTAGCCGAGGGAGCCGGTCAGCCAGAAGAGCAGCTCCTGCGCCTTCTCGGGGCTCACCGCCACCTTGAGGATCGTGATCGTCGCGGCGGCGAAGCTGTTGAACACCACGCCCGCGAGGAGGGCGCGGGTGGGATCGAGCCTGCCGCCCACGGTCCCCGCCGCGAAGGCGAGGAGGGTGGCCACCACCGCCCCGGCGAACGCCGCCGCGGTCACCAGCGCGCCCCCCTGCAGCGCCGCCCCGCCGACCAGGCTCCCCGCCACCAGGGCGAGGGTGCCGCCGAGCGCGGCGCCGCCGGTGACGCCGAGGACGAAGGGATCCGCCAGCGGGTTGCGCAGGAGCCCCTGATACGCGGCGCCGGCGGCGGAGAGCGCCGCGCCGGCGATCGCGCCGAGGACGAGCCGCGGCACGCGGAGGCCGAAGAGGATGCGGGCGTCCAGCGAGCCGGGATCGAGGAGCGCGGTCCGGAACGAGATCTTCTCCGTGCCGAACGCCGCCGCGACCGCGAAGACGAGGGCCGCGACGATCGAGAGCGCGGCGACGATCGCGACGAGCCGCGCCGGCGAGAAGCGCCTGGCGTGCGGCGTCGTCTCCGTGGAGGCGGTACGGATCATCGCGCCATCCGTACACCGAGGGCGGCGCACGCGCCAGGCATCGCCTCCCGCAGGCGAGGCGTGTCGGAGGTCTTCACCGCTGGCCCCGGGCGCCCGCCTTCGGGGCAAGGCCGCGGACCTCCCGCGAGGCATCCGCCGCCGGCCCATCCGCGGGGCGGAGGATGGCGCAGAGCTCCTCCGCCGCCTCCACGAGCCGCGGTCCCGGCCGGAAGAACGCGGAGGTCCGGAGCTTGTGCACCTGGGGCGCGAACGCCTCGAGCGGCGGCATCGCGCCGTGCCCGCCCGACGCGTCGAGGACGTGCGCCGGCTCCGAGGCGAGGACCGCCTCCACCGACAGGGTGGGGTAGGGGCCGGCGAGGCCCGCCGCGGCGTTCGCCGCGCCGACCAGCGAGAGCAGCTCGTCGGCGAACGAGCCTGGACCCGCCGCCACCAGCGGCTGCCATCCGTACACCACCAGGGTCCGAGGGGTGCGCTCGCCCGCGCAGGAGCGCAGCCGCGACAGGGCGCCCTCGAGCCGCGCCGTGGCGGCGGCGCCTTCGTCCCTGCGCCCGAGCGCATCGGCGACGGCGCGGATCGAGGTCAGCGTGTCGGCGACGTTGCGCAGCGGCAGGACGAGCACCGGCACGCCCAGGGCCGCGAGCCGCTCCACCACCGCGCGGTTCCCGGGGGACGGCTCGACCAGGAGCAGGTCCGGCCGCAGCGCGAGGATCGCCTCCGGCGACGGATCGAGGTACCCGCCCACCCTCGGCAAGGCCGACACCTCCGCCGCGTCGTCGTAGCGGGAGACGCCGACGAGCGCCCGCCTCGCTCCGAGCTCGAGGACGATCTCGGTGAGCGACGGCGCGAGGGTCACCACCCGCGCCGGCGGGGCCCGAAGGGTGGGGCCCAGGCGGTAGGGCGCCTCCGCCCGGGCGTCGCGGGCGGGCGTGAGCGCGGCGCAGGACGCCGCGAGGAGCGCCGCTCCCGCGAGGGTGCGAAGGGGCTTGGGGCGACCGCGCCGCCGCGACGCCGCGCCGCTCGTGCCGCGCGGGCTGCTCGGGCTGCTCGGGCTGCTCGGGCTGCTCGGGCTGCTCGGGCCGCGCGGCGCGCGGGGCGAAAGGCCGCCGCCGTCTCGCGACGAACCCGACCGCGCGTCGCCGCGGGCGACGACCGATCTCGCGCCCCGACCGATCACGGGATCGCCAGCACGTCGGAGACGAACTCGAACTCCGCGACGGGGCAGGCGTCGTGTCGGCTGACCGTCCCTTCGTCGTCGATCGCGACGTAGGTGCTGCCCGCGGAGTCCGCGGCGTAGAGGTGACCGCTCCGCGCCAGGCGGGTGGGGCCGCCGCCGGTCGAGACCGTCCGCACCGAGTCGTCGGCGAGGCTCACGAACGCGATCGCGCCGTCGTCCTCCCCGTAGGCGCCGGTGCAGGAGATCTGGAGCTCGTCACCCTCCAGGTGGAGGAAGCCGGGGTTCCTGCAGTCCGATCCCAGATCGATGGCGGTGGCCTCCGCGGAGGAGACGTCCACGACCGCGAGGACGCCGTTGCCGAACGGCGCGTAGTCGGTGCCGAGGTTGTTCATCGCCACGTAGATCGTGCCGTCCCGGATCACGAGCTGCCCCGGGAACGGGTTGGGGCCGAGGCCGTCCGTCGGGAGGGCGATGGCGTCGCCCACCGCACCGCCGCCTTCGCCGACGGTCACGGGGACGACCTCGTTCATCATCAGCAGCGTCACCCAGAGCGTCCCCTCCTCGTCGAAGGCGGCCAGCGCCGGGTTCGAGCCCTCGCCGGTCGAGACCTCGTAGAGCGTGGAGGGCGCCTCGGGATTCGAGAGGTCGATCACCTGCACGGTGTTCACGCCGGAGTTCACCACGTAGGCGCGGCCCCCGCGGACGAGGACCTGGTTCGACATCCGGCCGCCGCCCTCCTCGCCCATGTTCACCGAGCCGACCTTCTCCATGGTGGCCCGATCGAAGACGTAGAGGATGCCGTCCATGCCGCCGACCGCGACCAGGTGCCGATCGCCGAGGAGGGCGAGGCTCTGCGGCCCCTCGATCCCCGAGGCGATGGTGCCGCTCGGCTGCCCCGACTCCTTCAGGAACGGCACGATCCGCCCGCTCTGGAAGCAGGCCGCGAAGAGATCGCCGGCGGCGCACGACCCGGCGACGCAGTGCTGGCCGTCGCCGCAGGCGTTCCCGCAGGCGCCGCAGTGGAGCGCGTCGGAGGAGGTGTCCACGCAGACGTCGTCGCAGACCTCGCCGGGGCAGGCGCAGTCCTCGCCGTCGCAGCCGCACTCGCCGGCGAGGCAGAAGGTGCCCGTCTCGCACGCGTTCCCGCAGCCGCCGCAGTGGAGCGAGTCGGTGCGGACGTCGACGCAGCGGCCGTCGCAGAGCTCCTTCCCGGCCGGGCAGACGCAGGCGCCGTCCGAGCACACGAGGTTGGCGCTGCACGAGTTGCCGCAGGCGCCGCAGTTGTTCCGATCGACCGCGGGGGTGACGCAGATGCCGTCGCAGAACATGGCCGGCGAGTCGCACTCCGCGACCGGGTCGGCGCAGCCGAACCACGCCGTCAGGGTCATGCCGAAGAGCGCAATGCAAACGAGGGGGATCCGCTTCATGACTGGCCATCCGATCGTCCGAAGGGGACGACGCGAAGAGTGACGAAGAATGCCCTTCCGGGTTGAGGGAACCCGAGCTGATCCACCAGCTCGGCGTCCAAGGCGTTCTCGATCCTCGCGGCGAGCCAGACGTCGTAGTCCGACGGGCCGCGCCACAGTCGGGCGCCCACCCCGCCGCGGAGCGACGTCTGCGCCGGGAGGGACGATGTGTTCGATCGATTCACGTACTGCGAAGATTGCCTGCTGCCCTCGGCGAACGCCTCGGTGTCGGCGCCTCGCCACGCGATCCGCGCGAGCCCCCGCCACGCCGGTCGGAACGGGAGCTCCTTGTCCAGGAAGCGGGGATCGTCCCGCAGGTTGCGGGTGCGGGCGACGCCGAGGCTCGCCGTGAGGACGAGCCGGCGCAGGGGTTCCACCGAGCCCTCCACCTCGCCCCCGTTCACCTCCGCGTCCAGGAAGTTGAACGGCTTGGTGAGGCCGTTGGTCGCCAGCTCGTAGACGATCATGTCCGAGGTGCGGGCGTGGAACGCCGATGCCTGCAGCGCCGCGCGCTTTCCGCGCCACGCGGCGCCGGCGTCGACACCGTAGCCATGCTCCGGTCGGAGATCCGGGTTCGGCTTGATCGGCCCCTGCTCGAAGTGGAGCTCGCCCAGCGACGGCGCGCGGAAGGTGCCCGCCGCGTTCGCCCGGAGCTCGAGCCCCTCGAGCGGGCGCACCGATACGCCCAGCTTCGGAGAGAGCCCGTCGTATGCGCCGATGCGATCGAAGCGCAGGCCGGGCGCGACGGTGACGGCCTCCCCCAGGTAGAGCTCGTCGAGCAGGCTCAGGGAGAGGCGCTCGCGGGCGTGATCGTCGAAGAAGGGGCCGGAGATCCACTCCCCGCCGGCGCGGCCCTCCAGCCGGACGAAGGTCCACGGCACGGGCGCCGACTCCGCCGCCATCACCGCGTCGAACGCGTTCTCCACCTGCCACTTGCGGCCGTCGCCCTCGGGCAGCTCGAGAACGCCGCGGTCCGAGCCGGAGTGGATCGCGAGCTCGTCGTGGCGCAGCTCCAGGCCTCCCTCGATCGCGTGGTCGCCGCGTTCCGCCGGCTCGGCGCGCAGCGCCACGACCACCCGGCGATCCTCGCGGCGCTGGGTGTCGCGCCAATAGAGCGTGCCGGGCAGCCCCCGCTCCGCCGCGAAGCCCTGCGCCATCGCCTGGAGCCGGACGGCGCCGAAGCGGCCCGCGCCCTTGAGGAGGAGGCCCGCGCTCTTCGAATCGTTGTTCTGCAGCCTCTCGATCCGGACGTCCGACGGATCGAAGGACGGCGTGGGATCGTAGCGGACGGGAAAGTCGCCCTCGCTCGCATCCAGGGAGATCGCGGCGATGCCCTGGAAGCGCTCGCCGCCCCCGGAGATCGAGGCGTCGAGGCCATAGGTGCCGAAGGAGCCCCCGGTTAGGGTGAGCGCGCCTTCGACGCCGCCGGCCGTCGGACGCCGGGTGGTGATGAGCGCCACGCCGCCGAGCGCCCCGGACCCCCACCGGGCGCCGGAGACGCCGCGGACCACCGTGATCCGATCCAGGAGTCCCACCGGCAGCGTGCGCAGCTCCACGCCGCCGCCCGCGAGGGCGTTGAGGCGGATGCCGTCCAGCAGCACCAGCGTCTGGTCCGCGGAGGATCCTCGCAGCGCGAAGGTCGATCCGCCCGGCGCGCGGCGGACCCGCGTGCCAGGTGCCTGGAGGAGCAGCTCGACGGCGCCCGGCCTCTCGCCGGCGAAGTCCCGCGCCCGGATCACGGTGCCGAAGGAGGTGGGATCCTCGGCCTGCTCCGATGCGGTGGGCGCCGGCGCTTCGCCTCGCACCTCGATCTCCCCGAGGCGCGCGTCCGCGCCGGCCTCGGGTGCGGCCGCATCTCGCTGCGCACGGGGCTCAGGGTCGCTCGTGGACGCGACAGCGCTCGTTTCCGCCGCTGCATCGTTCCGGGTGTGGCTCGCCCGGGCACCCGCCGGCTCGTCGCCGACGGCGCTCGCACCGGCGGGGAGCGCGAAGGCGAGCAGGATCGCCAGCGCGTGCGGACACGATCGACGGGTGCACGATCGGGATGCCATCCACGGCCTCGCGCTCCCCATCGCGCGTGGGGATCCGCGATGGCGGCCCGCGAACGAGCGAGCCGCCCGGAGCGCACGCCGGCGACGACCACCGCCTCCGGGGACGAGCACGCTCCTCTTCGACCGTCGGGCAGGTCTCCTGGCTCCCGGGCGCAGGCGATCGGCTTGCCTGCGGCGCCTCCGGCCTTCCCCTCCCACGCGAGGGAGAGTGACCACTACCTTGGAGGCGCCACGACCCGGTTACAGTGGCGGGACCGCGCCGGATTCTCACCGGCTTCCCTTTTCCCTCGGGGCATCGCCCGAGGCACCCACGGCTTCCGTCCGAGCCGCGCACCCTATCGCCGCGGAATCGATCCGGTCAAGGGCAGTGTGGATCGTCGTCCTGACACGTCCCGTGCGAGCCCCAGCCGAGCCCGTCGTCCTGAAAGGCGCAGGAGCCGTCGGCGAGGAAGTCGAGCGAGCCGAGGATCAGGAATTCGTGCGGCGCAACGAGCGGAAGGATCGACTCCGCTTCGAGCACGCCTCCACGGCGCGTTCTCCCGCAGGAAGACCTGCAGCGATGCAGACTGCCCCGCCTCGAGCACCATCGGATCCTTCGCCGGCAGTTCGATCGAGAACGCATCGGCGTCCGGTCCCCCTACCTCGAAGCCCCAGAGGGGACATGCCTCCGCGCCCTCGTTCTTGACGACCATGCTCCTCGGCAAAGCCGAGTTCGACGCGACGGCCCCGAAGCGCACTCGATCCGGTGTACGCAGCGTGCACGGGACGGGCGCCCACCCGATCCCGGAGAGGGGTACCCGCAGTTCCCGTTGCTCGATGACGGTGGTGCGCACCACGAGCTCCGCCTCGAGGTCGCCGGCGCGACGGGGTTCGAACTCCACCCGGATGCTTGCTCGCCGATCGCGAGGCGATCGGGCAGGCCGTCCGGATCGACGGCGAAGCCTTCGCCCTCGACCTCGATCGCCGCGAGCTCCACGTCGAAGTCGCCGACGTTGGTAATCGACGACTCCTGTGGGCGGGTGAGCCCGAGCGCGACGTGGTCGAAGCCCGCGGGAGACGGCGAGGCGCGGAGCTCCTTCCCGACGCCCTTGCCCCTGACCTGGACGATGGTGGGGGTGCAGCCGGAGCACGGGCGCAGCGCCAGGGGCATCCACGCCTCGCCTCGAACCCTCGGTGCGAAGGTGACGAGGATCGGCGCCGCAGCCCGCGGGGCGAGATCCACGAGGTCCCGATCCACGATGTAGGGGTCGACCACCTGGCGGATCACCACCTGGAGGGGGGCGTCGGTTCGGCTCTCGATCGCGAGGGGGAGCGCCGCCTCTTTGCCGACCTTCACGTCGCCGAAGTCGAGGTTCGACGGGAGGTCCATCGCCCGGGGGGACGCCGACCCCTTCGACCCGGACCTCGGCGGAGGACTCGCCGGCCCGAAACGAGATCGTCCCCTCGTAGGCCTTCGTCTCCTCGGGACGAAAGCGGATCTCGACGACGGCCTTCTCCTCGGGGGCGAGAGCGAACGAGGAGGGCGACAAGGTGAAGCCCGGGGGAGCGGCCGATGCCTCCACCTTCACGGAGGCCTCGAGACCGAGGTTCTGCACCTCCGCCCGACGGACGTAGTGGCTTCCGACGAAGATGGCGCCGAAAGAGACCTAGGCCGAGTCTACCGCGATCGCCGCCGGCCTCGCCACGATCTTCGGTTCGGCCTTGTCGCACGCCGTCGCGACCCGAAGCGCGGTCGCGGTCCAGATGAATCTTCGCATCCTTCGCTCCCCCGGGGGCGAAGGGGGTCGTACACCTGTTTGGCCGGCGAACGAAATGCCCCCCGCCTTGGGCGAGGGGCAGCCCTGGAGACGACCGGCAAGGCCTCGTCGTCACCGAGGTGCGGGCCGCACGGCCGCGGACAGAGGCGGTCCGACGAAGGGCTCCTTCGACGCGGGTCGCACGGCCGCGGACGGTGGCGGTGCAACGAAGGGCTCCTTCGGCGCAGGCCGCTCGAACGTGAGGATCTTCGGCCCCCGCCTGCGCTTGCCCTTGTGCTTCCCGCCGCGCTTGATGGCCTTCGGTGGTTCGACGACCCGCAGGTCCGAGATGCCCTCCACGCGGAGGCGATCCTCGAGCTTGCGGAAGAGCTTGGGCCCGACTCCCTTCACCCGGGTGATCTCCCAGGTGCGCTGGAAGGGATTGCCGGCCCGGGCCTCGACGATCCGCTCGGCGACGACGGGGCCGATCCCGGGAAGCAGCGCGAGTTGTTCGGCCGATGCGATGTTGAGATTCACCACGCCTTCGAGCTTGCGCCTGGTCTTGGCCGCCGCATCCGCCGGGTGCGCCCCGGCGAGGACGGCGATGGCCGCCGCGAGCGGCAGCCATCGGTCGATCGCGAGGCGCATCGGCTAGAACGCCACCGCCTGCTCGGCGGCCTGCTCGGTGGACGTGCCGTTGCTGCGGGCCGTTCGCGCCTCGGCGGCGGTCGAACCGTCGGAGGTGATCGAGGCCGCATCCTCCTGCCACTCGCGCATGTGGAGCTTGCCGTCGAGGGGCGTGGCGTCGAGGCGGAGATTGAAGGAGCCGTCCCGGTTCATGAAGGCGATCCCCACCCTCATCCAGAACGGCTTCTCGAGCCCCTGACGCTCGCGAATCGTGTACACCGCCCACTTCCTCTTCACGTTCCCTTCCATCGTTCACCTCGTGCATCCTTCCGGTTCATTCCGGAAGCCGGGGCGCGAGGTGCGAACGGCGTGCCGGACACGGATCGGGTGTTCAGGCCGCGCGCCCCGGCGCGAGGGGGCGCGGGAGCCGGACCGGGCCCGGTCGCGAGCGAGGATCTCGTCGCCCCGAGGAGGCGGACGGGCTCAGTGGACGGGGCTCTCGGGACCGCCCTCCGCCTTGATGGGGCCGAAGCGCGCCTCGAAGCGGGCGACGTTCTCCTGGAGGGCGCCGAGCAGGCGCTTGATGTGCTGCGGCGACGTGATCACCCGGGCCCGAACCTTCGCGCGGGGCTGCTGCGGCTGCACGTAGATGAAGTCGAGCACGAACTCGGTGGGGTTGTGGGTCACCGTGGCGAGGTTCGCGTACACGCCCTGGGCGACGTCGTCGTCGATCTGGATCTGGAGCTGCTGGGTCTCGTCGGTCTTCGGCTCGTCGCTCATGGTGTCTCCGGATGGAGGTTGGTCGGCAGCATAGAAGCAAAGGCGGGCTTCTGGTAGACCGGTGGATGGATGGCCGCCCACCCCACCGATCCGTTCGAGCTGGGCAGGGGACCGGATGCCGTGCTCATGCTCCACGGCTTCTCGGGCTCACCGTTCGAGCTGCGGCCGCTCGCCTACCAGCTCGCCGGCCGCGGCTTCCGGTGCAGGGTGCCGCTCCTCCCGGGCCATGGCCCCTCCGCCGACCTCGCCGCCACCACGGAGGCCGACTGGCTGGCAGGCGCGGAAGATGCGCTCTCCTCCCTGCGGCGCGAGACGACCGGTCGCCTCTTCCTCGTGGGCTTCTCGATGGGCGCCACGCTCGCGATCCGCCTCGCCGCCGCCGAAGGCGCGAACCTCTCCGGCCTCGTCCTCCTCGCCCCGGCGCTCGCGCTCAAGGGCCCGTCCGCCGTCTTTCGCGCGCTCTTTCGCCACCGGCTCGCGTCGGCGCTGTGGACCTACGTGGACAAGGGGCCCGGCGATCTCCTGGATCGCTCCATCTCCATGCCGGCGCTGCCGCCGATCGCCACCCGGGCCGCGGCCTCCCTCGACCGTGCGATCGTCGCCGCGCGGGAGGCGCTGCCCCGGGTGCAGGTGCCCACGCTCGTCCTGTGGGGCGCCCGGGATCGGGTGGTCCCGCGGCGGGCGGCGGAGGAGGCGGCGGCGCAGGTCGGATCGGGCCCCGCGCCGCTGGTGGTCTTGCCCCACTCCGCGCACCAGCTCGCCCTGGACACGGATCGGGAGCTGGTGGGCAAGCTGGTGATCGCGTTCTTCGAGCGGTTGTCGACGGGCCGGGAGGCGCTCGCGCAGGGAGGGACCGGATGAAGTACGTCCTCTCGATCGATCAGGGAACGACCGGCACCAAGGCGCTGGTCCTGGACGCGAAGCTCGCCGTGCGCGGGCGCGGGATGCGGGAGTTTCCCCAGCACTTCCCCAGGCCGGGCCAGGTGGTGCACGAGCTCGAGGACATCTGGAGGAGCGTGGTTCACGCGATCCGCGCCGCGCTGCGCAGCGCGGGGGCGAAGGGCGGCGACATCGCCGCGATCGGAATCACCAACCAGCGGGAGACCACCGCGATCTGGGATCGGGCCACCGGCGCGCCCGCGGCCCGCGCGATCGTGTGGCAGGACCGCCGCACCTCGGATCGGTGCGCGGCGCTGAAGGAGCAGGGGCACGAGGAGGCGATCCGCCGCAGGACCGGGCTCGTCGTCGATCCCTACTTCTCGGCCACCAAGATGGAGTGGCTGCTCCGCCACGTGAAGGGCGCCCGGGCGAGGGCGCGCAAGGGGCAGCTCGCCCTCGGGACGATCGACTCGTTCCTCGTGCACCGCCTCTCCGGCGGCGACTCCTTCGTCACCGACGCCAGCAACGCCAGCCGCACCATGCTCATGGATCTGGCGCGGATGCGCTGGGACGACGAGCTACTCGAGCTCTTCGGCGTGCCCCGGGCGGCTCTCCCCGAGATCCGCGGCTCGTCGGAGGTGGTGGGCGTCACCGCGGGCGTCCCCGGCCTGCCGGACGGGATCCCGATCGCGGGCCTCGCCGGCGACCAGCAGGCCGCGCTCTTCGGACAAGGTTGTTTCGACGTGGGTGACTCCAAGTGCACCTACGGGACGGGGGCCTTCCTGCTCATGAACGTGGGCGATCGTCCCGTCCGCTCCCAGGCGGGGCTGCTCTCCACCGTGGCGTGGAAGCTCGCCGACGGCGAGCGGGCGTACGCGCTGGAGGGGAGCAGCTTCACGGCGGGGGCCTCCGTCCAGTGGCTGCGCGACGGCCTGGGCCTCATCCGCCGATCGGCCGACGTGGAGGCGCTCGCCCGCAGCGTGGAGGACAGCCGGGGCCTCGTCTTCGTTCCGGCGCTGGCGGGCCTGGGCGCGCCCCACTGGAGGCCCGAGGCCCGGGGGCTCCTCGCCGGCATCGATCGCGGCGTCAATCGGGGGCACGTCGCCCGGGCGGTGCTCGAGGGGATCGCCCTCGAGATCATGGACCTCGCCCGCGCCATGGAGGCGGACGCCGGCAGGCGCATCTCCACCTTCACCGTGGACGGTGGCGCCAGTGCCAACGATCTGCTCCTGCAGATCCAGGCGGATCTCCTCCGGGTGCCGGTGGTGCGGCCCCGGATGGTCGAGACCACCGCGCTCGGGGCGGCCTTCCTCGCGGGGCTCGCCGTGGGCTTCTGGCCCTCGAAGGCGGCGCTGAAGAAGGCGGCCCGCCGGGATCGGGTGATGAGGGCGCGGATGTCGCCGAAGGCGCGGGAAAAGCTCGTGGCCGGGTGGCGCGACGCGGTGGCGAAGGCCTGAGAGCGCACGGCAGGGGCGTCGCTCGGCGACCTCCGGAGGAGGGTCCATGCGGGCGGGGCGTGGCTTTCGTGCCGACGACACTGCGGGGGATCTCCGACTTGCGCGACCGCGCACGCGCCGCATCATCCTCGTGGCGGAGGTGATCGCGATGGCGCGGATGATGATGGACTGCAGGGAGTTTCCCAGCGAGTCGAAGTGCACGCTGGTGATGAGCGGCGAGGAGGACGAGCTGCTGCGGGCGGCGACGCAGCACGCGATCACCGTCCACGGGCACCGGGACTCGCCCGAGCTCCGCCGCCAGCTCCGCTCCGTGTTCAAGCGGGAGACGCCCGAGGCCCACTCCTCGCACCCCTGAGATCGCATGGGTGGGCAGGGGCGCCTTTCGCAGGCACGCGGCGCACCCGGTCGCGCGGCCTCCCACGCGCGGCGCGCACGGTCGCGCGATGGCGCATCCGTCCGCGAGAGTCTCCAATCCGTCGACCAGCGCCGGCGGCTGGACGCCTCCACCGGGTGCCGAGCGGAGCGCCCCGGACGGTTCCCCGCCCGGTGAAGGGGCCGGCGCGGGGTGCCTAGTTTCGACACATGCGGACCGTTCGGGTGGCGATGGTGGGCGCGGTGGCGCTCGTGATGCTCTCTGCCGGCCGGGTCTCCTGCGGCGGCGACGGGACCATGAGCATGGAGGTGGGCACGGCGTCGGTGACGAACCCGCCGCCGCGACCGGTGGATCCGCAGCGCAACGAGCTCTTCGAGCCCACCTTCGTCGGCTGGCAGTTCGGGGGCGGCTTCGCCTGCGACCCGAGCGAGCTGCCGGTGACGGTGCAGATCTGGGACGGCGTCACCGACCCCTGCAACGAGATCCCGCCCGAGGGCGCGCGGGTGGTGGTGATCGAGGTCTCGGGTGTCACCGCGGGGAACTTCCTCGTGGGGGAGGCGTGCACCCAGCCCCGCACCGCCGGCGCGTTCTTCGGCATCGTCCAGGGCGGCACGCTCTTCGTGCAGCAGGCGACGAGGGGCTCCATGGCGGTGCTGGGCCTCGATGCCGACGACGTGCTGGATGGCACCTTCTCCGTCCAGTTCCCGACCGGCTTCGGCTTCACCACCGGCGGCTTCAGCGCCGGGGCCGAGTGCCTCCAACTCCCGACCGTCGTCTCGATCGGCGGCGGTGGACCGGCTCCCCCCGGTACCCCGAACCAGCCGCCTCCGATGGGCGGGGGAACCAACACCGGCGTCGGGACGGGCACCGGCACGGGCGTCGGCTCCGGCACGGGCGACGGCACGGGGACCCGCGACGGGACCGGCACCGGGACCCGAACCGGGACGGGCGCCTTCTGATCGATCGGCCCTGGTGCAGCGTGCGGCGCCCGCTCGTCAGGACGCCTGCAGCTCGAGCTCGGGGAAGAGCGACTCGAGCAGCTCGCGGACGCTGGCCACGCCCATGGTGGGCAGGTGCTCCTGCTCGAGGCGGCGCAGGTTGCTCGCGGGCATCCACGCGCTGGTGAAGCCCATCTTGGCCGCCTCCGAAAGGCGCACCTCCGGCGCGGTGACGCCGCGCACCTCGCCGGCGAGGCCCACCTCGCCGCAGAAGATCGCCGACGCCGGCACGGCCACGTTCACCCGTGACGAGACGAGGGCCGCGCACACCGCCAGGTCGGCGGCGGGCTCCCCCAGCTCCACGCCGCCCGCCACGTTGACGAAGATGTCGCACGGGCCGAAGGAGAGGCCGAGCTTGCGCTCGAGCACCGCGGCCAGCAGCGCCACGCGGTTGGGGTCGACGCCGATGCTCTTGCGCTGGCCGGTGCCGTACTGCGTGGGCGCCACCAGGGCCTGAACCTCGACGAGGAGCGGCCTCGTACCCGTCACGGTCGCCGTGACCACCGAACCCGGCTGGCCCGCGGGGCGCTCGGCCAGGAAGAGCGCGGAGGGATCCGCGACCTCGTCGAGGCCCGAGGATCGCATCTCGAAGACGCCCAGCTCGTTGGTGGATCCGAAGCGGTTCTTGTGCGAGCGGAGGATGCGGAAGGTGTGGCTGGCGTCCCCCTCGAAGTAGAGGACGGTGTCGACCATGTGCTCGAGGATCCGGGGCCCCGCGATCGAGCCGTCCTTGGTGACGTGGCCGACGACGAAGGTGGGGGTGTCGGTGCGCTTGGCGAAGGCCATGAGCCGACCCGCCACCTCCCGCACCTGGGTGACGGTGCCGGGCGCGCTCCCCAGGTCGGGCAGGTAGAGGGTCTGGATGGAGTCGACGGCGAGGGCCCGGGGGGCGATCCGCTCCGCGTGCTCGAGCACCTTCTCGGCGTCGGTCTCCGCCAGGAGGAGGAGGTTCTTCGCCGAGGCGCCCAGGCGATCGCCCCGCAGCTTGGTCTGCCGCAGCGACTCCTCGCCCGACACGTAGAGCACCGGCCCGTCGCTCTTGCGGGCGAGGCGATCGAGGGCTGCGAGGAGGAGGGTGGACTTGCCGATGCCCGGGTCGCCGCCGAGGAGGGTGAGGGCGCCGGGGACCACGCCGCCGCCGAGGACCCGATCGAGCTCGCCGATCCCGGTGCGGATGCGCGCCGCCTCGTCGCCCTCGATCGAGCCGATCGGCACCGGGGCCTTGCCGCTTCCGCCGGCGCCCCACGCCGGGCGGGCGTCGGCGCCCCGAGGCTCGACGACCTCCTCGACCATGGTGCTCCAAGCCTTGCAGGCGGTGCACTGGCCCAGCCACTTGATCGATCGGTGCCCGCAGTCCTGGCAGACGAACTCGGTGCGCTTCTTCGCCACGGCCTACTCCTCGCGGAAGGGAGGATCCGCGAGGGCAAGGTAGCCGATCGACCCGACGTCGGGGGCCTGCGGATCAGCGGAAGATCGACAGCGAGGCCTTCTCCCGGCGGGTGCGCTTGGCGGCGTCGAAGGAGACCGGGCCGGCCCCGCCCACGAGGAAGGCGCCGGCGAGGATCGCGAAGAGCAGCGGCGCGAGGGCATCGGCCCCTGCGGCGGGGAAGATCCCGGCGACCACCGCCACGGCCAGGACGCAGAAGGACGCCGTCCTCGCGAAGAGGCCGAGGAGGAGCTGCGAGCCGCAGACCAGGCCCACGGACGAGGCGAACCACGCCGACGCGCTCGGGTAGGGGACGCCCGCCGCCTCCAGAAGGGCGACGAGGCCGTCGATGCCGCCGGCGGCGCCGCCGAAGAGGACGCCGTACCCCTGGTACGCGACCGTCGCACCGATGGCGATGCGCATGAGCACCCAGGCGACGTCGCGCGACGATACGGTCGTTGGGTTCACTCCGGGGGGCTCCTTGGCGGGAAAAGTGGCAAGAAGTATAGACGGTTGCCGACAAATGCCAAACGGCGGGCGGTCGGTCGGCCGCATGGAGGCGGAAAGATGGCGACGAGGATCGAGGGTCGGCTCGCGGTGGTGACGGGCGCGTCGGCGGGGATCGGGGCGGCGACCGCGATGGAGCTCGCGCGCCACGGCGCGCGCCTCGTGCTGGGGGCGCGGCGCACGGAGCGGCTCGAGGAGGTGCGGGCGGCGATCCTGGGCGAACGCCCCGGCGCCCACGTGGACATCGCGCCCCTGGACGTCACCGACCCCGCGAGCTGCGAGCGGTTCGCCCGGCGCGCCGAGAGCCATGGCTCCGTCGAGATCCTGGTGAACAACGCGGGCCTCGCGCGGGGGACCGATCCCGTGGCGAGCGGCCGCGAGCAGGACTGGCGGGAGATGTTCGACACGAACCTGCTCGGCCTCCTCCGGATGACCCGGCTCTTCCTCCCCGGGATGATCGAGCGGCGAGGCGGCACGGTGGTGCAGCTCGGATCGGTCGCGGGGCTCGAGGCGTACCCGGGCGGCGCGGCCTACTGCGCGTCGAAGGCCGGCGTGCGCTCGATCACCAAGGCGCTGCGGCACGAGCTCCTCGGGACGGGGGTGCGGGTGTGCAACGTGGAGCCTGGCGCGGTCGAGACGGAGTTCAGCCTGGTGCGCTTTCGCGGCGACGCGGAGCGGGCCGGCCTCGTCTACCGGGGCTTCGAGCCGCTGGCCCCCCAGGACGTGGCCGAGGCGGTGGTGTTCATGGTCACGCGGCCGCCCCACGTGAACGTCGAGGAGCTCGTGCTCTACCCCACCGCGCAGGCGGGGACCATGGCCATCCACCGCACGTAGAGGACGCGATCCGAGGCTCGTCCGGACCCACATCCGCGGGCGACGTGGGCAGGCCGAAAACTGGATTCGACCTGCGCGCTCGCTTAGCTTCACGAGCGTCTCGTGCGGCGTGCCCACGGCTGAGGATCGGGAGCGCCGGCGCGCCATCCCAGACCCCGGGTTCGCCAGTCCTCGGCGGGCGCATCCTGCCGCGCGGAGAGGTCCACGCTTGGCCGAAGTCATCGATCTCGCGCTCCACCAGGCCACCCTTCGGGTGATCGACGAGCTCCTCGAGCGGCGCGGGCTCGGCTACTTCCTGGAGCGCCGCTCGCGCTTTCCCTTCGCGCTCAACGAGAAGCGGGTCGCCCACGCGATGGAGCTGGCGTCCCGGCAGCTCGGCAGCGTTCCCTGCGCCGAGGCGGTGGCGTCGAGCGAGCGGATGATGCGGCGCCGGCTGATCGCGCTCGTGGCCGAGGCCATGATCCGCGTCGGGTATTGAATCCCCCGCGCAAAAGGCGGCGCCCTCCCGCCGGGCGGGTGCGGTAGATTGGCGGGATGGATCTCTCGGCAGAAGCCTCCATCGCCCAGCCTCGCGACGCGGTGTTCCGGGTGTACCGGGACGAGCTCGTGAACCTGCTCCCCTACCTCCCCAACGTCCGCCGGATCGAGGTGAAGAGCCGCGAGGAGAAGGGCGACCGTGTCGCCCTGGTCAACGTGTGGCACGGGGGGGGCGAGATCCCCGCGGCGGTGCGCAAGTTCCTCTCCGACTCGATGCTCTCGTGGACCGACTACGCGGAGTGGGACGAGGCGGAGCACGCGTGCACGTGGCGGAGCGAGTCCCACTCGTTCAAGGACGCGGTGCACTCGCAGGGGCGCAACGTCTTCCTGGAAGACGGGCCGGGCCGCTCGATCATCCGCATCGGGGGGCGCATCGACGTGGACGCCGCGAGGATCAAGGGCGTGCCCAGCCTGCTCGCCGGCGGCATCGGCCCGGTGATCGAGAGGTTCCTGGTGAAGCAGGTCCAGGACAACCTCCAGGAGGTGGCCCGCGGCGTCGATCGGTACCTCCGGGAAAACCCGCGCTGACGCGCCTACCGCCGCTTCACGATCGAGAACGAGTCGCCGATGGCGCCGGTGGCGAGGACGTTGACGAGGCGCAGCTCGTCGCCGTCGATCTCGACGAGGCACGAGCCGTGGCTGGCGTCCATCACTGCGGTGCTCGGCCGCGCGAAGAGCACGTCCGCTGGCGCGCCCCCATGCCCTGCGACGACGTAGACCGTTCCCCCGTTCGGTCCCGCCCGCTTCCGGATCCGCTGGCCCCTGGTCGGCTCGTCCTGGTCCAGCCGGAAGCGGCTCGGATCCCCGACGCGGTCGTCGCCGGCGCCATCGATGAGGAAGGTGCGGGTGTACGCGTGGGAGTGACCGCCGAGGACGAGGTCCACGCCGGCCCGCTCGAGGATCGGCAGCGCGTTCTCGCGCATCTCCACCGAGCCCTCGTCCTCCCGCGTGTCGTCGGTCGAGGTGGAGTAGGGCGCGTGGTGGAAGACCGCGATGATCCAGTCGGCGTCCTTGGCGGCGTCGAGATCCGCCTGGAGCCAGCGCAGCATTGGGCCGTCCTTGGCGCGGCGCGATCCCGTCGAGTCCAGCATCACGAAGTGCGCGTTCCCCCAGTCGAAGGCGTAGTACGCCTCGGTGTGGGAGGGGACGCCGCCCGCCTCCCCCGCCGTGGGGAGCACGAAGGCGTCGAACCAGGGCCCGGTCTGGTCCGCGACGTCCACCGACTCGGCCTCGTGGTTGCCGAGGGCCGGCCACATCGGCACCCGGTGCAGGATCCCGCCGTAGGGGCCGAAGAAGCCCTTGTCGAACTCCTCCTCGGTGCCGTCGAAGTACGCGATGTCGCCCACGTGGATCGCGAAGTCGATCGGCGCGTTCCGGGTGGCGACGAGCATGGCGTCGCGCACGTCGCGCTGCTCCTTCTCGCCGGTGCCCGAGTCGCCCACCACCCAGAAGCGGAAGGGTGCCCGGGATCCCCGCCGCGGCGCGGTGCGAAAGGAGCGGATCGTGGGCGCGTGGAGATCGCGATCGACCGAGTAGTAGTAGAGGGTCGACGGCTCCAGGCCCTCCACCCGCACCGCGTGGTCCTTCGACGACCTCCCCTCGCCGGCCCTGCGCGTGAGGATCTCCGGATCCCTCCCG
>Ga0180220_1000358_pt1 | contig 55950 bp, 58 predicted proteins | sample eDN5th37CBELigBY_FD_151335 | JGI IMG/M metagenome (GOLD analysis project Ga0180220, IMG submission 151335) | Enriched backyard soil microbial communities from Emeryville, California, USA - eDNA 5th pass 37_C BE-Lig BY (version 2) (version 2) | ecosystem: Environmental > Terrestrial > Soil >...
CGCCCATTGGGGCATCGAAAACCGGCTTCACTGGGTCCTCGATGTCGTCTTCCATGACGACCTCGCCCGCCTCAGAACCGGTTCCGGCCCCCAAAATATGGCCGTCGTCAAACACATGGCCATGAACCTCGTGCGCGCTCAGGACGATAAGCACAGCCTCAAGGTCCGGCGAAAACTCGCCAACCTCAATCCCGACTACCTCCAGAAACTCCTCACTCAAGACCCCGCGTTAACCTGAAGCGATTCCCCTGCCGCCCCGCGCGCGGCACGGATTGCCGCAACCCGCGCGTGCGCAGGGCGTTGACCTGTCACGGGGCCGGGGCCAAGGGATATTTGAAACATGACGGTGCATCGCCTATGTTGACACCGAAACCTATTCTCGCCGCATTGGACCTTTGCCCGTGACCGCTTTTTCGATTGTTCTGCTCGCCATGATCGCCGCCTTTCTCGGCATGCGGCTCTATTCGGTCCTCGGCAAGCGCACCGGGCACGAGCAGGAGCCGGTACTGCCGCGCCGCGACGAACGCGCCGCGCCTGCGCCGCTGCGTCTCGACGATGCCGACGCCGTGCCCGTTTCGCAGGGTACGGCCGCCGATCCCTCGAAGCTTGTCTACGAACCCGCCGCCGAAGCCGGACTGCGTGCCCTGCTCGCAAGCGACCGCCATTTCGATGCCGGCCGCTTCGTCGAGGGGGCCGAGGCGGCCTACCGGATGATTCTGGAAGCCTATTGGACGGGCGATCGCGAGACGCTCCGCGATCTGTGCGACGACGATAGTTATCAGGCTTTTGTCGACGCGATCGAGGCGCGGGAGGCGCGCGGTGAGCGGCTCGAAAACCGCCTCGTCGGTATTGATTCGGCGAAGATTACCGCAGTTTCTGTCCAGCGCGGCGAGGCCCGCATCACCGTGCGTTATCAGGCGGGGATCAGTGCCGTGACGCGCGATGCCGAAGGCCGGATGATCGCAGGTTCGATGAGCGACGCGGCGCAGACCGACGATTTGTGGACCTTCCGCCGCACGATCGGCAGCCGCGATCCCAATTGGTTGCTCGACGAAGCCGAATCGGCCTGACGTCGGTGCCGGCCACCGCGAGGGGCGGTGCGCGGCGCACGCCCGTTTTCCAATTCGCCCTTTTTGCCGCGCTGCCCCTGCTCTCGGCCTGCGCGTCGGTGATCCCGGCCGCTCCGACATCGCCATCGTCCAGCGCACCAGTCCTCGCCGACGCCCCCCGCCCTTATACGGCGCGCCCCTCTACCGGGCAGGAGGCGGCAGCACAGCCCATCGCGGCAACGCCGAATCCGCCGCTTCCCGCACCATCGGCGCCGGAGAGCGCGGCCACGGCCGCCGAGGCGGGGGTCGTCCCTGGCCCTGAATTTAATGAACTCGGCATCAGGCCCGAGCAGGCGGCCGCCGCTCTCAAGGCCTTCCGCCTCAGCTGCCCGTCGGTGCAGCGCCGGGCCGATACGAGCGGCCTGACCCAGGCCGGCGAATGGGCCGAAAGCTGCGCTGCGGCGACAGGCTGGCCCGATCAGGACGCGGGCAATTTCTTCAGCCGTTATTTCGGCACGGTGCAGGTGGGGGCGGGCGCCGCCTTCGTCACCGGCTATTTCGAGCCCGAGATAGCCGCCTCGCGGGCGAAGCAGCCGGGCTATGACGTTCCGATCTATCGCCGGCCGGCCGATCTGATCGACGTTGACCTCGGGCTCTTTTCGCAGGCGCTGCTGGGCAAGAAGATCCGGGGGCGCGTCGAAGGCAGCAGTTTCGTCCCCTATTACGACCGGGCGGAGATCGAGCGCGGCGCGCTCGAAGGACGCGGGCTCGAAATCGCATGGGCGGCGGACGCTGCGGAATTCTTCTTCCTCCAGGTGCAAGGCTCGGGGCGTCTGCGGCTTCCTGACGGCAGCATCATGCGCATCGGCTACGACAGCCAGAACGGCCGCGACTATGTCGGCATAGGCAAGCTGCTGCGTGACCGCGGCGAGCTTCAGCCCGGGCAGGCGTCGATGCAGGGCATCCTCGACTATCTGCGCGCCGACCCGGTGCGCGGCGCGGCAGTAATGAACGAGAATCCAAGCTGGGTCTTCTTTCGCGAGCTCACCGGACCTGGTCCGCTCGGTGCACTCGGCGTGCCGGTGACAGGCCGTGTCAGCCTTGCCGCCGATCCCAAATTTGTACCGCTCGGCGCCCCCGTGTTCCTTTCGCTCGACCGCGCCGAACCCAATGGCTTATGGATCGCGCAAGACACCGGCGGGGCGATCAAGGGCGCCAATCGCTTCGACAGCTTCTGGGGTGCGGGTGACGAAGCGCGCGCGCTTGCGGGCGGCATGTCGGCGCGCGGCTCAGCGCTCCTCCTGCTGCCCCGCGCCAGCGTCGCGCGGCTGGTGCCGCAAGGGTTCTGACGATGCCGCGCCGGCTCGACCCCGACGAGGCTGCACTGTGGAAGAAGGTCGCGGCGACGGTCCGACCGCTCGCAAAAGGACCGGCGAGGGTTCCGCCGATAGCACCGCCCTCCGTCCGTCCACCCAAGCCCGCATCGCGCGCCCCGGCCGCCCCTGGGGCACCGCGGAAACCGTCGTCCCTGCCACCGCCGCGGCGCAGCCATCAGGCGGCCACGCTCGACAGCCACTGGGAGCGGCGGCTCCGCAAGGGCCATGTCCGGCCCGACATGAGCATCGACCTTCATGGCCACACGCTCGCCTCGGCGCAGGAGCTGCTCAACGAGGCAATCGGTCGCGGGCTGATCCGCGGCGCGCGTGTGCTGCTCGTCGTCGCGGGTCGGCTGCGCCCGGGTGCCGACCGGCTGCCGCAGATGCACGGGGAACTGCGCCCCCGCGGTGCGATCCGTGCCTCGCTCGCCGACTGGCTTGCCGCTTCGCCGCACGCCGACCAGATCGTCGCGCTACGCCCCGCGCATATCAGCCACGGCGGCGCGGGGGCGGTCTATGTGATCCTGCGGCGCGAGCGTGGGTATTAGAGGAAGGCGCGCATCAACACACCGCGATAAATGGCGGTGAGCCTGTGTAGATCCTCGACCGCCACCGCCTCATCGAGCTTGTGCATCGTCGCGTTGGTCAGCCCGAACTCGACGACCGGGCAGAGCGCGTGAAGGAAGCGCGCGTCAGACGTGCCGCCCGTCGTTGACAATTCGGGCAGAAGGTCGGTTTCGGCATGGATTGCCTCGGCGATCAGCGACGATAGCTCGCCAGGCGGGGTCAGAAAGGCTTCACCCGAAATCTTGCCGACGACCTTTGCGCCGGGTTCTACATCGTGCGCGATACGCTCGATCATCTGAATCAACTCAGCGCCCCGATGTTGGTCGTTGAAGCGGATCGACAGCCGTGCCCGCGCCGAGCCAGGGATGACGTTGGTCGCGCCGTTGCCGACCTCGATGTCGGTGAACTCGATGTTTGACGGCTGGAACCATTGAGTTCCCTCATCGAGTGTTACCGTGTCGATCGCAGCGAGGATCCGCACGAGTTTGGGGATCGGATTGTCGGCGAGGTGCGGATAGGCCACATGCCCCTGCGTACCGGGCACATCGATCCAGATATTGACCGACCCGCGCCGTCCGATCTTGACCGTGTCGCCGAGCCGCTGCGCCGAAGTCGGCTCCCCAACAAGGATCATGTCGGGGCGGACGCCGCGCGCGTCCATATGCTCTATCAGCGCGCGGGTCCCAAACACCGCGGGCCCTTCCTCGTCGCCGGTGATGATCAGGCTGATCGTGCCCGCCTCGGCCGGAGTCGCGGCGGCAGCCGCGACGAAGGCCGCAATGGCCCCTTTCATGTCGACGGCGCCGCGCCCGTAGAGTAGTTCGCCGCGCACCTCGGGGACGAAGGCATCGCCGCTCCACCCCACCCCTGGAGGAACGACATCAAGATGTCCGGCGAAGCCGAAATGGACGGGTCCCTTGCCTCGCCTGACGGCTAGCAGATTTTCGACCGGGCCATCGGGCTCGATCCCGTCGATGAACCGCTCGACGGCGAAGCCGAATGAGGTCAGCGCACCCTCCAGCACGTCGAACGCCGCGCCGGTCGCGGGGGTGACGCTGGGGGCTGCGATCAGCGCTTTTGCAAGGTCAAGGGGGTCGATGCCATGGGTCATGCCATTTCCTTACCCGTTCGCGCCATGCCAAGTCGAGGCTTTGCATTGCGCCGCTTCTGTGCAAACAAAGCGAGAACAGAGAAAGGCGATTCACATGCCCAAGGTCGACCTCCACGCCATCCCGCAGACCAACGCCACCGGCTATCCCGCACCCTTCGACCAGGCGGTCGAGGGGCGCTGGTACCGCCGCCTCGCCCCCGTTACGGGTCTTTCGGATTTTTCCGCGAGCCATGTTGTCCTCAAGCCGGGGGCCTGGTCGTCGCAGCGTCACTGGCATAATGGCGAGGACGAAATGCTGGTCATGATCGCGGGTGAAGCGGTGTTGATCGAGGACGACGGTCGCACCCCGATGCGCCCAGGCGATATCGCGGTCTGGCCCAAAGGCACTACCAACGGTCATCACCTGATCAATGAATCGGATACCGACTGCGTGTTCGTCGCGCTCGGAGGGGGCAAGAAGTACGACACTGGCGGCGGCTACTCGGACATCGACATGCTCTTCACGCCCGAGGGTTATACGCGCAAGGATGGCACGCCCTATCCCGTAAAGCGGCTGCCCTAGCCCTCTACAGGTCCCTCGAATGCCTCGATCACCCAATCCTCGGCCTGTGCACCGCCGATCCATTCCTGCATGTGCGGGTGGCTGATCACCGCCTGGCAATAGGGCAGCGCGAAACGCGGCAGGGGGATCGAATAAGTGATGAAGCGGGTAACGACGGGCGCGAACATCATGTCGGCGGCAGACCATTCGCCGAACAGAAAATCCCCCTCGCCCCCGAAGCGCGCGCGCGCCTCGGCCCAGATCTGCATGATCCGCACGACGTCGGCCTGCACGTCGGGCGCAAGCTCGGCCGCGGGATAGATGCGCCGTATATTCATGCTGTGGCTGCGGCGGAGCGCTGCAAAACTCGAATGCATTTCAGCCGCCATCGACCGCGCCATTGCCCGCGCTGCCATATCCTCGGGCCAGTATCCACGCGCGCCTTGCGTTTTCTCGTTCAGATAATCGATAATGGCGAGGCTGTCCCAAACGACGATATCGTCGCCGTCCCACAAAATCGGCACCTTGCCCCCCGAGGGCGCAAATTCGTCGCCTTCGCGGCGGTTCGACCAATCCTCGTCGTACAGCGGAACGGTGACCTCCTCGAACGCCAGCCCACTATGTTTTGCGGCGAGCCAGCCGCGCAGGCTCCAGCTCGAATAGGCCTTGTTGCCGAGGAACAGTTTCATGGGATCTCCCGATTTCTCACCCGCTTGCTGGAGGACAGGCGTTTCGTCAACTCTCCACCGCCTCGAGCACGGCGGTCCTGAGTTCGGCGATCCCCATGCCCTTTTCGCTGCTCGTTGCGATCACTTCGGGATGTGCAGCGGGGTGTTTGCGCGCCTCTGCCTCGGTCGCAGCGTGAACCGCGGCGAGGTCGCTCGCCTTGACCTTGTCGGCCTTGGTGAGGACGAGGCGATAGCTGACCGCGGCAACGTCGAGCATCTCGAATATTTCGCGGTCAACCTCCTTGATCCCGTGGCGGCTGTCGATGAGGACCAACGTGCGTTTCAGCACTTGCCGTCCACGCAGATAATCATTGACGAGGAAGCGCCATTTCCTGACGACATCCCTGGGCGCCTTGGCAAAGCCATAACCTGGCATGTCGACGAGCCGGAACACGAGCGGAGCGCCCACGTCGAAATAGTTGAGTTCCTGCGTCCGCCCCGGGGTCACCGAAGTTCGCGCGAGCCCGTTGCGGTTTGTCAGCGCGTTGAGCAGCGACGACTTGCCGACATTTGATCGCCCGGCGAAGGCGATTTCGGGCACCGAAGGTTCGGGCAGATGCTGGAGCGCAGGGGCCGATTTCAGAAAGGCGATCGGCCCCGCGAATAGTTTACGCGCCCGCTCGGGACGGTCGGTCGCCGCACTCTCATCCATCATGGATTCCCCGATGGCCGCTCACTTGGCCGGTGCCGCTCTCAGCGCAGGGAATTTGCGGTACATCCACTGCTGCTGCCCGATCGACAGGATGTTGTTGGTGATCCAGTAAAGCAGCAGCCCGGCCGCGAAGGGCGCCATGATGAACATGAACAGCCACGGCATGATCTTGAACACCTGCTGCTGTACCGGGTCGGTCGCCTGCGGGTTCAAGCGGAACTGCAGCCACATGGTAACGCCCAGGATCAGTGCGAGCACGCCGATTGACAGGATCGACGGCGGCGTAAAGGGGAGCAGCCCGAACAGGTTCAGGATGTGCAAGGGGTCGGGGGCCGACAGATCCTTGATCCACAGGATGAACGGCTGGTGCCGCATCTCGATCGTCAGCATCAGCACCTTGTAGAGCGCATAGAAGATCGGAATCTGGAGCAGGATCGGCAGGCAGCCCGCGAGCGGATTGATCTTCTCGTCCTTGTAGAGCTTCATCAGCTCTTGCTGCATCTTCGGCTTGTCGTCCTTGTAGCGTTCCTGCAGCGCCTTCATCTTCGGCTGGACGAGGCGCATCTGCGCCATCGATGAAAATTGCCGGTTGGCGATCGGGAACATCAGGACGCGGATGATCAGCGTAAGCATCATGATTGCGACGCCGAAATTGCCGACCTGCTTGAACAGCCAGTCGAGCAGCTTGAAGATCGGCACCTCGAAAAACTCGAACCAGCCCCAGTCGATTGCGTTCGACAGGCGGGTGATGCCCTGGTCGTTCTCGTAGCTCTGAAGCGTCGAGACTTCCTTCGCGCCCGCGAAGATGCGGCTTGTGGTCGTCACCTGCCTGCCGGGGGCGATCTGGCGAAAGTCGCGCGCGAACAGGGTCTGATAATTGTTTGCGGCGGGCGAGCTCATCGCCGCCGTCACGCGCTCGCCCTTCGCGGGGACGATCGCGGCCAACCAATATTTGTCCGTGAAGCCGAGCCAGCCAGCGGAATTGTAGCGCACGGTGCGGCTCGGTGCTTCCTCGAGATCGTCATAATCCGTGTCGAACACCGATTTGCCGTCGAGATAGCCGGTCGGCCCGACGTGGATCGTTATGCTGTCCTGCTCGTGCGGATCGGTCGGTTTGCCGAGCCGGTCGATCAGCGCATAGCTGCTCGCGCTGACAGCTGCCGGCCCCATGTTGGCGATGGTCTGTTTTGCCGTGATCAGATAATGTTCGTCGATACTGTATTCGATGCGAAAGGTCTGGCCGGTTCCGTTCGTCCAGCTCAGCGTCACCGGCGTTTCCGGGGTCAGCTTGGCGCCGTTCGCGGTCCACATTGTGGCGGCGCCCGGCACGGCAATGTCCTGTGCCGACCAGCCAATGCTGGCGAAATAGGCGGCCTGTGTCCCGCCCGGTGCGAATAGACGCACTGGCGGCGCGTCCTTGTCGATCGACTGGCGGTATTTGGTCAAGGTGATGTCGTCGATGCGCGCACCGACAAGGTTGATCGACCCGGAAAGTGCCGGCGTTTCTATCGGAATGCGGTTCCCCTCGGCGAGCACCGCCTCGACCGGGCGAATCGTCTGCGCGGCGGGCGCGGCGGCGGCGGGTACGGGCAGAGCGCTCGGTTGTCCCTGTGTCGAAGGCGTGACGGCTGGTGCCGCGCCGTCGCTTCCGGCGACGGTCGTGGTTACGTCGGGCTTGGCTGGCGTCGGGAAAAAGCGGTCGGCGACGAAATTCCACCCCAGCAGGATGGCTGCCGACAACAATATTGCCGCGATCAGGTTACGCTTGTCGTCCACGCTCTTCGGTCTCTCTTCGTCTCAAAATGTCGGGAATCGGCCGTTACGGAACCGGGTCATGGCCATGCCCGCCCCAAGGGTGGCAGCGCAATAGCCGCTTTGTCGCCAACCAGCCACCCTTGATCGCACCGTGGCGCTGCAGGGCGATAATCGCATATTCGCTGCACGAGGGCGCATATCGACACGTCGGTGGCAGGAGGCGCGACGGACCGAGTTGCCAAGCGCGCGCGATCATGACGAACAGGCGGGCGATCATCATTAAATCCTGGAAAACTGCCGAAAACCAAACCGGCTGCCCGCGCACCCCCCGCCATCACCGTCAGCCTCGATCGGAGCAGGTGCGCGGGGGCCGCTCATTTCGCCAACTTCTTTGCAGCCCGCTTCAGAGCCGAGGCGAGATGCTCGCCCAATTCAGCAAAGACGATATCGTTGCCGCCAGGGCGGCCGATCAACACATGATCGGCACCCGAAATTCCCGATTCGGGCAGCGCGGCGCGCGCGAGGGCGCGCAGCCGGCGCTTCATCCGGTTGCGGGTGACGGCATTGCCGACCTTCTTGCTGACGGTATAACCGATGCCGATATCCGCATCCTCGTCGCCGCGCGGGCGGACGAGCAGGACAAAGCCGGGCATGGGAAAGCGAAGGCCGCGATTTGCGGCCAGAAATTCGCTGCGTTTGGTAAGGGTTCGCACCAGCATCGCTGGCGCCGAAGCGTCGGCGCTTAGGCCGACAGCTTCTTGCGGCCGCGCGCGCGGCGGGCGGCAAGGACCTTGCGGCCACCGACGGTGGCCTTGCGGGCGCGGAAGCCGTGACGGCGCTTGCGCACGAGGCGGCTTGGTTGATAGGTGCGCTTCATCGCGAAATCCCCAAAATCTCTTCAATCGTTGCAACGAAAAAGGGCCGCCAATCGCAGGCGGCCGCCAATGGGGGCGCGGATAAGCGAGAGTCGGCGCAAAGTCAATCGCCATTGGACGCCTTTTCCAGCGCCTCGCGCGCGCGGCGCCGTGCCGCGCTCGCCCGCCGCATGACGCGGTCGGTCCATGCGGCATAGCGCGGATGGCGCCGCTTGAAGCGCACATAGACGCGCTTGGCCCAGGGGCTGTTCTGCAGGCTGAGCATCAACCCGGCGGGAAAGAGGATGATGAAGCCGGGGCCCGGCAGCGGGCCGAGGATCGGCGCTGCAACCATCAGCAGAAGGCCGAGGAGAAACAGTCCGGAGCGCACCTGCGCGTTTGACCGCAATCGCTGATAAAGGCTCGGCTTTCCCATGCGCTGCGATGTGGGAAGGCGCAGGGCGTGTTGCAAGGCTAAGGCAGTGTGCATTTTCCGACCATCCTGTCCTCGCCGCGGCTTCCGGGGTGAGGGAGGATCTGCGCGGGATCAATCCAGCGCCACGAAGCGCGCCATGTCGCCGGGGCTCAGATAGCGGACGTCGTCGAAGGAGGTGCTGTTGGTTAGCGCGTAGAAGGCGCGCGCCTTCGCCTCGTCCATTCCCATCTCGCGATAGTAGGTGACATATTCGGCGTGGACAGGGTCGCTCGCAGGGTAATCCTTCGCCTGCCGTCCATCTTCGTCCACCCAGCTATGCACCCCGAATTCCGCATTGGCCGCGGCGCGGCGGCGGACACCCGCGAGCCACAACTCGACCGCGCCCGACCGCACCGAACCTCCGGCAGGCACTACCGTCTCCAGCCTCGCGCGGCGGATCGCGCGGGCGAGAGCAAGGTTCGCCTCCTCGTCGAGGCTCCCGGGACAATCGATCATTTCGATCTGCTTGAGCCCCGGAAAGGCGGAAAGCATCGCGGCGAACTGACGCGGCGTCGCCTCGGTCACATCGCCGGCCATCTGCGCGGTTTGGTCGTCGACCACCGTGAAGGGCCCGAAACGCGCTTTTGCAGGGCCGGGCGTCGAGACCGCGGGCGCATGGCGCCGCGGAGCGCCTTCATCTGGCTCGGCGGCGAGCGCGCCGTCGTCGAGCAGCGAATAGGCATGGTCGATGCCTTCCTCGTCGTCGGGCCCGACCTCCTCCTCATAGGACCAGGTCACGGTCGTCGTGACCGTGACAAATGGCCGCGCCTGCGCCGGGGCGAAGGCGAGCATTGCTGCAAAGGCCGCGACGATGAGCGTGCGAGTGAGAGCAGCCGGCGTAACCATGCCGCCACCTTCGCGCGCGCGCGGCTAGCAAAGGGCAAACAGGCGCGGTCAGCGCCGCATTAACTGCATTGCGGGACAGGGCGGATGATCAGTCGCGGTCGGGCGCCCCGAACGGGAAATAGGCGCGGTAGGGCCGGGCATCGTCGACGCAGCGCTTCACGGACGGATATGCGAGAAGCCTCGCCCGATAGCCGCGCAGATTTTCGTAATGCTCGGGAATCCTGTACAGCCAGTCGGCATAGAAAAGCGACGGCGCGGCCGCGCAATCGGCGAGAGTAAAGCCATAGGGTGTTGCCCATCCGCCGCCGGCAAGTTCCCTGTCGAGCCAGCCATAGACATTCTCCAGCGCCGTTTCGCACTCGGTTCGGATCGCGGGAACATGCGCTTCGGGCCCGCGGAGCGCGTCGGCAACCACCGCCTGCATCTTGTTCATCACATGAAGGTCGAAGATGCGGTCGAGGAAGCGCACTCTCAGTGCAGCCTCGAACCCCTCCGGGATCATCCGCGGTTCGGGAACGAGGTGTTCGAGATATTCGATGATGATCGACGATTCGAACACCGGGACCCCGTCATGCACGATCAGCGGGAATTGGCCCACCGGCCAATGTGCCTTAAGCTCGGGCATATGCGCCGGAAACTCAGGGTCAACCGATCGGTAATCGAAGGGGATGTCCTTCTCGTAGAGCGCGATCAGGGCCTTCCAGGTGTAGGAGGAAAAGGGGTGGCCATAGAAGATCAGCATCGAGGAGTTTCCTTGTTGCGTGCAAGCCAGGCGATCGGCCAGCCGACGAGCAGGACGTGGGGAAGGAGGAGCAAGGCGGCGTTTGCGAGATCTTCTGGCGGAAATGGCGATCCGAAGCGGAGCGGCAGCACGATAGCGTTCATCACCAGGTAGAGAAGCAGCCCATAGAGCGTGCCCCCAATCCACCAGGACAAGTCGGCGAGCGCGGGCCAGCGGTGGACAGCGGAGAACCACGCCGCGACCATCGCCGCCATAATCGCGAAATGGACACCGAGTCCGGCAACCGCGCCGACCGGGCCCCAGCCGCTCGCGCTCTGAAACGGACCGCTCGCGACGCCGCGCAGCATCCCCCCGACACTGCCCCCGGCCATCAGCGTCAGCCCCGCCGCATAGGCGATGTCGAGCGTTCCCGCGATCAGCCAAGCGCGAACGGCCGCGCCTCGCTGCACTCGGGTCACGCGGCGGTCACCGCGGCTTCGATGGTGGCGATGTCGATCTTCTTCATCTTCAACATCGCCTCGAACGCGCGCTTTGCCACGGCCTTGTCACTGCCCATCGTCGCATCGGTCAGCGCGCGCGGTGTGATCTGCCACGATACGCCCCATTTGTCCTTGCACCATCCGCAGGCGCTTTCCTCACCGCCGTTCCCGACAATTGCATCCCACAGCCGGTCGGTTTCCTCCTGCGTGTCGGTGTGGACCTGGAAGGAGAAGGATTCATTATGCTTGAAGATGGGTGGACCGTTGATCCCGATGCACGGCGTGCCGAGCAGCGTGAAGTCGACCGCCAGCACCTCGCCCTCCTTGTTGCCGGGTGTGTCCACCGGCGCGAGGTGCACCGCGTCCAGGCTGCTGTTGCTGAAGGTCGCGGCATAAAAGGCGGCCGCTTCTTCGGCATCGCCTTCGTACCACAGGCACAGCGTCATGGGGTTGCGGCTCATTGTGCTTCTCCTTTCAAAGGCGTGCCGATCGACCATAGGTGTCCGAATGGGTCTCGGACCTGCGCATAGCGATCGCCCCAGAACATATCCTCGGGGGCCATGACCGACGTGGCGCCGGCTTCGATCGCGCGACCATACCAGCGATCGGTGTCATCGACCTGCAGGTGCAGCACCGTGCCCGCAGGCTCCGGCGCGGGGCCGCCCGAATATTCGGGAAAATCGTCATGCATCATCAGCGACGCGCCGTTGATATGGACATGCGCGTGCATCAGTCGCTCGCCATCGTCGGCGGGCACGCGGGTTACCTCGGTGGCGCCGAACGCCCTGGCGTAAAAGTCGATCGCGTCCGCGGCCCGCCTGTCGCGGATGGTGAGATGCGGTGTCAGGCCGCCGGTCGGCGCCTGGTTTGCGGGGGTTGTCATCGTGTCTCTCTCCTCTTGCGATCCCTCCTCTTCAAGGGAGGGGGTAAATGGGGTTCAGTGCCGTGGTCCGACCAGACCGAAAGCGGCGCCCTGCGGGTCGAGCCCGTTCATCGCGAACTCGCCGCCAGGAATTTCCGCAGCTTCGCTGGTAATTGTGCCGCCATTCGCCGTGATGGCTGCAGCGGCGCGGTCGATGTCGTCGACGCCGATATAATAGGACCACGTCGCCGCGGGCGCACCGGGCACAAGTCCCATGACGGCGCCAATCGCGACCTCGCCTACCTGGACGAAACGATATGGGCCCATCTCGCCCATGTCGAATGCACCCTCCTGCCCCCAGCCGAAATGCTTTCGATAGAATGCAATTGCGGCGTCGGGGTCGCTGGTCATGAGCTCGTTCCAGCGCACGTGCTGCGCCTCGGTCGGCGAAAAGGCGTCGCTGTCCACATCCTCCATTCCGGCGGGCGGGATCGGGTTCATGACATAAAAGGGCGCGCCCTGCGGGTCGGACAGCATCGCTATGCGCCCCACAGGCAGATCGGTCGGGGGCATGTGCACCGCGCCGCCGTCAGCGGTGATCGCCGCAATCGTGGCGTCGACATCGGGGGTATAGAGATAGCCCATCCACGCGGACCGCGCGCCGCCTGCGAGCATGTCGGCGTTCAAACCCAGCACTCCGCCGGCATTGCCGCCGTCGCTGCGTCCGATCATGCGATAGTCCACGCCACTCGCTGCGGTGCCCGCGTTCGGCGCGATCGTCCAGCCGACGACCGCGCCGTAAAAGCGCGCTGCGGCGTCGGGATCGCTTGTCATCAGCTCGTACCAGAGAAAGCTGCCCTTGGGATTGGTCATCGTCTCTCGCCTTGGAATCAGGTTCAATAGGTCAGGCTGGGGAAGAAATTGCCCCGCCCCTCGGGCGTCATGTCGAGCAGACCCCACAGCGGATCCACAAGGTCACCCGCGCGGTGGTGCTGGCCGGGGTCCTCGGGGGCGTAGGCCATTTCACTCGCCCAATGATGGCGGATGATGTCGCCTTCCTTGCAGAAGATGTTGAATATCGTCTCGTCCCAATCCTCGCCCTCGCCCATGCCGCGCTCGGCGCGTTTCGCGGGGCTCAGCCGCCGCGTGTCGCCAAAATAGGCGGCCGAATAACGGCCCTCGCCATCGGACAGGAAGCGAAGGTGCCGCCAGCGCCGCTCCCTGGCCCAGGCTTCGAGCCGCGCGATCGGCGACTTGGCGACGATATAGAGTGGCACGCGCTGTCCCACATGCCGCGCGCTGCCGTCGATCGCGTCGAGCAGATGAGTGCAGCCAGGGCACGGCATGTCCCGCTCGGGCCCGAACATGAAGCTGTAGAGGATGATCGTTGGCTCCCCGCCGAACAGCTGGGAGAGCCGGATCGCTTCGGGGCGCTGGTGTGCGCCGATCTGCTCGAAGGCATAATCCTCTGGCAGCGCACCACCGGGCGGGAGCGCCCGCCGCTGCGTCGCGACGGCTTCGATCTGCCGCCGCAGCGCAATCTCGGCATCGAGCAGCGCGGCGCGCGCTTCTCGATATTCGCTGCTCTCATTGGGGAAGGCCAGATGCTCCATCGTCATGCTCCTAACATCCTCGCCGCGGCGAAGCAGCGGGGAGAGCGAACGGCGGGCGGGGGAGCGCCTTGCGCTTGCTCCTGCCACCAGGGCCGCGGTTGACCTCGCTTTGCAACGGCGAGGACCGAGACCGTCACGCGTCCAGGATCGGCGCGAAACCCCCATAGATCATGCGCTTGCCGTCGAAGGTCTGATCGTTCGGGTCGTGCTGCATCCGTTCGTCCGCCATCACCTTTTCCCAGCCGGCGACGCGCGCTTCCCTGCTCGGCCATTCGATCCAGCTGAATACGGGCGTCTCGCCGTTCTCGAGGTGTACCGCGCGCTTGAAATCGGTGACCTTGCCGTCATGGACATCGTCACCCCAGCATTCGAGCACGCGCGTTGCGCCATGATCGAGAAAGACGATCGCCGCCTTGTCTGCCATCGCACGATAGGCGTCCTTATTGGCGTCGGGTACAGCGACGAGAAAGCCGTCGGTATAGCCCATCGATCCCCCCAAACCTTCATCGACGATCGAGTCGAAACCCGAAACAATCATCCGTTGGCCGTCGAAGGGCATGGATTGCCCCATGCCCTGCATCCGGGGATCGCTCATCATCTTGGCATTCGCCGCGTCGCGCGTCGCGCGGTCGGGATATTCGAACCAGCTGAAGACGATCTCCTCGCCCTCCTTCGCCTGCACCGCGCTGCGAAAATCGTTGAGCTTGCCTGCGGGAATATCATCGCCCCATGTTTCGACATGGCGGCGCACGCCGAACTCCTTGAACAGCGCCACCGCGCCGGCGGCGTGCTGGCGATAGTCCTCCTTGCTGGCACTGGGCACGGCAAGGACAAATCCTTCCACATAGGTCATCGTCTCTCTCCTTTGTTCGTTACGCTCCTCCTTCTGCAAGGAGGCCTCTTCTATTCCCCCACTGGTCCCGCTTCCTCTCGGAACGCTGCGAGCTGCGCCTTCAGCGCACGGTCGAAGGCCGGACGGTCGAGGCAGCGCGCCAGATAGGCCTCGAGCGCCCGATGTTCGGCGATCGCGCCGCTTGCGATTCCCTCGCGCAGCACCGTCGCCATCGCAATATCGGCGACGCTGAAATCTCCGGCCAGATAGGGCCGATCGCCCAGCGCCTCGGCCAGCTTGCCGAAGCGCTGCTGGATGAACTCCATCAACGCCGGCCGGCGGAGCTTCGCCCATTCCTCTTCCGCGGCGAACAGGTCGACGTTCGACAGTTCGAACATCAGGGGCTCGACGCTGTTATAGGCCGCGAAGAGCCAGCTGATGACGGTTGCACGGCCCTGCGGGTCGCGCGGAAGCAACGCTTCGTCCTTTTCGGCAAGGTGGAGGAGGATCGCGCCGCTTTCGAACAGGCGCACTTCGCCGTCGCGCAGGACGGGAACCTGGCCCCAAGGCTGGTCGCGATAATGTTCGGGTGGGCGGTTGACGGCGCTGATCAGATGCTCGGCATAGTCGATCCCCATTTCCTCGCACGCCCAGCGAGGACGCAGGTCGCGAACGAAGCCGCGCGCGAAGTCGGGAACCCAGTCAAAAGCGGTGATCTGGATGGGGGCGTTCGGGTTTACGGGCATGGATCCTCTCCCTGGACCGTGGGTTTGGCGGGCTCTCGTTGCTCAGAAAAAAACGGCGGGCAGCGGGGGCGTGGTGTCGTCGAGAAATGGGGTGACCATCGCGGCGATTGTCGCCGCCTCGGCCATCAGGCCGATGTGCGAGGTGCCGGGCAGAATCGCGAGCCGTGCCTTGGGCGCCTCGGTCATGAAGCCTTCGACCACGGGCTTCTTGTCGTCGCCTCCGCGCAGCTTGAACAGCTTGATGGCATGGTCGAAGGTCACGCCGTCGGCATCGCCCAGGATGATCATCGTCTTGCCGGGAATCGCGCGGATCTGCTCGTCGCTGAACCCGAAGGGTGTCGAATCGAGCTCCTTGATTGCCGCGACAAGCTTCGGAAAGGCCTTGGGGGTCGGGGACATGTCGCGATAGGCCTTCTCCATCGGAGATCCCGCGAGCTCCTCGGGCGTCATTTTGGCAATGGCGGAGAGGACTTCGGGATGCCAGCCGTCGAGGCTCGCCGTACCCGACAGGATCACTTGCTTGCCGATGCGGTCGGGATGGCGGACCGCGAGCGCGACCGCGGTGCTGCCGCCCATCGAATATCCGAGCACGTCCGCGCGCGCGATCCTCAGTTCGGCAAGCAGTGCCGCGGCGTCGTCGGCCATCGTCTCATAGCTTATCGGGCCGCCCACGTCGCCGGTGCGGCCGTGGCCGCGCGCGTCGAGGGTGATGACCGGGCGCGTCTCGGCGAAGCGATCAACCAGCGGCTTCATCTCCTCGCCCGACATGAAAGCCCCGTGAAGGATGAGGAGCGGCGCTGTACCGGAGGCGAGATCCCCATGTACCGCATAATGGAGCCTGACCCCGTTGACCTCGGCAGTGCCCGGCTTCACCGGGACAGCCGTGGCCGCCAGCGCGGTCCCCTGGGCGGGCTGCGCATGGGCGGGCGCGGCGGTGGTTGCGAGCAGCAGCGCGGGAACAAGCGCTACGGTGCGGCACATCGCCGCAAGGGGGGAGGCACGAAAAGGCATGAGTCTCTCCTTTTATCTTTGACGAAGTCGCGCGCGACGGCCCTTGGCCATGTCAGTCTGCGGCCGTCTGCACCGGGATCAGCCGGCGCAGCGCAGGGCTCCGCAGCCACAACCCGCCCCACAATAAGATTCCGAGGTAGGCGCCGAACAGCGTGTGGCTCGCCAGCGGGCTGTCGATCCGCAAGTGGGTGGCGATCGCGCCGCCCAGATAGCCGGTGATCAGGATCGCGCCGATCATCGCCGTGCGCGGCCAGATATGAAGAAGCGTTGGGATCAGAAGCAGCAACCCCAGCGTCCGCATTGTCGCGACGTCAAGCCGCCATCCGAGGCCCGGGGGGCTGTAATCGATGGCGACTTGCGGCGCGATCAGCTTGGTTCCGCAATCCAGAAGAAGAAAGGCGACAACGAGCCCGCTGAGGATGCGTCCGGCAATCAGCGCTCGGCGGGAGGGGAGGCTGTTCAAGGTCATCGTCTCGCTCCTGCTTTCGCGATCAGGCGGAGACTTCAGCCGGTGCACCATCGCCGTTTGCGACGGCGGGATCCATCCAGAAGGGCCCCCAGACGTGGCCATCGGGGTCCAAAAGGTCGCGGCCATACATGAAGCCGTGATCCTGCACCGGATTGATGTCGGCGGTGCCACCGTTCGCCGCCGCGGCTTCGATCATCGCGTCGACCGCCTCGCGGCTGTCCATCGCCAGCGCCAGCGACACCTCACTTGACGTCGTGGGCGGGATCGGTCGATCGGTGAAGCTCTTCCACTTGTCATGGCTGAGGATCATGAGGAAGATGCTCTCCGACCAGACCATCGCGGCAGCGGTGTCGTCGGAGAAGCGCGGCTCGATGGTAAAGCCGAGGGCCGTATAGAAGGCCTTCGACCGTTCAAGCTCGGCGACGGGCAGGTTGACGAAAATCATCTTGGGGGCAGCGGTCATCGAAAAATCCTCTCTCATTCCATTTTTTCTCACCCTCTGCCGAACAGCATGAGGATGTAACGCTTCAGGTGGGTGACGCAGTCGCGGGCAATGGCGGGGTCGTTCGTGGTCTTCGCCATGATGAAGGCGCCCTGGAGCACCGCCTGGACGTGGCGCGCGAGGCTCATCGCGCCGACTCCGTGGGAAATGCCGTGGCGCGCGATCGCTGCCTCGATGTCGGGAGCCAGTGCTTCGCAATAGGCGGCAATGCTCGCTTCGCACGCAGCGCGGATCGCATCATTGGTTGCATAGGCTTCCTGCACCATCGTCCCGACAAAGCAGGTGAAATCCTCGACCGGCCCGTCGAGCATGGCGAGGCGGAAATCGATATGGCCAAGCAACCGGTCGAGCGGATCGTCGAGCTTTGTGTGCGGGGGCAATTCGAACATCGGCCGCGCGCGCTCGGTCCAGCCTTCGGCCGCAGCGACCGCCAGTGCGTCTTTCGACGCGAAATGGTGGAAGAAAGCACCTTTGGTGACGCCGGCCACCGCGCAGATCTCGTCGACCGTCGTGGCGGCATAGCCCTTGCGCCGCACCGTCTGGTGCGCTGCGGCGATCAGCTTGTCGCGTGCGGTCCCTCGCGCGGCCCGTCCGCGAGAGGGGGCGCCGCCGCCCGCCGAGGGGACTATGCGGGCGGCGGCAGCCGCACCGCGTACGGCGCGGCGCGGGGGCTGGCGGGATGGAATCGGAGGGCTCTCGTTTGTCGTCATGCGAATCAACATACCGACTAGTTGGTATGGTGTCAACGCCCGCGCGTTGTCCTGGGGGCGCCGCTTGAAAATTCGAGATAGGGAAAGGACGTGCGCCTTGAATTCAGACGCCGGCCTGATGGTGAAAATGGATCGACTGTGATCGCGCAGACGGTTGGAATCAGACCTCGGCCGCCGGATTTGGCCGTAACGTTCGATGTCGCGGCGGATCGATGCCTTTTAGGCTATGACAGGATCAATCGCACACGCGCTTCTGCCCGCTTGCAAAGCCCGGCCCGAATTGCCCCACTAATCGGTGTTCGGGGGTTCGGAGTGCGGTTCGCGGGTCTACGTCGTTCCAGACCTCGGCGGGGTCCGGGCACTGGTCGGGCAAGGGCCCCCCACACAAATGTACGCAATATTTCTCGCGGGGGGACGTGTCAAAGGCGCGCTTCAGATTCCGCTCACGGCCGGTTTGTTCTCGACCACCTCAAGCGGCGGCGGGGCCTTCACCGCAGCGGGCGCGGCGCCGTGGCGGCGGTGCGAGAGCTTGCCGTCGACCTTGCCGCCATTCTCGATCGTGATCGTTTCATAGACCACGTCGCCCGTGATCCGCGCGCTCGCGTGGATGACCAGGGTCTTGGCCTCGATCGACCCGTCGAGCAGTCCCGCAATCTTGGCGGTCTCGGCGATGATTGCGCCCTTGATCTCGCTCGCCTCGCCCTGGACGAGATTTGCACATTTGAGATCGCCCTCGATTTTGCCGTCGACGTGAAGGTCGACACTTGCGGCTACGTTGCCGGTGATGACCACGTCCGATCCGATGATCGAGAAGGTCGTGTGACGGGCTCCGGTCGCCATCTTAGCGGGCTGCGGCGGTGCCGGCACGGGCGCGGGCGAGGGCACCGACGCGCTGTCGGGCATCGGCTTTGACTTCGAGAACATCGGCTTTGGCCTCCAGGAAGCGACGCGGATTGACCGCGACGCCGTTCAAACGAACTTCGAAATGCAGGTGGCTGCCGGTTGAGCGGCCGGTCGAACCCATTCGGGCGATCTGCTGCCCCGCGCCGACGCGCGCACCAACGGCGGCGTCGAAACCGGACAGGTGCGCGTAGCGGGTCATAATGCCCTGCCCGTGATCGACTTCGACGACATTGCCATAACCCGAGCGGCGACCGACGAACGCGACCTTGCCTGGCGCTGCAGCGAGAATCGGCGTGCCGAGCGGACCGGGGAAATCGAGGCCCGCGTGCATGGCGCTCGCGCCGGTGAACGGGTCGTGACGATAGCCATAACTCGAAGAAAGCATCAGCACGTGCGCGGGTTGGCCCGAGGGAATGGCGACGAGGGTACGTTCGAGCACCTCCATTCGGAACAGCGCACCCTCGAGCGCGGCAAAGCTCTTGCCGAGCGCGCCCGCGCGGCCGATGCGCCCGCGCCACGGGATGAAGGGACCGCCCTGTCCTGTGCTCGCCTTCTTCACGAGCGATTGGGGGTCGAGGCCGAGCTTGGCGACGGCGTCGCCCGCCTTGCTTGCGCGCGCATTGACCGCAGCGAGCAGGCGCGCCGAAAAGGCTTCCTGCCGCGCCTCGATCTGGGCCAGCACCTGCGCCTCGGGCGGCAGGCGCGGGTCGAGCGCGCTGGTTTTCAGCATATGGTCATCCTTGCCAGGCGCACCAGCCTTATCGGTCTTCGCGTCAGCAGGAAGTGGCTCGGCGCCAAAATAGGTCTCTTGCCAATCCTCAAGCTGTGCCTGGCGCTCGTCGAGGTCGGCCGCGATTTCGGCGACCCGATTGCGATATTGGGCAATGCGCGCTTCGCTCGCAGCGGCGGCCGCTTCCTTGCGCGCGACCTCCGCGCGCTCGCCCGCGGTGAGAATCTGGTTGATGAAAACGGTCAGCGTCGCGCCAGCCCACACGAGGAGGACGGCTCCAGCGATCAGCGCGACGCGCTTCTGCCAGACCGCGCTCACGCGCAAAAAGCGGACGTGTCCGTGGGTTCGAACGAAAATTTCGTGGTCCTGAAACAGCGCATTAAACCGCTGGCGCCAATGGCGCAGGCCCGTCGATAGCGAAGACAAGTAACGACCCCGTCTTTTATTCTGGTGGAGCCCTCCGCCCCGGCATGGAGGGCCCTTTAACAGCGGTGTCAGTCCAGCGCGAATCTTTGGCCACCGACTCAAGCCGAATCGAAAGGGGGACGCGATGAATCGTGAAACACTGCCAGAATGGCGGTTTTTCTACCGAAAATGACTCGGGAGAATCGCGGCGCTAGTCAGGAACAAGGGCGATCAAAGTTATCGTTGACGGCTTGCTTACCATTTGCAGCTAGGCGGAGAGGGTGACGCAAATGCCCCCCCTTTCCGAAGCGATCGCGGCGGCGGACACCGGCGCGCCGAACAGCAAGCTGCGGCCGCGTTCCGCGGTGAGTGCGGGCGTCGGCCTCGTTGGGCTGATCGGCCTGTTCTCCTATCTGCTGATCGCGCGACATGCCCCCGAAATTGCGGCCTTCCTCGGGGTCGACTGGGCCGGGCGGGGGAGGATGGATGGCCCGGTTTCGGCCGTCGCGAGCGTCCTCGCCTGCGGTCTTCCGATGGTCCTCTGGTCGCTGTTCGTCGACAAGGTGCATCGCAATCCGTCGACCGGGATCGACTGGTCGCGGCGCCGGCCGTGGCGCGAGACGCTCGATATCAGCCTGACCAAGCTCGCCGGGCTCTGGACCACCTGGGGCCTGATCGCGCTCGGCTACGCAACGATGCGCTTCTATTGGTCGGGGCAATATGAGTTTTCGATGGGGCTCCTCGCACGGGTCGCCCCCTGGCTCCTGCTGGTATCGGTTCCCTATATGCTGTGGCTCGACCGCCGCCTCGTCGAACCGCGGGATGGTTGCTACGCCTTCGGCCGCTGGCTGGTCGCACCCGGCGCGCGCGTCGAGGGCCGCGCGATCGGCCATCATTTCCGCGCCTGGGCGGTAAAGGGCTTTTTCACCGCCTTCATGCTGTCGATCGTCCCTGGCAATTTCGCCTCACTCGTTTCGGTCGAGATGAGCGAGGTGCTGGCCAATCCCTATATGACGGGGCTGTGGGCGATCAATCTTCTCTACCTCGTAGACGTCCACATCGCGACCGTCGGCTACATCCTGACGCTTAGGCCTCTCGATGCGCATATCCGCACGGCCAACCCCTACGGCATGGCGTGGGTTGCCGCGCTCATCTGCTATCCGCCCTTCATCCTGATGAACGGCGGGCCGCTCGATTATCAGGTCGGCGGCGCCGACTGGGGTTATTGGCTCGCGGGTCATGATACGCTGATGGCGGTGTGGGGCGCCGCGCTCATTGTTCTGATCGGCATCTACGCCTGGGCCACAATGGCGTTCGGAATCCGCTTTTCGAACCTCACCCACCGCGGCGTGATCACCCACGGCCCCTATGCGCTGACGCGCCACCCCGCCTATATTTCGAAGAACCTGAGCTGGTGGGTCGGATCGCTCCCATTTCTCGTCACAAGCGGCAGCTGGGTCGAGGGCGCACGCAATACCGCGCTGCTCGCGCTGGTCAGCGGCGTTTACTACTGGCGCGCCAAAACCGAGGAGAAGCACCTGCTCGCTGATCCCGCCTATCAGGTCTATTGGAACTGGGCGCAGGCCAACGCACTGATACCGCGGCTTTTTGCAAAACTGACCGGGCGGAACGCACCGCTGATCCGGCTCGAGCCAGATCCGCGCGTGGGGCCGGTCGCCTGACACAAGGCCGCCCGAATAGAGAATTCAGCTCCCCGAAAAGCCGGACTTGGTGGTCTTGCGCGACCCGATTTGCGCCGTTACGGGACTCCTCGTCTTCGAAACTAGCGGGCTGTCGCCCGCCAAGTCGAAGGCCAAAGGAGAAAAACGTCGATGAAATCCCCTCTTGCGGCGTCGTTTGGCGCCTTGTTGTTGCTCGCTGGTTGTTCGGGCCAGGCCCAGACCGACACCCAAGCCCCCGAATCCAAGACCGCGGTTGACGAAACGAAACTGCCCGAAACCGGCGGCGGCGAACCGATCGAACTGAGCGCGATCGAAAAGGGCGAACTCCTCCGCCTCGACGGCGACCATGAATGCAGCTTCACCATCAAAGGCCAGTCGGGTCCGGCGCTCGTTGCCCGCGCCAGCACTGGCGACGATGAACTCGCCTCGGGCGCGTACAAGATCGGCGGCAAGGTCCTTCGCGTGGCGGGATCGGGCGGCTTCAAGGCGCTCGAAAAGGGCATGGAGCTGTCGGGCCCAGGCATGAAGCTCGCGGTCAAGCCGGGCGAAGGTGGTCAGCCAGCGACGCTTCTCGCTCAGCGCACCTATGGCGGCGAACGCAGCTTCGAAGGCGCGTGGGCCTGTAAAGCCTGACCTTTAACGCCTAGGAGGCGGCAGGCTCGCGAACCCGGATAAGTCCGGTCGAGCGCATGGTCATCACCGGCTCGTCGTGCTGGTTGAAGACGGTGAGTTTCGACTGGAACAGTCCCATCTCGGGCCGGCTCTGCGACCGCCGCTTGCTCAGGACCTCGGTTTCGCAGCGAAGAGTGTCGCCGGGATAGACGGGTTTCAGCCAGCGAAGCTCGTCGATCCCGGGCGAGCCGAGGCCCGCCTGCTCGCGAAGCTGCATGTGGTCGACCAGCATCCGCATCGTCATGGAAGCGGTATGCCATCCGCTCGCCGACAGCCGCCCGAAATGCGTTGCGGCGGCCGCCGCATCGTCGAGGTGGAAAGGTTGGGGGTCGAACTGACGCGCAAAGTCGATCACCTCCTCGCGCGTGACCTGTTTGCTTCCGAAGCGCTCGATCGCGCCGACCTCGATATCTTCATAATAGAGCATGGCGGTCCTATGGGGCTCCCGGGCCGCTGAAGGCAAGCGCGCTAGCGCTCGATCCGCCTTGCGAGGGCGCCGGTTGCGTCGCTGGGCAGCGGTGCAATACCGATCAACTTCATCAGGAGCGGATAGACCTCGATATTGTCGAGGGTGCCCACATCGCCCTTCAGACCCGTGTTGGCGGCAACAAAGAGCGCGAGCATCTCGGGGTCCTGATTGTCATAGCCATGGGCGCCACCCGCGATGGGCCATTCGGGCTCGCCCGCAATGATCGACCAGCCGGGCTCGGCGATGCAGATGATCGCCGCGACACGGGGGTTGCGACCGTAGTGGAGCCGCGCGGGGAGGTTTTCGCGGCGGCGGCACTCCATATGATCATGCGGCTTCAGCAGCGCCGCAAACACACGCTCGTCGGTCGCCGCTGCGGGCTCGATCGCGGCATAAGGACCGGTTTCGACCGCGATGATGCTCGGCAGGTCGATGAGATCGGCAAGCTGGATTACTCGCGAGGCGTCGACCGCACGCATTCCGTGATCGGCGACGACCAGCAGGCGCGCAGGCTGCCCCATTGCATCGAGCCCCCGCGTCAGCTCGCCGATCCGCGCGTCGACATCGGCGATCGCGGTATTGACCTCGTCGCTGTCAGGACCGAAACGATGTCCGGCGGTGTCGACAATGTCGAAATAGAGCGTGACAAAGGCGGGACGGACCGCCGCGGGTCGCCGCATCCAGTCGAGTATGGTGTTCACGCGCTGAACGTCCCGCACATTCTGATCGAAGCGAAACCAGTCGAGCGGCCGGGCGCCATGGATGTCGACCTCGCTACCGGGCCAGAACATCGTTGCGCTGCGAACGCCTGCCTTTTCGGCCGTGACCCACGCTGGCTCGGCCTCGTCCCACCAGAAGCGGTCGAGCGACTGCTTTGCATCGCCAAGGCTGAATATCTGGTCTGGCCGGCGCGGGTCTATCATCCGGTTGCCGACGATGCCATTGGTGTCGGGCCGCTTGCCGGTGACAATCGCATAATGGTTGGGAAAGGTCTTGGTCGGAAAGGACGGGCGCAGCCTGCCGTGGGCGCCCTCCGCTGCAAGCCGCGACAGGTTCGGCGTGAGGCCGCGGTGCAGATAATCGGCGCGGAACCCGTCGATCGAGATGAGAATGGTCACGGGCGGCCGCTCGCCACCTTCCTCGGCCGGAAGCGGCTCGGCGGCAAGGATGAGGAGGGCGAGAATCAGCGAGGCGATTCGGGAGATGATCATGGCGCCAGAATGAGCCGATGACAGGACGGCGACAAGTCGTGTGTCGCCGCAGGCGGGGCGTCGGTCGGAAATTTCCTTGCTATTTCAGACGCTGGATGGTGCAGCTGGTTTCAAATGCAACAAGGGGAAACCGAAATGAAAAAGACTGTGGTCGCCATGATGATGGCGGGGGCGGCGCTCGTCGCGGTACCGGCCGGTGCCCAAAAAAGTGACGACGCCATCGGCATCATCGATCAGGGTATGAACCATAGCCAGGTGATGCTCATCGCGCAGGAAATGACCGACGGGCTTGGTCCGCGCCTCACCAACTCGCCGGGCATGCGCCGCGCCGAGCAATGGGCAATCGACAAGTTCAAAGGCTGGGGTCTTTCAAACGTCCGGCGCGACGGCTTCGAATTCGGCCGCGGGTGGGAGATCGTCTCAGTGAGCGCTCGCATGACAAGCCCGCGCCCGCTTGCACTCACCGCCATTCCCGTCGCCTGGACGCCGCCGACCAATGGAGCACTCTCGGCGCCGATCATCGTCGCGCCGATGTCCAAGGAAGAAAATTTCGCCGAATGGCGCGGCAAGCTTGCGGGTAAGATCGTGCTGATTTCGCTCCCCGGTGAGGGCAGCGAGCCCGACAAGCCGGCGTTCCGGCGCCTCGGCAACGATGATCTCGAAAAGCTCGAGGCGTTTCGCCAGCCCAAATACGACCCCGAGGCGCTGAACCGCCGCCTCGAGCGCGTTACCTTTCCCGAGAAACTCGACGCCTTCCTGAAGTCCGAAGGGGCGCTCGCCTGGGTGCGCCAGTCCTATCGTGACGGCATGCTGGTGCACGGCGAAGGCTATAATTACCGCGCGGGCCATACGCTGAGCCTGCCGGGGATCGAGCTCGCCGCGGAGGATTATCGCCGCCTTGCGCGCCTCGCCAAGTCGGGTCCGGCGCCTTTGCTCGAAATCGACAGCAATGTTCGCTTCGACGACAGTGACACCAAGGCTTATAACATCATCGCCGATATCCCTGGCACCGACCCCAAGGCGGGCTATGTGATGGCGGGCGCACATTTCGATAGCTGGGCTGCCGCGGACGGGGCGACCGACAATGCCGCGGGTAGCGCGGTGGTGATGGAGGCGGCGCGGATCATCAAGGCGCTCGGCATCCGGCCAAGGCGCACGATCCGGTTCGTGCTGTGGAGCGGCGAGGAGCAGGGGCTGCTTGGCAGCCTCGCTTATGTCGACAAATATCTCGCCTCGCGCCCTGGGCCTGCGGAGGGCGAGGACGGCAACCTTCTCTATTATGGATGGCCGAACCGCTATCCGATCACCCCGAGGGCCGGTTATGACGACCTCAAGGCCTATTTCAACATGGACAATGGTTCGGGCAAGCTGCGCGGCATCTATGCCGAAGGCAATGTCGCGGCGGTGCCGCTGCTCAAGGAGTGGCTCGCGCCATATGCGAGCCTTGGCGCGGGGCGCGTCGTCGCCGCCAACACCAGCGGCACCGACCATGTCTTCATGCAGTCGGTCGGCATCCCGGCCTTTCAGTTTATCCAGGACCCGCTCGACTATGGATCGCGCACCCACCACAGCAATGCTGACACCTACGACCATCTGAAGGCCGAAGATTTGCGCCAGGCGTCGGTGGTAATGGCGGGCATGCTCCTTGCCTCGGCGAACAGCGACAAGACGCTGCCGCGCTTCCCTGTGCCGAGCCAGCCCACGCCCTATGATCCATTCAAATACAAGGATCCGAACGAGTAAGGTGCCCATGCCCCGGTCCAATGGTCATTGCGATCGCGGAGAAGCATTGCAGAGAGGCGACAACCTCTCCGGATTGCTTCGCAGGGGCGCTTGCCCGCAATGACCGGCCCAAGAGAGGTGAGCCATCAGTCCGCACCGCGTCGGCCTTCTCCCCTGCGGAGCGAAGCCGAGACACGAAGGCGATGGCGACTCCGAGCTATGGCGTGATCGCTGAGATCTGGATATCTACGCCGACATCTTGATGCCGGCGACGCCATTTTCGATCACTCCCGTCGCGCGCTTCGAGAGGGCGTTCACGGGAGTCGACACCTTGTCGACGACCATGAAGTGCGTCTGCCACGCCTCGCGCCCCACCTCGCAGACCATGTAGCCGCGCTGGTCGTTGGCGAATTTGAGTTCGGGGTTGCGCGCCAGCCACTCGTCCGTGCCGGGCCGCTTGTCGCTCCCGTCGCCGCCGCTCGAGATCGAAGTGCCGACGAACTCGCCCGCGACGACCTTGTCCTTCAGGATCAGGTCGCCGCAGAAATTCTGATGCTCGTCGCCGGTCAGCACGACAGCATTATTGACGCCGCCAAGGCGCGCCAGCATTCGCTCGCGCGGCGCCTCATAGCCCGCCCAGCTGTCGAGATTCAGGATCTTCTGTGTCTCGTCCGGAAAGCGCCGCCGGTCGAGTGACATCATGGTGACCTGCTGCGCGATCGCGTTCCACGTGGCGCCTCCTTCGCCGAGATTTCTGGCGAGCCACGCCTCCTGCGCCTTTCCGAGCACCTGCGCGTTCTTGTCGAAAACCCCCGGACAGGCGGGCTTGAAACCGTCCCCGCACGGCTGATCGTCCCGATACTGCCGTGTATCGAGCAGCTGCATCGACATGAGATTGCCGTAACGCAGCTCTCGGTTGAGCGCCACCATCCCGCCGCGCGGCAGCAGCGCGCGGCGCACCGGCATATGCTCGTACCATGCCTGCATTGCTGCCTGCTTCTTCAGCATGAAGACCTCGGGCGGCGGAGCGTCGGGATCTTCCGCATCAAGGCCCAGTTTCCAATTGTCGCGGTCCGACACCCAGTCGTTGCGGATCTCGTGGTCGTCGAAGCTCGACAGAAAGACGTGGCTGCAGCGCGCTGCCTGCAGGTCGATATCGCTGAGCTGCTGGCTGTACGCGGTGCGAAAGTCGGAAAGGTCGATCAAGTTGCGGAACGCATTCTTGCGCACCGGCCGGCTCGGCAGTCCATCGGGGAACAGATAGTCCTGGCTATACTCATAGATGAAGTCACCATAATGGTAGACGAAACCAAGATCTTCGCGGGCCAGGTGGCGGTATGCGCCAAAGAAGCCCGATTCAAAATGCTGGCAGCCGCAAACGCCGAACTTGAGCGCGTCGACACTGGCGCCGACCGCAGGGAGCGTGCGAGCGCGGCCGCGCAGGCTGCGCTCTCCGGCGGCGGTGAAACGGTAATAATACGGGCGGTCAGGCTTCAGGCCTGCGACCTCGACGTGGACGCTGTGTCCAAGCTCGGGATGCGCAAGCTCGGTGCCGTGCGCGACGAGGTTACGGAAACCGCCGTCGCTCGCGACCTCCCATTGAACCGGCACCGGCGCGAGCGGCATCCCGCCGTGGGGGGCCATGGGCTCGGGGGCTAGGCGCGTCCAGATGACAAATCCGTCGCTCGATGGGTCGCCTGCTGCCACGCCGAGGCTGAAGGGGAAATCGCGAAACAGGCCGCCCTCGGCGCGCAGGATTGCGGGTGCTGACAGGCCAGTGAGGGTGGCTGTGGCGAGGAAGTGGCGGCGGCTGACCATGGGGGCTCCTGCAGGCTCGCGCCGAGACCCGACTCGGCGCCCTGCGGCATAGCCGAGCGTGCGCAAGATGCCCATTGCCTCCAGCCCCCCTTTTTGCCGCTTGCCACCGGGACGTGCGTCTGAGAGACTTTCCGCATCATCCCGGGGGGGGGACTTCCCACCGTTTATCAAGCTGCGATTGCGGTTTCCCGGGAGGGTGCAAAGACCGAGCCCGATTTGAGCATTGAGCAGGCAACGGCGAGAAGGCGGTCACCGACTGATCTGAGCGCGCGGGCGTGGGTGTGACCCCGGGCGCGCAGAGCGGCATATTTGGCCCTGCTCCTGGAGTCATGCTGTGTGGCAGTCCGCGCCCAGTGATACACAGCATTTGCGAGCCGCCTGTTGCAGGCGTATCGCCGGAGAACGATGCAGCTCTTTCCCGAACGCTTGGTTACGGGCGCGACTCCTGCCAGACTGCGCAAGGCGGCGTAGTCTCGTCGCTGCAGAGGATCGAAGGCTTCTGCGAGCAGCGCGGCGAGGACGATCCTTCCTATTCCTGGCACGGATGCAAGGATCGCCACGTCATGCTGCTCCTCTTGCCCCGGCTTGGTCTCCGCGTCGGGGACGAGGCGGGCAGTCAACGTATCCAGCCGTTGATGGGCGTTCTTGATCTGGCGGTTTACCAGGCGGATCCGCATCATAAGCGTGGCAATATGGTCGCAGGCTGCCTCAGTCGTGCCCGGAGCAACGGTGAGGGGCGGCTGGCGGAGGACAGCGAGCACCTCGGCCGCATCGAGGCGGCGGATGCGATGGCGCTTGAGCAGTTTTTCTATCGTAGTCGCACGCAAGCGTGCGGCTCTAGCCGGCGTCGGCGCAAGCTCCCACAGGTCGAGCAGCCACTCGGCCTCGAGATGTCCACCGAGCTCGAGCATCGCCGGAAAGTATCGCCAGAGCTGCTCGCGCATGCGATTGGTGAGGCGGGTACGCTCGGCAACCAGATCGTCGGTAATGCGCGACCATTCGCGCAGTTCGATGACGACCGGTTCAGCAACCGCGAGCAACCGGAAGCAGCCGCGATCGGTGCGCAAGGCCGAGGCCATCACTTCGGCGTCGCGGCTGTCGTCCTTGGCGCCAGCGAGCGCGAAGCGATCGCGGAAGCGATCCATCTGTTTGGGGTTGATCGCGTGCACGGGGAAACCGCGCTCGAGCAGCGTCTCGACGACGGGTCCGTGCGGTACCTCAATCGCAACCAGCACGTGGTTGGCATCCGCCGCGTCACTCGTGGCGATTAGCCAGGTCGCCATCTCGGCAAGACCTTCGCCGCCATGTGGAAAGATCCGCTCGCCGATCTTTCGTCCGTCACCGTCGGTGAGGACGACATGATGGCTCGCCGACGCCCAGTCGACGCCAGCAAAGCAAAGTGCTTGATCGTTCATGGCATGTCCTTCTCCTCGCAACTACGCACGAGCCACCGCGATCATCGTCGATCCCTGTACTGGCGCTCGGATCATGTCGTGCAGGTCCGGCGCGGACTTCCCACGGGGCGTGGATCGCGGCCAATCCGTCGGGGCACGCGTCCCCCCCTGGTGGTCGCGCCACAAGGGGGCATTTGGTCGCTCCCAACGAATCGGCTCGGTCCAGGAAAGATACGCCCTTCAGGCCGTCGCCCGCAGCTCGAACTCCGTTTCGCTACGCTCCACTTCGTGCGAGCTGCGGCGTACGTTCCAAGACCGTCCGCGAACGGTACAGGGGGGGACAATCGATGAAGCAGCCGTTCAACAGGAACCGCGCGCTCGCCGTGGCGGCGGCGCTTGCGGTCGCTGCCGTGCCCGCCACCATGCTTCAAGGAGCGGCGTTCGCGGCGAGTGCTCTGGCGCAGGAAAACGCGGCCGCGCAGCAACAGGCAGCCGCCGAAAGGCTGCTCGCGTCGCTGAAGCGCCGTACGGGCACGATCCCGATCGATGTTGCGAAGGCCGACCTCGTTCTGGGCGACCGTTATTATTTCGTCGGCCGGCAAGAGGCGCGCTCGATCCTCGTCGACATCTGGCGCAATCCGCCCGAAGCCGCCGACAATGTGCTCGGTATGGTCTTTCCCAAGGGCAAGAGCTTCGTCGATGACACCTGGTCGGCGGTAATCACCTTCGAACGCTCGGGCTATGTTTCCGAAGAGGATGCCAAGACGATCGACTATGACGCGCTGCTCGCCGACATGAGAAAGAGCGATGAGGAGCAGGCCGACACCGTGCGCGCGCAGGGATATCCTGCGGGTATCGTTCAGCGCTGGGCACAGGCGCCAACCTATGATGCCGCGAAGCACTCCCTCGTCTGGGCGCGTGATATCAAGTTCGACGGCACGGCTGAGGATACGCTCAACTATGACATTCGCCTGCTTGGCCGTTCCGGGGTGCTCAGCATGAACATCATTGCCGGCATGAGTCAGCTCGGCGAGGTGCGCGAGGCTGCGAAGATCTTTGCGCAGGTCGGCAATTTCCGGGCGGGTGCGCGCTACGCCGACTTCGATCCGTCGGTGGACAAGAGGGCCGAATATGGTCTCGCCCGGCTCGTCGCTGCGGGCGCGGGGGCGGCGGTGGCAAAAAAGGTTGGTCTGCTCGCCCTCCTCGCCAAGTTCGGCAAGCTGATTTTCCTTGCGATCATCGGGGCCTTTGTCGCGCTTCGCAGCCGTATCGGACGCATCTTCAGGCGCCAGCCGGCTCTCGAGGCATCGGAATGGGACGTCCCGGCCGCGGCTGCGGAGGACGATCCCCAGGCGTAGACAATTCTACCCCGGAACTTCAGCCGGAGACATTGATCGCAAGAGCGTGAGCCTATAGCCCGAGCGACAGCCGTGCGAACAGCGTCGCGCCGACTGGCGTCTTGCCATAGGCGGCATCGAGCGCATCGGGTTTGGCGAAGGCAGCGACGCTCCCGCCCAGCGCAAGGTTGAGCAGGCCGGTGAGCGACATGCGATAGGCATAGCCTGCCTGGAATTTGGTCACGCGGAACGCAAGGTCGTGCAGCGGGTCGCCATGGTCGGGAAACAGTTCGTCGCTGCGCATATTCTCGATCCGCGCGAACAGACTGTGATGGCTGTCGATGTCCCAATTCGCTTCGGCAAGCCAAGCCGTCAGCGTGTCGCCGGGGTCGCGGTTCTTGGCGCTGAACGCCGCCATCGCCGACAGCCCCTTGGCGTTTGCGAACTGGACGCTTGCAGTGGTGCGATGCTCATTCGCGCCCGCATGCTGGGCCTCAGGCTCCTTCAGCCGCGCGTGGCTGACCTGGACTGCCCATTCGGGGGACGGCGTCCAGGTTCCGCGAAAGGCCCAGCTGTCGAAGCGCGGGCTTTCGATACCCCAGCGTTCTTCATCGGGTTCGCGCCCGGTGAACAGCGATGCCTCGAGTTGAGCGTGCGGCGTCTGATAGCCGAGCGTCGCGACGCCGTAGGTGATGTGGGTCGAATCGAACCAGTGGTGGGTGATCGGCGCCTCGGGATTGTAGCGCGCGCTGGTGCGATGCATGAAGGCGCTGGGGCCGATCGCCGGCTCGCCCACCGGGCCGCCATAAAGGAACAGCCGGCCCCTCTCCCCGACCATGACGTCGACACGCGCGGCAAGCTCCATGAACAGATCGTGCGGGTGCTGGCGATCGACGAGCGGCACGCCGCCAGCGGTTTCGCCTGTCGCGAAGAGGTTGGGATAGCCGCGGTTCGCCATTAGCGGCTCAAGGCTCATCATCGACTTGAGCTGGAGGCGGCCCCAGCCGGTCTCCCTTTCGGCCGAAAGCATCAGCATCGACTGGACATAAGTCTTGTCACCGCCGCGCGGCCCGGACTGATCGCTATAGACGCCCCAGACAAAGCCATGCGCCATCAGCATCCAGTCATCTCGGGGGGTGAGGTGGAGGCCGCTGTGTCCGCTCTCGTTGCCAGGTAACCGCGACGTGCCGGATCCTTCGGCCGGCAGCACTGGCCTGCTCCGATCCATCACTCCGTGCCCCATCGGCGCATGGTCCATCGCGCCCGCGTGCTCGGGCGCATCGGGCTTGGAAGCGGCCGCAGGCCCTGCATGGCCCGCGTGCGCGCCGTGATCCTGCGCGGCCGCGGCGAGTGGAACCAGGCTAAAGGCCGCGGCGCCCGCGAGCAGCGATCTCTTCCACGTCATCATCATCTCGTCCCTTAACAGCGCAGAAGGCGCGGCCGTCAAAGCCATATCCGCATCATCCACGCAGCCATGGCGATCATCATCAGATTCTCGGTCAGCGAGACGAAGCCGAGGGGTACCTTGCTGCTGCCACCGACGCAGGCGCACTTGATCACGCGTTTGTCGATATAGACCGCCTTCACGACCGACACGGCCCCGATGGTGCCAATGACCCATGCGATGGGGATCGACAGCAGCGGCAGCGTATGTGCGGTCATCAACACGCCCGCGAGCCCCTCAGCAAAGGGGTAAATGCGCGCATAGGGGACCCAGCGACGCGCGAGCAGATCATAGTTCAGGAACATGGTCGCGAACGTGTCGACGTCCTGCAATTTCAGCAGCGCGAGGACGACCATGCTGAAGGAGATGAACCATTCCGCCGCGCGGATGGTAAAGGCCTGGCCCTCGACCGCAAAGCTGGCGGCGAGCGCCATCAGTGCGGTCATCGCGAACAGCGCGATGACCGGTTTGTAGCTCGTCGCGTCGGGGTCGGCGACCTTGAGTCCAAAATGGCGGCGCAGATCGTCGTAGCCGCCGATCCGCACACCGTCGATGAAGGTCTGCGGTGTCGTCTTGACGCCTTGCTCGGCCTTGAACGCGTCGGTCTCCTCGCGCGTCGTCAGCCAGCGGTCGTCGACCGTAAAGCCGCGGCTTTTGAGGAGGTGCTTCGCCTTCAGACCATAAGGACAGATATGGTCGGGCATCACCATGCGATAGAGGATTGCCTGTTTCATGCGGTCCTTATAGCGTCCGTACCATGGTACGGAGTCAAGCCATGTCCTTCACCATCGGAAAACTTGCCGCCGCAGGCGGGGTAGGGGTCGAGACGATCCGCTATTACCAGCGGCGCGGCCTCATCGGCACACCGGCGCGAAGCAGTGGCGAAGGCTGGAGCGGAGGCGTCCGCCGCTATGACGAGAACGATCTCAGGCGTCTGAAGTTCATTCGGGCTGCGCAGGCGGCCGGCTTCACCCTCGGCGAAATTTCCGAACTGCTCGCGCTGGAGGAAAGCGACGATCGCGTCCGCGTCCGCACGCTTGCCCGCCAGCGAATCGCGGTGCTCGACAAGAAGATCGATGAGATGTCCAAAGCCCGCGACGCGCTCGCAAGGCTCGCCGATCAATGCGCAGTGAGCGACACGGGACCCTGCCCGATATTGGCCGCGTTCGAGAGGTAAGGCGACGGCGCTGCGTGCAGCCAGAGCCTTGCTCCCTATGGCAACATGGGCGCGCGGCGCTAGCTGTGCAGGAAGTGCATCACGTCGCCGTCCTGCACCACATATGCCTTGCCCTCGGCGCGCAGCTTGCCGGCCTCGCGCGCCTTTGCTTCGCCGCCGAGCGTTACATAGTCGTCGAAGGCGATCGTCTCGGCGCGGATGAAGCCCTTCTGGAAATCACTATGGATCTCCCCTGCCGCCTCGGGTGCGGTCGCGCCCTTGTGGACGGTCCACGCACGCGCTTCCTTGGGGCCGACGGTGAAGAAGGTCAGAAGGTGGAGCAATTCATAGCCAGCCCGGATCACGCGCGCGAGCCCGGTTTCGTGGAGGCCCATTTCTTCAAGGAAGAGCATCCGTTCGTCGGGGTCCATCCCGACGAGCTCGCTCTCGATCGCCGCGGAAACGATTACCGCCTGCGCGCCTTCGGACTTGGCCCGCGCGAAGACGGCTTCGCTGTGGGCATTGCCCGTGGCAGCACTCGCTTCCTCGACGTTGCAAACATAAAGGACGGGCTTGGTGGTGAGGAGCTGCGCCTGCTTCAGAATCCGCTCTTCTTCGACATCCCTGGGCTCGGTGAGTCGCGCGGGCTTGCCGGCGCGAAGCAGGTCGAGCGCCTGACCGAGCACCGATGCCGCCGCCTTGGCTTCCTTGTCGCCACCCGTTGCCTTCTTCTGAAAGGCGGGAACGCGCTTTTCGAGGCTCTCGAGGTCCGCGAGAAGAAGTTCGGTCTCGACCGTCTCGGCGTCGGCTACCGGGTCGACCTTGTTCTCGACATGCTGGATGTCGTCATCTTCGAAACAGCGCAGCACGTGTACGATCGCATCAACCTCGCGGATATTGCCGAGGAACTGGTTGCCGAGCCCCTCGCCCTTCGACGCGCCGCGCACCAGCCCTGCGATATCGACAAAGGCGAGCTGGGTGGGGATGATCTTTTGGCTGCCTGCGATGGCGGCGAGCTTCTCGAGCCGGTCGTCAGGCACTGCGACATTGCCGATATTGGGCTCGATGGTGCAGAAGGGATAATTGGCCGCCTGTGCCGCCTGCGTCTCTGTCAGCGCGTTGAACAGGGTGGACTTGCCCACGTTGGGCAGCCCGACGATCCCGCATTTGAAACCCATGAAATCATCCGATCGATCTGGAAACAGGCCAGCCCCTTAGCGAGGGGGACCCGTCATTTCCAGATGCGATGAAAATTCGCTCGCCGCCTCCTGCGGCGCGCGTGTCGCCGCGTCGATGCCCGCCGCGTTGCGGTGGGTTCATCCTTGACGGACTAGGGCGTTGCGATGGTCTCGCTCGCCAACTTCGATCGGTTGCGGCCGATCGCCGGCCTCCTGCTGCTGCTCGCGCTCACCGGCGCGTCGCGGTTTGAAGCAGCAGTGCTCGACGAACTCAACGCGATGCGCGCCGACCCGGGCGAATATGGCGAGCGCCTCCTCGACTATCGTGACCGGTTCGACGGATTGATCGTCTATGGCGAGAACGGCGAACCGGACGTCCAGACCCGCGAAGGGGTGGGTCCGGTCGACGAGGCGATCACGGCTCTCCGCCGCGTCGGTCCGCTGCCGGAGCTGCGCGAAGGGCGGCTGCTCGCGCTGGCGGCGGGTGACCATGTCGCTGCGCAATCGCGCTCGGGGGAGGTCGGGCATTATTCGCGCGGTCGCAATCCGCCCGCGCGGCTCGTGGCACGCGGCGGAGGTCGCTATGTCAGCGAAGTCATCACCTACGGCCACAGCGACCCTGAATCCGTGATACGCCAGCTGCTCGTGGACGATGGCGTTCCGGGGCGAGGCCACCGTCTTGAACTTCTGTCGGCGCGCTACCGCTATGCAGGCGTTGCTTGCGGCCCGCATCCCCAATGGCGGGCCATGTGCGTTATCGAGCTTTCCGAAACGCCTGACGGCAGTGCCCCGCCGCCGCCCCGGCGCGACAACGCGGGGTCCTAGCCCCCGTCAACGGGGACGGCTAATCGAGCCACCGGGCAAAGACTTTGACCGGCTGCAATTCCCACCCGAGCCCCTCGTAGAAACCGGCTGCGGGATTGGCGTCGCGCACCATCAGCTCGACCTTGGGGCATCCGCATTCACGCAGCCAGTCGCACGCGGCCCCGAGCAGCTGCTGCGCGATGCCGGCGCCGCGGCGATCGGGCCGCACACCCAGATAATAGAGCCAGCCGCGATGGCCGTCGAAGCCCGCCATCACTGTGCCCATGATCGCCCCTTCCTCTTCGGCGAGCAGGATGGTGGCGGCCTCATGGCCCAGAGCCCGAGCGAAATCGGCGCGCGCGTCGTTCCAGGGACGTGTCAGCTCGCATGCTTCCCAGAGGGCGACGGCTGCGCCGGCATCGCCCGCCGACGCGGGGCGTACCAGGATCATGACTGCAGCCTCAACGCGAGATCATTCTGGAACCGCACATCATCGCCTTCGGCGAGCCACGGCGCCTCTGCGGCGATGGCGCCGAGCAGGTCGGTCAGCGGTTCGACCTCGCTCTTGTGGTAATTACCGAGCACATGGCCGGTCACCCGTTCCTTGTGCCCCGGGTGGCCGATGCCGATCCGCACGCGGCGGAAATCATCGCCGATATGCGCGATCATGCTGCGGATGCCGTTATGCCCCGCCGCGCCGCCGCCGCGCTTCACCTTGACCTTCATCGGGGCGAGGTCGAGCTCGTCATAGAATGCGGTGACGTCTTGCGGTGTCAGCTTGTAGAAATCCATCGCGGCGCGCACGCTGCGACCGCTTTCGTTCATGAAGGTCGCGGGTTTGAGGATCAGCACCCGATCGCGGCCGATGCGGCCGTCCTGCAGCCAGCCCTGGAATTTCTTCGCAGGCGCGCCAAAGCCGTGCATGTCGGCGATAACGTCGACCGCCATGAAGCCCACATTGTGGCGGTGCATCGCATATTGGGGCCCGGGATTGCCCAGGCCGACCCAGAGCTGCATGATATTGCCTTTCCCGGGGTCCGGAAAAGCCCCTTCCCTTGAGAGGGAAGGGGCCTCGTCCGATTGGATCAGGCTTCGTCGCCGCCTTCGGCTTCGTCTTCACCTGCATCCTTCGTCGTGTCGCCATCGCTCGACTTGAGCGCCGACGGGGCGACGATGGTGGCGATGGTGAAATCGCGATCGGTGATCGCGCTTTCGGCGCCCTGGGGCAGCGTCACGTTACTGATATGGATCGAATCGCCGACGTCGAAGCCGGTAACGTCGATCACGATCTCGTCGGGAATCCTGTCCGCTTCGCAGACGAGTTCGAGTTCATGACGAACGATGTTCAAAACGCCGCCGCGCTTCAGGCCCGGCGAGGCGTCTTCGTTCTGGAAGATGACCGGAACCGCAACCTGAACCTTGGCATCCTTGGCAATGCGCAGGAAGTCAGCGTGGATCGGGCGATCCTTGACCGGGTGGAAAGCGACGTCCTTGGGCAGCGTGCGAATCGTCTTGCCGCCGACCTCGATCATCACGACCGAGTTCATGAAGTGACCCGTCATCAGCTGCTTCATCAGCAGCTTTTCCTCGATGTGGATCATCAGGGGTTCTTCTTTGCCGCCATAGACAACGGCGGGGACCCGGCCCTCACGACGCAGCTCGCGCGAGGCTCCCTTGCCTCCGCGTTCACGCGTCTCGGCCGACAGCACCAGCTGGTCGCTCATCATTTTTCTCCGAAACAGATTGCACAGTCCGCCACGCCTCCAGGGATGACCATGGCGGAAGCGCGGGCGCATAGCGGGCGCCGCGCGAAATTGCAAGGGCGGGCCCGATGACGCGCGCCGGCGGGGGCCTTAGAAACTGAGTTCGCCGTAGATGTTCGACAGGTCCTGCGCCCAGGCTCCCTCGTAGCGATCGAGCAGGTCGTGCGCGGGGGATTTGCCGCTCTTGGCGATGCGCCGGAGCGGTTCGAGAAAGCCCACTTCATTATCGCCCATCGAATTGACTTCGCCGCGTGCGGCGAGGCCCGCCGCGGCGATGTCGAGAACCTCGTGCGCGAGGTCGCCGACGGTGCCGCCGCCGGGGGCGGGGGCGCAAAGGCCGTCCCTCGGCACCGCATCGCGCAGCGCCTGCTGGTCCTCGATGCTCCAGCCCTTCACGAGGTCCCAGGCGGCGTCGAGCGCGCCCTGGTCGTAGAGCAGCCCGACCCACAGCGCCGGGAGCGCACAGATGCGGTTCCACGGCCCGCCGTCGGCGCCGCGCATTTCGAGGAAGCTCTTGAGCCGCACCTCGGGAAAGGCGGTCGAAAGATGATCGTTCCAGTCGCTGAGCAGCGGCAGTTCGCCGGGGAGCGCAGGCAGTTCGCCCTTCAGGAAATCGCGGAAGCTCTGCCCCGCCGCATCGATATACCGGCCGTCGCGGAAGACGAAATACATCGGAACGTCGAGCATATAGTCGACATAGCGGTCATAGCCGAAGCCGTCCTCGAACACGAAGGGCAGCATGCCGGTGCGTGCGGGGTCGGTGGCGGTCCAGATGTGGCTGCGGTACGACATATAGCCGTTTGGCCGGCCGTCAGTGAACGGCGAGGCGGCAAACAGCGCGGTCGCAAGGGGCTGGAGCGCGAGCGAGACGCGGAATTTTTGCGCCATGTCGGCCTCGCTCGCATAATCGAGATTGGTCTGGATCGTGCAGGTGCGCAGCATCATGTCGAGCCCCATCGTGCCAACACGCGGCATGTGCTCGAGCATGATCTTGTAGCGGCCCTTGGGCATGCGCGGCAGGTCGTCCCGACCCTTGTCCGGCCACATGCCAAGACCCAGAAAGCCGAGACCGAGTTCGGCGCCGACTTCCTTGACCTGCTTGAGATGACGGCCGGTCTCGGCGCACGTCTGGTGAAGATTTTCGAGCGGGGCGCCCGACAACTCCAATTGCCCGGCAGGTTCGAGGCTGATCGCGCCGTCGCTGCCCGAAAGCGCGATCACATTGCCGCCCTCGCAAACGGGTTCCCAGCCGTAGCGCGTGAGCGCCATCAAAAGGTCGCGTATGCCCCCGGGCTCGTCGTAAGACGGGGCGCTGTGGTCGCTGGTGCGATAGACGAATTTCTCGTGCTCGGTGCCGATGCGCCACATCTCGCGAGGCTTTTCGCCCTTCGCCATGGGGGCCGCGAGCTGGTCGCGGCTTTCGATGATGGGATCGTTTCGATCTGAAACCTGCCGCGTGCTCATGCGCGAGCATTTAGGGTGCGTCGAGCGATCTGACCAGTGGGTGATTGCATCAGCCAGACCTACCCTCCGCATCCCAGTCGCCATGGGTCGCCATCCAGATGCCGGTTGCGGCGATGGCAGCGGTTTCTGCGCGCAGAATGCGGGGACCGAGCGCAATACGGCGCACCGCGCGAAGCGCTAGCAGCGCTTCGCGCTCCTGGTCGGTAAAGCCGCCTTCGGGGCCGGTGAGGATCGCGGCGGGGGCGGGGGCATTGGCGCCGGCCAGTGGGATCCCGCCCGCTTCGTCGGCGAAGAGTAGCGCACGCTCTTCAGGCCAGTCCATCAGCAGCTGCGGCAGCTTCACCGGGTCGGCAAGCTCAGGGAGAGCAGTGCGTCCGCATTGCTCGCAAGCCTCGATGATCTGCGCCTCGATTCGCTCGCGCTTGACCCGCTCGACGATGGTGCGCTCGGTGATGACCGGCTGCAGGCGCGCGATGCCGAGTTCGGTTGCCTTTTCGATGATCCAGTCGAGGCGTGCCTTTTTGACAGGCGCGAAACAGAGCCAGAGATCGGGCACGCGTTCAAGCGGCCGCGTCTGACACTCGATCCGAACGGTCAGCGTGCGCTTTTGCGTCGCGGCGATACTGCCAAGCCATTCGCCGCTGCGATTGTCGAAAAGGAGCAAGGGGTCCCCCGTCTTCGCCCGCATGACATGCAGCAGATAATGTGCCGCGGACCCATCGATAATCGGCGCGCGTTCGAGACCGAGCGGCTCGTCGACGAACAGGCGGGGCGTGCTGGCCGGCGGCCAGGCAGGTGTGGCGGGCATGGCGCGCGGAATAGCCGATGCGCGCTCTTTTGCCCAGCCGGTGCGGGCATGGCGATTTTCTGTCTCGCCGCGAGGCAGATTCGGGAGGGACGCGGCCCTTTGAGCCCGGTCCGGATTAGCCTTTTGGTAAGCAGTTCGGGCTTAGGTGCACGATACCAGCCACGCATCTGAGTGGGCCGCGTGCCTGGCCTTGGGGGGTGTAGAGACCATGCGAGGGACCATCATCCGTCGTTTCCATCAGGGCGCGAGCAAGCTGCTTCGCGACCAGCGCGGCAACACCATGTTCCTGACCGCTGCTGCAGTTGTGCCGCTGATCGGCCTCGTCGGTTCCGGCGTGGACATCGGCCGCGCCTATATGGCCGAACTGCGGCTCCAGCAGGCCTGTGACGCTGGCGTGCTCGCCGGGCGACGCGCGATGGCGGGCAGCACCTACACTTCGGCCGCGGAAGCGGAAGCGAACAAGATGTTCGCCTATAATTTCCCGAACGACATGTATGGCAGCAGCAATGTTACCTTCACCTCGAGGGCGCAGGGCACGTCCGACGTCACCGGCACGGCGACCGCCAGACTGCCCACCGCCTTGATGCAGATTTTCAACTTCACTGAGTTCAATCTATCGGTAAGCTGCACGGCGAAGCTGGAAATTTCCAACACCGACGTGATGATGGTGCTCGATGTTACGGGGTCGATGACGACGGTCAATTCGGGTGATTCGGTGTCGCGCATGGAAGCGCTCAAAGAAGCGACGATGGATTTTTTCGACACGCTGACGACTGCTGATCTCGGGGACGGCCGCCTGAGGTTCGGCGTGATTCCCTACAGCTCAAGCGCGAACGTCGGACAGATCCTGTACGACAAGAACCCGGCATGGCTATCGGATACGACGCGTCTGCCCTCGCGCGAGGCGGAGCCGCCGACCTGGATCAACCCGGTAACGAACAACTATGGCTCGGCCTATAACACCGCGGCCTATGCCGTCGAGAATTGGGCGAACACCGGCACGACAATTTCCGGCAAGAACAGCACGACCTGTCCGCAAACGACGAAGGCCAATTCGAGCGCGACGACCTACGGCACGGCGTCGAAAGTCGAGACGGGACAAACCGTCGGCGACGACAAGCGCGTCACGAACCAGAATTCCAACCAGGCGTATCGTTACTATGAGTATAAATATGTCTGGGCGTCGAACAGATGCAACGAACAGCGGCGGACAATGGAATATATCCGCACGCAGCCCCAGACGGTGACCGAGGATCGCAAGCAAAACTATATCTACAAGGATTATGATTTTGATGTAACGCTGGCGAAGGCAGGTAATGTCCTCTCGACCACGACTGGTGATTTCGGTAATACCTATACTGCAACGTGGGGCGGCTGCGTCATCGAGCGCCAGACCACCGCGTTCGGAACGACGACAACGGCGCCCTCTTCGGCCTATGACATGGATGTCGATAGCGCACCGACGAGCGACGATGCCACCAAGTGGAAGCTGCTGATTCCCGAAATCGCATTTCCGCGGGCCAGCGGGCCCGGCAACACGCCATCCTCGACGGGCTCAAGCGGCGTCACGGTCAATTACAAGAATGTGACCAAGGACAGCGCCGGCTCCAATGGCAGCTGGCAACGCTATTCCAAATATTGGAGCAACGGTTGGGGCGTATGCCCGGTACCGGCGATGAAGCTGACCACGATGACCAAGGACGACCGGTCGACGTTCAACAGCTATGTCACATCATTGCAGGCGGTCGGAGGCACCTATCACGATTCGGGGCTGGTATGGGGCATCCGCCTCCTGTCGCCCGATGGGATGTTTGCGGACGAGAATGGCGCGGCACCGAACGGACGGCCGATCGGCCGCCATATCGTGTTCATGACCGACGGCGACATGTCGGCGAACATGGGCAATCTGGGTTTCCAGGGCTATGAGTGGACGATGAAGCGCGTCGGCGGGACGAGCGACAGCGACCTGACTGCACGCCACAACAATCGCTTCTTGCAGCTGTGCGAAAAGGCGAAGGCCAAGAATATCACTGTCTGGGTGGTCAGCTTCGGGACCGCGCTGAACTCGCAGATGACGACCTGCGCGACACCGGGCAAGGCGTATCAGGCAAACAATGCCGCGCAACTCAGCGAAAATTTTCAGGCGATCGCCCGCCAGATCTCGAAACTGCGGTTGTCGCAATGATGATGCGGCGCGATACCCTCCTCCGTCGGCTGCGGAAGCAGCAAAGGGGCGCGGCCGCCGTCGAGTTTGCGCTCGCCGCGCCGGTCTTCCTCCTCCTGCTCATGGGGATCTTCGACTATTCGTGGCAGATGTACGCCAGGCAGGTGCTGCAGGGCGCGGTGAGCCACGCCGGGCGCGATGCGACACTGGAGACCAATGCAGCGAGCCAGACGGATCTCGACGCTGCCGTCCGCAAAAAGGTTACCGACGTGTTCCACGACGCGACGCTAACATTCGATCGCAAGGCCTATGAGAGCTACGACGACATTGGCGACCCCGAGGCCTTCACCGACAAGAATGGCAACGGCAGCTACGACAGCGGCGAATGTTTCGAGGATGTCAATGGGAACGGAAACTGGGACGCTGACCGCGGCGCGGCAGGCAATGGCGGTGCCGAGGATGTCGTTCTCTACACCGCGTCCATGAAGGTCACGCGCATCCTGCCAGTGTGGCGGATGCTGGGGCAGTCGCAGGAAACGACGCTGACAGCGACCACCGTGCTGCGCAACCAGCCGTATAACACCGCGACCTCCACGACTCAGGTGATATGCAAATGACGAGGCTCCTTCACCGTGTCCGGGCAACCGCCACTCGTCTCGCGCGCGAGACGGGCGGCGCCGTCTTCGTCGAAATGGCGTTCACTGTTCCCTTTCTCGTGCTCATCGGTTTCGCGGGGCTCGAGATTGCCAATCTGACGCTCGTGAACACACGGATCAGTCAGATCGGGCTGAGCGCCGCCGATAACGCCTCGCGCATCGCCTTCGGCAGCAACCTGTCGCTGCCGCGCGTACGCGAACTCGACATCAACGAGGTGTTTACCGGGGTTGAGGAACAGGCGCGCCAACTGAATTTTCGCAGCAACGGCCGCATCATCCTCTCCAGCCTTGAACGCAACAGCGACGGCGGGCAGTGGATCCACTGGCAGCGCTGCTACGGCAATCTCAACGTCTCCTCAAGTTATGGCGCTGAGGGTACGGGCAAGACCGGAACGGACTTTCCTGGCATGGGGCCGAGCGGCCGCGAGGTTACCGCAGCGGCGGGGACGGCCGTGATGTTCGTTGAGGTCGTCTACGAATATCAGCCGCTGCTCTACGGAAAATGGCTGGGTCCGAAGACGATCCGCTCGACTGCGGCGTTCAACATTCGCGAAGGGCGCGACTTGAGCCAAATTTACAACCCCTCGCCGGCGGCGACCAAGTCGAGCTGTTCCTGACGCCCGCCGTCTGGCGCCAATCAGGCATTTAACACGAGCGCGTCGGCTGCTATCGCCCGCCACGATGACCGCGGCGCATCCTCCCGACAGCCAGCACCTGGGCTTTCTCGCCCTGCTCCCCGCCGCGATGCGCCCCTATGCCTTGCTTGCGCGGTTCGACAGGCCGATCGGCTGGTGGCTCCTCTATTGGCCTTGCGCCTGGGGACTCGCGCTCGGCGGCGGCGCGCGGAGCCATTGGCCGCTGTTCTTCTGGATGCTGCTCGGCGCGATCGTCATGCGCGGCGCTGGCTGCGTCTATAACGACATCGTCGACCGCGACCTCGACGCAAAGGTCGCGCGAACGGCCTCGCGCCCGGTCGCGAGCGGCGCGGTGTCGGTCCGAAATGCCCTCTTGTGGACGCTCTTGCTGTCGCTTGTCGGACTGGTTGTGCTGCTGCAACTGCCCCGGCCCGCGCAGATTGTTGCAATCATGAGCCTTGCGCTGGTCGCCGCCTACCCTTTCATGAAGCGGATCACCTGGTGGCCCCAGGCGTGGCTGGGCCTCGTGTTCAGCTGGGGTGCGCTGGTCGGCTGGATTGCGGTCGGCGGGGGCGATGGTCTCGCGCTTCCCTTGCTCTACGCGGGATCAATCGCGTGGGTGATCGGCTATGATACCATCTACGCACTGCAGGATATCGAAGATGACGCGCTCGTCGGCGTGAAGTCGAGCGCACGCGCGATGGGAACGCAGGTACGCTCCGGGGTCGCGCTTTGCTACGCGACTGCACTGCTCTTGTGGGCAGGGGCGCTGTGGAGTGTGCGTCCCGACCCGCTTGTATTCGTCGCGCTGGTGCCCGCTGCGCTGCACCTGACGGGGCAGGTTGCGACGCTCGAGCCCGCCAGCGGCGCCGACGCACTTGCAAAGTTCCGCAGTAACCGCTTCGCAGGGCTGCTCATATTCGCGGCGATGCTGGTGGTGGGAAGCGCAGGCTAGCCTATTCGGCCGCAAGCAATTCCTCAGCGCCGCCGAGGTCGACCGAGACAAGGCGGCTGACGCCCCGTTCGATCATCGTAACCCCGAACAAGCGGTGCATTCGCGCCATCGTCACCGCATTGTGGGTGACGATCAGATAGCGGGTGTTGGTCTCGCGGCTCATTCGGTCGAGGAGGTCGCAGAAACGCTCGATATTCGCATCGTCGAGTGGCGCATCCACCTCGTCGAGGACACAGATCGGCGCGGGGTTGGTAAGGAAAAGGCCGAAGATCAGTGCCACCGCGGTCAGCGCCTGTTCGCCGCCTGAAAGCAGGGTGAGCGTGCCGAGACGCTTGCCTGGCGGCTGGGCCATGATTTCGAGCCCGGCCTCGAGCGGATCGTCCGAATCGACGAGTTCGAGGTGCGCCTGTCCTCCATTGAACAATGTGGTGAAGAGGCGCTGGAAATGGGCGTTCACTGCCTCGAATGCGGCGAGCAGGCGGACGCGGCCTTCGCGGTTCAGATTGCCGATCGAACCGCGGAGGCGATTCACGGCCTGCTGCAGTTCCTCGATTTCGGCGGCATTCTTCTCGCGTTCAGTATCGAGTTCGGCAAGCTCATCGGCGGCGACCAGATTGACCGGACCCAGCCGCTCGCGGTCGGCGATCAGCCGGTCGTGCTGAGCCGATTCGGTCCCCGGATCCCCGACGCCGTCGCTTTCAAAACCCGCCTTTTGGGGCAAGAGCGGCGGGGGACATTCGAAGCGCTCGCCCGACAGTCGGCCCATTTCGACGCGGCGGAGTTCGGCGTTCTCGGACCGCGCGACCGCCCCGGCGCGGGTCTCGCGCGCCGCGGCGACGCGCTCGCGAATGGTGGTGAGCGCGGCCTCGGCCTCGCGCAGTGCCGCTTCGGCCTCGCGCTCGCGCAACTCGGCTTCGGCGACCTTTTCGCGCAACGCCGACTGCTGCGCCTCTGCGGCACAGCGGTCCGCGGCAAGCTTGTCGGGAAGGTTGGCAAGCTTTTCGGCCTCGGCCGCAAGCGCGCCTGCACGCTTGTCCATGTCGGCGACGCGGCGCGCGGCCTCGCCTGCGCGGGCCTTCCAGCTCTTGATCTCGGCGCTCACGACTGCCTGACGTTCGCTGAGCGCTGCGAGCGCGCGGTCGTGATCGGCAAGCGCTCCCTGCGCCGCGTTGGCGTCGCTTCGTGCCCGTTCGGCATCGGCCTCGGCGCCGTCAAGTGCGGCACGAGCGATCGTCTCGTCGGGGAGCGCGGCGAGCGCCGCCTCATGCGCTGCGAGCTGCTCTTCCGCCTCCTTGGCGGCCGCCGCGATTTCGGCGAGACGACCAGCGAACAATGCGGCGGCATCGCGGTGGCGGTCGAGCGCCGCCTGTGCCTGATCTGCCGCGCGCAGCGCGCCGCGCCGCGTCTCGTCAGCGTCGGCGAGCGCCTTGCGCGCCGCGGCTGCCGCCTCGGTGCGTGCTGCGAGCGTCGCGGCGGCCTTCTCGCGCCGGGTACGCAGTTCCTCGACGCCAAGTTCGACCTCCGGCCGCTGCGCGGCGAGGGCATCGAGGCGGTTCTGCCGCTGCAACCTTTCGCTCGCGGTCGCGCCGTCGCCGCGGGTCACGAAGCCGTCCCAGCGGCGCATCACGCCGCCGAGGGTCACGAGCCGCTGGCCGACGGCGAGCGGCTGACCCGTGTCGCCTTCGGCGACCGCCACCTGGGAAAGACGGCGCGCGAGCGCCAGCGGTGCATCGACGAACTCGGCGAGCGCGCGAGTTCCGGTTGCAAGGGGCGGATCATTCTTGCTGGGCTCGGCACCGCGCCAGCTGCGCGCCGCATCGGCGTCGGTCCCGGCGTCGAGGTCGTCGCCCAGCGCGGCGGCGAGCGCGGCTTCGTAGCCCGGCTTTACCTTGATCCGGTCGAGGATGCGGTCGGCGTCGCTGCGCGCGGCGGCGAGCGCGCGCTGCAGCGTAGCGGCCTCGCCTTCGAGCGCGGCGAGCGCGGCGCGTGCCTCGGCAAGACCAGCGTCGACCGCTGCGAGGTCGGTGGTGGCAGCTTCCCGGTCCGCCTCGGCCTCGGCGAGCGCGGTTTCGGCCTCTGCGATCGCGGACTCGGCGCGGGCCGCCGCGCGAGCGCTCTCCTCGACGTTGGCGGCGAGTGCAGCGCTATCCCCGAGGGCCGCGACGTCCGCCTCGACGCGCGCGCTTTCGCTCGCAATCCGCCGCACTGCCGCTTCGGCGTTGTCGCGGGCGCCCAGCGCGACGCGCCGGTCAGCGGCCTCGCTCGCGGCCTTGGCGCGCGCCTGCGCGAGGGCGACCTCGGCATCGCGCAGCCGCGCCTGCGCCGCCTGATGCGCCTCGACAAGCGCGGTCCTGTCGGCATCGTGCACGGCAATACGCTGCGCGAGCTCCTTGCTCTCGGCATCAAATGTGGTCAGTGCATGATGCGCGTCTCGTGCAAGTTCGCCCTCCCGCGCGCGATCATCGGCGAGCCGCGCCTGCTGCGCGGCCAGATCGTCGATCCTCTGGCGCGCCGCGCGTTCCTCGCCGGCCAGGCGAACCTGCGTCGCGGTGGCCTCGGCGAGGGCATCGCGCTGAGCCTGCGCGTCGGCGCGGGCAGATCCTACCCGTGTCGCGACCTCGGTCTGCGCGCGCGAAAGCGTTTCCAGCTCTTCCTGCGCCACCCTCACCGCCGCTTCGGCGGCGTCGGCGTCCCGTCGCGCCTGATCGGCGGCGGCGGCGGCGTCGCGCCAACGCGCGTAGATAAGCCGTGCTTCGGCGATGCGGATCTCGTCGCTCAGCTTGCGATAGCGTTCAGCAGCGCGAGCCTGGCGACGGAGCGCGTTTGCGCGCACCTCCATGTCTGCGACGATCTCCGACAGGCGCGACAAGTTGGTTTCGGTGGCGCGCAGCTTCTGCTCGGCGTCCTTGCGGCGCACGTGGAGACCGGCGATACCAGCAGCCTCTTCCAGCATCGCGCGGCGCTCGGTCGGCTTGGCGGCGATAACGTTGGCAATCTTGCCCTGACTGACGAGCGCAGGGCTGTGCGCGCCGGTCGCTGCGTCGGCAAAGATAAGCGCGACATCCTTGGCCCGCACGTCGCGGCCATTGGCGCGATAGGCGCTACCCGCGCCGCGTTCGATCCGGCGAATGATCTCGAGCTCGCGCCCCTCGCTCGCGTCGGAGAGACCGGCGACAAGCGCGCCTTCGGTATCGCAATGGATCGCAACCTCGGCAAAGTCGCGCGCCGGGCGCGACGAGGTGCCGGCGAAGATCACATCTTCCATGCCGCCGCCGCGCATCGACTTGGGGCTCGATTCGCCCATCACCCAGCGGATCGCTTCCAGAAGGTTCGACTTGCCGCAGCCATTGGGGCCAACGACGCCTGTCAGCCCGGGCTCGATGCGCAATTCGGTGGGTTCGACGAAGCTCTTGAACCCCGTCAGGCGCAGCCGCTTTATCTGCACGAAGAGCTCCCGTGCAGATCACCGAATCGCAGGCTGTGCAACGATCGCGTCACATATCCCCCTAAAGCGCCGTCATGCCGTGCAGGCGGGGGAGTCGCAAGGGGCTTGAGGTGGGAAAGCCCCTCCCCCTCTGGGGAGGGGGAGAGCGGCTCAGCGCGCACCCATGATGCGCAGGCGGTCGCGCAGCAGGGGCCAGGAGGTGATGCCCTCGGCGACCTGGCCGTTGATCACGAAGGTTGGCGTACCCTGAAGGTTGTACTGCTGCTGCGCGGCGCTCGTGCCGTCCTCCAGCTTCTTGATGCCGTCGAGGTTGGCAAGGCAGGCGTTCACCTGTTCACCGGTCATGCCGCGCGACTGGAAGAACTCGTCGAGCTTCACGGCCTTGGCGATCTGCTGGAAACGCACCGCAGGCGCCGATTTCATCGCCGCCTCGAAGCCTTGCGGATTAGCCTGTGCGGCTTCAAAAATCTGCGCCTGCGAGGCGAAGGTACTTTGAGTCAAAGGAAAATAGCGTTCGGGCGGCGCGCAATGGGTGATTGCGGCAGCGGTGAGGTCGACGCCGTCGCGTACGAAGTTGCGCAGTTCAAGGCTGACGCGGCCCGTGTCGATGAAATCGCGCTTCAGTTCGTCATGGCTCTCCGCCGCGAAATCGGCGCAGTGCGGGCAGGTCAGCGACGCGAATTCGATGATTTTGATCGGCGCATCGGGGTTGCCCATCACATGCCCGCCCTCCGGGCTTACGGCCACGACGTCAGACCAGCTCTTGCCTTCAGGAGCAGAGACCTTTGCGATCACCTCCTGTTCCTTGACCGGGTCGGTCTTGCTGTCGCCGCAAGCGGCGAGCGCGAAGGCGCCGAGCGAGGCGAGGAGCGCAATGCGCAGCGTGGGCAAGGTCTTGGGCACGGTCTTCTCCGTCTGATTGTATTGGGGTGTCTTACTTCTGCTTGAGCGCGGCGTCGAGGATCGGTTTGAGATCGGCCCAGTGGCCGACTTCGACCCTGCGGCCGTTGACGAAAAAGGTCGGCGTACCTTCAACTTTGTCGGCGTTCGCCCCGATGGCGGTCATCCCCATCAGCTCGGCTTCGGCGACGCCGCTCGCGAGGCAGCTATTGAGCTGCGCGGGCGTATAGCCGCGCGCGCGCATCAGCACGTCGAGCCCGGTGTCGGCCGCCATCCGCCGCGTCCGCTCGCCCAGCGTGCCTTGATACCAGGGCGCCTGCTGCGCCTGCGTCATTTTCGCTGCCTTGCCCAGCCATGCAGCCTGCGCCGCGAAGATCGCCTGGTGATCGGCGGCGAACGCCTTGGGTCCGCCGCAGCGGGCGAGCATTGCCGCGGTCATGTCGAGCGGGTCGCGAATGAAGTTGCGGTATTCGAACAGAACAAGCCCCGTGTCGATATATTGAGCCTTGAGAGGAACCCCCGCTTCCTTTGCAAATTCGGCGCAATGCGAGCAGGTGTAGCTGAAATATTCGACCAGCTTCACCTTCGCCTGCGGATTGCCGACGCTATAGGCGCCGATACCGCTTTCGGTGACCGTTGCCGACCAGCGCGGGCCCGTGGGTTTGGCAGGCGCGGCACCGACAAGCAGCGCTAGCGCGGCGGCCGAGAGCGCCGCGACGGCGGCGCGGCGGGGCAGCGATGCGATGGAAATGGCGAACATGGTCGAGCCGGTCTTTCTGTCAACTGATCCGCGGCAGCTTCGGCGGCGCGGCGAGCCCCGCGGCCATGCGTTCGAGCACGGTTCGAAGCTCGGGATCGCCGATGTCGCGAAGGCTGTCCCCAAGTTCGGCGGGTACGGGCTTCAGCATTGCGGGCGGCTGAACGGGCACCCGCGGCACTATCTGGCCATGCGTCATGCGCACATGCGCGATGGCGGCATAACCGAAGAAGCGATTGACGGCGGAGATGATGTCGGGCGCGACATGCTGGAGCATCGGCGCATGCGCACCGCTGATCGTCAGATGGAGGGTGCCGCCCGCCTTTTGCCCGGCAGGAAAGCGAATCATCGCAGGCTGGGTAACGTCGGCCAGCCTTGCGCCGACGATCTCGCGCCAGCGGCTGACCACCGACGACTGGATAAATCCGAATTTGCGAAACGCTGTGCGTCCAATTTCGGGGACGAGGTCGGAAATCGCGCGAGCCTCGCCGCCGCGCGGTCGCTCATAGGGGCGCGCGGTCGCCTTCGCCTTCGCGCTCCTTTTCGCCTTCGCCGCCTTGGCGGGGGGGTCTTCGCTGCCAGCATTCGCCATGGGCGCCGCCATGCCACAGCCGGGGGGTGAGCGTCCAGATGAGGCGGCAAGAATGAAAGGTCCAGAAGAAGCGAATAGGGTTGCCTCCGGTGCGCCCGGCCCTCCCCTTAAAAATCGCTTTCCTCGATTGGACCCCCGTGCCAGCCTCGCGGCATGACTCCCCCGCTCCCCCCGGTTTCGCTTGCACCTCTTCTTCAGCCCTCGTCCCCGCATTCGGCGAGGGATATCATTGCACCGGCCGTGCAGGACCAGCTTGGCACCCGGGCGCGCACGAGAGGCGACGGCGATCATGCACACCCGGGCAGAGCCGTTCCGCACGCGTGCTCGGTGGGTCTGCTCATTGAAGGACGGAGCGGCGGGCGATGACCAATGGCGCCGCATCCGCGGCGCGCGACTTCGCGCCGCGCCTGCTCGCCTGGTATGATCGCGCGGCAAGGCGCCTGCCGTGGCGCGTGCCACCGGGTAGCAGCGCGATGCCCGATCCCTACCGCGTCTGGATGGCGGAAATCATGCTCCAGCAGACGACGGTCGCCGCGGTCGCGGGTTACTTCGAGCGCTTTACCGCTCGCTGGCCCACCGTGGCCGACTTGGCAGCCGCCGACGATGCTGACGTCATGGCGGCGTGGGCGGGGCTCGGCTATTATGCCCGCGCGCGCAATCTGCTTGCCTGCGCGCGTGCAGTTGTGGCTGAGCATCGCGGGCGGTTTCCCCAGACCGAGGCCGGCCTTCGCGCGCTGCCCGGGGTCGGCGATTATACCGCGGCGGCGGTTGCAGCGATTGCCTTCGGCCGTCCGGCGGTGGTGGTCGATGCCAATATCGAGCGCGTGATCGCGCGCCACAGCCTCATCGAAACGCCGCTCCCCGCTGCAAAGCGCGAGATCAAGTCCGCGCTTGCGCCGCTGGTTCCGAACGATCGCCCAGGCGACTTCGCCCAGGGCCTGATGGACCTTGGTGCGACCATCTGCACGCCGCGAAGCCCTGCCTGCTCGCTCTGCCCGGTGATGGACGATTGCCGCGCGCGTGGCTGCGCCGACCTCGAGCGGCTGCCGGTAAAGCCGCCGAAAAAGGCGAAGCCGCAGCGTTACGGCGTTGCGCTTTGGATCGAGCGCGACGAGCGCATCTGGCTCGTTCGGCGCCCGGCAAAGGGCATGCTAGGCGGAATGCGCGCGCTCCCGGGCGGAGAATGGTGCGCGACCCCGCCTCGCGAGTCGGGCATTGCGCGGGTCGACCATAGCTTTACCCATTTCGAGTTGCGCCTCACCCTGGTGCGCGGCGAACGGCCAGGCGAAGCCACCGATGCCGCAGCGGAAGGCGAATGGTGGCCGCTCTCGGCGCTTGACGCGGCGGGCTTGCCCACGCTCTATCGCAAGCTGATCGACAGGCTGCGGGAGATGGACGAATGAACATGATGGTGACGCGCCGCGCGCTGCTCGGCGGAATGGCCCTGGGCGGCGCCGCCGCGCTCCTGCCCGGTACGGCGTGGGGCTTTCGGGCCGACGGGGCGAGTCTCTACCCCGCGACCAATGCCTTCATCAAAGGCTTTGTCGACCGCCGCGAACTTGCGAGCACACTCGCCTGCATCGGCAAGGGGCAAGAGGAGGCGCTGAGTTTCGGCTACGGCACGCAGGCGATGGATTCGGCCAGGCCGGTAGGCCCCGACACGCTGTGGCGGCTCTATTCGATGACCAAACCCGTTACCGCGATCGCGGCGATGCTGCTGATCGAGGACGGCAAGATGGGACTCGACCAGCCGATCGCCGACTTCCTCCCCGCCTTCAAGGCAATGAAGGTGCAGAATGTGCCCGACGGCTCAATCACCGAGGTGCATCCGGCGAAGACGCAGATCACCGTTCGCCACCTTCTTACCCACACCGCCGGGCTCGGCTACAACATCATCCAGAAGGGGCCGATCAAGGCCGCCTATGACGCCGCGGGCATCGTGGGCGGCCAGGTGAGCCGCCTGCCGATCCCCGGCCTCGCGCCCGTCACCGCGGCGCCCAGCCTTGCCGTCTTTGCCGACCGGCTTGCCGAGCTTCCCTTGGTCTACGAACCCGGCACGCGCTGGAGCTATTCGGTCAGCCTTGACCTTACAGGGCGGCTGATCGAGGTCGTGTCGGGCCAGCCTTTCGACGCCTTCCTCAAGACACGCATCTTCGATCCGCTCGACATGAAGAGCACCTGGTTCCAGGTGCCAGCGAGCGAGGTGCACCGGCTGACAACCAACTATGCGCCGGTCGGGGGCGTGCTGATCCCGATGGATCCCGCGACGAGCTCGATCTACCTCGACAAGCCGCCCTATCCATTCGGCGGCGGTGGGCTGGTGTCGAGCGCGCGCGACTATGACCGCTTCCTTGCGATGCTGCTTGGCGAAGGCGAGACAGGCGGGGTGCGTATCATGAAGACGGAGACCGCGCGGCTGGCGATGTCGAACCTCATCGATGACGCGGTCGACCGCAAGGGCACCTTCATCGAGGGCGAAGGTTTCGGCGCCGGCGGGCGCGTGTCGCTGCCGACCTCGGCTACCGGCGAGGGGCTTTACGGTTGGGCGGGCGCGGCGGGCACCGTTGGTTTCGTCGACCGCGTGCGCGGTTACCGTGTTGGCGGCTACACCCAATATATGCCCTCCGACGCCCTCCCCTTCCAGTCCGGCTTTGCCAAGGCCTTCTACGAGGATGCACTGCGCTGATGGCCATGCCGCTCGGATTCACAGGGGCAAGGCTCGATCGCGCCGACCAGGTGCGCGTCGATGCGGAACGCTTTGCAGCCGCGATGGCGGATCCGCGCGCCTTGTGCCTCGCACTTGACGGTATTGATCCGATTCCCGGCGAGCGCGGAGGTCTTCGATGGGAGCCCTTCGATCCTGCCGATGATCGGGAGGTGATCCTGCTCGGCCTCGACGAGGCCGGGGTCCCGCATTTCGTGCGCGAGCCCGGGCCCGGGCAGCGCATCGATGCGCGCTCGCGCACCGTGATGCGGCTGCTGCCACTCCTGTCGCCCGAGGAAGCGGCGCTCTATGGCGGCGCGCGTAGCCTCGTAGACTGGCACGCGCGGCACCGCTTCTGCGCGGTTTGCGGTACTCCGACCTCCTTGTTCCGGGGCGGTTGGGGGCGGCAATGCAGTGCCTGCGGGGCCGAACATTTTCCCCGCGTCGACCCGGTTGTGATCATGCTCGCCGAGTTTGAAGAGCGCGTGCTCGTCGGCCGCCAGCCGGGCTTCCAACCCGGTTTCTTCTCCGCGCTCGCCGGTTTCGTGGAGCCGGGAGAATCGCTCGAAGAAGCGGTTGCCCGCGAATTGTTCGAAGAAGCGGGGATCCGCGTGACCGACGTCTCTTACGTCGCAAGCCAGCCCTGGCCCTTCCCTTCCTCGCTGATGATCGGTTGCCGGGCCCGGGCGCTCGGGCCCGCGCTGACGCTCGACACGACCGAGATCGAGGCTGCGATGTGGGTGGACCGCGCCGAGGTTCGCGCAGCGCTCGCGGGCGACATGGGTGCCCCCTTCATGGCCCCGCCCCCGCTCGCCATTGCGCGGCATTTGCTGGAGGAATGGGCGGGGTAGAGCAGGTCACTTCAAGCCCGGCACAATGGTGCGCGCAGAGCGTCTCCAAACCCTGTCCATCATCCGTTCCCGCCAGGAAAAAAGGCGCCATTCGTCAAGCTCGGGGCGAACAGGCCTCAAGAGCGGCGCGCGCCTAAAGCCGCCGCCCGGTAATCCGGCTGATTTCCTTTGCCACCATCGACTCGACCATGGCTGGCAAATGGGTGTCGAGCCATTGTTTGAGCATCGGGCGTAGCGCCTCCAGCACCACTTCTTCCACGGTGCGGCCACCCGGGGCGGTCGCGGCGGGCGCGGTCGCGGCGGGAGCGGGCGCAGTAATTGCGGCGCTCAGGGCGCTGAGCGACTGGCGTGCGGCGTCGGCGCTTTCGGAGGAAACGAGTTCCTCGTTGGCCACCGGGGTGGCGGCCGCGGCCTCATCGGCTTCTCCCTCGGCGAGGTCGAGGATGTCGTCGGCGGAGCTGGGAGCGCGCGCGGATCCGGGCGCCTCGTCCCGCGCTATCACGCGCCGGATCGACGACAAAATATCCTCCATCGACGGTTCTCGCGACAGGTCGCCCATATATGTCCCTTCCGGCGCGCCCCTCACGGGCGGTTAACCATCTCTTACCGGGCGGGGAGGAACCTTGCCAAGCCCTATTGTTGGAGCGCGGGGTCAACCGGGCCGATCAGGGGATTGGTGCCCTCGGGCACGCTGGCGTCAGCCGCGGCGACGCTGCGCGTGTCGGTTGCTTGCTGCTGCGGCGCAGGATCGTCAGCCCAGTCCCAGATCTGACCCTTCACGCGCGCGTAATTGGCGGCAGGGTCATAGAGCGGGCCGCCCTCGATGCCGAGGTCGCGTGCCTCGGCCTTGCCCATCGCCGCGAGAACAGAGAAGGCGGCAACATAGCTATTGCGCTTCGCCGAGACGAGCTGGACCTGTGTGTTGAGATATTCCTGCTCGGCATTGAGGATGTCGAGAATCGAGCGCGTGCCGACGCTGTTTTCTGCGCGCACGCCTTCAAGCGACAGCGCATTGGCGCTCACCGCCTGCTGCGTGGCTGCAATCACTCGCTCGTTCGCCTGCCACGCGGCATAGGCGCCGCGGGTCTGGGCAATGACGTCGCGTTCGGTCGCAACATAGGTCTCGATCGCCTGGCTCGAGCGCGACTGCGCTTGGCGGACCTGTGCCGAAGGACGCCCGCCCTGGAAGACCGGGATGGTCAGTGAGACACCCGCCGCCGCGCTCGACGTTTCCTGCGACACGCCGACCCCGGGAACCCCGCTCGACAGCGAGCCGAGGAAATTGTTGTAGCCTCCGCCGAGCGTCGCTGACAATTTGGGCGCCCGGGTGGCCTTCGCGGTGCCGATGTCGGCGCGCGATGCATTGACCAGCTGATTTGCCGCCTCGATGTCAGGGTTGTTGGCGAGCGCGATTGCGACCGCATCCTCCGCGGTCGCCGGCAGGTTCGGGAGCGGCGGAGGCGGCTGAAGGTCGACCGGTGCCTCGCCGACGAGCCGTATATAGGCCTCGCGGCTGGCGATGAGATTCGCCTCGGCGGTACGCAAATCGCTTTCTGCAAGCGCAAGCCGTGCTTCCGACTGAGCAACGTCGGTGCGCGTCAGGTCACCGATTTCGAACCGGTCGCTTGTCGCCTGCAAATTGGTCCGCAGGACGGAGACATTGTTCTGGTTGAGCTGGACGATCGCCATATCGCGCAGCACGTCCATATAAGCGCCGACGACCTGCGCGAAGACGCTCGCCTCGGTCGCGCGCAGATCAGCCTGGCCCGCCTCGACGCGATATTTGGCTGCCCTCACCGCATTGCGGACCGCGCCGCCCTGATAGATGGGGACCGACAGCTGGGCGCCCGCACTGATCGAGCGGGCGGGCGAGGAGAAACTGTTGCCCGGGATAACGATATTCTCGGTATAGTCGGTGCTCGTGCCGATGCTCGGGAGACCGAAGCTCTTCTCGATGGGCACATTTTCGTCGTTCGCCCGCTGCCCCGCACGGGCCGCGGTCAGCGTTGGGTTATTCTCATATGCCTTTGCGAGCGCCCCCTGCAGCGTTTCGGCCTGGGCCGCGGACGCCATCATCAGAGCGCTGACCGCCAGGCCGGCGAGCCAGCGGCTGCGGGGCAATCTGTGGTCTGGATCGTACATGATCGTTTCAGCCTGATGAGAAGGGAGAGAAAGGTTTTTAGAACTGGAACCCGGCAGGCGCCTCGAAGCCGGGCAAGGGCGCGACGTCCATGTCGGCAAACGGGCGCAGCGCGACGATGCCGCCCGCCTTCACGCCTTGAACCAGGCGGACAACCGCGCCTTCGCGCCGGGCAGCGACCAGCTTGCCGCCTTCGGCAAGTTGGTCGGCGATCGCATCGGGAAGAACCTCGATTGCGCCGTCGATGATGATGCGGTCGAACGGGGCGCCATCGGGAGCTCCCCCCGAAAGCGGACCTTCGATCCAGCGAATAGCATCCGAAGCCGTCGCTTGGCGTCCCGCTGCGATCAGCGCGGCATCCTCTTCGAGCGCGTGAACTTCAGCGCCGAGGCGGGCGAGCAGGGCCGCGCTATAGCCTGTCGCGGCGCCGATGAGCAGAACGCGGGCGCCGGGGCGGATCGCCGCCTCGACGAGCATCCGGCCGGTGACGAGCGGAGCATTCAGGTAGCGCCCGCCGCCAAGGTCGATCGCGCGGTCGATATAGGCAACGCTCGCGAGCGCCGCGGGCACATGCGCCTCGCGCGGCTCGGCGGCCATCGCAGCCACGACGGCGGGGTCGATGACGTCGTTGGTCCGAAGTTGGCTGTCGATCATGGCCGAGCGCATCTCGGCCGCACTGATATCGCTCAATTGGGTTGCCATGCCTGCCATCCGATTCCTGGAGTTTCAACCTCGCGGCGCAGCTCTAGCCGAAGCCGCGCTGTATTGCAATAGTAATACAGCCCTCCTGCCCGCGTTGCCGCCGCGCATAGCGGCGCAGAGGAACGCCGCCAACCCCGGATCGCGATAATCGCGGCGGGTCAGGCGAATCCTTGACAAGGCGGCGAAAGCCCCCCACTAGCGCAACCCGTCCAACACCCGGCCGTCCGCTCGTGCGGCAACGGCAGTTCGGCGCGAGGCCCGATGGCGGAGTGGTGACGCAGCGGACTGCAAATCCGTATACGCCGGTTCGATTCCGGCTCGGGCCTCCATAAACCTGTCAGTCAGGGTGCGCTGATGGTTGAAAAAAACCCCTAATTTCCGATAGTTTATGGCCATTCGCTGATTGCCAGTGATGGCCTCTGTTTGCCCGCAGTTGCAGATGGGCTCTTCCCCGTGAACGGGGGATGAGGGTGGATCAGACCCGATTGATGACGCCATTCCAACCGCAAAGAGCGAGCACGCGCAAGCGGTAGTTGTGAAAGTTGCGGAAGCCGAACGCGCGGCGCGAG
>Ga0180220_1000359_pt1 | contig 55858 bp, 56 predicted proteins | sample eDN5th37CBELigBY_FD_151335 | JGI IMG/M metagenome (GOLD analysis project Ga0180220, IMG submission 151335) | Enriched backyard soil microbial communities from Emeryville, California, USA - eDNA 5th pass 37_C BE-Lig BY (version 2) (version 2) | ecosystem: Environmental > Terrestrial > Soil >...
AGATGATCCCACTCAAAACGCGCCGGTCATCGACACGCTTGCGGCCATGGCTCTTCGGAAAATAGGGCTGAAGGCGGGCCATCTGCTCGTCCGTCAGCCAGAATAAATCGCTCAAATTCAGGCTCCTGCCCGGCCGCCTGAATCATAATCGCTACCTCAAATCAATGGGTCCTGACCCTAGGGGGCCTGCCGTCAGGCGGCGCAGCAATCGACTGCTGCTCAAATAATCGTCCAGCGTCATCACGTTCCTCCTCTGTCTTGCGATCAGAAGAGGACCATAAAACTATGCCGAGCCGATCACCGCAAAGTTAGGGGAAAGCAAGGACATCCCGGCACCACTCGGCATAGTCGAGCGCTCGGCATAATTTCCTCGTTCCCACAATATAAAATTTTTGCGTTCACTGGCTGAAGGGCAGGAGTCTCGGCTGATCCAAGCTTGGCTGCGGAACACCAAGATTGACCGACGGCGCTTCGAATTATTGAAACGTGCTTATGTCGAGGCTCGTTATTCGCCTAACTACGAGATAAGCGCAGATGATCTTGAAGCGTTGGCGGCTTCGGCATGTAATTTACGCGACATCGTGCAGACGATTTGCATGGATCGAATAGAGCAGCTTCGTGTAGAATCGAAGAAATCCTGAAGATTTGCAGTTTTACATTGCTTTTTTATCAAACTCGCGCCAGACTGTACTGACTATGCAAATAGGAGTGCCGAGTCCATGTCGGAAATGAACGAAACGCTGGTTACATTGACCGCAGATATTGTTGCAGCGCACGTCAGCCATAATAATGTCACGGTGTCTGATCTACCAATGTTGATCCAAAACGTCCACTCCGCGCTCGCCGGATTGGATAAGGACGCCGAACCGGAGGCGCCGAAACAAGAGCCCGCCGTCTCGATTCGCTCATCGGTCAAGCCCGACTACATCGTCTGCCTTGAGGACGGAAAGAAGCTGAAAATGCTCAGGCGTTATTTGATGACGAACTTCGGCATGACGCCTGATGAGTATCGCGCGAAGTGGGGACTGCCCAAGGACTACCCGATGGTCGCGCCCAGCTATGCCGAAAAGCGGCGCACCCTGGCGAAGGAAATCGGCTTGGGCCGCCTGGATGGAGGACGCAAGAAAGGCGTTCCAGCACGGAAGGGGCGTAAACCGGCAGGCCAATAAGGTCGGCGGCGCTGAGCTTCTGCCTATTTGGCTGCCTTTATCCTGCGAGAACTTCCTTTAGCACGCGGGCTGTGACGGACTGCGCCGTCGAGACCAAGTGCGCCCTATTGTCGCGAAGCATCAAATTTCCGATAATCTTGCGAACGAATTCCGGGTCGACCTTCTCGACGACGGCCAATGCTGCGGAGCATCGGTCCTGGCCGCATTGTTTCATCGCAGCGACGACATAATCCGTGCCGAAATGATCGGCGACCGCCGCGAGGTCGAACATGTCTCGCGGTTGCAGGCTGCTACCTCGATAATAGATTTTCTTCGCGATAATCTCGTCCGGGCGATCCATCGTCACTTGGTGGCCGTTCACTTCGCGAGACGAGGTTGGATATGCAAGAATATGCGAGCAGCATATGAAGTCGATCTCGCCCAGATCCTGATAGGCCAGACGCAATGTTCGCGTTCCGTCGGTGGAGTAGCTGCTCGGCTTCGATGCGATCCGATATCTCTGCGTCTCCGGGTTCAGATACGGTAGCAGCTGAGGGTCATCGATGAAGATGTCGATATCGTAGCTTTCGCGATGATCGATTTCGAGCATCAGCGCGGTGCCCCCGCCAAAACTCCATTGCGGTTTGAAGCCGATGGCCTCTTCGGTTTTGCTGATAATTTCTACGGCGCAGGTAAACAGCTCCGCCCAGTGGCTTGGATGGGCGGCCCCCATTTATGCCGCCAGCGGCAGACTATAACCGGAAACCTTTTCGAAGGCGCCTGCGACCCTGCCGACGGCGGCTGCGTCGAGACCCATGTGCTTGACGAACGTCTTTTGCAGGGTGGGCGCGACTTCGGAGAAAAACGCGAACGCGGACGCATTGAATGTCTTGGCGCTATTCGGGTCGATAATCAGCGCCGCAAGCTGATGCGCGGACAGGTTCGCGCCATAAGGCGCGTTCACCGTCGTCATCACCTGAATCTCTACACCAGTCATCGTCATCTCGATATTCCGGCTTTATGCCGCCGCATCTATATATGACTTCGGGATTACCAAAACAAGAAAGCCAGTCAGCCGGCTCCTGAGCGACGGGGGGCTCGTTTTTCGCCATGCGGCTTTTCGAGCCTCTGCACGCTGTCTTCTCGCCAGCACCATCCCCGCGACGTGACCGAACCGACCGGTTCGCTCGCGCCAAGCTGAAACAAGCCACGGGCAGAGGGCATGGCGGTCGGGGATGGCAATGCGGACGATGGGGGCTTCGACGTCGAGGAACGTCGGACTCGCTTCTGCCGCCTGATGCTCGCCGAACGCCATATCATCGCCCGCTATCTCAAGCAGAATGACTGGAACCATGCGGGCTTCATCATGCTGCTCGAACTCTATGTCGCCACCGGACCGCTTTCCGTTTCGAGCCTCGGATATGCGAGCGGCGCATCGCTGGCGACCGCGGGACGACTCGCTGCCGATCTCGAGATCCGGCACCTTATAACCCGCAGCAAGGACCCTCACGATGCGCGCCGAACCCATATCACCATGGCCCCGCGCGGCTACGCGGCGATGCGATGCATCATCGACGACTGCGGGGCTGCGCGCGGGAGGTTGCAGCCTCTCGAGATATAGCGCGGAGTGGGGCGAGTGCGGGCGGCAGAGCGGGAAGCGGAGGGGTGTGGTATTGGAACGAGAGGGGAGGATGTCCTTCTTTTTGGCGCAAAAACGCGATTCCTTTCTGATGCTGTCCATGATATGTTCTGCGGCGAGCAAAGTCATGGCCGATAGTCTATCTTCACCAGCATCCGAAGCCGCCATCCCGCAGCCCAAGGCTGCCGATTGGCTTTGGCGGCCGTGGTACGCCAAGCTCTGGTGGACAGCGATTCCGCTCTATTGGGGCGCTGCGATCGCCTCGCTCAAGGTTCCGGCGATGTCGCCGTTTTTCGATAGGGCTTTCGCGGGCTATCTGAACATGCTGTTCTTTCCGTTCACGGCGCTGCTCGTGCTGGGTTTCGGATTTGTCCACGCATGGCTTGACAGGCCGCTCGTGGGTGATCCGCGCTCGGATGAAGAGTTCGAAGAACTCGAATGTATGAACACCGAGGACGAGGAGTGGGAGCGTCTTGGCCCTCATTGGTCCGTGGATATCTATGACCCTCGCTCGGGTGGTCTCTACATCGGCAACCCCAACAGCCTTCAACATCCGGGGCGTCGATATTAGCGTTTCTTATTGTTATCGCCATCGAATGGGCCGTTCGCCAAATCCGTAGAAAATCTTCCCTTGCTGAGGATCGTCGATTGTTCGAGCGAAGTCATAGGTCCAGTGATGTCGGCTGTACCGCGGGCGGAATCAGCTTGGTCGAGATAGCGATTCCTCAGCCCTTCCTGTCCGAGAACTTGCCGGTGCAATTCGCGGGTAAAGGTGGCTTCTGGGGTGGCCGAGCGCGCAGCGGCGCGCTCGGCTGCAGAAATTGCGCCTCGGACATCGTAGTTGACGATATCGAGCGATGCTTGGGCAGTTTCGTTGCTTATGCCAATGTCGGTGCTGTTGAAACCTATGCCACCGGAAACGCGACCTTTTGACGACTTGGATGTCCGCGGGCGCCCCTTTGGCCCGCCGCTGTGAGAAGCGTAGTCGCCGCTTTCCGCGCTTGCCCCTAAGTTTCCGTCCACAGACGTACCCATAGACACGTTATCTTGCGCCGTTCGCACTATCGCGCGCTGCCACCCTGTCTGTGCGATGACCGCCGACACGTCGCGCTGCAGAGTGTCGGCAACCTGCGGATTAAGCCGCCACTCGCCCTTGCGATCCATCTCGAACCCGCCCTTGAGCCAGTTCGCCATCATCGCCTGGCCCTCGGGGCCGCTGCTCAGCATATGCTCGATCGTATCGGGTCCCGCCTGTTTGCCGGCCTCATATTTGGTGCTGGTATCGCTGCGCGCCGATTGCGCGAACCCCGTGCTGCTCGACACCAGCAGGTCATTGTCTGCGAAGCTGAACCGCGCGCGGCCGCCCCCGGCAATTGCCCCATATTGACTGTCATTGATGAGCCCGGCGCGATGAAGCTGTTCCGCAACTTCCGACGAAACATTGAGATTGAGGTCGCCATTCTGCGCTATCGCGAGCTGGCGTTTCGTCATAGTGATGCCTTCGGCGCGCAGCAGTCCCTGCATACGCGATAGCCGTTCATTCTCCACCACCCGTGTCAGCCGTTCGTTGCGCGCGCGATCGGCGATGCCCGCCGCGCCGCCCTCGGCCATTTCGACCTGATTGCCCGCCGTGCGGTTGAGCGCTCCGATGAAGGCATCGAGCCGCGCGGCCTCGCGGGTCGATACGCCCGCCGCCGCCGCGCCTTCCGCAAACCCGAAATTGTCGCTCTGCCGCCGCTGCTCGCCGATCCGCGCGGCGCTGCGAACGCCGCCATGGCCGACCTCGCGCTGCGCATCGAGCTTGCCCGACCGCTCGGCGAAGTCGTAGCCCGCTGCTTCGCGCGTACGGCCATAGACGCTCGCGCCTTCGTGCCCGGCCTCGGCGGTTGCGCCGTCGGCGGTGCCGAGCTGGACCGAGGCGTTGTACATTTCGAGAGCGCGCATGACCTGCCCCTCGTTGCGGCCCGTCGAGCGCGAAAGCGAGGAAATCGCCGTCGAACGGGCCTCGCCTGACAGGGTATTGATGAATCCGATGCGGCGCGAGGTTTCGTCGACGGAGAGGCCGAGCATCGCCGCCGCATTCCGCTGACCTTCATTATTGCCGGTGCGCCATGCCTGTTCGGTCGCGACATTGCGCCGCTCGATGCCTGCGACATTATCGCCGGCGTAATCGCGGCGGCCTTCCATCGCGCCGACCTGGATCCGTGCGCCTGTCAGGTCGTTTCGCAGCATCTGTTCCTGCTCGTAGCTGTTGGCGATGAGCTTGGCGAAGGTCGGGTCGGCCGACGCCTGCGCGATTACCGTCGAGGCCTTGAGATCGGCATCCTTGCCTTCATAGCCGTTTCGCTCGAAGTGCCGCCGCGCGCCCAGGAACATCATGTCATAGGCGCGCGTGTCCCCGAAAGCCTTCCATTGCACCATGTTCTGCGTGAAAGCCGCGAAGGCACGCTCGCCCGATTGTCCCTCCCCGAAATAGCTCGTGCCGAGGGCGCGGAGCGCGTCCTTCTCGGCAAAATTGTGAATCGCCGAGGTGGTCGCGTTGGCGCGCACGGCGGCGGCGGTTGCGGGATGCGAGAGGTCGCGGCCGACGAGAGCAGGGGCAAGACCACCAAGTTCACGCGCGGCATCGGTCGCGCCGAGTGCGAAACCCGTCGTTCCCGCCGCACCGGGCGTGCGGTCGGCCAGATATCCGCCGGCCGCACCGAACGCCCGGTTGCTGCCGAGCGTCGACCGCTCCCCGAAATCCCCAAAGCTCGACACCGCGCTGCGCCGCGCCATCGTGCCGGTCGCGGAGGCCTGCGCTTCGAGCGCCTGCGCCCGGCCTTCGTTCGTCACGATCGGCGTCGCTGCCACAGTTCCCTGGCCCTGCGCGCCGAGCGCGCCGCTGGTGAACGAGGTGAAGACATTGCCCGAGAAGCGGAAAACAGTGAAGACGAAGGCGCCGGCGAGACCCGCTGCCGCGGTGCGGAAGCTGCCGAAGATCGCGAGCGCCTTCATCGCCGAAGAAGGCGCCAGCATCCAGGCATTGGCGGCGACATGGTTCGAGCGCATCTCCGCGAGCACATCCATCGCGCGCCCGAGCGTGAGCTGGTAGATGCCGGCGTCGATCACGCCCCACATGGCGACGAACACGAACAGACCAAGCGCGAAGGAGGCGACGCGCAGGTTGATCGGGGTCAGGATGAAGAGCAGCGCGATCGGCATCATGAACAGCATGATGCCGAACACCGTCGCGCGGATCGTCGGCATCCATTCGTTGGCGGTCGACATGGTCGCAAGCCCACTCGATACGACCGCGCGGTTCGCCATGACGCGCGCGGCTGTGGCCGGACTGTCCTCGAACAGCACGTCGCCGACGGCGTTTCCGAGATTGATGTTGGTCATGAGTTGCTGGAGCGTCAGTGGCGTCGCGAGCATCGTGTCGCCGAGCGCGCCGAGGTTCGACCGACAGCGCTGAAGCTGGCTCGTGTTGGCCACATCATAGCCGGTGCGTTCGCAAACCTGCCGACTATAGTCCTCGAACAGCGCCGGATCGGACAGTCGATCCGAGATATAGGTCCAGGCTTCGGTGCAACTTACGGTGGTGCCGCCCTTGTCGGTCGCGGTGAAGACGGTCGAGAAGGTCGCAGGCCCCGCCATCGCCGCGAAGGCGGCGGGGAGGTCCGTCGTCGTGCGGAACAATTGATCGTCATCGACGCCATAGGCCGGTGACACCCGCGCAACCGGATAGCATTGGCGCACATAATCCTTGATCGTCGCATCGAGAAAGCTGTCGGTCATGGGACCGCGTGGGCTAACGGCGTTGAGGAACAGGTCGAAGCTGTGCCCGCCCGCGCCGAACTCGAGCTTGGCATTGGGGTCGAGCGTGTTGTCGTCGATCGTCTCGGCGATCGCGCGCTCCATCATGTTGGTGACGCCCGCGACCAGCACGATCAGGTTCGGCACGTCGCCGACGGGTTGATAGGCGTTGCGGACCCGGTCGTAGACATGGACCGTGCCCGTCGTCGCGACGAGGCCGACGAAAAGGCCGACGCCGACGAGCGTCTGGAACCCGAAGGCCACGATCCCCATGCCGTTGCCGCGCACACTCGCGATAAGCGCGCCGAGCGCGATCCCGGCGACCGCGATGATGACGACCAGCGTTTCGTACCGCGGATCGGCAAAGATCATCGAGACGAGACGGAAAGCATCGACCGTCTCGTTGAACCCGTTATAGGTGTGGAAGCTGGTTTCGAGGGCGAACGCGGCCGTCGGTGTGGCAGCGGCAAGAGCAGCTAGGAGTGCTGAGAAGGAGCGGGCGCGCATGGTCAGCGATTGCGGTTGGCGGCGGCACCGGCGGCGTCGCGCGCGTCGCGGTCGCGCTGGCGGACGAGACCGGCGTAGTTGGCAGAGAGGTTGGTCTGCTCGAGCGCCGCCATATAGGATTGGCGCATCTGCGCACGCTGGCGCAGCACCTCGTCGCGGAGGCCCTGCAACTGCTCGATCCCCTTGCTGAGGATACGGGTCTGGCAGACATTCGCATTGCCGGCATCGGCAGCGCCTGCTACCGTTGCCCCGCGCTCGGCGTTCGACAGCGCATAGTCGATGCTGCGGGTGAGATCATTGAGCATCTGGTAGGCGAGGGTGAGGGCGACAAGTTCGTCGGTGTCGCCGATCACGCTGTCCTCGACGCCCTCGCGGACGCCCCATTCGAGTATCCGGTAGACGGGAAGCGTTTTCACATTGGCGACGAACTGGCGTTCCTCTGCCGTCAACGCGGAGCGCGTGCGGATCTTGGTGGCGATCGCCTGCATCCGTTCGCGCGCGAGGATGAGCGCGCCGCGGCCCGGCCCGTCGACCTGGCAGTCGGCGCCGGTCGGTGGGACGTTGAGCGCGCGTGACTGGACGCGGCCGGTCAGGAAATCGTCGACCCCCTCGGTGTCCTGCCGCGGGCACGCCGGGATCGCCGAGAAGAGCGGCACCTTGTCGGTCGCATCCCAGCGCATATAGACGTCGCCGACGCGGGCGCGCATGACGCCGGTCCATTCGCCCGCGCCGACGCGCGCGGCGGCATGGGCGAGCAGCGAGCCGGTGCGGAAGATGTCGGTGACCTCGCGCGGGCAGTTGGCGAGCGCGTCGCGCAGATCCTCGGTCGGGTTGTTCTGGTTCGCCTGGATCTTCTCGCGGCTCTGCTGATAGCTTTTCGCATAGCCTTCCTTGATCGACTTGTAGCCGGTCATTTCTTCGATGATGCCCGACATATTGTCGTCGCCCTTGGCGATCTGGACCATGCGGTTGGCGAGACGGCAGTCATTGACCTGGATCGAGTTCAGAAAATTGGTCGCCGCCTCCATCTTTGAGATGATGTTGCCCATCTTCTCATCGAGCGTCTCGAGAAGATATTGGAACGCCACCGCCGGCGCGGCTTGCAGGATGCTCTCCAACTTCTGGACGAGGTAATCCGGGTCGAGGAAGGACATGCCGCCGAGGAACATGTCGATGCCGCCGCAGCCCGCCTTCACCTTCGGGAGGGTCAGGCTCATCAGATAATCATTGTGGACATCGACGCGGCCCGAGAAGCCGCCCGCGGTCACATAGCCACGCGCCTGGTCCTCGAAGCTGCCGGGCGAGGTATAGGTGACATTGTCGAACCAATGCTCGGCCCAGTTCTGCGCGGCAGCCGGGGGCGATGCAGCGGCAGCGATGAGAAGCGCCAAGATGACCTGACGGGGGCGACAGAGGGGATTGGTCATGGCCGGTCTTCCAAAAAGGGGATCGTGGCGGCGCGGGCGTGTGCTGCTTTTGGATTTTGGAAATCCGGCAAAATTAATTTGCGGGCGCGCCGCACTGAACCGTGCCGAAGCTGTCCGAACGTGCGTCCCCACTATTTTGGGTCTCCTCCGAGCGGAGGGCCGATCTGGCAGGACGCTTCCGCAGCTTGTGCATGGAATGGGCGCTTCGTATCGCGCTCACAACGGGAGGGGCACGCTCGCGCCTATGGAAGGCAGGGACGTGCTGCTTTCTCTATGTTGGCGCGACGGATTGCAATGCTCCCCGGATCGCATTATGTGTATAGATATAGATAAGGATACACATCATGCGGACAAACATTGTCATCGACGATAAGCTTATGGACGAGGCTCTGCGTGCGACTGGACTCAAGACGAAGCGAGAAGCCGTCGAGCTCGGTTTGCGTACGCTTCTCAGGCTTCGCAATCAGCAGAACATTCGCAAGTTTCGGGGTAAGCTTGCATGGTCCGGGGATCTCGAAGCCATGAGAACCGATGGATGATCCTTGTCGATTCAAGCGTCTGGATAGATTATTTTCAAGGCAACCCTACGCCGGAAGCCGAGCGGCTCGATATGTTGCTCGGCAGCGAGCCATTGCTCATAGGCGACATAATTTTGGCCGAAGTGCTACAGGGCTTCAGCAAAGACCGCGATTTCAACACCGGATTGCGGTTGATGGGATCGCTTGAGCTGATTGAAATCGGCGGTCGCGAGATCGCAGTCCAGGCGGCACGTAACTTCAGGCACTTGCGCGCCAAAGGCATCACGATTCGCAAAACGATCGATACGCTCATTGCTACGCGTTGCATCGAAGATGGCATATCGCTGCTACACCGCGATCGTGACTTCGATCCATTCGTGGAGCATCTCGGTCTTGCCTCTGCCATGCCGGACGAGTGAGCTAATATTGCAAATATGGACTCAAGCTCCAGCGATGAGAGGTTAATTGAGCGGCGGGTATCTCACTGCTGCGGTCCGATGACGCCTGGATGCCCCAAACACTCCTCTATGGTCTGGCTCTCGACCGACTTTGCTCCGTCGGTGTAACTCCCACAATCCCGGTGAACTTAGAAAGCGCGCGGACGCCGACGGCAGGGCGAACCCCGGTGAGCATCTTGGCGGCGAGGTAAAGGTTGCGCGCGAGGTTAGGCGCATGGTCCGTCCCGATCGCGACGGGTACGATACGGTTCTGGTCGGCCGCCGGGCGCGCCCATACGACCGGATGACCGATCCACGGCAGCCCGAGACGACCCGAGTGCAGCATCGCTTCCTGCTCACCGATTGCGCGAACCTCCCAGCCGTAGTGGGAGCGAAGGCTGCCGAGCTTCGTCCAGAGGTCGGCGCAGGGGACGCATCCGGGCGCCGTGCTCACCTCGATGACGAAGATGCCGCGCTGACCTCGCAATGTCTCGCCGAGGTCCGGAGGAAAGGCCCGCGTGACTGGCACCCGGTCGAGCCAGCTGTTCATCTCGGTTATTGTCGCGACCGGGTGGATCGCAGCGCGTGCAGCTACCTCGCGGCCGACCATTTGGGCGCCCGCAGGCGAACCGAATATAACTGCCGCACATGCCAGCGTAAGGATATTGGCTCGCCTAAATCCATCTTGCAGGTAAGGGCATTTTTCCTTACATCGGATAACGGAAAGGATATTCCGTATGAACGCCGTTACGATCACGACAAAGGGACAGATCACACTGAGAAAGGAGTTGCTCAGGCATCTCGGCGTCCATCCCGGCGACAAGATCAGCTTCGACAAACTTCCTGGCGGAGAGATCAAAATCCGGGCGATCAGACCGTCAGGAAAGATTGAGAATTTCTTCGGATCTTTGAAGCGAGAAGGCCAACGGCCGATCTCGATCGAAGAGATGAAAGAGGCGATTGAAAAGGGCTGGGCGGGCCAGCTGTGAAGATTACGGCGGACACCAACATCCTCGTTCGAGCAGCAACGTTGGACGATCCCGTTCAGGGAGCCGTCGCGCAGAAGCTCATGAAGCAGGCCGAAACTGTCGCTGTGACGCTTCCGGCATTGTGCGAGTTCTGCTGGGTGCTCGGGAGAGTGTACCGATATGAATCGGCGAGAGTCGCTGCATCTATCCGATTTCTTATTGACGCGGAAAACATCGCAGTCGACCGGCAAGCTGTCGAGGCAGGGCTTGCCGTGTTGGACGAGGGTGGGGACTTTGCCGATGGCCTCATCGCCCACGAAGGCCAATGGCTCGGCGGCGAGACATTCGTCAGCTTCGACCGCGAAGCTGTCGGTCTGCTGAAGAAGCAAGGGCACGACGCGCTTATTCCCAAATGAACCCGATGCTGCATTGGCAGTATTGTGCAGCTTCGCCATTGTCCCTGTCATCGCTGTGGTCCCAGGCCGACCCCGACGTGGTCGCCCACGAGCACGCGCGGATCGGTCGCCGACACTGGCCCATTCGACAGCGCATCGAAGAAGCCGTCTTCCTCGCCCGCGCCGGTCAGGAACTGCTCGGGCCTGATGTCGCCGAGCAACAGCCGCACTGCCTGATAGGTGGTCTGCGCGAGATTGGGATAGGATTCGACGCCGCTCGCGATCACCATGCGCTGCGCGCCGCCGCGGCGGATCACCATCGTCGTCGGCGTGATCTCGACCCCAAAGCGCTGTCCGAGTTCAGGCCGCTGGTCGATGTCCATCTGAGTGACCTGCCAGCCTGTTTCCTCGCGGAACCGCTCAAGGATCGGCCATTGCACGCGGCAATAGCCGCAAGAGGCGCGCGAGAACATGACCAGGGCGAACTGCCCCGCATGGGCGCGCAGATAGTGGCGCCGGATCGCGTCCTTCTCGGCGCTCATCGCCGAACGTGCGTCGCCGACCATCGGGTTCGCCGACTTGGCGCTGATCTCGGGGTTTTGCAGCAGCGCGAGCTGCGTGACGCCGGCGAAGGCGCGGGCTTTCCTTCGCGCAAAATCCTGCAACCGCCAGAAATCCGCGACCGCATCGACCGTCAGCACGGTGGCGGCATAGTCGCGTTGCTGTTCGATCAGCTTGCGGATTTTGGGCGGCGTCCAGGTCGCAAGCTCCGCCATCGGCGGGATAGCAGGTCTCAGGAGCGCGTCGCGTTCGGGCTCGCTCGGCTCCGGCGGCGGTGCCTGATACCACCAATAACCCTGTTTCGGCTCGGGCGCGCGAGCGGAGGAAGCGCTTTGCGCCGTCGCGGCGGTCGTCGCCGAGAGGGCGAGGCCGGACAGAAGCGCCAGGCGCATCACAGCAGCTTCTCCACGCGCGTGAGGCGCGCGATCGGCACCGGGCCGTAATAGCGGCTGTCGAACCCGCTCATGTGCTGCGATCCGACGAAGACGGTGCCGGGCTCGATCAGCCCGTTGGCCGGACGCCAGTAATCGAGCTTTTGCCCGTGCCTTCCATATGGCTTAGTCACTCCGAGCAGTTCGCCTTCGCAATAATACCAGCCTTCCATATGATCGGGGATGATGGTCGACGGCTTCTCGATCAGCGAAATCCGCTCGCCCGGCATGCAGAGCGCGCGTTTGGTCACATTGACCGGGTCAGGGCCAGCGAGCGGATGCGACAGCTTGAACATGACGAGATCGCCCTTGGCGATCGGACCGGGGCTCACGCGCACCACCAAGGCGTCGACCGACGGCGACATCACGAGCGTTCCTTGCGGGATGGCCCAAAAGGTGAGCAATCCGAGCGGGATCACGATCGCGCAGGCTCTCCAGAGCCGGTCGGGACGAGCAGGCTCTCCGAGCCCTTCGGCGCCGAGCGCGACGGCCGCGCGGCACGGCAGATTCTTGAGACCGATGGCCAGATGCTTACCGGCCTTCCAGACGAGACTGAGCATCGCGCACTTCCTCCTTTCCACCAAGACGGGCGATTTCTTCGAGTAGGCCAGAAAGAGCCGCGTCGCCGTAAACAACCTGCGCGGCGCGGGGGCTTTCGTCCTCGCGCTCGCAATAGGGGAGAGCCGGATCGCCGGGGATCATTGCGAGCGCGGGAACGCGCGTGACGCCGTGCTGGCGGAAGACGAGCGGATCGACGATGAGCTGGACGTCGCGCATCGCGCAGGCGGGACCTTCGCATCCGGGATCGAGGCGGAGGATCTCGGCGGTCAGCTTCGCCATCGGCGCGACCTTGGTCATCCCGCCCGGCATGCCGCGAAAGGCGATCACGCCGCGCGCCTTCTCGAGCTGCGCGGCATAGGTGCGCAGTGTCGCCGTCGGCATCGAGGAGGAGGCGAAGAGCACCGGGACCCACCCCTTCGCCGCTGGCGTGGGGCCGGCATCGGCGACGGCTTTCATGTCGGGCGCCTCGAGGCCCAGCGCCTGTTCGAGCCGCTTTGCCATCGCCGCGCGCTCGGTCGCGAAACGGTCCTTGCCGGCTTCCAGCGCCTCGACCGCGCGGGCTTTCATGGCGGGGGAGGGCGTATGGCTCCGCATCGCCTCGAAGGCGCGGCGGCGCTCGGCTTCGCTCGGCTCCGGCATTACTGTTGGGCCAGTCTGCGGTTCCGCCTTGCGCCGCGCGATGGCGCCGCGCAGTCGCTCCATCGTGGCATCGCCTTCGGCTTCAATGTCGGCGCGCCCAGACGAAGGGGATTCTTCGTCCGGTGCTCCCGGCGATATCTGTCCGGCGGCAAGGCTTGCGAAGCCGACCGCGCCGCCGAGCGACAGCGCGATCGCGAAGCGCAGGTCAGCGGCCGATGGCCTGGTAATAGGCATCGATACGATCCTTCATGTCGATCTGGATGTCGGCCTGCGCGCGGGCCTCGATCTCGGAATAATATTCGGACAGGTCCATTTTGCTGAAATCGAGCGCCTGGAACTCTTCGGGCGTGAAACCTCGGCAATTCGGGGTCTTCACCGGGCCCCAGCCGTCCGGAAACGACTTCAATTGCGGGCGCCCCTGTTCCTGGATGATTCGGCCGAGCTTGGTGTTGAAGCAGCAATGGCTCTTCGACTTCTGGACGCAGATGCCGAGAATCTTCGAGCTGCAATAGCTGCCGACCTCGACGCACATGCCCGACCCATTGAGCATGCCGACCTCCATGTCTTGCTGGTCACACGAAGTGAGCAGGAACTCGATCATCACGTTGATCGCGAGGCTGATCGCGATCGAGGTCGGATCGAATCCGATCACAAGCGCATTGGCGCCCGCGCTCGCCGCCTGGCTCGCGGTCGCGCCCGCCTGGAAGGCGGCGTAGGCGGCCTTGGCCCCGGTGAACACGCCCTTGGCGATCGCGATCTTGGTCTGGGTCGACGCGATCGAAGACCCCATGCCGTCCTTGACGATCTTGCCCTTGTCCTTGCAGCAGTTCGAGAACGTCGTCTTGAGACCCGCGGGGCGGCAGCGCAGCGCGCGGCCGCCAAAGATTTCGATGTTGCCGAGGCAATTGCCTTCGGCGTCGATGGGACCATCGGCGGGTGCGCCCGGATCGTCGATCACCGGCTCGTCTTCGATCGGGGTCGCGGCCGCATCGATGCAGGCATTGGGCGTACACGCGGGGACGCCGCCACTCGCGGGCGTCTGGCACGCATATTGCGCTCCGAGCGGGCACGACCAGGCGCCGCCGGGTTCGGGCGCACACCATGTGCGCTCGAGCGGGCATTGCCAGCCGCCGCTCGTCGTGCCGACGCAGCTCGCCGTCTCGCCGGGGCCGTCGGCGTCGCCGCTGCCGTCGAGATCGACCGCGCACAACTGCTGGGCCTGCGCCGGGGTCGCGGCGAAGGCACTGCCGATCAGGATACCCGCGATCACCAGCGCAATCAGCAACACGCGGTGCGGCCAGAGAAGATCGCGCCAGATCATCGCGCCGTTGCCGTGCAGGCAAGATCGGCACCGGCGAGCCGCACCGTCTGCATCATCACCACCGCTTCGGGGAAATCGTCGAGGCAGCCGCAGGCCGAGACGATCTGTTCGCCGGGTCCCGCCGGACAGACATTGTCACTGGCGCAGGCGTGGTAGAAGGTATCCCAGCCGGTCGGGTTCGTTTGCTTCGCGCCGACGATGCCATCCGGCGCGGCATCGCTGTTCACCTTGGGGGCTCGGGTTTTGCAGATGGCCTCGCAGCGCGGAACCGAGCCGCGGTCGGGGAGCGCGAAGGGGCGGGTCGAGGCGACTGTTCCGCCATCGGTGGTCCGCACGCGATCGGCGAGCATCGTCTCGGTCGAATGGTCGATGATATAGGCGCCGCGCGACAGGTCCGGCTCGGGCAGCACGCCATTGTCGACAACGCATTTGTACGTCCGCTCGCGCCGGAAGAAATCGCGGGTAAGCTGGATGGTGCAGGAGTCGGTGCCGAAAAGGCGCGTTTGCGGCAGCGGCCTGAGGCCGGTGCCGACGCCATTATGGAAGGTCTGGACCGTGTCGACACTCTCGCTGTCGAGGCGGCACTTGGGATCGGCGCCATAGCCCGAGCAAAGATCGACCAGCCGCTCGCGCGGCTCGCAACCGGGCGAGACGCGGATATCGACGTCGACGAGCCCCCATTGGGTGGTCAGAGGTGCACCACCACCTCCGCCCCGGACGCGCGCTGACACGCTTGTCGGACCTGCTCTCAGATCGGCGGTGAAATCATAGGACGTGTAATTGCGCGCCGCGCCGCCGTCGGTGCGACAGTCGCCAGAGGGTAAGCCGATTGTCAGCCACGGTCGCGGCCCAGCTGAGCCGACGATACGGCCATTGATGCGGCCTTGGACCCAGTCGTCGGCGCCCATTTCAACAATCCGCGCCGAGACCAGCTTCGCGGGGTCGCTCACTGCAAAACTCGCGGTGAAGATCGGCGGCGAGCCGCTGCAATTGCCGTCGCCGATGATGCGATAGCGGCGGCAACCCTCGCCGCAGTCACGCACGGAATAGATCGCCCCCGAAGCCGAGACGATGTCGTCATAGGTCAGCGGCAGAAAGCTGATCTCGCGCTCGATCGTGCAGGCGCGGACCTGCTCGGCTCGCCCCGTGCCCGCAGGCGAGCCGGCCAGCGACTGGAATAGACTGTTTGCCTCGGACGCGGCAAAGGCATCGCCCTGGATCGTAGTGGGATTGGCGCGATAGGCCGTCTGGGGCAGGGCGGGGTCGGGGCTGCATGCCGTCGACTGCGCGCCGACATATTGGATGAGCGGACCGTTGACGCGCGCGTCGGCGACACCGATGCGCGGATCGTGGGTCGAGAGGGCGCCGATCGCGCCGCCGCCAAGATCCTTCAGGACCGAGGGCAGATTGCCCATGACGAGGTTCGCGCCGCAGCTGTTGTTGATGCAGTAGCAGCCGGCAAGCTCGGGCATCTCGACTTCGGAGAGCTTCAGGTCGCCGCCGCTGTCGACATCCCATTGGAAAGTGCGGCAGCCAGTCCAGCTTCCGGGCTGGCACGAGATTACGCCGTTGGCGCAGATGCCCGACACTGGGACCGGTAGCGTCGAGACGCTGTCGAAAGTGCCGTCGATGTCCTTGTCGCGAGCGATGCGAACCGTCGTGATGTCGCCGCCCGCGCCGGGCTGGACCAGGAGTTCGAGGAAGTTCGCGGTCTTCTGGCAGGCGAGGTTCGGCGTGAAGGTCCGGCTCTTGTCGACGGTGGCTATAGGCTGTCCGCTGAGGCCCGGGTTGATGTAATTCTCGAGGATCGCTTCGCTGTCGCCGCTCTTCGCGCGCGCGGCTTCGGCCGCGGCGCGCGCACGATCCTCGACCGTCTGGGCAGAAGCCAGGCAGGGCAAGGCCGCAGACACGGACAACAGGACGAGGCACCGCGATTTCATAGCCGACCCCGGCCCATGGTCCGCGAACCATATGGGAGACGGAACAGGTCTCCCGCCCGGAATGGATCGCATCCGGGCGGGAGGAGCCGATAGGCGGCCTGGCCTTCGAAGACGGTCAGCACGGCCTTTGCCCGGGGACGCAGCGGGGTCTGGTCGTGTTGGTCCGCCGGCGAAGGAGCGTCAGCCGCCTCGGCTGGCGTTGGAGCGGCGCCCAAGGAGAGGGGGCTGGGCGCCGCTCCCGCCCCGCGCGCCTGCCGGCAGCCACCGGGGCTGTGGCGGGCAGACCGGGCCGATTCCCGGCTGCGCGTGGGGCGATCGGAGTGCGCCGGAACCGGCGCCGGGTCAGGGCGTCTGGATTCCGGCACAGCAAATCGCTTTCTCGAAGAGCATGAACTCGGCGTTGTCTTTGCCGGGCGCATGTTTGCCGGAGGTCCAGAGCGCGCCCGGACGGCCGATGTTGACGCACTTGCCGCCCTTCACCGGCTCCATCAGCTGGAGCTTGTATCGGCTCTTGGTCCAGATCGGCTGGGGTTTGAGCGAGCAGCCGTCCGCCGAGTGGATGGTGAGCGCGCCGAGGCGGCCCATCATGAAGGTTCCGCGCGCGGCGAGCCCGGCCCAGGCCTCGACGCGGTCGCCCATGTGGATGTCGCCGGCGATCGGATAGGTCGAGCCCCAGCTTCCCATGCACCAGAAGAGCGGATCGACGACTTTGCCCGCGGCCGCAGCAGCGCTGTCTGCCATGCAGGCGAGCCCTGCGGCGGGATTGCCGAAGAGGATCCCCTCGGGCTGGATGATCGCGCCGAGCGTTCCCGATTGCCAGGTTGGCAGCAACTCGGTCATCATCGCGACGTCGAAACCCTCGTCCTCGAAGCACGGCAGGTCGGTGAACATGTCGAGCATCTGCCAGACGGGGGCTTTGTAATAGTGCATCTGGGCGAAGAGCTTGGTCGTGTTGGTGCCGTCCGCGATCGAGGACTGGCTGCCTTGCAGGCGGCCGCCGGCCGGCATGATGTCGGCGCCGAGCGCCATCATGCACCCGGGCTCGGTCACGACGTCGACCATTCGGTTGGGCGTCCAGAAGCTCACCTTTACGCCAAACCAGAAGGTGACGCCCTTGCGGCAGGCGCAGAGCGGCTTCGAGACCGACTGTGCATCGAGCGCCTTGTCGAGCTTGTCATGGCTCCCGACCCGCACGCCGCCGATCGTGATCGGGAAGATGCAGTTCCAGCGTACCTTGGTTATGGGATTGAAAATCGTGTCGGTGGGACACTTGGAAGCGTGGGCTGGTTCAGCTGGAAACGCGAGGCTTGCGAGTAGCGCAAGAGCTGGGAGCGCTACCCTTGACCGCAACCACCGCTGGCGCTTCGCGCGCTCGCCCGGTGTGCCCGGGAAATAGCGCAAAACAGAAGGCGGGCGGCGAGCAGGCATAGCATCTCCGTTGCGCCGCGGGCGGACGCCGAGGGTTCGTCAAGGGTGGAAGAGTGGCGCTCGAACCCGCGGTTTGCTGGGAGTCGCTGCCTCGTCCGCAGACTGAGTTGCAATATGAGCCGGTGGGCGAGCAACGGGTGAGGAACGGCCATGCCGCTGGAGGGCATCGATGTTCCGCCAAAGCTGAGCCGGTTACTGGGAAACGGGTTGAAATTTGGGTGACGGTGACATTTTTTGCCAGAGACTCTTGTTGATCGGCGGCTCTTCGACCTAGCAGGGCGCCCATGAATTTAGCCGCGACTCACACGACCAGCCGCACCATATTGGCCACGCCGCGTGCGATTTTTCGCACTTTGCTCGATCCGGAGACGATACCGTCGTGGCGGCCGCCGAGGGGAATGGCGGGGCGTATCGAGCAATTCGATCCTCGGCCCGGCGGCGCGTATCGTATGATATTCCAATATCCACATGATGATGCCGCGCGCGACAAATGCGCTTCCGGTGCGGTCATCATCGACGGCCAGTTTATCGAGATCCTCCCCGACGAGCGGCTCGTCGAAGTCGTGCGTTTCGACACCGATGATTGCCGGTTCCAGGGAGCCATCACCGTCACGACCATGCTCGAGCCGGTAAAGGATGGAACGAAGGTGACCTTGTCCGCACAGGACGTTCCACCGGGTCTCGGCGAAGCGGATCACCGCGCAGGCATGGACGCGATGCTCAAAAATCTCGCCAATTTTGTAGAATGAAGGTTCAGTCAAAAAGACACCCGTCCGGCCGAAACCGAACGGGTGTCAAGATGAAGAACTCGATCTTCGTTGCCGAGGGAAAGCTCCTCTGGGTCGCGCGGCTCAATTAGACGCGCAACTCGATCCGCGATTGGACGGAAACGCCAAAAGCTGCGGGGAGAAATATTCCGACGCAAGCGGGTGTGATTTGGGCGCCCCTGTCCAAGACTATTTTGCAGACTGTTGGGGTTCTATGGCAAATTCGCTCAATTCGAGCTTCTGACCGACCTGCTCGACGATGACGGGTGCGACAGCGAGCCCCAGTCGTTCCTTGACCCGCTCCTCGAGAATGAACAGCGGCCGTCCGATCTTCTCGCCGAGCGCGATCGGGTCAGTGGTCGTGTGCGTGCCGCCCGCCAGTAATATCCAGTCGATCGGCCGAGCCCTGGCGAGCGCCCAACTCAGATCGCGCGGATGGACCACCACCAGGCGCTGCGGCAGTGTGACATAGGCGAGGGGATTGAAGGTATAGCCCTTCGGGTAGAGGAGCTTGCCGTCGTGCAGGCGGATTTCGAAGTCGAGCGTGTGGAACGGAACGACCGTACGCTTGCGGTCAGTACGCGCGACCGCGAGGCTCGCCGATTGCATTGCACTCCACCCTTGTTGTGGACCGAACCGCTCAGCAATATTCGGTGGCTGCTGGGCTGCGCGCGCTTCGATCTCAGATAGGGCATCCGGTTCGGCAATCGGCCAGGTTCGGCCGATGGTCGCGGTCTCGCCGCGCGCCGTCGCTGCGACGAAGACGGATGTGATGATCAGACCCATCGTCGTGCCGAACTGCCAGGCGGCAAGGCCGATGCGGTGTGCGTCATGGCTCATGGCGTCTTTCCCGTTGAGGGCTGTGGACCGACGCGTCTGTCGCCAAGGATCGCTCCTGCGAGGGATCCGACCGTCAGCAGGCCAAGCACGACGATCAGCGGCCTCGGCGCTGGCATCTCTCGGGGCGCCGCGAGCAGGATCGCGGCCTGCACGACCCCGAACAAGAGTCCGGCCACGAGAAGCCGGATGACATGAGGAGACGGTGAACCGGAGAAGATGCCGTTCATGACCGCCGTCCTCGACGCAAGCGGATCATCAGGGCGCTGGTAACGCTCGATAGCCAGATAAGGAGCAGGCCGCTCGCGAAGCAGGCGACGCCAACCGTCACCGATGCCCTGGCCACGATCGTGACAGGCTGGTCGACGAGACGTCCGGCAACCAGCACGAGACCGGCCATCATCACCGATTCGATGCCCACGAGACGGAAGCGCCAACGGAACGCGCGCCGCTCGGCTTCGGTGGCAACGGCGGCTTCGAAGCCGGCTCGGTCGAGCGGGAACATTAAATCGAGATCCAGCCGATCGCGATCGGGTTCGATGGCACGCTGTTTCACGAGATTGGCTCCCTAATCGCAGGTGAGGGCGCCCGCTCGCCGAGAATGTCCCGGGGATCGACGCCAGCCAGTTCGCAGACGGCTTCGAGCGGTGAGCGACCGGCGCGGATCAGGGCTTCGAAGGCCGCCACCTCGCTCGGCGCGCTGGTGTTGATCCAATAGCTGAACGGATCGACGACAAGCCGCGCGATGCCGAGCCCGAGCGGCGAGTCGATGAATACCTCGCTATAATTGGGCTTGTTGTTGCGGACCGACTTGAGCAGGTCGAGGACGAACCCCGAATAATCGAGGATCTTGTTCTCGACCGCCCGGTCATAGGTCGAACCCTGGAGTAGAAAGCGCGTCGCGGCATTTTCCAGGATCACCTGCCCGGTGCCGCCGAACAGGGTGAGGTCGTTCATCGACTGGAGGACGATGCCGAAACTGCCCTGATATTTGCGGGCGCGCCGATAGCCCTGCGCGAACGCCTCGGCGAGGCGCGAGAGGTCCTGCCCGTCGCTCTTGGTCATGAACTGCGCGGCCTCGTCGCAGAGCACGAAGCGCGGGCGGTCACGCGCGGAGAGATAGAGTTCCTGCGTGACTGCGTTCACCACCACCATGACGATGACGTTGAACAGGTCGGGCATGGATTTCAGGCGTTCGAGTTCGAGCACGACAAACTCGTCGTTCGAGATGTCGAAGGTCGACGGCCCGTTGAAGAAATGACCATAGGCGCCGTCTGACCCGAAATCGCGCAGGTTGAACGCGAGTTCGCGTGCCACGGGCTTCAGATGGTCAACGCGATCGAGATCATGCGCGGCAAATTGCGGATAGGCGCCGAGCCATGCCCGGACCGAGTCGATGCCTTCGTCGGCATGGCCCTCATCGATTGTCCATTGGACAGCCGATTTCAGGAGGTTCCATTCCGATGTTGAGACACCCTTGCGGGTAGCGGCATTGGCCATCTCGGCGACGATCGCGACGGCCATGGCGATAGCGGACTGCTGGTCCTCGCCGTCGAGTGCGAGCCCGAGGTCGAACGGGTTGAGAACGAGCCGTTCCTCGCCGATGTCGATATAGCGGCCCGAACACAGCGTGCAGAGCTTCCTGTACGAGCCGCCGATATCGATGATGCGGATCAGGGCATTCTGGGCATAATATTGGCGGCAGAGATCATTGAGCAGGAAGCTCTTGCCCGCGCCGCTCTCGGCCGCGACGATGAAATTATAATTGTTGATGCGCGGGTCGAAGAGGTCGAGCGTGATGAGCTGCCCCTTGCGCCCGGCATAGAGGAGGGCAGGGCGCCCGCCGCCGCGAAAATCGGTCTGGATCGGCGCCATCAGCGCGGTCGCCTTCACCGGCATCTTGAAATCGCGCTCGAGCATCTTGATCGTGCGGCGTTCGGGATAAAGGCCGAAGGGCAGGCTCGCGGTGAGCAGGATGGGATTGAGGTAGGATTCTTCCTGCACCATCCAGGGCAGCGGTTCGCTCTCCCACAGTCGTTTCGCGCGCGCGGCCATCTCGCGGGCCTGGTGCTGGTCGCGGCCAAACACCCACACCATCGGCATTACCGTGACGAAGCGGCTGTTGCCCGCCTCGTCGAGCACCCAGCCGATCTCCTCGATCTGCTTGCCGACCTCGACGGCGAAGCTGCCCGCGGCTTTCTGCGCCGAGAGTATCTGCGCGCGCTTGTGGATCTCGAACTGCGAATGGTCGAAGAGGACATTCAGGCAATAGAGGAACGGACCGCCGATCTGGTCGCTATCCTCGGCGCTGCCGCGCATCCCGCCCATCAGGCGATTGGCGCGCTCGGCCGTTACCCGCCGCGCCGGTGCCTTGGGGGTCAGGCAGCGCGCAACCTGGTTGCCGAGGAAGACTTCTGGGCCTTCGAACATCAAGGAGGGGCCGGCATCGATGATTTGCTTGCGCAGCGGCGGAGCCGATTGGCGGGCGTCACCGCTTGCGAACACGCCGGGGGCCGGATCGAAGACGCCGTTGAAGATACGGCGGTAGAAGGCCATCATCTCGTGCGCCTCGATCCGGCGGATGCCGAGTTTGGCAAGCTGCTCCTCGATCTGGCGTTTGAGATCGCTGTGCATCGGCTGCCGCGTCTTCACGGCGAGAAAGGTCCGGAAATTGCGCACCGGGATGCCGTGCAGCGCGGCGAGGCCGCCCCGCCCTTCGTCGAGATAGGCGTGCGTCCGCCGCGCCGAGGCCTGGATCAGCGGATCGGGCCGGGTCTTGAGGTCGAGATAATGGTCGAGTGCCGGCGCGATCAGCGGATCGGCAAAGCTGATCAGCTGGAGAACGCTGTTTTCGGGGAACTGGATGTTGAACAGCCCGAGCAAAGCCTGGTGGACATGCGCGAACATATAGGCCGTCGGCGTCAGCTCCCACGCATAGCCCCAGCCATCGTCGATGCAGAGGAAAGCTTCCTCCTCCTCGACCCAGGTGACGAGCGGCAGATAGTTCGAATAGCGGTCGCGCGCGATGCTGCGATGGAGATCGGCGAAGGTGAGCCCGCCGCCCGTTCGGGTTCCGGGCGCCTTCACGGACGCGGCTCCGCGGATGGGGCAGGCTCTCGTCCCGGTATCTCGCGGACCTGTTCCAGCACCGGCGCGCGCGAAGCGGGTGATACCGGCGGAACGAGGTAGCCGCCGACAACCCAGGAGGGCGTGTCCAGCACCGAATAGACATAGCGGGGCATGTAGAGCCGATCGGGACGGTTGCGATCTGCATAGGGCAGGATCAGCGTGCGCACCGCCCGCGTGGGGCGCAGCATCGGGGTTTCCGGGGCTTCGATCAGCTCCTGAAGCTCGCGATAGACGCTGTCTCGATAGGTGCCATAGGCATCGGCGGAAGCGCTCTTTCCGCGCTTCGTGGCGGGCAGGGTGCGCTGACCATGCTGCCTGAGCAGTTTCTTGTCGTTCGTGACCGCGGGATCGGAACGCGATGCGACGCCTTGGGCGGCATCCTCATAGGCTTTCTCGGGATGGATGCATTGCCCGTGATCGTCGTTCTTGCAGCTGAACTTCTCACTGTAGGGCGACATCGCCGAACCCAGCGAGGCACAACCCGAGAACAGGAGCGAGCCCATACATAAGGCTGCTGCGCCTCCTCCGCGGAGACGCCGGCCGTTTCGAAGCAAATGGATCATCTCTTTCTCCGTGATAGTCGTGCACGGTCAAAATGCCTGCGCGTGGCGCAGGAAAGGGCGATTGGTTCAGCCCTTGAATCCAGGGGCATTGATGCAGGGATGGCTCTCGTGCCGGTGCCCGGACAAGGGCTGGGGCATGATCGTGCCGCTCGGAGGTAGGCATGTTCCGGCCCTGTTTGCGGCTGTTTCAGTACAATGGGTCGGGAAGACAGCACAAAGATTTGAGCCGTGTGGCGTAAGCCGTTCGGTCGAAGATCAATTCCTCGAAATATCCCTGTTCGCACTTGCAGCATGATCAGGAGATTCCCATATTCAGCATGCCTTTCAGGCATCCTCTCCCAAAACTTCAAAGGGCCAGCGCAAGCTGGCCCATTTTTTGGTTTCAGCACGATGATCGAGAGAGTCCGGCGGACGACTGAAACGGGGTCACCAGGCTATTGCGGCAAGACGCTCGCGCGCTCTTGCGGCCATGCTCGGGTCAATCTCGCAGCCCGTGTAGCGCCCCCGGTGGCCGCTGCCGCTTCGCCGGCTGCGGCCGAGCCGGCGAAGAAGTCGCCAACCAGACCGTCCGGTGGACAGGATGTCCGGATGAGAATTGCCAGCAGCGATACCGGTTTCTCCGTTGCATGAAGACCGCCTCGCACACTGTTCATTTCTATCACTGATTTTGCGATCCTTGTGCCGTCGTCACGATAGCCAGCTGCTCCGATTGCCCCGGTGTGCCGCGGCTTTGTTCGCTGCACCTGCAGCGTCTTGTTTCGCGTTGACGCCGGAACGCGCTGGACCTCGTTATAGACGCCACGCCAACGCGCAGCACGGCGATAATATTGCACGACGATTTCGTGAACTCGCTTGAAGTGATCGGCCGCAAACCCGGTACCGTTCGCCTTGCGCCAGATGATGTCCTGGGCGTAGCGTAGGCCTGCCGCCCCAAAACGGTCGGCGTCGGCGAGCAGGTAACGTAGCGACCCGAAAACCCAGAGCGACCCCGAGGGCTTGAGGCACGCGGCGGCAGCCACGCTGAGCCAATCGCCGACGCGCCTCCGTCCTACCGGAGGTTCGTAACGCCGTAAGGCGGGTCAGCGATAATCAGGTCATAGGGGCCATGTGTCGCCATGATCTCACGGCAATCGCTGCAATGAGCAGCGAGGCGCGGCGGCAAGTCAGAACTTGCTTCCGGCCATCGGTTTGATTTCGAGCGTGACGCCCTCCTGGATTACGACGATGACATCCTTCGCCGCGCCCACCTCGACGATGGGCCTGCCTGGCGCGCGAGATCGAGATAGAAGTCAGTGAGCCTGTCGGACGACTTCGACAGGCCGCCGGCGATTCCGGCCTTGGCCGCGTCGCCGGCGTCGAGCGTCCGCACCGAGCCGAGCGCGGATGTCGAGACGTCACCGATTGTATTCTCGACCGTCTGGTTGATGCCGCTGATCGTGCCGGCGATAAAAGCCCGTGCGAGGCTCGCGCCCGCGCGCGTCACCACCTAGGGGTTGTGGGGATTCATCGTGAGTTGATGATGGCGGCGGCGAGATAGATCATTGCGGAGAAGCTTTGGTCGGTTTTGCAGGCGCGCATGGCGATGCGCTTGAACTCTTTGAGTTTACAGAAGAAGTTTTCGACCAAGTGGCGCCATTTGTACATTTCGGCGTCGATCTTGAGCTTTTGGGCGCGGCCGGGATGCTGCGAGATGACGACCTTGGCCCCGCGCTAGTCGAGTTCCTCGACGATCCAATTGGCGTCATAGGCCTTGTCACCCAGCAGCGCGCCAAAGTCGATGCCCTCGATCAGCGGTGCAACGCCGATGGTGTCGAAGCGGTGTCCCGGCAGGAGTTCGAAGCGAACAAGGTTGCCCAAGGCATCGGTCAGCGCCAGAATCTTGGTGGTCATGCCGCCTTTTGAGCGACCGATGGCCTGGCTCTGAGTCCCCCTTTTGCGCCCTGGCCGTGCCGGTGAACCTTGACGATGGTGGCATCGACCATCGCGTATTCCATGTCGGGTTCCTCTGACAAGGCGTCGAAAATCCGCTTGAAAACATCGGCTTCGCGCCAATCTCTGAACCGACGAAAGGCCGTGCTCCAGTTGCCGAACAGCGCAGGCAGGTCGCGCCATGGACTGCCCGTGCGGACAATCCAAAGCACTGCCTCCACAAACAAACGGTTGTTCCTGCCGCTTCGACCTGGGTCCGTCGGCTTGCCCAGACAGTGCGGCTCAATCTTCGCCCACTGGGCGTCGGTCAGTACAAAGCGTTCCATCCGAAGTGTGAATCACATCTCCGGTCAAATGGGAATCCTAATTCCCCACAACCCCTAGCCGCTCAATCCCTTCTTGCCATCGGTGTCGACGAAAAAGCCTTTGATCAGTTGATCGACTGCCGAGCGTTCGTCGAAATCGACGCAGGAAAGCGATACCAGTTGGACCTCGACCCGCTCCTTGGCAAGGTCGGCGAGGACGCCCGCGCCGTGCCCTTCCTTAAGCGCTTCACTCTGTTCAACATCGCGCAATGCGAAGGCTGGCGCCCCGGCCTCGCTGCCGATGCGCTCGATCGTTCCGCGCCGTGCACGATCTGCCTCCTTCCGCCACAGTGGGGGCGGGCTCCCCCCCCTGTTGTGGCACACCTTCGTGGCCCAAACGGACAGCAAAGTCATGAGGCAAGCGCTTCAGCACGGCAGTTCAGGCGGCGGCTGCAAGATCGGCCTTGTCGGCTTCCGAGCGTGGAAGGCGCATCATGAGAAATAGGCTCCAAAGGCTGAGCAGCGCGCAAACGGCAAAAACGATGAGATAGGCCGAGGAACCGGGGAAGGTCGTGCCATCGGGGCGGGCGACCTGCGCGCTGGCCAAGCCGAGGGCTATAATCTGCAGTCCGACCGCCTTTCCGAAGGCTCGTACGACCTGCGTCAGTCCGGTGGCCTCGCTGGTCCGCTCCTCCGGAACCGCGTCCATGACGAGTTGCGGGGTCAACACCAGCAGCACCGATCCGCTCGGTACGATCAGCAGCACGATCATAATGACGCTCGGCCAGAAATAACCGGACAGCGTGGCGAGTCCCGCCCATCCGGCGATACTGGCTGCAGCGCTTATGATCATCAACGTTCGCACCGGAATGCGCTTTGTCAGCGCGCCGCTGCCGAGCGCGGCGACGCTCGCCAGGATATTGGCGGGGATCTTGACGATCGCGGCCATCGTCGCGGTGATGCCGAAACCGATCCCGGTCCAGGCCGGCTGCTGCAGGAATGGCAAATAGATCGCGGGCCCTAGCAGCGGGCCGAGCGAAATGGCAAGGATGTTGAGGTTCGCGAGCCGCACCTGTCTGCGGCCGAGCAGCCGGATGTCGATCAGCGGATTAGGGTGGCGCAATTCATACCACGCCCAGCCCGCCATCAACGCCAAACCTCCAACGATGAGGGCGATGGTCGAACCGGTCCAGCCGTCACTCGCACCCTCCACGAGGCCGAAAAGCATCATTGCGACAGCGGGCGCGAACAATATGCCGCCCACAATGTCGAGCCCGCTGCGGTCGGTCGAGGGCTCCGAGCGCGGGACCGCGAACAGCACGAAGATGATGGCGAAAATTGCCAGCCCTGCGCTGATGTGGAAGAGCCCCTGCCAATGCCAGTTGTCGACGACCACGCCGCCGATGATCACGCCGATACCGCCGCCCACAGTATAGGTTGCGCCGATGATGCTGACGCCCAGGCCTAGGTGCCTCTCGTCGACATTCTCGCGAAGGATACCGAAGCCGAGCGGCAGGATTGCCATCGATACGCCCTGGATCGCGCGCCCCGCGATGATCCAGTCGAGATCGGGATGCGTTGCGCTGAGCAGAGACCCGGAAAATGCGATCGCAAGCATCCACAGCATGACGCGCCGCCGACCGTACAAATCGCCCAGTCGGCCCGCTACCGCTGCGCTTGCTGCAGCCGTAAGGGTAAAGGCGGTGAGCAGCCATCCGACTGCGACGGGATCGCCATATTGTTCGTAAAGGCCGGAAATCGCTACGTAGATCATGCCCGATTCGAGTGAGCAGACAAGTTCAGCTGACACGAGGGCAGCGTACAGCCACCATACCCTCGTCGGTCGATCGGATAATGGCTTGGTCGTCATACTGTCTGCTCTCCGCCAGTTTGGCCCGCGTGCAATGTTATGCCGCGATCGATCGGGCACTTGCTAGGCGGTGGGCGTGCTGCGGGGCAATACGAATTGCGCGCCTAACCGGTGATAAGCCCTTAATGCGGTAGCGCACACGAACCCCAGATCATGGTGAGGGCTGGGCGAGCCCGGGTTCGCCGGCTCTCGAGCGGTGCAATTGGGAAGTTGCCAATCGTGAGAGTGTCCGCCAGAAATCACACGGATTACTGGACGCGCGCATCAACTGGGCATTTTACGATCACGGCCTCGAGATCTTGATATTCGGCAAGAATCTGGCCAACGAGCGCTATCTGCAGGTCGCCACCAATTTCGAAGCGTCGGGTTATAATATCGGCTTCCCGGTAACCCCCGGGTGTTCGACATCCAGCTACGCAAGAACTTCTGATGCTTCGGACAGGGAGGGATCCCGACGGGCGGCGCCATGGCGCCGCCGCAGCGGACTTTTCTCAAGAGCCTTCTTGGCGACCGCGCCGTTTGGCTGTCTCGGTGCCGAGAAAATATTCCAGTGTTTTCAGTGGGATAACCGAATTTGGATAGTCACTTGCAAATAACTGACGAATCGTTATTTATGATGCTGGATGACCGGAGTCCCCCTCACGGGAAGGTGTCAAGGACGTCAGCAGATTCGGAAGAGAGGATAATATGACCATGAATATGGAAGACATGATCATCGCGAGCGTTGACGATCACGTCATCGAACCGCCGACGATGTTTGATCAGCACCTGCCCAAGGAATTACGCAAGCTTGCCCCGCAATATGTGACCGACGAACTTGGCAATGCATCGTGGTACTGGGAGCATGAGGACAAGCGCACCTTTGCCGTCGGTCTCAATGCTGTGGTGGGCCGTCCCAAGGAAGAATATGGGATGGAGCCGATGAACATCGACCAGATGCGCAAGGGCGTCTGGGACGCCGAAGCGCATATCGACGACATGAACGCAATGGGTCAGATGACCGCGTTGATGTTTCCCACGTTCGCCGGGTTCGACGGCGGCTGGTTCTGGGATGCGAAAGACAAGAACAATTGCAAGCGCGTCATGAGCGCATATAACGATTGGCACATTGATGAATGGTGCGGTCCGTACAAGGGCCGCTATTTCCGCGGCGCTATCCTCCCGCTGTGGGATATGGAGGCCGCTATCGACGAGGCCCGGCGGGTGATCAAGAAGGGTGTCGAGACATTCTTCTTTCCTGCCAACCCGGCTGCGCGCAATCGCCTGCCCTCGGTTCATGACGAATATTTCGAGCCGCTCTGGAAGCTGTGCGACGAATATGCGATCCCGCTTTCCTGCCACATCGGTACCGGCGCTGCTCCGGAGGCAAATTCCGACCAATCGCCGATTTCGGCATGGATCACGTCGATGCCGATCGCGATCGCGACCGATGCAGCCGACCTGCTTCATCTCAATGCGCTTCAGCGCTATCCCAACCTGAAGATTGCCTTGTCCGAAGGGGGGATCGGCTGGGTGCCCTATATGCTCGAGCGCGCGGACTTCACGCACAAGCACCATGGCCCTTGGGTCCGCATGGACTTCGGCGGCAAGCTTCCGTCCGAGGTTTTCCGCGAGCATTTCCTGACCTGTTTCATCGACGACCGCTTCGGCTGCGACAATTATGAAGCGGTCGGCGAGGACATCATCTCCTACGAATGCGACTATCCGCATTCCGACTGTACCTGGCCCTTCGTTCCGGAGGACCTGTGGGACAATGTCAAGGATATGCCGACTCATGTGATCGACAAGGTCACCCATCAGAATGCCTATCGCTTCTATAACATGGACCCGGTGGCCGAGTTCGGCCGCGCCAACTGCACCGTCGGCGCCCTTCGCGCCAAGGCGATTCATGTCGACGTCGGCGCCGTATCGCTGGGCGGTAAGGATGCGCGCGAACATGGCGAAGACGGGCGCGCCATCACGTCGGGCCAGGTTGCCAAGACCTTCGTCCCGCGCACGGCCGGCGAAGTCAACGAAAGCCGCCGCAAGCGCAAGGGTCTGGTCTGATCAGAGCGGCGTTAGATACCGAAAAAAGCGGAAAGGCTCCCGGTTTGTACGGGGAGCCTTTTTGCGTTGCGATCGGATTTCCTGCTTCTCGCGGCACGACCCTCATGCGCCGAGGCGGTTCTGGAGGACTGATGCAGGCGATCGCTGCGATTGAGGCAGCTTTGGTAGATGCCGCCTCAATCGCGGCAATGCGGTAATTGCGCGGCTTCGTGCCGATGTGCAACTCGGAAGAAATGTAAAGGGAGAAGGGCAATGACAGGCCAGACCTCGCGGGTCGAGCCGGGGAGCGTCGCTTTCGTGACCGGTGCAAGTCAGGGTATTGGCGAGGCGATCGGCCGCCGTCTTGCGCGCGATGGCTGGCATGTCGTGCTGTCCGCAAGGCGCCGGGAAAAGCTCGACGCCGCCGTTTCCAGAATCGAGGAGGAGGGCGGCAGTGCCGAAGCCGTCGTGCTCGACATACGTGACGCCGATGCAATCCACGAAACCGTGTCGGATGTCGGGAAACGGCACGGCCGGCTCGACGGCTTGGTCAACAACGCCGGGCGCTTCGCGGGACGCGATATCCTCAATACCTCCATCGAGGAGTTCCGCCTCAACTTCATCATGAACCTCGAGGCGCCCTTCCTGACGATGAAGGCTGCGCTGCCCTTCATGATCGAGCGCGGCAAGGGCGCGATCGTCAATATCGGCTCGGTGTCGGGCTTGCGGGCGACGGAGAATACCGCAGGCTACGGCTCCTCGAAGGCGGGTTTGTTCCACTTCGGCGCGATCGCTGCGATGGAGGTGGGCAAGCATGGCATCCGCGTGAATACGGTTACTCCCGGTAGTACCTGGTCGCCCAGTTTTGCCAAATCCGTCGATGGCAAGAGCGAGGAAGAGGTGGAGGCGATGCAGAAGTCGGGCACGATCCTTGGCAGGTTCGGCATGCCCGATGAGATCGGCGATGCGGTCGCCTTCCTCCTGTCGGACGAGGGCCGTTTCATCACGGGAGTCAATCTGCCGGTGGATGGCGGCGCCTTCTGGTTTCGCGGCGGCAATCGCATGATAGGCAAACGGGTCTGAGGAGGCTGAGACATGGCCGGAAAGTTCGAAGACGAGATGGAAATCCGTGCGCTCGCATCCGCCTATGCGGATGCGACAAATCGCCGCGACGCGGACGGCATGGCCGCGGTGATGGCACCCGACGGCCGGATCGAAAAGCCCGGCTATGGCGATCCGGTGCAGGGGCGCGAGAAGATCCTCAAACGCTATCGCCGACTCCAGCGCGAGCGAGACTTTCTCTGCCAGCAGATCCACAGCGGCGTCGTGCACGTCGCCGGCGACGTCGCCACCGCGCGCTGGTGGTTTTCGGAAACCAAGTTGGCTGTGGGCAGCGAGGACTGGCTGGCTATGATTGGTGTCTATCAGGACGAATGTGTGCGCCTTCCCGAAGGCTGGCGCTTCTCGCGAAGGGTGCAGACCACGATCATGGAGCGTGTGCTTCCCGGCGGCACGCAGGTGACCCGTCACGAACTGCCCGATTTCTTCGCGATCCCGGGGTTGCCCGAATTGTGAACCGGCAGTCCGCAAATCCGCCCGAATGGTTTGCCCGGGCCATGGCGCACCAGCCGGACAGGGGCCTTGTCACTGTCGCGGACGGCGACGTCGAATGGGCCGCATGGGGCGAGCGGGGGAAGTCAGGCCTTTTGCTGCTCATCGGCAACGGTGCGCATATTGGCTGGTATCGCCATATCGCGCCGATGCTTGCCGATGACTATCGCGTGGCCACGTTCAACTGGTCCGGCATGGGAGGTTCCGCTCGCCGAGAGCAATATTCGGTGGAGACGTTGATCGCTGAGGCGATGGCGGTGGCAGAGGCTGCCGGATTGTACGAGGCGGACCGGCCACCCTTCATGGCCGCGCACAGCTTCGGCGGCTTCATGGGTCTGCATATCCTGGTGCGCAACGGCGAACGCTTCGCGGGAGGGGTGCTCGTGGATTCTCGTCTCCGTGTCCGACAGGCCTGGGGGGACGACGCCGAGGAGGTGGGACCGTTCCACGTCCATGCCACGCGCGAACAGGCGATCGCGCGTTTTCGTCTCAAGCCGGAGCAGCCGGAGATCAATCCGTTCATCTTCGACATGCTCGCCGGGGAAGCGGTGGAGCAGGTCGCAACCGGATGGCGCTTCCGGCAGGATCCAGACATGCGCCGCAAGACGCCTGTGGGGAACGACCTCATGCCGCTGATCGCGCAGGCCAAGTGCCCGCTTGCCTTCATGCGCGGTTCCTGTTCGAAAAGTGTGATCGACGAAATCTGGGCCGAGCAAAAGTCAATGGCCGCCGACGGCACGCTTTTTGTCGAGATACCCGACGCGCATCATCACCTGATGCTCGACCAGCCCATTGCCTTCGTCGCGGCGCTGCGCGCTATTCTGCAAGCGTTTCCGCGCGCATGAAGCCGGTTGCGCTACGGCTTGGCGAATGGATCGCCGCTCTCGAATTCGAGGCAATTCCGCCGGAGGTCGTCGCGCGCGCGAAGGACTGCCTGCTGGACCAGATCGGATGCCAGATCGCGGGCGCGGGCCTGCCTCATCTGGCTCCCGTGCTGCGCCACGTTCGATCGCTGGGCGGAAAAACGGAGAGTTCGATCGTGCTCGGTGGCGACAGGACCACCGCCATCTACGCCGCCTATGCAAACGCATCGTGCGGGCACGGTATGGAGTTCGACGACAGTCACGTCATTTGCGGGCATCCCGGTGCCGTCGTGATCCCGGCTTGCCTGGCAATCGCGGAGCGCGACGGACTTTCAGGCAAGGATCTGATGACGGGCATCGTTGCGGGCTATCAGGCGATGGCACTGGGAGGCGGACAGGTGCACAAGGCGGCGCGCAGGCGCGGCTGGCATCCGATGAAATTCCAGGGCCCGTTCGGAGCGGCAGGAGCGGTGGCGAGGCTGCTGCGACTGGATGCGATCGGCACCATGAACGCGCTCGCGATTGCCGGATCGGAAGCATCGGGCACCATGGAGTATGACCAGTCGGGCGGCGAGGTGAAACGTGTACATGCAGGATCCGCCAGTCGGTCGGGTGCCCAGGCGGCGCTGCTCGCGGCAGAGGGGCTGACCGGCCCCGCGACGATCTTCGAGGGCAAGCGCGGCATCTTCAACGTGTTCGCAGACGAACTGGACGGCGATCCGGAAGCATTGTGGAATCGCGACTTCCATTTGCGTGACACCATGTTCAAGCTCTCGCCCGCCGTCTTCACGCTGCATGGCGCGATACAGGCAGCCCAGGCGATCCGAGACGCGCGTTCCCTCGATCCCGCGCGCATCAAATCGGTCGAGGCAGAGGTGTCGGACCTCACCATGCTCCACGGCGCGGGGATCGTGCACCCTGCGGACATGATCGGCGCGCAGTTTTCGCTCGCCTTCGCGGTCAGCTGCGTGCTCGTCCGGGGGCGTGCGACGCTCGAAGATTTCGCCGATGCGTCGGCATGGCGCGACCCTGCCATTTTCGCGCTGTCCGACCGCATCTCCGTGGTTCGCCGCGACACGTCGGGCGGGTCGGAGCTTGGCGGGAAGGTCACGGTCGTTCTCGACGACGGAACCCGGCTTTCGCAGGATCGTCCCATCCCGCGTGGCCACCATGAAAATCCGGCGTCGAGCTCCGACATCGCCGACAAATTCCGTACCCTCATGCGAGGACGCATCACCGATGATCGCGCAGAAAGGATCGCGCACTGCGTCGCGACCCTTGAAACGCAGCGAAACTGCGCGGCGCTCGCCGAGCTGATCGGCGCACCGACCTAGGGAAGATAGCCTTTGATCGCCGCGCTTCGCGATTGGACGCGGGCGCGCAGCTCGACCAGAAATGACGACATGACCGAAAACACCGAAGAAACGCTCGCCCAACGCCTCGAGGCCGTGCTCAAGCTCGATCCCGCCGCGACCGCCATCGAATATCAGGCCAGCTCGATCAGTTGGTCCGACCTGGACGCTGCAGCGGCCGAGGTGGAACGCCTGCTGGACGAAGCAGGCGTCGAACGCGAGGCGCCGGTTGGCTGGGCAGCACGTAACCGCCCCGCGGCAGTCGCGTCCTTCATCGCACTGGTCCGCGGTGGGCGCATGGTGGCGCCGCTGCGTCCCGCCTTCAATGTGGCCAGTTTCCGCGACGACATTATCGCGCAGAGCCTGAAGGCCGTTGTCGGCGACCCCGACGACTGGGCTGGCGAGGGCGTGATCGAAGCGGCGACGGCGGCTGGCAGCGTCGGCATCGAGGTGTCGCATTATCCCTTCACAGTGAGACTGGTGCCGGGTCTGGAGAGGCCCGGGGCGGGACCGCATCGCGCGCCGATGCCCGATTATGTTCTGGAACGTCTGACCAGTGGTACGACCGGCGCGCCCAAGCGCATCCCCGTGAAGCAGGACATCCTGATGCCGTCGCTCAATGCCGGCGACCAGAAGAAGGCGGACGATGACGGGGCCCTGGCGTTGAAGGCGTCGCCCGCACTTCTGTTCAAGCCGTTCAGCCATGCAGGCGGACTGTTTGGCCTGTTGCTTGCGCTGTACCAGGCTCGTCCCATCGTCCTGTTCGAAAAATTCAACGTCCCCGAATGGGTCGATGCCGTGGCGAAGTACAAGCCGAAGGCGGCCAGCCTCGTGCCGGCGATGATCCGCATGGTGCTCGACGCCGATGTTGCCCCTGAAAAGCTTGAAAGCCTGATCGCTATCCGGTCGGGCACCGCGCCGCTCGAGACGGATGTGCAGGAACGCTTCGAAGAGCGGTTCGACTGCGCGATTCTTGTCGACTATGGGGCGGCCGAATTCATCGGAGGCCTCGCCGGCTGGACACTGAAGGATCATCGCGAGTTCGCGAGAGAAAAGCGCGGCAGCGTGGGGCGCGCGAAGCGCGACGTGTCCATTCGTGTCGTCGACCAGGAAAGCTTCGAACCCTGCCCGGTGAATGAGACGGGCATCGTCGAGGTCAAGTCCGATCGCTATGGCCCGGACTGGATACGGACCAATGATCTGGCGTTCATCGACAACGACGGGTTCATCTTTCTGGCTGGACGCGCCGACGATGCAATCAACCGCGGAGGCTTCAAGATTCTCCCGGAGGAGGTTGCGCAGGTCTTGCGCAGGCATCCCGGCATCAATGACGCTGCCGTGATCGGCATGAAGGACGAGCGCCTCGGGCAGGTGCCCATCGCAGCGATCGAATTGTCGGACGGACATCGGGAGGCTCCGGACAAGCGGGAACTGGACGCGTTCCTCAAGGAGACGCTGCCGTCCTATATGGTGCCCGTAGAATATCGCGTGGTGGCCGAACTGCCGCGTACGATCTCGATGAAGGTCAGCCGCCCGGAACTGAAGACGCTGCTCGGTATCTGACGACAATGTCGGACAGGGACGGCGCGGGGGACGCACACTGGCGCAATGAAGGGCCTGAGCGGCAAATCGCCGTCGCGCAGCGAGGCGGGCTGCTTTCGCGCAACAGGTTGATCCCCATCGTCGTCGCCAGTGCGTTGTTCATGGACCTCATGGACACGGCGTCTCTGGCGCTCGCGCTGCCGACCATCGCTCGTGACTTCGGCATTCCAACCCCGGACCTCAGGATCGCCCTGACAATCTATGCCATGACGGTCGCGGTGCTGGTCCCGGCTTCGGCATGGATGGCCGGGCGCTTCGGGGCACGGCGCGTGTTCGTTTGCGCCATGTGCGTTTTCGTCACCGGTTCGCTGATGTGCGGGCTTTCGAACAGCCTCGAGCAGCTGGTGGCCGCACGGGTGCTTCAGGGCGCCGGGGGAGCGATGATGACGCCGGTCGGGCGCGCCATCATGGTGGGGGCGATCGATCGCTCTGCCATGGTGCGAGCAATGGCCTGGTACACGATGCCGGCCATTCTTGCGCCCATGCTCGGCCCTCCCGTGGCCGGAGCATTGATCGAGACGGCGAGTTGGCGCTGGATCTTTTTCATCAATCTGCCGGTAGGCATTCTCGGCATCATCGCCGTGCTGCGCTTCGTGCCGAACGTGGATCGCGAGCCCAGGCGCCGTTTCGATATCGCCGGGTTCCTGTTGTGCGCGGGAAGCATCCTTGCGGTGCTGGGCGTTCTAGAAAGCGGGCTCTTGGCAGGGCAAACGCTTCCGGTCCGCATCGCGGGTTCGCTCGGCGCTGTCACGCTGGTGGCGCTTTACGTCGGTCAAGCGCTCCGGTCGCCGCACCCCCTGGTCGATCTGCGGGTCTTGCGGCACAAGACGCTCAGGCTCAACCTTGCGTCGGGAGGGCTGCAGCGCGTCGGCATCGGGGCGATCACAATCATGCTTCCGATGCAGCTCCAGGTCGCGCTCGGCTTCTCGCCGCTCGCGGCCAGCCAGGTTCCCGCAGCGGGCGCGATCGGCTCGCTCATTTCGCGTATTGCTTGTCCGCTTGCACTGCGCGCGACCGGTTTTCGTCCGATGATGGTCACAAGCGCGCTGATGCTGGGCGGGTTGACGCTGGTGCCCATCGGATTCCGATCCGACACGCCGTTGCTCGCCATGTCCGCATTCATGCTCTGTTTCGCGCTGATCCGGGCCTCATTCTTCATGTCCGGCAACTCGTTGACCTATGCCGACGTCACGGGGCCGGAAATCGGCCATGCTTCGGTCCTGTTCTCGATCGCGCAGCAGGTAACGCTCGGGCTGGGTTATACCGTGGGCGCCGGCCTTGTCGCCGGTGCGGGCGGAGCAGCCTCGCTCGGCTCCTATGGCGTCGCCTATTCGGCGATCGCGGGTATTTCGATCATTTCCGCGATCATCGTCATGCGGCTTCCGCCAGATGTCGGCGACGACATGCGCAGGGAGGCGTCGGCCTGACGGTTTGAATTTCAGATGACCATCCTTTCTGATCCAGGAGAAACAGATGTCCGAACTCATCAAGTTCGAAAAAGAGGGCCCGATCGCGATCTTGACCCTCAGCCGTCCCGACACGATGAATGCCCTTGGCGAGGAGGGCGATGGTGAGTCCGTGGCCCGGGCCTGCGCCGCCCTTGCCGCAGACCGCAACATCCGGGCCGCGATCCTGACGGGGGAGGGCCGGGCGTTTTCTGCCGGCGGCAATCTCAAAGCGATGTTGGCGGGTGAAGGCAATTTTGCCGGGAATCCGGCGATGGTGCGCGAAGGCTATCGCGGAAATATCCATATGGCCTTGCGGGCGCTTCACGCGCTCGATGTCCCGCTGATCGCAGCAGTAAACGGGCCCGCCATCGGGCTTGGTTGCGACATCGCCTGCCTTGCCGATATCCGTATCGCGTCTACCGCTGCGGCCTTTGGTGTGACCTTTCTCAAGGTCGGGCTCGTCCCTGGCGATGGCGGCACATGGATTCTGCCGCGGATTATCGGCATGAGCCGCGCCGCCGAACTATTCTACACGGGCGAGGTGATACAGCCCGGCCTGGCGATGGAATGGGGTCTCGTCTCGCGGGTGGTCGATCCTGGCGCGCTCATGGCCGAGGCCCGCGCGCTGGCGATGAAAATTGCGGCACAGCCGCCCTATCATCTGCGCGCCACCAAGGCGATGCTGCGCCAGGGACAATCGACGAGTTACGACACCGCGCTTGAAATCGCTGCCTCGACCCAGGGGCTGATGCATCACACCTTGGATCACAAGGAAGGGGTGCGTTCGGTTCTCGAGAAGCGGCCGGCGAATTTTACCGGCGAATGACCTCGCGCTGCGGCTATCGAGAATGTCGCGATCCGATCGGTGCGGCGGCCTTGGTTTCTTGGCGGGCGATCAGACCGGCGGGATCATGCGATATCCGCCGCTGGCCTCGATCCATTGCCCGGTCACCCAGTCCGCTTCGGGCGACGCGAGGTAACAGACGAGGCTGGCGATGTCTTCGGGCTTTCCGAGCCTCTTCATCGCGGTGATTTCTGTGACCCTCGCGGCGAACTCGGGCACGGAGAGCATATGGGCCGTGTTGTCGGTGCGCGTGTAACCGGGCGAGACGACATTGGCGGTAATGCCATGCTGACCGAGTTCTACCGCCAGCGAACGGGTCATGGCGAGGAGGGCGGCCTTCGACATGCCGTAAGCACCGTTCAAGGCACCGGGCCGATCGGCCGCCCCCGACCCGATGGTGACGATGCGGCCGCCTTCGCGCATCCGCTTCGCCCCTTCCGCCGATACGAACAGAGGCGCCTTGGCGTTGATCGCCATGACCCGGTCATAGGCATGTTCGAAGATTTCGGTGAGCGGGGCGGCGGAGGTCACCCCGGCATTGTTGATCAGCACATCGAGCCGATTGTCGCCCAGCAATTGCTCGCTGGTGGCGTCCCAGGCTTGCCACAGAGCATCGATCTCGGAGGTCTTTTCCAGATCCGCCTGGATTGTGAAGGCAACGCCCTTGTCGTTCGCGATCTCGCTGGCAATTTCCTCGGCATCGTGGCTGCGCGTGCGGTACACGATGCCCACGGCCGCGCCCTCTTTTCCAAGGCGCCTTGCAATGGCGGCTCCGATGCCGCGGCTGCCGCCGGTGACAAGCGCGCGCTTGCCCGCGAAGCGGCCCGGAATGATGGCCGGGGGAATATCGTTCATCCAGAATCTCCGATCTTGCGCATCGGTCTAGCGCATCGACGCCGGATTGGGCCCATACGCACCCGTCGCGATCTGGCCTCGTATCACCGAAATGCAGCGACGGCATGAGCGCACTGCCGTTCGAGCGGCGCCGGCAGGACTACAGGCGGCCGCCGTCAACCCTGAGATTCGCCCCGGTGGTGAAAGCTGAGAAATCGCTGGCGTAATAGAGAGCTGCGGTCACGATCTCGCGCGGGTCGGCCACGCGGCCCATGGCAGCGCGTTTGCGGACCTTTTCCGGGTCGGCCCAATGGCGCGCGATGTCGGTTGCGAAGGCTCCGGGGGCTATAACATTCACCCGTACGCCGCGATCCGCATATTCCATGGCGATGCCGAGGCTGGCTGCATTTAACGCGGCCTTGGCACCGCCATAGGCGGAGACCGAAGGTTGCGGGCGTATGGCCGACAAGCTGGAGATGTTGATGATGCTGCCGCCACCGGCACTGGCCATTCGCTGTGCGATGAGTGCTGTCAGTCGGAAAGGGCCCTTGAAATTGACGTCGACGACCTTGTCGAACAATTCTTCCCCGACATCGGCGGAGCAGGGGGCCGCCGGCGACATGCCGGCATTGTTGACCAGCACGTCGACGCGTCCGAACTCGGCGTAGACCGTGTCGATCATGGCGGCGATATCGTCCCAGTTCCCGACATGACAGGCAATCGCCAGCGTGCGGCGACCCATCTCGCGGATCAGTTGCGCCACTTCCTCGCAAGCCTCGATCTTCCGGCTGGCGACGACCACATCGGCGCCCGCCCGCGCAAAGGCAAGGCTGATGGCGCGGCCCATGCCGCGGCTCCCGCCGGTGACCAGCGCGACCTTGCCGCTCATGTCGAAGAGTTCGGCAGGCGTCGGCAAGTCATCCGCGGAAAGGCCGGCGAAACGATTGTCGCCGGTGGCGATCGGCGTGCTCACGCCAATTCCTCATCGCTCAACTCGAGGAAGCGCCGAAGCTTTTCCGCGGCTGCCGCCTTTCGGCCGGGAAAATGCTCACTCGGAAAAAGACCGTCGGCCGGTCGCACATTCTTCAGCAGCCGTTTCGCGAGCTTCACCTCGTGGATTTCGGTGGGCCCGTCGACCAGTCCCTGCGCCGCCGCCTTGATCCAATATTGTCCGAGCGGCAGTTCGTTCGAGATGCCGAGCGAGCCGTGCAGCTGGATCGCGCGTCCGACGATGTCGCGCAGGATTTTAGGACTCATGATCTTGGCGCTGCCTATCCCGATCTGGCCGCCTTCCTTGTCGCCCTGATCGATTGTCCAGGCCGCGTGCAGGATCAGCAGGCGGAATTGCAGCAGCTCGACATAGGAGTTGGCGATATATTGCATGGTGGATTGCTTGTGCGCCAGCAGCGTGCCTTGGGTATGGCGGCTGACCGCGCGTTCCTTCATCATCTCGTACGCCTTGGTCGCGGCACCGAGCGTCCGCATCGCGTGATGGATCCGCCCGCCGCCGAGGCGTATCTGCGAAACCTCGAATGCCCTTCCTTCCTCGCCGAGCATGTTTTCAGCCGGAACGCGGACATTGTCGTAATGGATGAAGGCGTGCGCGCCGTCTTCCGGACTTTCTCCGACCAATCCGGTGTTGCGCACGATATTGAAACCCGGCGTCCCTTGTGGCACGAGGAACATCGAGAAGCGGTCTGACACGGGCGCCGTGGGATCGGTCACCGCCATGACGATCGTGAAGGACGCCCAGCGCGCCTGCGAGCTATACCATTTATAGCCGTTGATGAGCCAGTCGTTGCCGTCCCTGATCGCGGTGGTTTCGAATACGCGCGGATCCGACCCGCCCTGTGGTTCGGTCATCGAATAGCAGGATGTGATGTCCCCTTGAAGCAGCGGCCGTAGATACTTGGCTTTCTGATCCTCGCTTCCGAAGTGGGCGAGGATTTCGGCATTGCCGCTGTCGGGCGCCTGGCAGCCGAAAACGCGCGGCCCCCAATTCGTGCCGCCAAGGATCTCGTTCATCAGGGCAAGCTTGACCTGGCCATAGCCCTGGCCGCCAAGATCTGGCGTGAGGTGACAGGCCCAAAGACCCTTTTCCTTCACTTGCTGCTGGAGCGGGCGGACGGCAGCCATCGCGCGCTTATCGGTGACATTATGGTGGTGCCCCGGCTGGTCGAACACGAGGTCGAGCGGCTCGACCTCATTGATGACGAACTGCTTCATCCAGTCGAGTTTCGCCTGAAATTCCGGTTCGGTCGAAAAATCCCACATCCTCGGGAGCCTTTCTCTTGCTTGTTTCGATTCAGCCTTCGTGATCGATCAGCCGCACTGCCTGGGCCAGGATAGTGGGCACACGCGTTTCGAAGACGGCGTGTCTCGGATTGTCGGACTGGCCACGCCGGTAGCGCGCGTAGCTACCCTCGAGAATCACGGCGAGACGGAAGAGTGCCAGCGCCATGTAGAATGGCAGTGCGCTGACATCCCTCCCGCACCCGAGGGAGTAGCGCTCAGCCGCTTCGGCGCGGCTTCGCATCGCCGTCCAATCGACATAATAGGCCCAGGTCGGACCACTGCTCGCATCCTCCCAACTCGACAGAAGGTGGCCGAGATCCAGCAGCGGATCGCCGATCGTCGCCAATTCCCAATCGATGATGGCGGCAATGCGGGCAGGCGCATCGCGCGCGACCATGACGTTGGCAAAGCTGTAGTCGCCATGCATCAGGCCTGGTGATGTGTTCGACGGTGCGTTGGTGCGCAGCCATGTCACCACCTGATCAAGCTCGGAAAGGTTGCGGACCTGGTTGCGCTGGAATTGCGACAGCCACCGGTCGACTTGCCGGTCGAGGAACCCGTCGGGTTTCCCGAAATCGCCCAGTCCTACGCCCTGCCAGTCAACCAGGGCTATCTTTGCGAGCGCGTCGATCACCGCATCGCCGAGGGCGCGGCGATTGCCGCGGTCATCGGCAAAGCAGCCCGGCATCGGATCGCGCGGAGTGAAACCGTCGACCCACTCCATGACGAGAAACGGTCCGCCGATCACGTCCGTCGCGGTTGTGCCTTCGACCAGCCTCGCGCAAGGAACGTCGGTTTGGGCAAGCGCCCGCATCAGCTTGAGTTCGCGCGCAAGATCGTGCGACGTTCGATCATTGGAAACCGCCGGCGGACGGCGCAAAGCGAATTGCTGGTCGCCACGGGTCACACGCAGCAGGCTGTTGCTGGCCCCGCCGATGATCTTCTCGATCGTCAGGGCGCGCGATCCGCCGCCAAGCTGGCAGTCGAACCAGTGGCGCAGCGGAGCGGGATCCGCAATCAATTGCTCGTCGCTCAGGCGCAGCATGGCACGATCGCAATCATCCTGATCTCGATTTGCAATCTCGGGCGCCTTGTCCAGGGCGGCGGGGGGCAGGATAGTTTTTCTCGCTGCCGATCGCCCGGCCGTCACGGCCTTGCTCGATGCGGATCACCATGCTTCACGCCGCGCGGAACGAAATGGCGTTCGCGTTGGTGAATTCGAGCAGGCCCTCGATCCCGTTCTCGCGCCCGAACCCGGAACGAAGATTGCCGCCAAACGGCTCGTCCGAAAGCTGGGTGCCCGCGCCGCCGTTGATGGCACAGCGGCCGGTGTTGATCTGCAGCGCCATTTCATAGGCCTTGGCCACGTCCCCGGAGTGGAAATAGCAAGCCAGCGCAAATTCGCTGTCATTCGCGATGTCGATTGCTTCCTCATCGGTATCGTAACCGATGACGCATGCGATGGGGCCGAAAATCTCTTCCTGCGCGATGCGTGATTTATTGTCGACTTCGTCGAAGAAGGTCGGTTCGAAATAGAAGCCCTTGTCGAGATGGTCGGGCCGCTTGCCCCCGGTCATCAGCTTCGCGCCGGAATCGATCCCGATCTGGGTATATTTCTCGGCCCGCTCCTGCGCGACCTTGCGAATCAGGGGCCCCATCTCCGTCGATGGATCGGCGGGATTGCCCAGCTTGATTTTCGCTGCGGCGTCCCGGAGCCGTGCCACATATTCCCCGCGGATCGAGTTGTGGACCAGATGGCGGGTGTTGAGCGCGCAGCCCTGTCCGGAGTGCGAGGAAAAGCCCCGCAATCCCTGGCTTACAGCCGCATCCAGATTTGCGTCGGGACGCACGATCATCGCGGACTTGCCGCCGAGTTCGAGGATCAGTCGCTTCAGCGTGGGGGCGGCCTGCTCCATGATAGCGGCGCCCACCATGTCCGACCCGGTAAAGGTGACGAGCCGGACACGCTTGTCCGATGTCAGGAACCGGCTGACGTCGAGGCCGCCCGTCATCACATTGAAGACGCCATCGGGGAGACCTGCGTCACGAGCGATATCGCCGAAAACCGTCGCTGCGAACGGCGTGTAGGGGGACGGTTTGAGGACGACGGTATTGCCCATCAACAGCGCGGGCACCGATTTCACCAGGTTCAGCATGAAGGGATAGTTGTACGGTGTGATGACGCTGACCACGCCCACCGGATCGTAGCGGACGACGCTGGTTCCCAGCACCGATCCGGTCACTTCGGGGCGGCTCATCTTGCCGAAATCCTCCGCCGCGCGTTCCATATAATAGCGGAAATGCTTCATGCCGGTCGCCCATTGCGCTCCGTTCGCGAGCGACAGGGTCGCGCCGGCCTCGGCGATCAAGAGGGGAATGATCTCCGCCTTGCGTGCTTCGAGCGCGGCATAAAATTTCTTCATATATTCGATGCGCTCGAAGCGGCTGAGCTTTGGCCAGGGGCCCTTGCGAAATGCCTCGTCCGCAGCCGCGACGGCCGCCTCGGCATCGTCGAGAGAACCCACCGGGGCGATACCGATCACCTGCTCGGTCGCCGGATTGATGACTTCTTCGCCGCCCGCGCCGCCATCCACGAACTGTCCGCCGATGTAGAGCCTGGTCTGGAGTTTGAGTGTCATGGAGTATGTCCTTTTCGATGTCTCTGGCGGTCCGCTTCGTCAGACTTTTGAAGGGTCCGCCGCCATACGCGTCGCGATCGTCTTGCTGGTGGGTTGCGCGCCGCGCAGTTCGATCAGGTCTATCTGCGCCTCACGCGGGAGCGTGACGATGGTGAGGATGGTTTCTGCGGGAATTTCCGGTTCGATCTGTGCGCCCGATTTGCCATAGAAGCCGGCATCGCGCGCTGCGGCGCGGGCGCGCGTTCGCGCCTCGTCCGACCACCCGCGGCTGAACGTGCCGCGCACATTGCCCGAGCGATAGGTGGTAACCCGTATGTGATCATCGGCAAGTTCGGTCCGCAGCACCACCGACAGTGTCTCCAGAGCCGATTTCGTGGCAGCATACAGGCCCAGATGGGGATAGGGATGGTTGACCGATTCCGAACTGATATTCACGATATCGCCCCCGCCCCGTGCGCGCATGAGCGGGATCGCCTCGCGGCTGCAGTAGAGTGGGCCGAGCAGGTTGACCGCCACCTCCTTCTGAACGTCGGCATCCACTGCCTCGGCAATCGGATTGGGTGTGGCGAGGGCGGCATTGTTGACGAGAATGTCGAGGCCGCCGAACTTCTCGCAGAGCTCGCCGAAAATCCGGCGCACCGATTCGGGATCGCCGATGTCTGCGGGGCAGGGCAGCGTCCGTTCGCCGATCTCGGCTGCGGCCCGCTCCAGTTCTTCGTGGCCGCGTGCCAGCATGGCGACATATGCGCCCTCGTCTGCGAAGCGTTTCGCGATGGCGCGGCCTATGCCGCGCGATGCGCCGGTTACGAGCGCAACCTTGCCTTCTAGTCTCATTACGTCCTCATTCCCTCGGATGCGCCGACGATGCCGGCCTTCTCGAACCGTGCAATGTCTGTTGGCGAAAAGCCGATCTCGGCCAGAATTTCCTCCCGGTGCTGATCAAGCACGGGCGGCGCGCGGCGCGGACTGACCGGGGTCGCCTCCATCGACCAAAAGGCCCCCGGGTGCCGCAATTCGCCATAGACCGGATGGGAATAGCGCGCGACGAGGCCGCGCTTCTCGAGCGCGGCGTCATGCAGGAATGCCTTGCCAGCCTCCTCGGGAATGCGGATCGCTGCATAGCCTCTGGCGCCGAGCGCGGACAATGCCTCGTCGCAGCGGTAGCTTGCGAACGATTGCGGCGCGGGCGCGCGTTGGTCGGGACCGGCATAGGCAATCCATCCATCCACGCATTTGGCCAGCCCCCGACCATCGATTGGCCCCGTCTGGTCGGCGTCGAGGGCCGGTAAACTGTTCGTCAGCGAACCATCGGCACGCATGGCGGTGCCGGACATCGTCAGAACTGCGGCGCCGAGGAGCGAGGCTGCGACCGGGCTGCCCCTGCCGGTTCGTTCGCGCCGATACAGGGCTGCCATCATGCCGAAGGCAAGGGACGCCGCGCACATGTGATCCATCATACCGAAACGCAACCAAGCCGGACGATTGCCCTCGCCGGCGTGCGCCCATTCCCAGCCGGTACAGGCTTGAAAAAGCTGGTCGTAGCCCGGCCAGTGCCGACGGACGCCTTCGGGCCCATAAGCACTGACATGGCCGAAAATGGCGCGCGGGTTCGTGACCGACACATCCTCCCAAGCCAGCCCGAACTTGCGGGCGGTCGGAAGCCGGATATTATGGTGGACGATGTCCGCGCCCTCTACCAGGCGATCGATGATTTCCCGCGCTTCCGGCCTGCGCAGATCGAGAGCGAGCGAACGCTTGCCGCGTTGGCAGCCGAGAAAAGCCGACTCGTTTGCACGCATCGGATCGCCCGCGGGAGGCTCAACCTTGATCACATCGGCTCCAAGGTCAGCGAGCAGCATCGTGGCGAGCGGACCGGCGAGGTAATTGCCGAAATCGACGACCCTGACGCCGGCGAGCAGGCGGGAATCGGCCGAGCCTGACAAGGCGGGGAAAGCTGCGGGCTTTCGCAAGGCAAGCACTGCATCGCGATCCGCTCCGATCTTGGAAACGGGTCGACCCGCATCGGCGGCGGGGTTGATCGTGACCGGAGCGCCCGGCACGCGGATCCTGCCCATCTCGTGATCCTCGATCTCGACGACATAGCGGTTCGCCACTGCCTGCGCGTCGGCGTAAAGTTCACCGGGCAGCATCGCCGGCTGCACCGGAATGTCAGCCGCCCACAGGTCCTCGAGCCATTCGGCGCTGGGACGGCTCCGGAAAGCGCGCACATTGGCGCCCCAATTTTTGTAGCGGAAATGGGCCGGCCATTTCGCATTTTCGGACGCTACCGCCTCCGGCCCCATTTCGTCGAGCAGTTGCTTCATCAGCGGCGTGTCATCGGCATTCTTCATGATATGCAGCCAGATGCCGTCGGCGCATTCGAAAATCGAGGGAAGCATGCGCTTGTCGATCCGGCCGACCAGGGCCTCCGTGGGTCTCTCAGCGTCGCGCCACAACATCATCGCGGGAAGCAGTGCGCCTTGCATGATCGACGTATCGGCAGGCCCTGGCGGCGCGCCCCGCATGCGCGCGAACAGGCGTGCGCCGATCCCGGTGGCGGCGAGCCATGCCGCGCAATAGCTGCCGAAGGGAAGCCGGACAAAGGCGGGCCCGTCGCGGCGCGTGGCAGGCTGTTCGTCGAGCAGGCCGATTGCCGCCATGACGAGGAAATCGTCGGCAGGCAGGTCGTCATGACCGATGCCCGGCGGCGCCGACGAAATGCAACTGGTCACCAGATGGGGCGCGGTCGCCAGAAAGGGCTCGGGGAGGCCGGGTTCATGAATAAGGACGTCCGCGCCGGCCAGAAGCGCGACGAAATTTCCGCCGTCGGTTTCGAGGTCCAGCACGATACTGCGCTTTCCTTGCTGCCGCGCGGCAAAACCTGCGCTGCCTCGCTGCTTCGATCCGCCCGTTGGCTCGACCTTGACGACTTCGGCGCCCATCTGGCCGAGCATCATCGCGGCAACGGACCCGGCAATGCCCTCGGCGCAATCGATGACGCGAAGGCCAGCGAACGGCAGGCTGTCAGAAGCTGCGTTCACGATATCGTCCACGCCGGTTTGCGTTTCTGCGTGAAGGCGCTGGCGCCCTCGCGGCCTTCGTCGCTGGCGCGCCAGCGTGTGAAACTCTGCGCGTCTTCCTGCCGCGCAAGTGCATCCTGCAGGGACGGGAAGTCCAACGTATCCTTGACAATCTGCAGCGTCGCTGCGGTTGCACCTGGCCCGCAGCGCAGTACGGACGCAGAAAGCTCACGCACGGCTGCGTCCAATGCTCCGGCGCCGACCACCCGGTTGACGATGCCCATCTCAAACGCTTCGGCCGCCGACAGGAAACGCGCGGTCAACGCAATGTCCATGGCTCGCTTCGCACCCACCGCGCGGACAAGCCGATGCGGACCGCCGCCGATCGCAACCATGCCGAAACGGGGCTCCGGCAGCGCGAAACGGGCATTTTCGGCCGCGACAATCAGGTCGCAGGCGAGTGCCAGTTCGAAGCCGCCGCCGATCGCATCACCGTTTACGGCTGCGATCACCGGTTTGGTTCGGCCGAAGCGGACCGCGATGCCGCCATAGCCGCCGGCCGGAAGCACCAGCGCGCCTTCGCCGCGCGAGCGGCGCTCCGCCGCAGCCTTGAGGTCGGAACCGACGCAGAAGGCGCGGCCGTGTGCCATCAGGATCGCAATCCGGAGCCTGTCGTCGACATCGAACCGGTCAAAGGCCCGGTTCAGGGCAAAGTGCATTTCGGGCGTGAGCGCGTTCAGCCGATCTGGCCTGGAAAGGGTGACGGTCAAAACCGGCCCGTCGATCGAAACTTCAATTCCGGCGTCGTCGGCCTGCCCGCCCGAAGCGGCGCTCATTTGCCTTTCCACAACGGCCTGCGCTTTTCGGCAAAGGCTCGCGGGCCTTCGAGGAAATCTTCAGACGCTCGCAGTGCATCGCGGCCCGGAAACGAATGGTCGATCACCTCGCTGAGGGGCCGGGCGAGGCCGCACATTGCGGTTTCCTTCGTGGCGCGTACGGCAAGCGGAGAATTGTCCGCTATCTCGTTCGCCCAGCGAAGGGCTGTGGACATCAGGGCAGCATGCGGGACAACCTCGTTGACGAAGCCATAGTCGGCGGCTTCCCCGGCCGTGATGCTGCGGCCGGTGAGCAGGAGTCCCATGGCCTTCTGCCACGGGAGCGCGCGCGGGACGCGATGCGCTCCGCCCGCACCGGCGAGCTGGCCGAATTTCACCTCGGGGAGGCCGAACATCGCATGATCGGCTGCGATCACGATGTCGCAGGCGAGCAGAATCTCGAAACCTCCGCCCAATGCGGAGCCATTTGCGGCACATATCACCGGTTTGAACAGATCGTGCCGCTTGGCCAGTCCGCCAAATCCGCCCGACCATTTCTCCTGGGTCAACTGCTCGCCGCGGGCACGGGCCTTCATGTCGTTCCCGGCGCAGAAAGCCTTCTCGCCGTCGCCGGTTATGATGGCGACCCAGGCCTCATCGTCTGCGGCAAAATGATCGAAGGCTCGGCCCAGTTCGATATTGGCGAGGTTGTCGAGCGCGTTGCGCGCCTCGGCGCGCCGGATTGTCACAATCGCGACACGCCCTGCCATTTCGTAACTGATGCGCTCGAAACCAAACATCGATTCCACTCTCCCTTGCCGCCACACTATTCTGAACTGACGGTTCGTCAACTGGTCGCCCGGACTGAATGAACCGCCGTCGGTACAGCGAAAACCACGCGAAATCGGGCTTTCTGGGGCGGCTAAGGTATCTGCTCACTTAGTGGGACTTATCCCGAATGAGGTGCAATGAGCCTGCGCCGCTAGCTTGACCGGGCTTAACGAGGGCCAGGAGCGGGCATTGCAGGGACGCAGTATCACCACCACGACCGTGCGTGCGATCGACGCTTATGAAATTACCGCGCGCGATATTCCGGAGCCGGCCGAGGGCGAGGTGCGGCTGCGGATCAAGGCGTGCGGTGTCGGCCATGTCGACGCGCTTCATGCCACCGGGCGATATCAGATGGCAGCGACAGTTCCCTTCACCCCGGGCGTGGAAGTGGCGGGAATCGTCGATGCGCTGGGGCGGGGCGTCGATAATGTGTCGGTCGGGGACCGGGTGCTGTCGCTCGTGACGGTGAAAGACGGGTTTTCCGATTATACGCTGGCGCCGGCGAGGCATCTGGTGACGCTGCCGGATGACATGGACTTCGCTGCTGCGGCCAGCATCCGGGTCAATGCGCTGACTGCACTCTACGCGCTGACCGGCCGGGGAGGCGTGCAAGAGGGCGAGACCATATTGGTCTTCGGCGCGGCAGGGGGCGTCGGCAGCGCGGCAGTGACGATCGCGCAGATCCTCGGTGCGCGGGTGATCGCCGCGGCCTCGACGGCCGAAAGGCGTGACTATGCCTTGCGGCTGGGCGCGGCTGCAGCCGTCGACACCGATCCCGATGGCTGGCGCGATCGCCTGGCCGATGCGGTCGGCGGCGGTCAAATCGACGTGGTGTTCGACCCGGTCTGCGGTCCGCTCTTCGATCCCGCGTTCCGCTCGCTGGCCTGGAATGGACGGCATCTGGTGATCGGCTTCGTTGGCGGCGAGATCCCGGGCCTCAAGGCCAATCTGCCGCTCCTCAAAGGGGCATCGCTGGTCGGAGTCGACGTCCGCAATTTCAACCTGCGCGAGCCGGAAAAGGCAGAAGCCAATCGCAACCTGCTGCGCAAGTGGATCGCGGACGGGGTGTTTCCGCCGCCGCCCGTGCAGATATTTCCGCTCGCTCGCTTTCGCGATGCATTGGAGCGCGCCGGTTCTGGCAAGGCGCTCGGGAAGGTCGTGCTTGTGATGGACTGACGACGTGGTCCAAACGAATCTGTCAGTCGCGGCGGAGGAGGATGGAGCCCGCGAGTGGTCCACCGCCCGCAGCGGCGACACCGACATTCACATCGCCGGGCACTTGGCGATCGCCGCCTTCGCCCCACATCTGGATGCACGTCTCCCAAAGCAGGCCGTAGCCGTGCATCCGCCCGCCCGATAACTGCCCGCCGCCGGTGTTCAAGGGAAGCTCCCCGTCGAGCGCGATACGATGCCCGCCATCGACGAACGCACCGCTTTCGCCATGTCCGCAGAAGCCCAGCGCCTCGAGCCAGATCAGGGTCTGCGGACTGAACCCGTCATAGAGGTTGGCGACCCGCACATCCTTTGGCTTGAAATCGGTCCGCGTCCACAGATGGGGGCCGTTTTCCAACGCCATCATCCCCCATTTCGGTTCGAACTGATCCCAGCTGTAATGATTGCCGACCCTGCCGGAGAAGCTTTCGATGACCAGCGGTTTCTTGCGGAGGTCCTTTGCCGCGTCGAGCCGCGAAACGATCACCACAGTCGAGCTGTCCAGAAGTGCGTCGCAATCATAGAGACCGAGCGGATCGCAGATCATCCGCGCGCCCAGATAGTCGTCCATGGTCATGGGATCCCGGTAGATAGCGCGGGGATTCCGTGCCGCGTTCCTCCTTGTATTGAGTACGAGATGTCCGAGCTGTTCCCTCGTCGTACCGAATTCGTGCATGTGGCGGCGGAACATCATCGCGGTGCAGGCCACCGGCGACACGACGTTGAATGGCCGGTGATACATCCATTTTCCGGTCACCCGTTCATAGCCATCCGAAGGCTTGCGAGGGTTGGCGCGGTCCTCGAGCTGCTGCGTATATTGGGCGAGTGTCCGGTAGCACAGAACGTGGCGCGCTTGCCCAGACATGACCGCACCCACGGCGTCGAAGATCGACGTGAATTGTGCCGGGCCCTCTACGCCGCCCGAAAAGAAATTGAGGTCGATACCGAGCGTTTCCTTAAGCTCGGTAACATCGATCGGGGAGTCGTTCTTGTAGGAAGCACGGAGAGGAAATGTCGCGATACCGTCGATGTCCTGCAGCGTGAGCCCCGCATCCTGCAAGGCCTCATCGATCGCATCGAGCATCACTTCCATGATCGGGCGAACATTGTCGCGGCCAGGCGCGCACAGCCCGACGCCGGTGATTGCCGCCTGTATGCTGCCGTTCGTGATGGGCATTTAGATTTCCTCGTCGAGCCTGTATCTGCCTGGTTCCTCCTTTCAGATATGGTGCGGCAAGGACCATATGTAATGTGCCCGATATCGGCGCTTTTCTCCATTTCCTCCAGCAAACCGACGCTTTTGCGCGCAATATCGACGATGGCGCGCGCGGCGTTCCGGTTGCGTTGCCCCGCACGATGGCGCTAGCATCCCTACGACGGACACAGGATTTTTAGCCATGAACCAAATTCTTCGCAACGCACCACCACGTCGATATCTTCCCGTCATAGAAAGCGGCGCGAAGGGTGAATTCTGGCGATCGGGAGCCGACGGCGTACTTCGCATCAGTCGATGCCAGTCGTGTCGGCACTATATTCATCCGCATCGCGACGCCTGCCCCAAGTGCCGTTCGCGTGACGTTCGGCCGGAGGCGGTGTCGGGCAAGGGAACGCTCGAAAGCTGGACGATCAACCGCCAGAGATGGTTTCGGGGTCTCGACGAGGCCTTTTCCGTCGGCCTTGTCACGCTCGACGAGCAGGAGGGGCTGAACCTCACGACCAATATCGTCAACTGCGATCCGGGCGATCTTCATATCGGGATGAAGGTGCGCGTCATATTCGAAAATATCGAGGACACTTGGCTGGCGCTGTTCGAACCGGATCAGTCCCCGCAATAGTTCCTGAATAGGCATGATCGCATAATAGTGCCATCCGCCTCTGGTGATAGGTCAACATGGATGTTCGATCAAAGCGACTATACCAACATCCTCGTCCACCTGGCAGATGGCGTGCTGACGGTGACGTTGAATCGTCCCGAGAAGGCCAACAGTTTCAATATCGATACCATTCGCGATTTCGAGCGCCTCTGGAACGAGGCCCGGCACGCCGAGGCGGTGCGCTGCATCGTGCTGCGCGCCGCGGAGGGGAAGGCGTTTTGCACCGGGGTGGATATTCACACCGGCTGGCGTGCCGAAGGCGACGTGCCTTCTCCCTTCGACTACGACGATCCGGGTGACTGGCTTGGCCCCAAAACGAACAGGGTGTGGAAGCCCTTCATCGTGGCCGTCCATGGCATGGCTGCGGGAGGCGCCTTCTACTGGCTCAACGAAGCGGACATCGCGATCTGTTCGGAAGACGCGACCTTTTTCGATCCGCATCTCAAGTTCGGCAAGTTGTCGTCGGTGGAGCCGATCGGCATGCTCGGCCGGATACCCTATCAGGAAATCAGTCGAATGGTGCTGATGGCGGACGAGGAGCGGATAGGTGCACAGACCGCGATGCGGATGAGCCTGGTGACGGAAGTCGTGAAGCGGGAAGATTTGTGGGACCGCGCACAGGAAATCGCAGAGAGCATCGCTGCGCGCGATCCGGTCCCGACGCAGGGCAGCATCAAGGCGCTATGGGTCGCGCAGAGCCTGCCGCGCGATCAGGCCATCGCGGGTGCGGTGCAATATGTGCAGGTCAGCAAGGGGGCCGTAGGGGTGACCAAGCCAGGCAAGTCCATTTCCCAGTCGAAGCCCTGGAAACTGAGATGAACGGAGATGGCGACAGCGAATTGCTGGTCCGCGACGCGGGGAGGCTGCGGATCATCACGATGAACCGCCCCGACCGGATGAACGCGCTGACGGCGGACTTGCATCATCGCTTGCAGGCGGCCGTTGTCGAGGCAGCCAATGATCCCGGTGTCGGTGCAGTGGCGCTGACAGGCGCAGGCCGGGCCTTCTGCTCGGGTGGCGACGTGCGCAAGAGCAGCGAGGATGCCGCAAGCGCCGCCCGGCCCGAAACGATCGAGGAGCGGGCCGATGCGGTTATTGCGCATGGACGCACCGCGGTGGTGCTGCACCGGATGGGAAAGCCGACAATCGCGCTGGTCAACGGCGCCGCGGCGGGATCTGGCATGGCTCTGGCGCTGGCGTGCGACCTGCGCGTGATGGCTGACGATGCCGTGATGCGTACGGCCTATGCCCGCGTCGGTCTCAGCGGCGATCTCGGCCTCAGCTACTTCCTGAACCGGCTTGCCGGCCCCTCGCGCGCCGCGGAATTGCTGATGCTCAACGAGAAGCTCGATGCCGTTCGATGCGTTGAACTCGGTCTCGTCAACCGGATCCTGCCTTGCGAAGGGTTCGCCGAGGCGGCGGAGCGATTTGCTGCGAGTCTGGCGGCGGGGCCAAGCGTGGCGTTCCGCTGCATGAAGCAGAATCTGCAAGCGGCGTCGGGCGGCTCGCTCGAGACGACGATCGAGCGCGAGGCGTTCAATACGGCACGCTGTGTGCGGACAAAGGATGTGAAGGAAGCCAGCCTTGCGTTCCGGGAAAAGCGAGACCCGATTTTTACCGGGGCATGAATAGCAAGGGCGCGGGGCGGGCGATGGGCTGGTGAAGCGCGGCGCGAGCGCCGGATGTCATGGTCTTGCCGGGCTCCACCGCCGAGGCGTGCGACCGCTGCCGTCCTGTTGGTCAAGCGTCGCAGAGTTGGCGCCTGCATCATGTGATCCCGACGGGACGTCGTTCTTCGGAATTAAGCAGGGCGCCGAAGTTCGAACATCCTTTGCGCCAGGTTCCAGAACCGGTTGATCGTGCCGCGATCGTCTCTTTGCGTTCGCGTCAGAACGAAATCCGCCGGTTGCGCCTGAGCGAGTGGACGACGCACGAAACCGTCGGGCGCGGGGCTTTCATGCGGGCGAAGACTGATCATGGCCAGCCGATCGGCAACTGCGTGGAAGACGACTGCAGCGGCGCCTTCGCTGACGACCATGATATCCGCCGAATTGGCGAGCACCGGGCCAAACACGGCATCGAAATCCTGGCGATCACGGCTCGGACGAAATGTTGCGATGCGGATGCTGCGCATCATTTCCTCGCTAATGATCGATTCCGCCGCCACCGGATGTTCGGCCGGCAGTACCAGGTGCGGCGTCACCCGCAGGGCGGGGATCGTTTCATAGGTGTCGGGAAGGAGGCTCTTCAGCGCCAGCGCGGCATCCAGCAGGCCAAGGTCGAGTTTGCCGAGGCTGCGCATGCTTGTCCCGCTGCTGGTTTCGACCGCGCCGCGCCCCTCGCCGCAGAATGCTTCCAGTAGCGCCCGTATCTCTGGCGACCAATAGACGAACGGATGCATGCCAAAGCGCAGGCGCGCATCATTTTCGCGCCTGAGCAGGCGGATGCGCGCCTGCGCGGCCTCCCATGCCGCGGAAAGAGCCTCGGCCTCGGGGACAAGGGTTGCGCCTTCTTCGGTCAGGGTGACGGTACGCGTGGTCCGCTGGAACAGCGCGAAGCCAACGTCCTTTTCAAGCTGCCGTATCTGTCGCGAAAGCGTCGCCTGATCGATCCCTAGCGCGCGAGCGGCCGCGCTGAACGACATGGTCCGGGCGACGGCGGCGAAACGCGAGAGGTGAAGAGGGCTCAAATTATTGACCAAATTTATTTATGATATTGAGTCATTAATGCCGGACGGCAAGCCCTTTGTCCAGCGACGTGGCCTTGCCTAATCTTCTGCGGGAAAAGGAGAAGGAAATGAGCAGCACGACATTCGAGCGACAGGGTACGACCACGGGCATGCTGGTTTCACCGATCGGCGGCCACATCGGCGCCGAGATCACCGGCATCGACCTTTCGGGTCCGCTTCCGGACAACATATGTCGCGAGCTGCGGGCAGCGCTGTCGCGCCACGGCGTGCTGTTCATTCCGGGCCAGGATCTGACGCTCGCGCAATATGTACGGCTGGGCGAAGCGTTCGGCGAGCTGGAAGTCAACGACACGCTCGCACATCCGGACGGCTATCCGCAGGTCGGGTCGCTCGTCAAGGAGGCCGGTCACCTTACGAGTATCGGCGATATGTGGCATACCGATCACACATATCTGGAGAAGCCGCTGGCCTTCACCATGCTTCGCGCCCTCGAAATCCCGCCGCATGGTGGCGACACGCTGTTCCTCAGTGCCAAGGCCGCCTTCGCTGCGCTTCCCGACAGCGTCAAGGACACACTTCGAGGCCTGCGCGCGTTGCATTCGAGGTCCTATCTGATCCGCGACGGTAAATATGCTGCCCAGTTCCTCCGCGAGCGCCCGCCGCAAGGCGGCAAGCCTGCGCCCAACAAGACCGCGGTTCACCCGGTCGTCACCACGCTTCCCGAAACCGGCGAGGAAGTGCTGTTCATCAACCCGGGCTATGTCGTGAAATTCGAGGGCTGGAGCGCGAAGCTCTCCCAAGGGCTGCTCGCATCGCTCTTCGAGCATTGCCACCAGCCAGAGTTTCAGTGTCGCTTGCGCTGGCAGGAGAAGGCGATAGCCATCTGGGACAATCGACAGACATGGCATTTTGCCGTCAACGATTATCACGGCCACCGCCGGTCGATGCAGCGGCTGGTCATCGGTGAACGGGCCGGGGATCTGAAGCGAGACTAAAGGGCATTCCACCTTTCTGGCGATCCATTCGTCAGACGCGAGTGGTCCGGCACCATGCTAGAAATCGCGGATGTAACACAGTCATACCCAGATTGGAGAGAGCGAGGCATGAGTGATCAGTCCACGACCGAACGGCAGGTCCCGATCGAGGATCCGCAATTCTACCTCGACAATCCGTGGCCCACGTTCGAGTGGATGCAACGCGAAGCCCCCTTCTACATGTACGAACATGACGTAATCGCGGGTGCGCCGGCGACGGTCCAGAAGCACGAGATGGCTGGAAGGTTGGTTGCCCCCCGATAAGATGAAGTACGGGCTCACGATTGTTGACCGGGCCCAGCATCAAAGGAGGACAACCGTGGCTCAGTATATAGGACTCGACGTTTCATTAAAAGACACATCGATATCGGTTCGTCAGGAGGGCAAGCGCGTCTGGCGCGGCAAGTGTGCATCGGACCCAAAGCTGCTCGCAGAAGTGATCCGCAAACGCGCGCCGAACGCAGAGCGCGTGGTGTTTGAGACCGGACCTTTGTCGGTTTGGTTTTACCATGCGCTCACGGCGGAGGGGCTGCCCGCGATTTGCATTGATGCGCGGCATGCCAAGGCTGCTCTCGATATGGCTGCAAACAAGACGGATGCGAACGACGCTGACGGCTTGGCGCACCTGGCTGAGGTAGGATTTTATCGGGAGGTTCGCGTCAAAGGTTTCGACAGCATGTTGATGAGAACATTGATCACAGCGCGCCGCCAACTTTTGAAGATGCGGGTGCAGATGTCGAACCAGATCCGAGGGCTCATGAAGACTTTTGGACTCGTCTTGCCCAAAGGTGCAGGCAGCGTTTTCGAGCGCAACGTCGTTACGCTTTTGGAAGGCGAAGACGATTTGGCACGGATCATCCTGCCGCTGCTTCAGGCCTGGCGAGACATCCGGCTTCGCGCGGCAGAGTTGACGACGCAGCTGGTCGCGATGGCCGGTTCGGATCAACGCTGCCGTCTGCTTACCTCGGTACCAGGTGTCGGCACGGTCACCGCCACGGCCTTTGCGGCGGCGGTAGAAGATTCAATCAACTTCAAAAACTCACGCGCCGTGGGCGCCTGGGTCGGGCTGACCCCGAAGCGATATCAGTCCGGTGAAGTTGACTTTGAAGGTCACATTTCCCGCCGCGGCGACGCTAAGTTGCGTTCGCTGTTGTACGAGGCGGCCTCAGTCATTTTAAACAGGCTGTCGGACACAAGCACGCTGCGAACCTGGGCGCTGGCGCTGAGAGAGCGGGTTGGCTTCAAGCGTGCCGCGGTAGCCCTTGCTCGCAAGTTGACGGTGATCATGCACGCCATGCTGAAGACGGGCGAACTGTTTGATCCCAAAGCCGGGGTCGCATTGCCGGCCTGATCCGGCAGGCGCACGCCCCTGCCACAAGCCATACGCCGTTTCACCGATTGCGCCTTCCGGGGCGCGCCGATCCGTTCCTGCCGGGACGCGGCCGAGATCATTCCGCCACAGCGGAAGCACTGCTCTCATGAGCAAATTGCGTCACGAACATAGGAAGATCTCGCCTACGGAACCCATTTTGCGGCGATCAAATGCATCGACCGCGTAGACGACCCTGTACCCGGCACACGTATCGCAACATTTTTGGTGATCGGCGGCGCTTGACATAGGGGCGATTAGTTTCCGTTGTGATCAAGCCCGTTTTTCAACCCATAGGCGGTCGGCTTTAATCAGCGCGTTGACCATGACGATGAGCTTGCGCATAAGTGTGACCACAGCGACCTTTGCCGGTTTTCCGGACG
>Ga0180220_1000362_pt1 | contig 55753 bp, 46 predicted proteins | sample eDN5th37CBELigBY_FD_151335 | JGI IMG/M metagenome (GOLD analysis project Ga0180220, IMG submission 151335) | Enriched backyard soil microbial communities from Emeryville, California, USA - eDNA 5th pass 37_C BE-Lig BY (version 2) (version 2) | ecosystem: Environmental > Terrestrial > Soil >...
GATCGTGGCCTCGATCGCCGAGACCGGCGATCTCCTCGACATCCACCTCCGCGAGGGCAACGTGCATGGCGCGAGCGGCGCCCTGGAGTTCATCACCTCCCTCGTGGATCGAGTCGAGCGTGAGATCTGCCAGGTGGCATCGGTGCGGATGGACGCTGGCTTTCCCGAGAAAAAGCTCCTCGCCGCCTTGGAGGCGCGCAGCACGCCCTACGTCGCGCGCGTCCGCAAAAACGCCGTGCTCAACGAGATGGCCGTGCCGTTTCTCAAGCGGCCGGTCGGCCGCCCACCGGCAGAGCCGCGCGTCTGGTTCCACGAGATGGAGTACCAGGCCGGCTCCTGGTCGAAGCAGAGGCGCGTCGTCCTGGTCGTCCTCGAGCGTCCGGGCGAGCTGTTCCTTCACCACTTCTGGCTGATGGTTCCGTCCCGTATTCTGTGTGAATCGTAGCTGACCGGCAGGAACGAAAAAGGGGAAGCTCCTTCCCGAAGTCACACCAAGACTCGCCTCCCTGGCAGGAGGTGAAGGAGCATACCAGATGGCAGACGTTGCCGATATTCGGCCCTCACGCAAGAGGAGATCGCAGAGGACCTTCGAGCCCACTTCCGCATGGCGATCCGGACCACGATTCAGGTGCTCTTGGAGGAGCAGCTCGCCGAGCTGATCGGTGCCGACCGGTACGAGCGGCTGGCCGGCCGGAAGGGGCACCGCAACGGAAAGTACACCTGGAACCTGGTGACGTCCGTCGGCGAGCTCGAGGTCGAGGTGCCGCGGAGCAGGGAGCACGGCTCCGCTGCCGGTGTGCTCGGGCGCTACAAGCGGCGCACTGCCGACGTCGATGCTGCCGTTGCCGAGGCATACGTGAACGGCGTCTCGACGCGGAAGATGGCCGCGGTGACGAAAGCGCTGATGGGCGAGGAGATCAGCCGGTCCGCCGTGAGCCGCGTCACGAAGCGGCTTGACGCCGAGGTCGAAGCACCGCGGTCCGCGCAGATCGATGGCGCGTTCCCGTACCTGTACCTCGACGCCACGTTCCTCGACGCACGGTGGGCACGGAAGGTGGAGAACGTCTCGGCGCTCGGCTTACGGCGTCGGCAAGGATGGGATGCGGACGCTCCTCGGCGTTACGATCGGCGCGGAGGAATCCGAGGATTCGTGGGCCGAGCTGCTCGGGCAGCTGCTCGACCGTGGTCTGTCCGGCGTGCAACTCGTGATCGCCGACGGCCACCGCGGGCTCGCGAACGCCGTACGGCGCCTGCTGCCCGAGGTGAAGCTCCAGCGGTGCGTCGTGCACCTGGAGCGCAACGTCCTCACGAAGGCGCCCCAGCGGCTCCGTGCGCGCCTTGCGAAGGAGGTCTCGAAGGTCTTCGCGGCGCCGTCGCGGGCCGAGGCGAAGAAGCGCGTGGACGAACTCAAGGCAGGCCTCGGCAAGCAGGTGCCGGAGGCGATCGAGTGCCTCGAGTCGGGCTTCGACGCGGCGACCGTCTACTTCGATTTCCCTCAGGCGCATTGGCGGCGCATCCGCTCCACAAATGGCCTCGAGCGCCTGCACGGCGAGATCAAGAGGCGGATCCGCGCGGTAGGCTCGTTCCCAGATCGGGCGTCGGCGCTGCGGCTCATCATCTCGGTGGCGCTGCGCGTGACGAGCATCTGGACCGACCGGCGCTACCTCGACATGTCTGTGTTTGAAAAGCAGGCGGCCAAGGCCGCCTGAATTCACGGAGCTTCCCGCGGGCGGCTACGATTTACACACAAATCGGGACTTGACCCCGTGCGCCAATGCACCGCGGAGGACGCTGCGAGGGGATCGTTCGACGAGGCGGCGGCCGCGCTCGCGACGAACTCTGGCACGAACGTGGCCAAGCGTCAGGTCGGAGAGCTCGTTCGGAAGGCCGAGCTCGACTGAACCGGACCCAAGCCGGATTCCCCGTTCGGCATAGACGCCTTGAAGGTTCCTCCCGCACCCGAGCCGGCACGGCACGAGGTGGGACATGGGAGCCGGGACCGCCCCGATCACCCGTGAGGGTCCCGCACATCACGCACCCGGCGGTCTCTTCCCGAGCGCGGCGCCGCGCAGCGCGCGCAGCCTGGCCGCCGGGATGGCCCGGTTGCCGAACCGGGCGGCCTCGTAGGCGTCGATGGCCTCGCGGATCGACGGCGCGTTCGCCGGGGCCAGGCGCTCGGCGGCGGCGGCCCACTCGCTGCCGGTGGCACCCGGCGGGAGGCGCGCGCCCTTGCGGCGCAGATCCCGCTTGATCGCCCGGTAGAGGAGCGCGGCGTCGCGCTGGGCGCGGGGAAGGTTCCGGCCCCGCATCGCCAGCCATCGGCGCCGGGTGCGGAACGCCAGGGTCGCCGCTGCGGCCACGAGCACCGCCTGCACGATCACCCGCGCGGCCCGGGACAGGCCGGCGCCCGCTCCTTCACGCCCAGAGAAGGCCTCCGCCACGGACTTCGCCAGGCCCACCTGCGCCGATCGATCGAAGTCGAGGACCCAGCCCGCCCACCAGTAGCGGAGCAGGTCCAGGAGCTCGACGGCGCCTGCGACCAGCCCCTCCGCCGTGCCAGCGCGATCGTCGGGGGGCGTGGCGTCGAAGCGGGTCCACCCCTGCCCCGGGATCCACGCCTCGGTCCAGGCGTGGGCGTCGCCCTCCCGCACCACGTAGTAGCCGCCGGCCTCCACCCAGTGGGCGCCGAAGTAGCCGGCCGCCACCCGGGCCGGGACCCCGGCCGACCGCAGCAGGATGGTCAGCGCGCTCGCGAAGTATTCGCAGTGTCCCTCCCGCCGCTCGAAGAGGAAGTGCGCGAGCGGATCCGGGGTCGGCCCCGGGAGCTCGCGGGTGTACCGGTAGCCTCGGCCCAGCATCTCCAGGAGCCCCTGCGCGACGGCGGTCGGATCGCCTCGATCCCGGAACGGTGCGGCCATCTCCGCGATCCGGGGATCGAGGTCGGCCGGGAGCTCCAGGTACGCTTCGATCCCGGCGGGGTCTGCCTGCGCGACGCCGCCGCCCGCCGCGGTGAGGGTGAACCGCGGCTCGGGGGCGCCCGCGAACTCGAGGGTGCCGTCCTCGCCGGCGAGGAGGATCGGCGCAGTCGCCCGGCGCTTGCGCGGGATCCGCAGCTCGAGGGGATCGCCGTGGAGCGGGATGGCCGGCTCCCCTCCCAGCCACTCCACCTCCGCCACCGTCGACTCGCCCCGGCTGCGCCCCAGCCTCCACACGCCCCCCCTGCCCGCCACCGGGAGTCGCTTCGGATCGCCTCGGCTCCAGCCCTTCCCCGTCCACCGCTGGAAGGTCGCCGTGCGCCAGTAGGGCTCGCTCACCGGCGCGCCGCCCGGGAAGCGCACCCGCATCACCGGGGTGGGATCGTCCTTGATCACCCCCACGCCGCCGAGCTCGATCCGATCGGTGGTCCCGCCCGTGGCGTGCTCCTGCCCCGCGACCCGCAGCATCCCCGCCGACACCCGGGGGAAGAGGACGAACACGAGCGCGGAGCCGACGAGCACCGACAGCGAGAGGCCGCCGAGGGCGGAGATCAGGCCGGGGCTCACCTTCGACTCGCGGCCCCCTTCCGTGTCCTCGACCTCGCGGCGCAGGTGGGTGAGGCAGAGGGAGACGGTGGCGGCCACGGCGAAGCCGGCGAAGCAGAGGCCGTAGGCGAGCTCGCCGGTGAGGGCGGCGCCGCCGGCGAGCATGAGGAGCGCGGCGAGGAGGAGGAGCGCGTCGTCGGCGGGGCCCTTGCGCCCCAGGAGCCGGGACGCCGCCAGGACCACCGCGAAGGTGGGGGCCGCGACGATCACGGTGGTCGCGCCGAACCAGACCTGCAGGCCGAGGATGGCCAGCGCTCCGAGGGCCAGGGCGTTGGCGACGTTCCGGACGGGCCGCGCCGCCCCCTCCCGCAGGGTCAGGTTGAGCACCGCTGCGCCCACGAAGATCGCCACGGCCCAGCCGGCCAGCTCGCCGGAGATCGCGAGGGAGGCGAAGCCGACGAGCGACGCCGCGAGGAGGCTGAGGCGCTGCGTCTGCGCCAGGGTGACGCCCCTGACCCCCTCCTCGGCGCGGGAGCGTCCCTCCTCGATCGTCGGTCCGGCGGCGGCCTCTGCCCGCGGGACCGGCTCCACCTCGAAGCCCTGCGCGCCCCGGTGCACCCGTGGCGGCGGCGCCGAAGGCGGCGCGGGCCGCAGGGCCGCGAGCGCGTCGCCCAGGCGGAGGAGCTGCGCCGATCCGGGTGCCGGCGCGACGTCGCCGCCGGGCCAGGCCAGGCCGACGTCGCAGCCCTCGCCGACGAAGCGGCGGGCGCTGCCGAACGCCGACTCGGCCATCCCGTCGACGTCCTTCATCGCGCGGGTGTCGACGAGGAGCGTGACGACGCGGCGGCGCTCCCGCTCCCGCTCGACCACCACCGGCTTTCCGGTCCTCGCGGTGGAGCGCCAGTGCACCGAGCGCGGATCGTCGCCGCTCCGAAAGCTTCGCAGGCCATGGAACTCGGCGCCGTGCCCCGGGTAGGGCTCCGGCCGCTCCCCGGCGCCGGCCGGCGCGAACGCGCGGCCCCTGGGCGCGGTCGTCGCGCCGGAGGGGTGCACCGGCAGCTCGCCCTCGACCTCCTGCTCGCGGCTCTTCTCGAAGAGGCCGAAGGGGAAGCGCGTCGTCACCCGCACCCGGCCGAAGGCGGCCACGCCACGGCGCGGGAGCGTGATCCGGTAATCCCGCCGAACCCTGGCGCCGGGCGCGAGCCGTTGCACCAGCACCGCGGCGCCCTGCGCGGGGCCGTCGACCTCGGAGACGAGGAGCGAGTAGGAGGCGAGCCGCGCCTTGCGGTTCTCGATCTCCAGCTCGACCGTGGCCGGCTCGCCGGCGATCGCGCGCCGGGGGAGGCGCCGCTGCACCCGCACCCCTCGCAGCGCGGACTCGGAGAGGAGCGCCGACAGGAGGATCAGGGAGAGCTGCAGGCCGAGGACGAGGTGGAGGAGGTTGTTGCCGGTGTTGATCGCCGCCGCGCCCACCACGATGGTGAAGCCGACGTAGAACCATCCCTCGCGCGTGACGCGCTGCATGCGCATCATGCGCCACCAAAGCCGGGCGGTGGCCCGGACGCGTCCGCGGTCGATCACTCGGGCGCCGGGACGCGGTCGAGGAGCTCCTCGACCTCCGCTTCGGTCTCCCGGCGGTGCGGCTCGAACGCGTCTCGACCGGCGAGGCGCAGGCGGTGCACGAGGACCGCGGCAGCCACCCGCTTCACGTCGGAGGGCGAGACGAAGTCGCGGCCGTCGAGGAGCGCGCAGGCCTTGGCCGCCGCCACCAGGGCCAGCGAGCCCCGCGGCGACAGCCCCAGGGCGAAGCGCTCCGGATCCCGCGTGGCGCCCGCGATCGCGAGGACGTGATCGGCCACCAGGGGATCGAGCCGCACCTGGGCGGCGCCGGCCTGGAGGCGCATCAGCTCCATCGCGCCGGCCACGGGCGACAGCTCCGACACCGGCTCGAATCCGCGCCGCGACATGAGCAGGCGCCGCTCGGTGTGCGCGTCGGGATGTCCGAGCTCGAGGCGCATGAGGAAGCGGTCGAGCTGGGACTCGGGCAGCGGGTAGGTGCCGTGCTGCTCCTGGGGGTTGAGGGTCGCCACCACGAAGAAGGGCCGCGGCAGGGGCAGCGTCCGCCCGTCGAGGGTCACCTGCCCCTCGGCCATCGCCTCGAGGAGCGCCGACTGCGTCCGCGGCGGCGTGCGGTTGAGCTCGTCCGCCAGGATCACCGAGTGGAAGATCGGTCCGGGGCGGAAGGTGAAGGCGGCCTCCTTCGCGTCCCAGGTGGAGAGGCCGAGGATGTCGGAGGGAAGCAGATCGCTGGTGAACTGGATCCGCGCGAAGGGCAGGTCGAGCGATCGCGCGAGGCCCAGCGCCAGGGTCGACTTCCCCACGCCCGGGAGATCCTCCACGAGGAGGTGCCCGCGGGCGGCGAGGCCCACGAGCGCCATGTGGATGGAGTCACGCTTCCCGAAGAGGGCCTGCTCGACGTTGGCGATGACCCGGGCGCCGAGGGCGCGCGCCTCCGGGGGAGGCATCGGGGCGGGAGGAGCGTCGGCGGGGCGGAGGTGTCTGGGTTCCGGTGGCGTCACGCGAACGAAGTATAGGGCACGCGACGGAGCTTCTCACGACTTCGGTCCCAGGCGGTGGGGCGATGTGGGTCCCTTCGCCCCATCGCCGTCTCGCCTCGTTCTCAGGTCCCGCAGGCGGGGACGTAGCGGATCGCGATGGTGGAGCCAGCCGGTGGGGCGTCGGCCTCGGTGAAGACCACCTCGTTCTGCGCGGCGTCGTAGCTCCAGTCCGAGGTCGGCGCGCCGTCGATCGCCACCTCGATCGCGCCCTCGGGCGTGCCGCTGAGCGGGAACCGGAGGCGGTTGCCGAAGGTCTCCTCCGCGAGCTGGCCGAGGATGCTGCCCCAGTCGTCGGAGCAGATCGGCAGCACGAGGCCGCCGGTGGCGTCGCTCACGTCCTTGTAGCGCAGGCCCTCCTCGGCCGCCGAGCCGCAGCCTTGCCCCACGACGGAGTGCACCTTGACCCGATCCGCGTTGCCCGGACCCTTCAGCCCCCGGAAGAACGCGGTGTAGGCCGCCACCGACTTGGGCGAGTGATCCTCCTCGTCCGAGACGATGATCACGGAGAGCTTCGCGTCCGGGCGGTAGAAGCCGAGGTTCCCGTCGTTGGGGATCGGGGACTTTGGCGCCTGGGCCGAGTCCACCAGCGGGCTCGAGAGCGCGAGCATCGCCGCCTCCAGCCCCTGCTCGTCCCAGTGGCAGATCCCCACCTGCACGTTGTCGGCGAAGGTCCGGGCCGCGTCCGGCGTGGACGGCGTGATCCACCTGGGGCGGATCCCGTTGGCCGGGAAGAGCCGGCCGGCCTCGCCACCGTCGACGCCCCCGGGGCAGATGACGAAGCCGCCCGCGTACGGCTGGATGCCGGTGGTGGTGATGCCGATGTGGAAGTCGACGCCCTGGTCCAGCGCGTACTGCATGAAACGCGCGGTGTTGACCATGAGGTTGTTCTGCTTGTCCGTCATGGATCCCGAGTTGTCGAGGACGAGGAGGACGTCGACGTCGTTCTTGCCCTGCTGGACGTAGCGATCGGTGCGGTGATCGTCCCGGCTCCCCGCGCCGTGGATCGGGATCGAGAACGACTGGCTCGACGTCGAGACCACGTAGGGCGCCGCGTCGTCGCCGTCGTCCACGGGATCGTAGCGAACCTGCAGCTCCAGCCGCTGCCCCACGCCCAGGTTGTAGGGCGCCGCCGGTCCGGTCACCGAGATCTCGCCGGGCGTGAAGGTGCCGGTGCCCAGGGCCGCCGAGCGGACCTGCGCGACGCCCGCGCAGTGGTTCTCGAGCCAGACGGAGTGGGTCGCCGCCGGGCAGCTCAGCCTTTGCACGCCGAACTCGATCGCGGGCGGGTTGGCCACCAGGCAGCCGTCGTAGCCGTCCGCGCGCAAGGGGATCCGCCCGACGGGCGCGTCCGGATCGGAGACGTCGAACCGGATCGCCCCCTCGAAGCGGCCCCTGGTCTGCGTCCGGAACGAGACCGGCACGGTCAGCGCCTCTCCCGGCATCACGCTCGCCACCGCGATCGCGCCGCCGGGGAGGGAGAAGGCGGGAGATCCCGGCTCGAGCTCCACCTGCGTGAAGATGCACTCGTCGGATCCCACGTTTTGGATGCGGGTCGCCAGCGTGGCGGTGGCGCCGGTGGACACCCCGCCGAACACGAGGGTCGAGGGCTGCGCCTGCCACCGGCAGGGGGAGAGCGCGACGGCCTCGCCATGGACGGGCAGGGTCATCACGGGCTGGTCGCCGTCGTTGGATCGGATGGTGACCGCGCCGTAGAACGAGCCCTCCACCTGCGGCTTGAAGGTGACCTCGATCACCGCGGGGGCGTCGTTGGGCATCAGCTCGGTGACGACGGGCTGCGCCACCGCGAAGCGGGCCCGATCGTCGACGGTGACGCCCTGGATCACGAGGGCGCCGCCATCGGGCGTTCCCACGTTGTAGGCGAAGAACGACGCCTTCACCGTCATCCCCACGGCCACCCGGCCGAACTCGATCCCCTGGGGCTGCACCAGGAGATCCGCGCCGCCGCCGAAGCCTTCGAGGCAGATCTCGATCCTCGGATTGATGGGATCGTCGTTGTGGAGCAGGATGTCCGCGGCGTAGGACTCGATGGCCTTGGGCGTGAAGGAGACCTCCATCGTCGCCACGGAGTTCGGGGCGAGAAGCTCGAGGGGCGCCTCGACGCCGTCGACCTCCGTCGACACGATCTCGAACACGCCGGTGGTGTCGGTGAGGCGGGTGGGCTCGAAGGTGACCGGTGCGTTGCCGCCGTTGACCACGAGGAGCTCGCGGACGGCCGTCGTGCCGGGGCTCACCGCGCCGAAGTGCAGGCAGCCGGGCGCCGCGACGAGCGTGCTCGCGTAGCCCTCGGCCAGGAGCTCCACCGCGAGGGTGGGATCCTTCGCCCCCTCCACCTCGAAGATCGCCTCGGCCGACGCCTTCCCGAGGCGGCTGGCCCGAAAGCGGACGTCGACGCCCACCCCCGCGCCGGGCTCCAGGGTGACGATGGGCTCCTCGAGGTTCTCGCCCACCTCGAAGAGGCCGGCGTCGAGCCCCGAAGCGCCCGCCACCTGCAGCGCCGCCGGGACGCTCCCCACGTTGACGCACGAGATCGACCGCACCTCCTGGGTGTTGAGGGCCACCTTGCCGAAGTCGATCGTGCGGGTGCAATTCACCGCCGCATGCACGCCCTCGCCCGTAAGGACGAGGGTGATCTCCGGACTGCGCTGGGAGTCGGTGCGAAGGATGATGGAGCCGCTGAGCTTCTGCGCCTCCCCCGGCGCGAACACCACCTCGAGGCCCAGCGGCGCGCCGGGAGAGATGGCGTCCATGGGCACGGCGGGGAGGCGGAAGGCGACGGGCAGCTCGGGGACCGCCTCGATCGCGAGGATGCGCAGCGGCGCGGAGCCGCCGTTGGACAAGGGGATGGCGCGGCTCGAGGTCCCGCCCACCGCCACCTGGCCGAAGTCGAGCCGGGACGAGCCGGCGAGCTCCCCGTCCCGCGCGCCCAGCTTCATGTCGTCGGAGCAGCCCGTCAGGGAGAGGAGCGCGGCGAGCGCGAGCAGCCCGGCGATCCCGGCGCAGTCCTGCAGCAGCGCGAGCCTGGCTGCGTCGTGATCGCGCAGCGTGCGAGGTCGTTCGCAGCCCGCGGCGTCATGGCCCATCGTCCCCCCCCTCGGGTGCCGGCCGAGCCGGCGTCCTGCGACCAACGGTGGTGCCGGCAGCCGGTCGCAGCAATGGCGCGCCCCGGGATGCGCAGCGTTCCGGGCGCCCGATCGGAGGTGTGACGACGGACGGGAAGTAACCCTCGGCGAAGCGGCGCCGCAAGGCTCCGCCGAGGGGGCGAGGGAGCGCTCGTCGCCAGAACGCCCGCGCGGGCTGGCGCCTCGTCCGAAGGAGGCCACGGCTCGCGGTCGCCGCCGGGGGCCCCCGCACGAGGCGGCCCCGCGGACGTCGGCCTCCCCCATGCGCCTCCTACCCTGGTACCGCCCCACCCTCGACGCGCGCCCCACCCTCGACGCGGGAGATCGGATGCGAAAGAGCTGGCTCCTCGGCGCGATCGTCGTCTCTGCGGGGATCGCCGCCCACGCGGACGAGCCCCCGACGAAGGCGGCCGACGACCCCGACGCCGAGATGTGGGCCGGGCATCAGGCCACCGTCGGCGCGAGGCGCGTGCCCATCCTCGGCAGGCTCGTCACCCGCAGCGATACCTTCCTCCTCGCCCGGATCCGCCGGGACGGCGACGAGGTGCACCTCGAGCAGCAGCTCTGCAAGCTCGACATCGCCCCGTTCGCCGGGGTGAAGGTCTCGCTCCTCGCCGAGGGGCTGCCGAAGATGCCCCGCACCCGGATCACCTTTCGCCGCAAGGGGCTGCGATGGGAGGCCGTGCCCTGGTCCACGAGCTGGAACTACGAGGACGTGGATCAGGACGGGAAGCCCGGCGCCACCGTGCGGGTGGAGGCGCCGGTCTGCGGCGGCACCGTCTACGTGGGGAGCAACAGCCAGGCGATCGCCAGGGGCGTCGAGAAGGCGGGCGCCCTCTCGGGCGAGCTCAAGGTGAGCATCGACCAGCGGATCCTGGAGACCTCGGGGGGCTGCCTCGGCCTGGTGGCGAAGGACACGAAGGAGAACGTCGCCGGGACCTTCGCGTACACGCCGGTGCCGGCGGGATCGACCTGCGAGTCGCTCCTGGCCGCGTCCGAGTGGCCGGCGCACGCGGTGCCGCCGCCGGATCCCAAGGAGGCGGCGCCGCCGCGCAAGCGGGTGCGGGTGAGGTGACGGGCGCGCCCGTCGCGGGGGGCCGGGCCCACGGGCGCCGCGGGCTCAGCGCGCCGCGAAAACGCCGCCGCCCTGCTTCCAGTCGCCGGTGAGGATGGCGACGAAGTAGAGGGGGCCCACCAGCGCCTGGAGCAGGTTGCGCAGGAACGCGGGCGAGCGCTTCTCCCACACCACGTGGCCGGCGAGCTGGATCACCCAGCCCACCACGGCTACGGCCACCACCGCCGGCCACGGCGTCACCGCCGCCAGCGGGAAGCAGACCGCGAAGAGCAGGGCCATGGTGATCCCGAGGCGAACGTGAAGCGAGAGGTACCAGCCGATTGCCGCCAGGTAGGCGACGTGGGCCGCGTGGAGCCGGACGCCCGCCACCTCGAAGAGGGGGATCCACGAGAGCATCGCCACGATGTGGAAGACGATGAGCGGGATGGCGATCTTGTGGGTGAGCCGGTTCATCGGATGCCGGTGGCAGTCCGCGTACTCGACGAAGAGGGCTCGCAGCTTCGGCTTCAACAAGATCGCCTCCTTTGGTCGGCGCCGCGGATCGTCGCGGGCTCGGGATCGACGAGACGTCGCGCGGTCGCGCGCGTCCCTCAGCGGAACGCGCGAGGCGTCTCGAAGACTCCCTCGAGGAGCTTCTCCCGCTGCTCGGCCACCGCGGCCTCCAGCCGGGAGACGGCGTCGGGTAGGCGATCGTACAGGCGCCTCAGCGGCCGGCGGCGCCCGCCGTGCAGGAGCGCGTGCACCATCCACGGGAAGATCGCGGTGACGTCGGTGCGCACGTAGGCGGAGGCGTTCTCCACGCACTCCGCCGACACCTTGCCCCAGGTGTGGCCCTCGCCCGCCGGGCAGGAGGAGAGCGCGCCGTTGTCCACCGTCTCCACGCAGAACTGCACGTCGATGTCGAAGCCCCTGGCGTCCAGCTCGAGGATCTGGCTGAGGGTCGGCTCGCCCTGCAGGGTGTAGTTCTTGGGGACGCCGCCGCCCAGGATCCACACCGCCGTCTGGCCCTCGTTCTGGGCGATCCACTGCAGCGCGGCCATAGCGAAGACGTCGGCGTTGCCGTCCAGGGCGAACCGGAACTTCTCGCCCAGGGCGGCGCGCAACCGCACCGCGTTGAGGAAGATCGAGCCGTCGCTGGGGGCGCCCACGAAGACGGGGACGCCGCACTCGTACGCGGTGGCGAGCAGCGAGTGCTGGTCCACGCCGATCTTCTTCTCCAGCTCGTACAGGTGCTTGCCCAGGAGGTTGTGGAACTCCGCGGTGGTCATCGTCCGCTGGAACTCCTCCTTCGCCATCAGCCAGGCGAAGAGTCGATCCGTGTGGAGGAGCACGTCCTCGTGGAAGGCGAGGTCGTAGATGCGGATGATCCGCGCCGCCCGGAGCATGGTGTCGCCGGCGTCGGGGGCGATCTCGCGGATGCGGTAGCCGAGGATGCGGTGGGCGTCGTGGTAGAGGTTCGCGCCGGTGGTGGTGAGGACGTCGATCATCCCCCGCTGCATCAGCGGCACGATGCACGACCGGTGCAGGCCCGCCGGGGTCATGGCGCCCGACATGGTGCAGAAGACGGTGTGGCCCTCGTCGGCGGAGCGGCGCATGAGCCGGGCCGCCTCGCGGACCTGCCGCCCCACGAAGGCGGGGAACGCGGACGCCAGCAGCTCCACCGGCGTCTCGTCGCCGGTGATCGGGGCGGGACGCGCCTCGGGAGAGCGCTCGAAGGCGCCCAGGACTTCCTCGCTCTCGGGGGTGTCGTCGATGATCTCGGCCATGGTCGTTTCCCTTCAGGTGACGGACTGGTCCGGCTCCCTACAACAACCTCGAGGCTCGTGCACGTCCCCGGGGCCGCGCCGAATGCCCGGGGGCCCTTCGCCGGTTGAACCCGGGTCGCCGCCGAAAAGCCGTCGGAGAGCCTCGACAATCGGCCGAGCGCCCGATATACCGACGCACCGAACCTGAACGGATGGTCACCCGAGATGGAGCCGGATTCGATCCTCGTTCGCGGCGCCCGCGAGCACAACCTCAAGAACGTCGACATCGAGATCCCGAAGAAGAAGCTCGTGGTGTTCACGGGGGTGTCGGGGAGCGGCAAGTCGTCGCTGGCGTTCGACACGCTGTACGCGGAAGGGCAGCGCCGCTACGTGGAGAGCCTCTCCTCCTATGCCCGGCAGTTCCTCGGGCAGATGGAGAAGCCCAAGTACGACCACATCCGCGGGCTGTCGCCGACCATCTCCATCGAGCAGAAGGCGGCGTCCTCCAACCCTCGCTCCACGGTCGGCACCATCACCGAGGTGCACGACTACCTGCGCGTTCTCTACGCCAGCATCGGCGTGCAGCATTGCCCGAATTGCGGCCGCAAGGTGGGCAGGCAGTCCGCCCAGCAGATCGTGGAGGCGATCCTGGCCATGCCCGCCGGGAGCCGGGTGCAGCTCCTGGCGCCGCTGGTCCAGAACCGCAAGGGCGAGTACCGGGAGGTCGTCGAGGACGCCAAGAAGCGGGGCTTCACCCGCATGCGCATCGACGGCCGGATCGTGGACATCTCGGCGGAGCGGGTCGCCCTCGATAAGAAGGCCAAGCACGACATCGAGCTGGTGATCGACCGCCTGGCGGTGAAGCCCGAGGTGGCGGTGCGCCTCACCGACTCGGTGGAGACCGCGCTGCGCGAGGGCAAGGGCCTGCTCATCGTGACCGACGCCGCCGCCGACAGGGCGAGCGATCGCATGTTCAGCGAGCACAACGCCTGCCACGCCTGCGGCCTGTCGTTCGGCGAGCTCTCCCCCCAGTCCTTCTCCTTCAACTCGCCCTTGGGCTTCTGCCAGGCCTGCAACGGCCTCGGCTCCAGGCCGGAGATGGACCCGGACCTGATCGTGCCCGACCCCACGATCTCGATCCGCGAAGGGGCGGTGGCGCCCTGGGCGAGCGGCATGAGCCGCGGCGAGGGTTGGACCGCCGACTTCGTGGAGCAGCTCGCCCGGGCGTTCTCCATCGACCTGGACAGGCCGTGGGAGAAGCTCCCCAAGCGGCACCGCGACCTGGTGCTCTACGGCACCCGGGGCAAGGAGTTCGTCCTCACCTGGGAGGACGCCTCCGGCCGCGAAGGGCGCTACCGCATGGAGTGGGAGGGGGTCGTCAACCAGCTCATGCGGCGCTTCAAGCAGACCACCAGCGAGCACATGAAGAAGCACTACCTGCGCTTCTTCTCCGACAAGGCCTGCTCCGCCTGCGGCGGCGCGCGGCTGCGCCCCGAGAGCCGGGCGGTGAAGATCCACGGGCTCGCCATCCACGAGCTCGCCCACGACACCATCGCTGGGGCCCACGCTTGGCTGCGCGACCTGCCGCTGGAGGGATCCGAGGAGGAGATCGCCCGGGAGCTGCGCAAGGAGATCCTCTCGCGCCTCGGCTTCCTCCTCGACGTAGGGCTGGGGTACCTGACGCTGGATCGCCCCGCGGCGTCCCTGTCGGGCGGCGAGAGCCAGCGGATCCGCCTGGCGTCGCAGATGGGCTCCGAGCTCACCGGCGTGATCTACATCCTCGACGAGCCGTCCATCGGCCTGCACCAGCGGGACAACGGCAAGCTCCTGGCCACCCTCAAGCGCCTGCGCGACCTCGGCAACTCCGTGATCGTGGTGGAGCACGACGAGGAGACGATGGAGTCGGCGGACTGGATCGTCGACTTCGGCCCCGGCGCCGGGGTGATGGGCGGCGAGATCGTGGCCGCCGGCACCCCCGACCAGCTCCGCGCCGATCCGCGCTCGCTCACGGGGGCCTACCTCTCCGGCCGGCGCGAGATCGCCGTGCCGTCGAGCCGCCGCGCCGGCAACGGGAAGACCATCCAGGTGCTGGGCGCCGCCGAGCACAACCTCAAGGGGATCGACGTCACCTTCCCCCTGGGCGAGCTCATCGCCGTCACCGGCGTCTCGGGGGCGGGCAAGTCCACCCTCGTCAACAAGATCCTCCTCCCGGCGCTGGCGAGGGCCCTCCACGACTCCAAGGTGCCGGTGGGCAAGCACCGGGGGGTCGGGGGCCTCGAGGCCATCGACAAGGTGATCGACATCGATCAGCGGCCCATCGGCCGCACGCCGCGCTCCAACCCGGCGACCTACACCAAGGTCTTCGACCTCATCCGCGCCGTCTTCGCCGAGACGCCCGAGGCCCGCGCCTTCGGCTACGCGCCCGGCAGGTTCTCGTTCAACATCAAGGGCGGCCGCTGCGAGGCGTGCGAGGGCGACGGCCAGAAGCTCGTCGAGATGCACTTCCTCCCGGACGTCTACGTCACCTGCGAGGTCTGCGGCGGCAAGCGCTTCAACGACGCCACCCTGCGGGTGCGCTACAAGGGCAAGAACGTGGCCGACGTGCTGGAGATGAGCGTCTCCGAGGCCCTCGAGCACTTCGCGAACCACCGAGACATCGTGCGGATCCTGCGCACCCTGGACGACGTGGGCCTGGGCTACCTCAGGCTCGGCCAGCCCTCCCCCACCCTGTCGGGCGGAGAGGCCCAGCGCATCAAGCTCTCCCGCGAGCTCGCCCGCGTGGGCACGGGGAGGACCTTCTACATCCTCGACGAGCCCACCACCGGCCTGCACTTTGCCGACATCGAGAAGCTCCTCGCCGTCCTCCAGCGCCTCGTCGACGCCGGCAACTCCGTCCTGGTGATCGAGCACAGCCTCGACGTGATCAAGTGCGCCGACCACGTCATCGACATCGGCCCCGAGGGCGGCGACGCCGGCGGCCGCGTCATCGCCGAGGGCACGCCCGAGGAGGTGGCGCGGGTGAAGGAGAGCTACACGGGCCGCTACCTGGGCCCCGTGCTGAAGAAGCGCGCCGCGCGGAGGCGGATCGGGTAGCCCCGCCCCTGGGAGCAGGAGCCGGTGTTTCCGGCCCCGGGCAGCCGGCTACAATCTCCCTGTGATGAACGATGGAGCGACTCGCGCCGGAAGGAGTGCCATGAAGCCGCAGGCTCGCGCGCAGGCGCGCAGCTCCCGCGCGCGCCATCGCGACGGCGGCGCGGGGGAGGAGGTCCGCTTCGCTGTGGCCCAGTGTTCGCTGGGCGCCATCCTGGTGGCCGCCACCTCCCGCGGCGTGTGCGCCATCTCGCTGGGCGACGACCCCGAGGAGCTGGTCCACGACGCGGAGCGCCGCTTCCCCAAGGCGCACCTCGTCGGCGCAGACGCCGCGTTCGAGGAGCTGGTCGCCAAGGTGATCGGCCTGGTCGAGCATCCGCGGGCGGGCGCGGACCTGCCCCTCGACATCCGAGGGACCGCCTTCCAGCAGCGGGTCTGGGAGGCGCTGCGCAAGATCCCGGCGGGACGGACCGCCACCTACGCGGAGATCGCCCGGGCCATCGGCGCTCCCACCTCGGCGCGGGCGGTGGCGCGGGCGTGCGCGACCAACGCCGTCGCCGTCGCCGTTCCCTGCCACCGCGTCGTGCGCACGGACGGGGATCCGTCGGGCTACCGGTGGGGCGTCGATCGCAAGCGCGCCCTCCTGGCGCGGGAGGCGAAGCCTCGAGCGCCCGCGCCTCGTCGACCGCCGGATCGAGCCGAGGTCGCAGGGCGGGTCGCCCCTTGAACGACCGGGACGGGGTCGAGCGGGAGCTCGACCATCCGTCGTCGCAGAGGGGCTCCACGCCTGGCGAACGTGATCGGCCGGCGTCGCTCGACGACCCGCTCACCTACGCAGGCAGCCTCCAGAGCTCCTTCAGGTCGGCGGGGAGCATGTTGATGAAGTCCTCGGCCTCGCCCTCGGTGATCTGATCGCGGACGGCCAGGGTGACCGCGCGGATGATCGGCTCCACCTCCGACGGGTCCTCGTTCAGGTCGTCGGCCACCATCTGAAGGAGCTCCTGCCGCCCGAACTTCTCGGAGGGCTTTCCCTCGTGCACCGCGCACGACGAGAGCAGCTCGCGCAGCTTCAAGGGGAGCTGGGACTCCAGGTCCTTCGCCTCCTCGCCGTACACCCGGCGCTCGAAGGCACAGAGCACCGACACCGCGGCGCACTCCGCGAGCTCCATGTCCATGTTCCCCACCGCGGCGAGGTCCTTGAGGAACCTCTTGTACGTGCTCCCGGTCCGCGACTCGTGGCGCTGCTGCCTCCTCTCCGGCGTCGGGGGCGGACGCCGGGTCGGCTCCATGGTCTCGTCAGCCATCTGAGGTCACCTCCGATCCCAAAATGGGCACCCGTCGGAGACCTCGCAGCGGTCGTCGCTCCCTCTTCGACGGCAACTCCAGGCCGGCCTCCGAGCGAATCCCCGGGTCGATCGCGACGCCGCGGACCCGGAGGACGAACGAATCGGAGGGGCAGCGCATCCCACCGCGCCATCGGCGACCGGCGCGGAGATCTTCCTCGACCGGGCGGCCGGGCGTGCCTATCGTGCGGCGCGATGCGACGCACTGCCCTGGAGTACCTGCGCTGCCCGCGCTGCGCCGGCGGGCCGCTGACCGCCGAGGGCGAGCGACCCCTGCTCGCCTTCGGGCCGGTGACGTGCGCGTCGTGCGGCATGGCCTACCCCGTCGCCGACGGGATCCTGGACGTCTCCGCCGGCGCCGAGCACGAGCCGGCGCGGCGGCGATCGCTCGCGCAGCGCGCGCTCGAGACGAAGGCGGTGGCCCGGTTCTACGAGCGGGGCCTGCGCCCGGCGCTGGCGCGCTTTCCCCTCGATGGCCCCGGCGAGCGCCTTCTCTTCCACGCCCTGCTCGCCCCGGCGCCAGGCGAGGCGATCCTCGACCTCTCCTGCGGCACCGGCCACCTCGCCCGGGATCTCGCCCTGCGCCCGGGGGTCGGCCCGGTCTTCGGCCTGGACCTGTCGCCCGCGATGCTCGAGGAGGCCCGGCACCACCTCGAGGAGACCGGCGCCGCCGTGGATCTCCTCCGGGCGGACGCGAGCACCCTCCCGTTTCGCGACGCCAGCCTCGGGGCCGTGCTGGACGTCGCCGCGCTCCACCTCTACGACGAGCCCCGGGTGGTGCTGGAGGAGGTGGCCCGGGCCCTCGCCCCGGGGGGACGCTTCGTCTGCGCCACCTTCCTGCCGGAGCGGCTGAAGACGATCGGCCGCCTCGAGCGCAAGGCGGGGATCCACCGCCGCGAGGAGGGCGAGCTCCGCCAGCTCTGCGAGTCCGCCGGCCTCCGCGGCTTCGAGCGCATGATCCTCCCGCCCTGGATCGTCTTTCGCGCGATCAGGCCCTGAGCTCCCTCGCGAGGCCTCGACCCGTCGGCGGGCCTTCGGGTGCCGGCGGCGTCCGCCGGCCCATGGAGGGGACCGCCTCGTGAGGCGGCCGCGCCGGGCATCGCGCCGATGCGAGTCCCCGCGCAGGTCGGCGAACGTGTAGTGTACCGCCGGATCCGAACGGAGGCGCGCCTCTCCTCGCCGGGGAGCGCGGGCCTCGGAAGACTGGTTGCATACGCATGGCGACGAATCTCGGTACAGGCAGCAAGATCAGGAAGCAGGATGCCCTCGACTACCACTCCTCCGGGCGGCCCGGGAAGGTGGAGGTGATCCCCACCAAGCCCGTGACCACGGCGCGCGACCTGTCGCTCGCCTATTCACCCGGCGTGGCGGAGCCCTGCCTGGAGATCGCCCAGGATCCCGACCTCTCGTACAAGTACACGGCCCGCGGCAACCTGGTGGGCGTGATCTCCAACGGCACCGCGGTGCTGGGTCTCGGCAACATCGGCCCCCACGCCGGCAAGCCGGTGATGGAGGGCAAGGGCGTCCTGTTCAAGAAGTTCGCCGACATCGACGTCTTCGACATCGAGATCGCGGAGACGGACGTCGACGCGATGGTGAAGGTGATCCAGGCGCTGGAGCCGACGTTCGGCGGAATCAACCTCGAGGACATCAAGGCGCCGGAGTGCTTCGAGCTGGAGGAGCGGCTCAAGGCGACGATGAACATCCCCGTCTTCCACGACGACCAGCACGGCACCGCGATCATCTCCGGAGCGGCCCTGCTCAACGCCGTCGACCTCGCCGGCAAGCGCATCGACGAGATCCGCGTGGTGGTCAGCGGGGCCGGCGCGTCGGCGATCGCCTGCTCGCGGTTCTACGTCTCCCTCGGCGTGAAGCGGCAGAACCTCATGATGGTCGACACCAAGGGCGTCATCCACGAGGGCCGCCAGGAGGGCATGAACCCCTTCAAGGCGCAGTTCGCCGTGCCCACCGACCGCCGCACCCTGGCCGAGGCGATGGAGGGCGCCGACGTCTTCCTCGGCCTGTCGGCGAAGGGGCTGGTCGACCAGGACATGATCCGGTCGATGGCGAAGAACCCCATCGTCTTCGCGCTCGCCAACCCCGACCCCGAGATCTCCTACCCGGAGGCCATGGAGGCCCGCGGCGACATCATCATGGCCACGGGCCGCAGCGACTATCCGAACCAGGTGAACAACGTCCTCGGCTTCCCCTTCATCTTCCGCGGCGCCCTCGACGTGCGGGCGAAGGCGATCACCGAAGGCATGAAGATGGCGGCGGCGCGGGCGCTGGCGCAGCTCGCCAGGCAGGAGGTGCCGGAGAACGTGCTGCGGGCGTACGGCGGCGCGAGCCTCGCCTTCGGGCCGACCTACATCATCCCCACCCCCTTCGACACCCGGGTGCTCCTCTGGGTGGCGCCGGCCGTCGCCGCCGCGGCGATGGCGGACGGCGTCGCCCGGGTGGAGCTCGACCTCGACGAGTACCGGGAGCGCCTGCGCCGCTCGCAGTCGCGGGCCTACGGCGTGATGCGGGCGGTGGTCGAGAAGGCGAAGAAGCAGCCGGTGCGGATCGTCTTTCCCGAGGGCAACACCACGAAGGTGCTGCAGGCCGCGAGCATCCTCGCCGCGGAGGGGATCTGCAGGCCGATCCTCCTCGGCCCCGTCGACGAGATCCGGCGGATGATCGCGGAGCAGAAGCTCGAGGAGCTGGAGGGGGTCGAGGCCATCGAGCCCGAGCGCTCGCCGGACTACGATCGCTACGTGGAGGAGTTCTGGCGCCTGCGGCAGCGCAAGGGGATCGCCAAGCGCGAGGCGCGCAAGCTGGTCCGCACGCGCTCGACCTTCGGCTCCATGATGCTGCGCGACGGCAAGGCCGACGGCATGGTCCTGGGGCACTCCATGAGCTACCCGGAGGCGATGCGGGCGCCGCTGCAGATCATCCGCACGGCGAAAGGCAAGACCGCCGCCGGCGTGTACGTGGTCGCCACCAAGAACGAGGTGAAGCTCTTCGCCGACTGCACGGTGAACCCGGATCCCACCGCGGAGCAGCTCGCCGACATCGCCGAGCGCACCGCGGAGCTGGCGCGCTACTTCGACCTCGAGCCCCGAGTGGCGATGCTCTCCTACGCGAACTTCGGCTCGTCGCGCACGCCCAGCCCCATGAAGGTGGCGGAGGCCACGCGCCTCCTCAAGGAGGCACGGCCCGATCTGATCGTCGACGGCGAGATGCAGGTGGACGCGGCGCTCGTCCCCGAGCTGCGGGAGGAGATCTTCCCCTTCTCCACCCTGGAGGGAGAGGCGAACGTCCTCGTCTTCCCCAACCTCGACGCCTCCAACGTGGCGTACAAGCTGCTCGCGCGGATGGCGGGCGCCGAGGTGATCGGCCCCATCCTTCTCGGCCTGGAGAAGGCGGTGAACGTCGTGCAGCTCGGCGCCAGCGTGAACGACATCGTCAACCTGGCCACCATCACCGCGCTCAAGGCCCAGGGGGAGGACTTCCGGTTCTAGGGCGCCGCCCGCCGACCCGCGGCGTGATTGCCGGTGAGGGAGGCGATTCCCCGTCCCACGGCCGCGAAGCCTGCGGTACGATTCGTCTCTCCCTGGAGCGGACGAACGATGAGCAAGCGCACCGAACCGGACGCCCGCCGGGCGCTCGAGCTGCTTCTCCAGCCCGACGCCACGCCCGCCACGCTCGCCCCGAAGCTCGGAGCCTCGCCCGAGGCCATCGACGAGGCGCGGGCCCTGGCCCACGAGATCGACACCGCGGAGATCGACGCCGTCCTGGCGATGCCCCCGGTGCTCGGCAGGGCCCTGCTGCGCGCCGCCGTGCAGGCCGGGCGCCTGGCGATCGTGAAGGCGGCGGGTACGGAAGGTGACAAGCATCTGCAGCGGGAGGCGAAGCGCCTGGCCCACGCCCTCAAGCTGCAGGGCGTGGAGCTGGAGCTGCCCTCCAAGGCCGCGGCGCCGCCCCGGCCCGCGCCGGAGCCCGCGCCCGCGGCGGAGCCGCCCGCATTCCTCTCCAGCCTGGACGGCCACGGAGAGCGCGCCGTCTTCTGGACCCGACTCCTGCCGGGCCGCGGCGTGGAGCTGGCGCAGGTGATCGTCTCCGACGAGCGGGGGATCCTCGACTTCCTGGTCGCCGAACTCTCGCGCAAGCGCTTTCGGGAGCTCGCGGACGAGTTCCCTCGCCGCGGCGAGGTGACCATCCGCGAGGTCTCCCGCGAGGAGGCGGCGCGGGCGATCGATCGCGCCCGGGTTGCCGCCCGCGACGGCGGCGAATGCCCCGGCACCTTTCCCGCGTGGGCGGCGCAGGTGCTCGGCCCGGTGCCGCCGGAGGCCCCGCCTCCCCTCGCGCCGAACGCGCCGCCGCCGAGCGATCCGGCCGAGGTGCGCACCCTCGTCGCGGCCTCAACCGAGATCCTGGAGGAGCCGGAGCTACGCCGGTGGCGCCCCGACGATCACACCCTCCGCAAGCTCGCCCTGCGCCTGGACGAGGTGGGGATGAGCGCCCTCTTTCTGGGCGGCGCCGCGGGCGAGGCGCAGCGGAGCGAGGCGGCGGCGGCGGCCATCGACGCCGAGGTGGAGTCCTGGTTCGACGAGCGCCGGCGGGCGCTCTACGCCGGCTGGCTCCTGGACACCGGCAGGCTCTTCGAGGCCACCGACCGCCCCGAGCAGGCCCGCAAGGCCGCGGCCACCGCGCGCATGCTCGCCGGCGGCGCGCCGGCGACCGAGATCCCCTTCTGCCGCGAGCTCTTCGCGCGCATCTTCCGGCCCCGCGGCTCGGACCGCACCGAGCCCCGCGGCGAGGGCGCCTCGAGCCTGCTCGTCCTCCCCGGCGCCGAGGAGCCCTGAGGTGTGCCTCGACGGGCGGAGCCGCGGATGCGCTCGAGGCCCCGCTGACAGGCCGCCTGGGTGCGCAGGGGCGCGCGGGTCGCCGGGGCGCCGGGCCGCCACGCGAGGAGGCGATCGAGGTGGGCGCGCTCCCAGGCGCGGGCCCGCTCGAACGCCGGGAAGCGCCGCTCGTCCTCGCAGAAGCGCTCGGTGTGCACGCAGCGCTTCCCGCCGCGGCGCGAGATGCCGTGGACGTGGTGCAGCATCTCGTGGAACACGATCCACTTCACGAAGTAGCGGGGGACGAACGCCTGGTCCAGCGCCGGGTGGATCCGGATGAGGCGCGAATCCGCCGAGTAGGACCCCAGCTTGATCGACGAGCGGGGCAGCCGCACCGCCGGCGCCGAGCCCCAGGTGATCTCGCAGTCGATGGCGCCGACCAGGGTGCGCTCGAGCTCGGCGAAGATCTCCGCGAGATCGTGGTGGGCACCCTTCGTCCGGATCGGGATCCGCTTGCGCCGCACGTGCGCCGGGACCCGGCGGATGAGCCAGCGGTGATGCCGGATGAAGCGATCGAGCACCCGCGACGCGGTGGGATCGACGCCGCGGATGTAGCGCGCCAGGGCGGCGATCACCGGGTCGGGGGCCGCCAGGAACATGTGGTGCAGCCGCACCTCCAGGTAGCCCGCCCGCCGCTTGAACGACAGCATGGTGTGGACGTTGTCTGTGACGCGCACCGCCACCCTGGGTGCACCTCTGCTCCGCAGGCGTCGCAAGAGCGCCTGGGTCCAGATCGTCTCGAGCGGGAGGGCGGGCGCCGCGCGGCTGCGTGGCGGGCGCGCGGTGCGCCCCATCCCTGCCGCTGCGGTCGCGCGCCTCCTCGTCCCCCGCTCGGGCCGCCCCACCCGCACGATCCCCCCTCCTCGCTCCGTGTAGGGTAGGCCGCTGCCCGCGGCGGCGCAGGCGGCGCGGGGCGCGCCGTCCGCCCGGGGAAGGAGCGCCGGGGCGCTGCGCCTCGCGAGAGGAGGCCGCCCGGGGTCAGTACTTGTAGAAGCCCTCGCCCGTCTTCCTGCCCAGCTTGCCGGCGCGCACCAACCGCTTGAGGAGCTGGGGTGGACGGAACTGGGCGCCGCCCAGCTCGCGGAAGAGGTACTCGCCGATGGCCATGCGCACGTCGAGGCCCACCAGGTCGGTGAGCTCGAGCGGGCCCATCGGGTGGCCGTAGCCGAGCTTCATCGCCTTGTCGATCTCGGGGGCGGTGGCCACGCCCTCCTCGAGCATGCGGATCGCCTCCATGCCCAGCGCGATTCCCAGCCGCGAAGAGGCGAAGCCGGGCATGTCGCGGACGACGATCACCTCCTTGCCCATCCGTTCCCCGACCGCCCGCACCGCGTCCAGGGTGGCGTCGGAGGTCTGGTGGGCGCGCACCACCTCGAGCAGCCGCATCAGGTGCACGGGGTTGAAGAAGTGCATGCCCACCACGCGGTCGGGCGCGGGGAGCGCCGCGGCGATCTCGGTGAGGCAGAGGCCCGACGTGTTGGAGGCGAGGATCGCCTCGGGCGCGACCTTCGCCAGATCGCCGAGGACCCTCACCTTCAGCGCGAGGTCCTCGGGCACCGCCTCGATGACGAGCTGGGCCCCGCCGCAGTCGGCCAGCGCGCCCACGCAGCGGATCCGCGCGACGGCGGCCTCCGCGTCCGCGGCGTCGACCTTGCCGCGCTCGACGCCCTTGGCGAGGTTGGCGCGGATCGTCTGCAGCCCCTTCTCGGCGCGGCCCTCGCCCGCGTCGAAGAGGAGCACCTCGTAGCCGGCCGCGGCCGCCACGTGGGCGATGCCCGCGCCCATGGTGCCGGCGCCCAGCACCGCGATGGTTCGGATGTCGCTCGCTTCCAACGTCAGCTCTCCTTGGCCTTGCGCTTCTCGAGAAAGGCCGTCATGCGCTCGAACTTGTCGGGGGATTCGAAGAGGAGCGCCTGCCCCAGCTTCTCGATGGGCTCGGGATGGCTGCCGCGGGCGATCGCGTTGAGCGCCATCTTCGCCACCCGCACGGCGAGGTCGCCGTTGCGCGCGATCTCCGCGGCGATCTCTCGGGCCTTCTCCAGCGCGCCACCCTCGGGGACCACGTGCTCCACCAGCCCGATGTCGAGGGCCGTCGCGGCGTCCAGGATCCGCCCGGTGAAGACCAGCTCCTTGGCCTTGCCCACGCCCACCAGCCTGGGCAGGCGGTGGGTGCCGCCCGCGGCCGGGAAGATCCCGAGGCCGACCTCGGGGAAGCCGAGCCTCGCCGTCTCGCCTGCCACCCGCAGGTCGCAGGCGAGGGCGATCTCGCAGCCGCCGCCGAGGGCCCAGCCCTCGATGGCCGCGATGGTCGGGTGGGGGAAGTCCTCGATGAGCTGGAAGAGCCGGGCGTTCACCTGGGTGAAGGCGTCGAGGGCGCGCCGCTCACGGAGCTGCGCGATGTCGGCGCCGCCGGCGAAGGCCTTGCCGCCCTCCCCTCGCAGGATCATCACCCGCACCCCGTCGCGGTGGGAGAGATCCTCCAGGGCGGCGGTCATCTCCCGCACCATGGCCAGGTCGATCGCGTTGCGAACGCGGGGGCGGTCCATGGTGACGACGGCGATCCCGCCGTCCTGCTCCACACGAATCGTTTCGTAGGTGTTCACGAAATGCTGCTCCGGTTGCGGTATCCGCGGAGGATACCGCGGGATGCGCGGAAGGACGCCGGGTTTTCGAGCCGCGCCCCTCCCTCTGTGCGGCGAGGCGACCGCGCGCGACGCCCGCAGCGCCCCCTCACTCGAGCCCGCGCGCCCGCAGATCCGCGTCGCTCTCTCCCGCCAGGTGACCGAGCTCGTGCAGGAGGGTGATCCGCACCTGCTCCCGCACGCCGGCCGCGTCGCGCGACGATCGGGAGAGGTTGCGAGTGAAGAGCAGGATCTCCCGCGGCCCCGGCGCGTCGAAGCCGAGGGGCGGACCGCGGAACATCCCCACCGCCGTGGGCGACAGCGGCGGATCCTCCGCCCGGAGATCCTCCAGCGCCGGAAGGGCCTCGAGGCGCACCGGCACCCGCGCCCGCTCGAGGAGCCGCCTCTCGGGCTGGGGCAGCGCGGCGATCGCCTCCTCCACCCAGCGCTCGTCCACGGGGACGGGCGGCGGGAAGCCCTCGGGATCGAGGCGGGTGGCGATGGCGAGCGCCTCGTCGGCGAGGGCCTCGGCGCCGGGGATCCGCTCCAGGGAGAGGCCGAGGAGGTGGAAGGCCTCGGCGTCGTCGGGCGCCTGCGCGGTCCAGGACTGGAGGACGACGGCCGCCTCCTGGAAGCGCGTCAGCTCGAAGTGGGCGCGCCCCAGCTCCACCTGGGCGTCGCGATCGTCGGGGCGCAGCGCCACCGCGGCCCGGGCGTGCGCGAGCGCCCCGCGGAAGTCGCCGAGATCCCCGAGGCCCCAGGCGGCGAGGAGGTGCAGGCGGAAGAGCAGCGGCGTGCCCGCGCCCTCCTGGCCCGCCGCCGCGGCGAGCCCGCGCTCGGCCAGCGCCACGCCCGCGATCGATCGGCTGCGTGCCCAGGGCAGCAGGCTCACGTAGAGCTCGGCGGCGCCGGCGAGGACGAAGGGATCGTCGGGCTCGAGGGCCAGCGCCACGGCGTAGGCCTCCTGCGCCTCGGCCCATCGCTCCAAAAGCACGAGCGCCGCGGCGCGCAGGTGCGCGGCGTGGCCGTGCCGCTCGTCCAGCCGCAGGGCCTCCTCGGCGCAGGCGAGCATCAGGGCGCCGTCGCCGTCGTCCTCCGCCTCCAGCGCCCGCGCCTCGAGCGCGTCGAGGGAGCGCGCCGCCAGCGGCGAGGCGGCCGGCGGGAGGCAGCGGGGGAGAGCGGACACCCCGGCCGCGTCGGGGGACGAGACGCCGCCGCAGGGTCCGCAGGCGGAGGCGAGGAGCAGCAGGACGACGAGGCGATGCACGCGGCCATTCTATCGCGGCGCGTGGAGGTGAGCACCGGCGCGGCCCGGCCGCGCGCCGGCAAGGAGGCGCGGTGCCGTCCTCGCGCCGATGCGCCCCGGGGCCCGCGGCGCGAGGCGGCCTCCCTTCGGGGTCGGGCCCATCGCGGGCCTTTGCGCGCTTGCCCGCCCGCTCGGGAAAATGCTTCTTTCGGGAAACCGCGGAGGAGGAGAGCCTCGATGCGCGCCGTCGTCATCCGCCGCCATGGCGGCCCCGAAGTCCTCGAAGAGGCCGAGCTGCCCGATCCGCACGTCCGCGCAGGCGACCTGCGGGTGCGGGTGAAGGCCGTGGCCGTGAACCACCTCGATCTCTGGGTGCGGGCGGGCCTGCCCACGCTCAAGGTGGAGATGCCGCACATCCTGGGCTCGGAGATCGCCGGGGTGGTGGAGCGCGTGGGCGCCGACGTCACGGGCGTGTCGCCGGGCGACGAGGTGATCGTGCAGCCCGGCGTCTCCTGCATGCGGTGCCGCGCCTGCCTCTCGGGCCGCGACAACTACTGCCCGTCGTACGGGATCCTGGGCGAGAACATGCACGGCGGCTACGCCGAGCTCGTCAGCGTCCCCCACCACAACGTCATCCCCAAGCCCCGGAACCTCACCTGGGAGCAGGCCGCCGGCGCGCCGCTGGTCTTCCTCACCGCCTGGGAGATGCTGGTGCGGCGAGCCGCGGTGCAGCCCGGCGAGGCCGTCCTCGTCCACGCGGCGGGCTCGGGGGTGGGGAGCGCGGGGATCCAGATCGCCAAGCTCCTGGGGGCCACGGTGATCGCCACCGCCGGCAGCGCCGACAAGCTCGACAAGGCCATGGCCCTGGGCGCGGACTTCGGGATCGACTACGCCCGGCAGGACTTCGTGGCGGAGACCCGGAAGTTCGTGGGCCGCAAGGGCGTGGACGTCGTCTTCGACCACGTGGGCGAGTCGACGTGGGCGGGGAGCGTGCGTGTCCTCGACGACGGCGGCAGGCTGGTCACCTGCGGCGCCACCACCGGCTACGACGTGGGCGTGGACCTGCGGCACCTCTTCTTCCGGAAGCTCTCGCTGCTCGGCTCCACCATGGGCAGCAAGGGCGACCTGATCCGGGTGGTGCAGCTCCTCGGCGAGGGGAAGCTGAAGCCGGTGATCGATCGGACGCTGCCCCTGTCGGAGGCCCGGCGGGCGCACGAGCTCCTGGTGGAGCGCGCGCAGTTCGGGAAGGTGGTGCTGGTGCCGTAGACTCCTGGCCCTCCGCGCGATCGGCGGAGGCCGGCGACGGTCGCGAGGGCCACCCGGCGCTCGGGTCCTGCGAGGCCGCGAGTCGTCGCGGGGCGCCCCGGAGGCCGGGCCCGGTTTCCAGGGGTGGCCAGATTCGGAAGGGGTCGCGCCCGATGGGCGTTCGCCCCTCGTGCCGCGGGATCTCTGCCGGAAGGAAGGGCGCATGGCAACGAGGCGAGGAGCGGGCCAGTCATGGCGACTCTTCGTGCTCTGCGCGGTGGCGGCGCTCGCCGGGGCGCTGTTGGCGTTCTGGCTCGGCGAGAGGCGGGACGCCCCGGCGCCCCAACGGCCCCCCGATCCCCGCGGCGAGGAGATCCGCGCCGACGCCGCCCCGCCGCCCGAGGAGCCTGTCGTTCCATTGAATGGGATCGATCGCCTCGTGGCGATCGCCGACGAGGAGGTCTGCGCGATCGACGGGGGCGCGATCGCCTGCTCCGACGACGCGGGCCGGACCTGGCGATCGGCGGGCGAGCTGGGCGGGCGGATCCTCGCCCTCCTCCGATCGGCCGACGGGCACCTCGTGGCGGCGACCGACGACGGCGCGATCCACACCCTCGATCGCGACGGTCGCCCCCTGCGCCGGCGCACCCTCCCCTCCGCCGGCGACGAGCCCCCGCACGTGGTCGACGCCCAGGAGCGGGAGGGGAGGATCTGGATCCTGGTCCACCGCTTCGATCGCCCCGAGGATCCGATGCGGCTCCCCCGCGTCGTCGAGACTGCGGTCTACGCGGTCGACGCCGACTCGATCGAGCGTGCCGCGGCGACCGGGGGCTTCACCGGCGATCGCCTCCTCGCCGGGGCGCGGGGAGAGGGGGTCACCTTCGCCTCCGCCGACGCCCGCGCCTGGAGGTACGACACCACGGGCTTTCGGCGGATCCCCGACGCCCGCCGGTTCGGCGCGCGCTACGACGGCATCGAGGTGGCCGTGGAGCGGTGGGCCGAGCGGCTGGAGGGGCCGGGCAGGCCGGCGAGACCGGCGTCGCGGGTGGTCGTCTCCCACGACGGCGGCGAGACCTGGGTGCCGGCGTTCCACGCCAACGGAGAGGCGCTGGTGGACTTCCTGGACGCGCAGGTGGGCCTCGTGGTGGCCAGGGACGAGGGCACCGCGTGGCTGACCGCGAACGGCGGGGTGTCCTTCACTCCGGCGCGCCGCGACGATCGCCTCCACCTGGCGATCGCCGTCGTCCACGCGGGTGGGCGCTTCGTGGTGGCGAGCTCCGACGCCCGGATCCTGATCGTGGAGCCCTGAAGGCGAGGCAGGCGCGGCTCGGATCCCGCGGGGCGCTTCAGAACCCGACCAGCCGCGCGAACCGCGACCAGGCGTCGTTCATCCACTCGGCCACGCTCCGATCGGGCGGCTCGTCCCTCGCGAGCTCGTCGCGGATCGACTCGAGGGCGGCGATCCATTCGTCCATCGACTGGAAGCGCGCGCCCCGCTCCTTCTCCAGCGCCCGGAGGATGGCGGCCTCCAGCCGCGGCGGGATGGTGCCCACCACCATCCGGGGCGGCTTCGGAGCCTCGCGGAGGTGACGCAGCACCACGTCGATCGAAGAACCCCCGTCGAAGGGGAGCCTCCCGGTGGCGAGCTCGTAGACGATCACGCCGAGGCCGTAGACGTCGTCCCGCGGATCGGCCGCCTCCCCGCTCGCCTGGCCGGGGGCCGCGTAGGCGGGCGAGCCCTGCATCCCCGCGGCGCCGCCCGCCCCCGGCGAGGTGGCGATGCCGAAGTCCAGGAGCGTGACCCGCGCGGCGCCGTCCGGGGCCCGGGACAGGAGCACGTTCGAAGGCTTGAGATCCCGGTGCACGAGCCCCGCCGCGTGGACGTGGCGGAGGGCGGCGGCGAGCTGCAGCGCGATCTCCACGGTCGACGGCGCGTCGAACCGCTTCTTCGCGCGCAGCACCGCGTCGAGCGCCTGGCCCTCCACCCGCTCCATGACGACGTACCGGACACCGTCCTCGTCGAAGCCGAAGTCGAGCATCCGCGCGATCCCCGGGTGATCGAGCCTCATGGCCGTGGCGCCCCTCCCCAGGAACGCCTCCTCCCCGTCGTCGGGATCGGCTTGGGCCTCCACCACCTTCAGCGCGACGTCCGCCCCGCTCTCCAGCGACACCGCCCGGAACACGCGGCCGCCGGTGCCGGCGCCGAGGCGCTCCACCAGCCGGTAGCGGGAGGCGATCACCCGCCCGATCCACCGATCGGCGTCGCGGCTCGTCTCCTGGCGCCCGGGCGATGCGTTCATGCCGCAGATCATCCCATGCCCCGAGGCCTCGTCCAAGCGATCGACCCGAGAGAGGCCGCCGCCCTCCACGTCGGGGCGACCTGGGCGCGCGCGGGCGCCGCCACCCGTCCGAGCGGATCGGCGACGGCCGGGGCGAGAGGGGCGCTTTGTACGTCAGTCGTTGGGCGCGGAGCGCCGGCGGTTGGCGAGGCGCTGCTCGCGGCGCGCGGCGGCGGCGACCTGGAGATCCCGCTCCTGCTGGGTCTCGAGGGCCAGCGGCGGCACGGTGGTGGGCTTGCCGTCCGCGTCGAGCGCGGCGAAGGTGAGCAGCGCCGAGCACGTGTGGCCCCGCTCGCCGGTGACGGGGTTCTCGCTGTAGACCTCCACGCCGACCTCGAGGGAGTGGCGGAAGGCCGCGTTCACCCGGCTCCTCAGGTGGGCGACGTCGCCCACCCGGATGGGCGCGTGGAAGTGCAGCTCGTCCATCGACGCTGTGACCACCACCTTGCGGCAGTGGCGCATGGCGGCCACCGCGGCGCAGACGTCGATCCACTGCATGACCCGGCCGCCGAACGCGGTCCCCAGGGCGTTGCCGTCGGACGGGAGGACGATCTCCGTCATCTCGGTGATGGAGGCGCGGGCCGGCTTGGCCGGGTCGTGGTTCACCATGGGCGTCTTGTAGGTCCGCCGCACCGCCGGCGCAACCGGTTCACCGACCCTTGAACGACGGGCTGCGCTTCTCCAGGAACGCCTGGAAGCCCTCCTTCGCGTCCTCGCTCTGGAAGAGCTGCTGCTGCAGCTCGCGCTCGAGGGTGAGGCCGCTCTCGAAGCTCATCTCCAGGCCCGACTGTACGGCCCGCTTGATCGCGCCCACCGCCCTGGAGGCGCGGGCAGGCGGGACGAAGCGCCTGGCGTACTCCACCACCCGCTCGAGGAACGACGCCGCGTCCTGCGCCTCGAGGATGCCGTTCACGAGGCCCTCCGCCCGACCCTCCTCGAAGGTGAGGCTGCGCCCCTCGACCATCCACTCGATCGCCTTGGCCTTGCCCACCAGGCGCGCGAGGCGCTGGGTGCCGCCGGTGCCGGGGAGCACCCCGAGCGCGACCTCCGGGAGCCCGAGCTTGCCGCCGCCGGCGCGGGCCAGGCGCAGGTCCGCCGCCATGGCGATCTCGAGGCCGCCGCCGACGCAGTGCCCGTTCAGGGCCGCGATCACGAGCTTGGGCGTCTGCTCGAGGCGGCCCAGCGTCTCGTTGGCATGCAGGCAGAAGTTGTACTTGAAGTACGGATCGACCGCCTTGAGCATCTCGATGTTGGCGCCGGCGCAGAACATCCGCTCCCCCGCCCCGGTGATCACGATCACGTGGACGTCCCGATCGAAGCGCGCCCGGAGGATCGCGTCGTCGAGCTGGCGGAACATGGGGTACGAGTAGGCGTTCGCGGGCGGATCGCGCAGGGTGATCACGGCCACGCCGCCGTCGGCGCGGTACTCGACGAGGGCCTCGTCGGAGGGCTGGGTCCAGTCGCGGGTGCTCATGGGGATCCTCTCGGGGCGACGCGCGAGCTGCGCCCCCGGTGTGCGGTGGACGGATGCTCGCCAGATGCGGGGGCCGTCAGGACAGATCGACCCACACCGACTTGAGCTCGGTGTAATTGTCGATGGCGTGCATGCCCAGCTCGCGCCCGAAGCCGGAGGACTTGAAGCCCCCGAAGGGCATCGCCGCGTCGAAGAGGTTGTAGGTGTTCACCCAGACGGTGCCGGCCCGCAGCGCCTTCGCCGTGCGCAGCGCCTTCTTCACGTCCCGGGTCCACACCCCGGCGGCGAGGCCGTAGTCGCTGGCGTTGCCGAGCGCCGCCGCCTCCTCCACCGAGTCGAAGGCCAGGGTCGCCACCACCGGCCCGAAGATCTCCTCGCGAGCGATGGTCATGTCGGCGGTGACGTCGTCGAAGATCGTGGGCGTCACGAAGAAGCCGGCACCGGCGTCCACGTTGCGGCCGCCGCCGAAGACGAGGCGGGCCCCTTCGGCCCGGCCCTTCTCGATGTAGCCCAGGACCTTGTCCATCTGCGCCTGGGACACCTGGGGCCCGAGGCGGGTCGCGGGGGAGAGCGGATCGCCCTGCGACGCCACCAGCCGCTCGGCGCGGGCCTGCACCTTGTCGAGGAACTCGTCCTTGATGCTGCGCTCCACCAACAGCCGCGACCCCGCCGAGCAGACCTCACCCTTGTTGTAGAAGACCGCGTTCACCGCGCCGCGCACCGCCGCGTCCATGTCGGCGTCGGCGAAGACGACGTTGGGGCTTTTGCCGCCGAGCTCCAGGGTGAGGCGCTTCATGGTGCCGGCGGCCTCCCGCATGATCCGCTGGCCGACGGCGGTGGATCCGGTGAAGGAGATCTTGTCGATCCCCGGGTGCCTCACCATCGCCTCGCCCGCCTCGGCGCCGGTGCCGGGCAGCACCTGGAGCACCCCCTCGGGAAGGCCGGCCTCGAGGGCGAGCTCGGCCAGGCGCAGCGCGGTGAGGGGCGTGACCTCCGACGGCTTGTGGATTACCACGTTGCCGCAGGCGAGCGCCGCCGCGATCTTCCACGTGGACATCAGCAGAGGGAAGTTCCACGGCGTGATCACGCCGACCACCCCCACGGGCTCGCGCAAGGTGAAGTTCATCAGGCCCGGACGCGCCGGAACCGTCTCGCCGTGGACCTTCGTCACCCAACCGGCGAAGTACTGGTAGATCTCCGCGGCGAGGGGGATCTCGATCGCCGTGGTCTCCCCGATGGGCTTGCCGGTGTCGACGGTCTCCAGCTCCGCGAGCTCGCGCGCGCGCATGGAGATCAGCTCGGAGAGCCGCCACAGGATCCGCGATCGCCCGGCCGGCGAGATCCTGGTGGTCCACGGCCCCTGGGTGAGCGCCTGCCGGGCGATCTTCACCGCGGCGTCCACGTCCTCCGCCGACGCGCCCGCGAACGAGGTCAGCCGCTCCCCGGTCCCGGGGTACACGACGTCGATCGCCGTCGTCGATCGGCCGTCGACGAACCTTCCGCCGACGAGGAGCTTGCCCGCCGGGAGCTTCGAGTGCTGGAGTTCGAGTGCCATCTGCTCCTCCTCTCGCGCGAAAGTGGCGCGCGACGTCCCGGGGGTCTTATCGCACCGCTCCCCACAGCGCCACCGGCGCCCTCGCAGGCCCGTCACGCGCGCTCGACGAGGGCGGCGGCGCCCTGGCCCACGCCGACGCACATGGTGGCGAGGCCGTACCGGCCGCCGCGGCGGCGCAGTTCGTGGACGAGGGTGGCGACGATCCGCGCGCCCGAGCACCCCAAGGGGTGGCCGAGGGCGATGGCGCCGCCGTTGACGTTCACCCGCGCCGGATCGAGGCCGAGCTCGCGCACGCAGGCGAGGCTCTGGGCGGCGAAGGCCTCGTTGAGCTCGACGAGATCGATCGAGTCGAGGGCGACGCCCGTGCGGGCGAGGAGCTTGCGCGTCGCCGGCACCGGGCCGATCCCCATGAAGCGGGGATCGACGCCCGCCGCCGCGCCGCCGACGAAGCGGGCCAGCGGCTCGAGCCCGTGCGCCTTCGCCGCCTCGGGCGAGGCCAGCAGGAGGGCCGCGGCGCCGTCGTTCAGCGTGGAGGAGTTGCCGGCGGTCACGGTGCCGCCGGCGCGGAACGCCGGGGCCAGCTTCGCCAGCTTCTCGAGGGAGGTGTCGGGCCGCGGCCCCTCGTCGCGATCGACCGCGACGGCGGGCCCCTTCCGCTGCGGGACCTCCACCGGCAGGATCTCGTCCCGGAACGCGCCCGACTCCCAGGCGGCGATCGCTCGCCGATGGGACCGCAGCGAGAAGGCGTCCTGATCCTCCCGCGTGATCCCGTGGCGCTCGGCCAGGTTCTCCGCGGTCTCGCCCATCTGCTCCAGGGGGAAGAGCGCGGCGAGTCTCGGGTTGGGAAAGCGCCACCCCAGCGACGTGTCGAAGGCCTGGACGCCGCCGGTGGGGAGCCCGATCTCGGGCTTGGGCATGGCCCAGGGCGCCCGGGACATGGACTCGACGCCGCCGGCGATCACCACCTCGGCATCGCCCAGGGCGATCATCCGGGCGGCCTGGGTGGTTGCCTCGAGCCCCGACGCGCACAGGCGGTTCACGGTGACGCCGGGGACCTCCTGCGGCAGCCCGGCAAGGAGCAGCGCCATGCGGGCGACGTTGCGGTTGTCCTCGCCCGCCTGGTTGGCGCAGCCGAGGATCACCTCGTCGATCCGGGCCGGATCGATCCCGGAGCGCGCCAGCACGCCGCGGATCGCGTGAGCCGCCAGGTCGTCGGGGCGGACCGCCTGGAGGGCGCCGCGCAGCTTGCCGATGGGCGTGCGGAGGGCGGTGCAGATGAGGACGTCGCGCATGGTCTCGCTCCCGGGAGGCTCGGTCGGGCGGTTGTAGCGCATGGGGGACGGGCGCGAAAAGGCCTTCACCGCCGCCAGTCGTCGTAGACGGCGAGGAGGAGCACCTGATGGGCGGGGATCCCGCTGGAGGAGACGAGCCGGGCCTCGGCGAGCGATCCGCCGGCGTCCTGCTCGAGCTCGACCACCGCCACCAGGGTGCGGGCGAGGAGGCAGGTGTCCCCGATCGCCTCGTCCAGCGGCCGGGAGAAGACCCGCGTCGCCGCCTCGTCCACCATCTCCTGGGCGAAGCCCCTCCTCCCGCCCGGCTCGAGCGGCGCGTCGCCGTACGGGGAGCCCGTGGCGCCGTAGGCCGCCGCCTGCCCGCGGTAGGCGGCGATGGCGCCGCGCATGCCCAGGCTACCGGACGAGGGGCCGGCCTCGATCAGCTCTCCCGGGGCGGCGCGAAGTCTCGCTCCAGGCGCCGGCGCAGCTCGAACCAGTACGAGTCGGCCCGGTGCCAGGCGGTCTTCTCCGCGCGATCCTCGGCGAACATCTCGTCCAGGCGGCGCTCGATGAGGCGCTCCTCCGGGACGAGGGTGAGGGAGCCTTCGGATGCGGCGGGGCCGCCAGGCACCGGCGCGATCCCCTCGGCGGGCGCGCTCGCGGCAGCCGGCGGCGCGGCCACCCTGGCGCCCGGCACCTTGGCCGCCGCGGTCGGTTCGTCCTGCCCGGCGGAGGCGGAGGGGGTCGCCGGCGCTCCCACGGCGCGGGGCGCGTCGAGGATCACGATCTCGATCGGTCGCTGGTCGGGGGGCGCCTCCGCCTGCGGCGGGGGCGCGAGCCGGAGCGCGAGCAGCAGGAGCCCATGGACCAGCGCCGACGCGGCGATCGCCGCGCACGTGCGCATCCAGCCGCCATCCTTCTGGCCTCGACCGGCGCCCATGGCAGCCACTCTAGTTCATCGCAGCCGCAGGGGCCGCATCGGGGAGGGTCCGGCGCCAGCGGTGGATCCAATGCTCCCCCGGCACCGCCCCCGCCCGGCGGCGGGTCGTTCGCGGGCGAGTCGCTCCCGTCTGGACGGCCACGTCCGGCGGGGGTAGCGTGCCGCCGATGCCGCCCCGCCGCACCCCCCTCTCCCTCCTCAAGCGCCGCTACCTCGACGAGGGGAGGCCGCTGACCGCCGCGGCGGAGGCCGCGCTCGCCGCGGATCCCCGCGCCGGCGCCCGAGCGATCCTCGAGGCGATCGAGCGGCGTCGACACGCGAACCGGGCGGAGGGGCAGCGGCTGCGCAGGATGCTGCGATACGAGCAGGAGCTGTGGTCCGCCGGGATCTCCCGCGTCGCCGGGGTCGACGAGGCGGGGATGAGCCCTCTCGCCGGGCCGGTGGTGGCCGCCGCGGTGATCCTCCCCCCCGGCTGCCGGCTCCCCGGGGTGGACGACTCCAAGAAGCTCGACGCCACCCGGCGCGAGCGGCTCGCGGTGGAGATCCGCGATCGGGCGGTGGCCTTCGGTGTCGGCGTGGTCGAGGCCGACGAGATCGATCGGGTGAACATCTACCGCGCGGGCCTGCTCGCGATGCTGCGCGCCCTGCGGGCGCTCCACACCGCTCCCGAGGCGGTGCTGGTGGACGCGCGGCGCATCCCCGAGGTCGAGGTGCCCCAGCAGTCGATCGTCAAGGGGGACGCGAAGAGCCTCTCCATCGCCGCGGCATCGATCGTGGCGAAGACCACCCGCGACGCCCGCATGCTCGAGCTGGACGCGGCCTACCCGGGCTACGGCCTCGCCCGGCACAAGGGGTATCCGGTGGCGGAGCATCTGGCGGCGCTGAAGAGGCTCGGCCCCTGCCCGATCCACCGGCGGTCCTTCGCCCCGGTGCGCAAGGCCCTCGGCGTCGAGCCCCTCCAGACGGAGCTCTTCCCTGCCGCGCGGAAGGCCTGAGGCGCCCTACTCCTCCTCCCCCTCCCGCAGGGCGGCGAGCACGCCGAGGTCCTCCAGGGTGGTGACGTCCCCTTGCGCCTCCCGCCCCGCGGCGAGGTCGCGCAGCAGACGCCGCATGATCTTCCCCGAGCGCGTCTTCGGCAGCGCCTCCGCGAAGCGGATCGCGTCCGGCCGCGCGATGGCGCCGATCTCCTTGGTCACGTGGCGCAGGAGCTCGTCGCGCAGCCCGGGCGTGGGGGCGACGCCCTGCTGCAGCGTGACGAACGCCACGATCGCCGAGCCCTTCACCTCGTCGGGCCGCCCTACCACCGCCGCCTCCGCCACCCGTGGATGGGAGACCAGCGCGCTCTCCACCTCCATGGTGCCCAGGCGATGCCCCGCCACGTTGAGCACGTCGTCGACCCGACCCATGATCCAGTAGAAGCCGTCCTCGTCGACGCGGGCGCCGTCCCCCGTGCAGTACTTGCCGGGGTACTGGGAGAAGTAGGTCTTCAGGTAGCGATCGCGATCGCCGTGGATGGTGCGGGCCATCCACGGCCAAGGCTGCTCGATCACCAGGTTGCCGCCCTTCCCCGGCGGCACCCGCTGCCCGTGGGAGTCGAGGACGGCCGGGCGGATCCCCGGGAGCGGCAGGGTGGCGGAGCCGGGCTTGGCGAGGGTCGCGCCGGGGATCGGCGAGATGAGGGTGGCGCCCGTCTCCGTCTGCCACCAGGTGTCGACGACGGGGCAGCGGCCCTTGCCGATGGTGTCGCGGTACCACATCCAGGCCTCGGGGTTGATGGGCTCGCCCACCGTGCCCAGGAGGCGCAGGCTGGAGAGGTCGTGCTTCTCGGGCCACGCCTTGCCCAGCCGCAGGAAGGTGCGGATCGCGGTGGGCGCCGTGTAGAACACCGTGACCCCGTGTCTCTCGACCAGATCCCAGAACCGATCCGGCGCCGGCGTGAGGGGCGCCCCCTCGTACATGAAGACGGTGGCGCCCCGGGCGAGCGGCCCGTACACCACGTAGGTGTGGCCGGTCACCCAGCCCACGTCGGCGGTGCACCACCACACGTCGTCGCCCTTGAGGTCGAACACCCACCGTGATGTCACCGACGCCCCGAGGAGGAAGCCGGCGGTGGAGTGGACCACCCCCTTCGGCTTGCCGGTGGAGCCGGAGGTGTAGAGCACGAAGAGCGGGTGCTCCGCGCCCACCGGCGTGGCGGGGCACCCGGGGTCCATCCCCGCGACCAGGTCGGCCCAGCGGCGGTCGAGCCCTTCGTTCCACGGGATCTCGACGCCGGCGCGCTCGACGACGATCACGTCGCGCACCCCGGGGGCGCGCGCGATCGCCGCGTCCACCGCCTCCTTGAGCCGCACCACCGAGCCCTTCCGATGGAAGCCGTCGGCGGTGATCACCGTCCGCGCGCCGGTGTCCGCGATGCGATCGCGCAGCGCCTCCGCGGAGAAGCCCGCGAAGACCACCGAGTGGATGGCGCCGAGCCGCGCGCAGGCGAGCATGGACACCACCGCCTCGGGGATCATCGGCAGGTAGATGCAGACACGATCCCCCTTCCCGATCCCCATCCCCCGCAGCGCGTTGGCGAGGCGGCCCACCTCCGCCGCGAGCTCCCCGTAGGTGAGCGTGCGGCGATCGCCCGGCTCCCCCTCCCAGACGATCGCCGGCTTGTCGCGGCGCCCTTCCGAGAGGTGTCGGTCCAGGCAGGTCTCGGTGGCGTTGAGCTCGCCGTCGGCGAAGAAGGTGACGTCGGGGAGCGCGCCTTCCAGCCCGCGGGTGAAGGGCTTTCGCCAGGCGAGCTCGTCCCGGGCCAGGCGGCGCCAGAACGCGTCGGGGTCCGCGTCCGCCTCGGCGTGCAGCGCCGCGAGCCGCTCGGCGTTCAGCCAGGCGCTTCGGGCGAAGTCCGGCGGCGGCGGAAAGACCCGGTTCTCCTGGAGCACCGAGTCGAGCGACGACGGGACGTCGGGCATGCGCATGGCTCTCTCTCCTGGTGGAGGTCGAGTCGACGGTACGACCACCCGCTGCCGGACGGCACCCCGCACCCGGGGGGCCGAGTCGCTCCGTGCCTCGGGGAGCGGTCGACGCGTCAGCGCTTGCGCGCCTCGAACGCCACCTCCTGCACGCATGCGAAGGGGCAGGCCCGATCCGCCTCGAGCTGCCGGCTGTCGACGACGCGGGCGACGCCGACGATGCGATCGTCGGCGGGGACCGTCCCCTCGATCTGCAGGTGGGTGAAGACGAAGCAGGAGGTGCCCTCGATGGTGGCGACGTCGTCGAAGGTGCTGTCCGAGAGGAAGCGGGGATCCTCCCGTCGATCGTCCTCCTGGAAGACGCCCACCAGGGCCTTCTGATCGACGGCGACGCGGAAGGCGGGGTCCCGCAGCTCGATGGTGACGGTGAGCCCCCGGACCGTCACCTCCCCCACCCACTCGACGGGGAGGGGCGGATCGACGGCGCAGCTCGAGCGCAGCTCCTGGGTCCGCTGGAAGAGATAGGCGCCGGTGGACAGATCCGGGCCGCAGCCGCCCAGGAGCACCAGCACCGCGACCCACGGGATCCTGCCCACGCCCCTCCCCGTCCGGGCCCCTCTCGCGAAGACCGCGGCGCCCTTCCGTGGAATCTAAGGCGCCGAGGCTCCCGTTCCACGCGAGCCTTGACCCGCGCCGATCCCGGATGCCACCGTTGCGGCCATGGCGGAACACCGGAACCCCTTGCCGACCGTCGACTGCGTGATCGAGCTTTCGGACGGACGCATCGTGCTGGTGCGCCGCAAGAACCCGCCCCACGGCTGGGCCCTCCCGGGCGGGTTCGTCGACGAGGGCGAGAGCCTCGACGCCGCCGCGATCCGCGAGGCGAAGGAGGAGACCGGCCTCGACGTCACCCTGGTGGAGCAGTTCTTCACCTACTCGGATCCGAGCCGGGATCCCCGCCGCCACACCATCTCCACCGTCTTCCTCGCCACGGCGAGCGGGGAGCCCGAGGGCGGCGACGACGCGGAGGAGGCGCGCGCCTTTGCGCCGGACGAGCTCCCGGCCCTGGTCTTCGACCACACGGAGATCCTCGCGGACGTGCTCCGCTACCGGCGCAGGGGAGAGCGAAGGAAGCTCTGATCGGCGCCCGACCCCGCGCGGCGCGCTCCGGCGAGGACGCCCCGATCAGGCGAGCAGCTCGAGGAGCTCCTCGCGGGTGATCGAGGTCGCCGCGTCGGCGCCGCCCAGCGCGGCGTCGGCGAGGGCGCGCTTGCGCTCCTGGAGCAGGAGGATGCGCTCCTCCACCGTGTCCGCCGCCACCAGCCGGTGCACGAAGACGGGGCGATCCTGGCCGATGCGGTGGGCGCGATCCGCCGCCTGATCCTCGACCGCCGGGTTCCACCACGGATCCAGCAGGAAGACGTGATCGGCCGCGGTGAGGTTCAGCCCCGTGCCGCCCGCCTTCAGCGAGAGCAGCATCACCGGCGGGCCGTCCTCGGCCTGGAACGCCGACACCACCCCTTCCCGATCCGCGGTCGAGCCGTCGAGCCTCGTGAACGCGATCCCCGCCTCCCGCAGGTGCGGCTCCACCTTGTCGAGGAGCGAGGTCCACTGCGAGAAGACGAGGGCCTTGTGCCCGTCGGCCACCGCCTCGTCGAGCCGCTCCACCAACAGGTCCACCTTCGAGGAGCGATCGGCCTGCTGCCCGGGAACGAGCCCTGCGTGGCAAGCCGCCTGCCGCAGGCGCAGGAGCGCTTCGAGGGCGGCGAGGACGCTGCCTCCCGCCGCGAGCCGCTCCACCACCTCCGACCGCGCCGCGGCGCCGACCGCGTCGTAGACCCTGCGCTCGTGCTCGTCGAGGGCGCAGCGCAGCACCGTCTCGGTGCGAGGCGGCAGCTCGGCGGCGACCTCCGCCTTGCGGCGGCGCAGCACGAAGGGCTTGATCCGCGCCCGCAGCGCCGCTGCGGCGCCGGGCTCGCCGTCGGCGATGGCCCTGGCATAGCGCTCGTCGAAGTCCTTCCTGCCGCCGAGGAGGCCGCGGTTGAGGAAGTGGAGCTGGCTCCACAGCTCCTCGAGTCGGTTCTCCACCGGCGTGCCGCTGAGGCAGACGCGGAAGTCCGCGGAGAGCGCGAACGCCGCCCGGGCGATCTGGCTGTCGGGATTCTTGATCGCCTGCGCCTCGTCGAGGACCACCGTCCTCCACCGCCGCGCTGCGAGGGCGTCGGCGTCGAGGCGCAGGATCGCGTAGGAGGTGAGGATCACGTCCGCGCCCTCGTCCAGCTCGCGGCGGGCCCCGTGGTAGACGGCGACGCGCAGCGACGGGCGAAACCGCGCGAGCTCCGCCTTCCAGTTGTGGAGGACGCTGGTCGGCGCCACGACCAGGCTCACCGGCCCCAGCGTGCACGCCGCCTGCAGCGTCTTCCCCAGGCCCATGTCGTCGGCGAGGAGGGCGCCCAGGCCCGCCTGCTGCAGGAACGAGAGCCAGGCCACGCCGCGGAGCTGGTAGTCCCGCAGCGAGGCGCGCAGATCGGGAGGGAGCGCCGGCGCGGGCAGCCCGTCGAAGTCCTCGAGGAGGGGGCGCAGCCGCTCGATCCCGGGCGGAGGCGGGCGCTCGAACGCCTCGCAGAGCCGCGCCAGATCCGGGAGCGCACACGCGGGCAGCTCCCCGCGCTCGTCCCGGGCGGCGAGCAGGTCGGCGACCTGGCGGCCGAACCTCTCCAACCACCCCACCGGCAGCGGGGACAGCCCGCCGCCGATCAGGGGGACGAGGTTCTCGCCCTGGAGCCAGGCGCGCAGCACCGCGGCGGGCTCCGCCCGGCGGGCCGGCTCACCGTCCACCCGAAACTCCAGGTGAAACGTGCCATCGCCGATCTCGAGGAGGGGTTCGAGGGGCGGGGCGATCGCGAAGGCGGCGGCGCCGGGGCCCTTCACCTCCGCGTCGAAGAGGCGCAGCCGGCCTGCGAACGCGGCGGCGTCCTCGCCGCGGAAGGTGGCGCGCCTGCCCGGGACGAGGCCCAGATCCCGCTCCAGCCGCCGGGCGAGGCGGCGCTCGCCGTCGGGATCGCGCAGCGGCAGTGCCCCGCCGGTCCCGGCGGCGACCAGCCTCTCGCCGGCGACCCTCGCGCGGGGCGGATCGCCGTACACGATCGACGGGAGCACGGAGAGGATCTCTCCCTCCTGCTCGGTCTCCACGAGGATCCGCGGCGGCATCCGCACCGCGTCGGGGAGCCGCGCGGTGCGCACGTCGACGGGTACGCGGCGGCGCAGGGACGGCAGCGTCTCGGAGACCAGCTCGTGGAGGCGATCGGGGCCGAAGCGCAGCCCCTCCCGCAGCTCGGCGAGCTCGCGGCCGGTGAGGGGAGGGTCGGCGACGATCCGCAAGGTGTCCGCGCAGCGGGCGACGCCGTTGGCGAAGACCTCCTCGATGGAGGGATCCTGCACCACCGACAGCCAGAGATCCGGGCCGCGATCCTCCACCACCGCGCGGACGCCCACCCGCTCCCGGGAGACGCGGACCCTCTCGCCGTCGAGGGTCACGTCGGAGGCCCCGTCCAGATCGTCGAAGATCCCCGCGAGCACCTCGCGCGAGAACCACCCCTCCCGCCGCGAGCCGAGGGCGACGTCGATCTTCAGGTCGGCCGCGGTGGCCGCGAGGGGCGGCCCCTGGACCCGCCCCGAGGAGAGCGCGCTCAAGGTGGTGCGAAGGGCCTCCTCGGCGCCGTCGCGGACGAGGACGCGGGAGAGGAGCAGGCCGGTGTCGGACCTGGCGAAGCGGTACCCCACCGTGGCGGGGCGCACGCGGGAGACGGGGAGGCGCGCGCCCGCCTTGCGGGCCTGGCGCACCGCGATCGCGGCGGCGGCCACGTGCACGCAGACGTCGTCCCGCCCCGGGCAGTCGCACGCCCAGTCGGTCCCCTCCACGTCGAGGGTCACGGAGCGGCTCACCGGCTCGGTCTTGCTCGACACCCTGCACTGGATCCGATCGGCCGCCTCCTCCTCGCCTTGGACCCCGCCCGCTCGGGCGAGCTCCACGCCCCGGGACCAGATGGTGGAGGTGCACGACTCGCGGATCGCTTCGAAGAGTTCCTGGATGAGGTCGGCTCCCATGGCGCTTCCATACCCAACCCCGCGCGCCCCCGGGAAGAATCCCGGCGCCGAAAGAGAAAGACCCCCGCGCGCGTTGCGGGAGCGCCCGGCGTCCACCCGTAGTCCAGGTAGAAGACGAAAGACCCCCGCGCGCGTTGCGGGAGCGACCCCTCGGCAGCGCGGCCGACGCAAGATCTGGCGCGGTCGCCTCCTTGCGTTACATTTGAGCCGATCGGCCGCCTGGCCTCTCCGATCCTCGATGAACTCGATGCCGAAACCCCTCCGTATCGTCAGCTACAACGTCCGCTACTTCGGCCACGCGGTCCGCGGCCTCGCCAGCACCCGGGCAGGGAAGCGCGGCATCGCCACCGCGCTGGCGACGCTCGAGCCGGTCCCGGACGTGGTCTGCCTCCAGGAGGTGGAGACCAAGTCGATCCGCAGCAACCTGGGCAGGCCCTACCCCGAAGAGACGCAGCTCGAGTCCTTCATGACGGAGCTGCAGCAGGCGTTCGCCAGGCGCGGGATGGAGATGCCGTACCAGGCGCTCTACTTCCGCGCCCACAACTACCGGCTGGGGGAGATCTCCCTCTACACCACGGGGCTGGCGGTGCTGGTGAACCTGAACACGCTGCGCATCGACGCGCACAACGCTGCGGCTCCGCAGGGGATCACCCACTACCGGACCGCCGCCTGGAAGGACACCAAGCAGAGCCGGATCTGCGCGCACATGCGCCTGGGGAACGGCGCCAACGGCACGTTCCACCTCTTCAACACCCACCTGAGCCTGCCCAGCCCCTTCGCCCGGGAGTACTGGTCCATCAAGGACAAGATGGGCTGGGGGGTGAACCAGGTGAGCGAGGCCGCCCGGCTGGTGGACTTCGTCCGCGAGCGGGCGGGCGACGAGCCCTTCATCGTCTGCGGCGACTTCAACTCGCTGCCGGGATCGCCGGTGTTCCGCCTCCTCGCGGACGAGGCGGGCTTCCGGGTGCCGCAGCTCGAGCTCGGGCAGATCGACCTGCGGCATCCGCGCAAGTTCCCGACCGCCGGCTTCCTGCGGATGCGGATGCACCTCGATCACCTCTTCTCCGACCGGCGGGTGGAGTGGATCGATCTCGAGGGCACCCACCCCTTCGGCGACGGACCCTTTCACGGCCTGTCGGATCACATGCCGCTGATCGGTCGCTTCGCGCTCCCCGGGAACAAGCGGAGCGCCTGAGGGCGAGCGCACCTTTCGCGCAGGCCCGGGCTGCGGTCGCGCTTCGAATCGCGGCGGGGATCGCGTACCTTGCGGCCATGCCGTCCCCGGAGATCTTCGACGAGCTCGTCGCCGCCCTTGGCCCCTTGCGCTTCGGCCCCCCCGTCACCCACGTCTACGACCCGCTGGAATACGCTCGGGAGCCCTTCGATCGCTACCTCCAGCGCTGGGGCCAGGGCGAGCGGGAGCTCCTGCTCCTGGGCATGAACCCCGGCCCCTTCGGCATGGCGCAGACCGGCGTCCCGTTCGGCGAGGTCCGCATGGTCCGCGACTGGCTGGGGATCGAAGGCCGGGTGGGCAGGCCCGAGCGGGAGAACCCCCACCGCCCGATCCACGGCTTCGACTGCCACCGCTCGGAGGTGAGCGGCTCGCGGATCTGGGGGTGGGCGCGGGACCTCTACGGCACCCCCGAGCGGTTCTTCGAGCGCTTCTTCGTCTACAACTACTGCCCCCTCGTCTTCATGGAGGCGTCCGGCCGGAACGTCACGCCGGACAAGCTGCCGGCGGTGGAGCGCAAGCCGCTCTTCGAGGCTTGCGACGCGGCGCTGCGGCGGGTGGTCGCCGAGATGAAGCCCAGGGTCGTGATCGGCGTCGGCGGCTTCGCGGAGGGGCGCGCCCGGGAGGCGCTGCAGGGCTTCGACGTGAAGGTGCGCCGGATCCTCCACCCGAGCCCGGCGAACCCCCGCGCGAACCGGGGCTGGGCCGAGGCCGCGATCGCGGATCTTCGCGAGCTGGGGATCGAGCTCCCATGAGCGGCGCGATCGACACGCTCCTGGCCAGGGCGAGGGCCGCGCTCCGCGATCTCCCGGCGGCGCCCGAGGAGCCGGCGGGCCTCTTCGTCGCCCTGCGCGACGAAGCAGGCGAGGTGCGCGGATCGGTGGGGACCACGGAGCCGGGCGCGCCGATCGCCGAGCTCCTCCCGGCCATCGTGCGGGAGGCGGCGATGGACGATCCCCGCCACCCCCCCGTCGGCGACGAGGAGGCCGGCGCCCTCTCCCTCGAGCTCTGGATCCTGCGCGGGCCGCCGCGGACGGTGCGGAGCCCGTCGGACCTCGAACCGGCGAGGGACGCCCTGCGCGTCCGCAAGGGGGTCCACGCCGGCATCCTGCTCCCCGACGTGGCGACGGCCGGCGGCTGGAGCGCCGCCACCACGCTGGCCTACGCCTGCCGCAAGGCGGGCCTCCCCGCCCACGCCTGGCGCGAGCCCGACACCGTGGTCGAGGCCTTCGTCGCGAGCCGCGTCACAGCGCCGTAGACCACGATCGAGTCGGCCGGCCCCCCCCCCGGGAGGGACCGACCGCTCGGCGACGCTCGGGCGGAGGGTTGCGAAGGATCGCCTCAGCCGGTGGGCTCCTGCGACGGCTGGGCGGCGACGTTCTGCCGGGCCTCGTTCCACTTGCGCCGCGCCTCCGCCACCTGCTGCTCCTCCTTCGCCAGGCGATCGCGGAGCTTGGCCTCCTCCGCCCGCCGCTGCTGCACGGTCGCCTCGAACTCCGCGGGGTGCATCTTCTGGACGCGGGTGTCGCCGTTCTGCTGGAGCACCTGGTACTCCGCCATGGTCAGCTCGGCCTCGCGGGTGCTCACCCGGGCGTCGGCGATGTCCTTGCGGGTGGCCGCCGCCTTCTCGTTCGCCTCCGCCAGGTTCACCTTGGCCTCCGCCGCCTTCTGACCGGCCTTGGCGTGGTCGAGCATCGCCTGCGCCTTCTGGAGGTGATCGGCGTTGCCGGTGTCCTTGGCGGCCTCGACCCCGGCCTCGGCGGTGGAGACGCGAGAGTCGGCGGTCTCCTTCTCCGCCTTCGCGACCTTGGTCTGGTTCTTGGCGTCGGTCAGCGCCGCGTCGGCGCGGTTGGCTTCGTTCATCGCGGCGCGCTGCGCCGCCCGCGCGTCCTCCACCGGCGCCATCTGGGCCGGAGGCACCCGCGCCAGCCACTCCTCCTTGATCGTCGGGGGCTTCTGCCCGTGGCTGCAGCCCCCGGCGAGCGCCATCCCCACGACTGCCACTGCGAACGTCGCCCATCTGTTCATGAAAGCTCCTCCCGAGAGGAACCGTGCGCACGTCGGCGGCGGCTGCACACCCCAGGCCGCCGCTTCGGGGGGTCGACCGCACGCGGAGGGCGACACCGCCGCCCGCACGGGGACGCCGATCGATGGCTCTCCGGGGCCGGCCCTCACGCCGCCCCGAGACTCCCGGGCGCGCGAAAGAGGACCGCCGCCGGCCCCGGGGCGCGGGACGCGGCGGCGGTCGCGATGCGAGGCGTCGGGCCCGTCCTACTCCTGCACGCCGCAGACCTGCTCGCCGTCCACCCAGAAGTAGCCGGGCAGACAGACCTGCGAGTACACGCACGCGTACCGGTCGGAGGCGGTCTTGCCCCGCCTGGCGGGCAGGCCGGTCACCGCGTCGATCGCCGGGCAGGTCGCCTCGGTGGAGCCGGCGAAGTCGTCGGGCGTCGCGCCGCAGCGCAGGATCGGCGCGACCGGGAGGCCCTCCATGTCGCGGGCCACCTCACCGAACCACTCGCACGAGCCGCCCTTCAGCCCGCAGGGGCTCGAGTCGACGCAGTAGCGGTGCTCGACCTCCTCGTAGCCCGGGAAGCCCTTGAACTTCACCATCGGGCCGAGGCCCGCGTTGCAGCTATAGTTGCCGCCGCAGACGCCCGTGTTCGAGCACTCGCAGACCTTGAACGGCTCGAGGCCCATGGTGGTCTTCTCCCCGTTGACCATCGGCTCGACGCAGCGGTTGCCGGGGCCGCACTCGGCGTCCTCGGTGCAGGTCTTGAGGCCGTGGGCGTTGGGCCGCAGGTCGGGATCCGGCGAGCAGTAGAGCTCCAGGCCCTGCGAGCTGCACTTCCAGCTCGACGGGCACTCCTGGTCGTACTCGCAACCCCAGAAGCACGACGGGCCGATCCCCTGATCCATGCAGATCGACGGGCTGTCCTTGTACTCGGGGTTGGGGCCGACGTTGGCGCAGTCGGTGTGCGCCTGGCAGGTCGCGCCGCACCACAGGTTCACGTCCATGGCGACGCACTCACCCGGGGTGGCGTCGGGGATCGAGACGACCTTGTCCACCTTCGAGCCGTCGAGGAGGCTCTTGTACTGCTCCCCGTCGCAGAAGTGGCCGGGGAAGCAGCCGACCTCCTTGCCGCCGAGGTCGATGCAGTTCTTCTCCTCGCAGACCCCTTCGCCCGTGGTGCCGACCTCGGTGCACTTGTACATCTGGCTGGCGCAGTCCTGGTACGTCTTGTCGGTGCCGCAGCCGAGGCGGGGGTCGAAGCCGGCGCGGCACCTGTCGGTGACGCAGGTGTTGGTGGCGACGTCGCACCACGGCAAGAACATGCTGTTGGGATCCTTGAGGTCCTCGCACTCCGAGTCGTCGATGCAGCCCGCGGGCCGGCACCGCTTCATCGAGCCGTCGGACTTGCACACGAAGTTCGGGTCGCGGCCCTTGCACTCGCTGTCGTCGCTGCAGGGCATCCCGCACTCGCCGATGCCGAAGAGGCCGGCCGTCTCGCAGCGCTCCAGGTTCTCGGCCTTCATCCCCGCGGTGGTGGCGTGGCAGACCTGATCCGGCGGGCAGCCGATGGTCGCGCCGCTGGCCTGGAAGTCCACCGAGCAGCCGGCGACGCAGATCTGGCGGACGAGGTCGCAGACCGGCGCGCTGGGCTCGGTGCAATCGTCGTTGCTCATGCACGGCTTGTTCGTGGCGCAATCGCCGGACTGGGGCATGCAGTAACCGTCGAGCTCCGGGAACTCGGTCTTGTCCATCGCCACCATCCCCGGCGGGCAGCGGCCCTTGTTCTCGCGCGGCAGGCAGACCGGCGAGGTCTCGTCGCCCACCCGGAAGACGCGGCAGTCCGCCTCCTTCCCCTTGAAGGCCCCGCTGTTGCCGCACTCGACGTCCGCCGAGCAGGGCTGGCACGTCGAGGCCACCCGCCAGCAGATGCCCTTCATGTTCTCGGGGACGCTGTCGTCCTGGATGCAGATGCAGGTGCCCGTCTCGCTGCAGTAGTCGAAATCCTTGGTCGAGCCGCAGGTGGCGTCGTCCTGGCAGTGCTCGGCGGGGACGCACTCACCCGAGGGGATGTCGCAGTAGGTGCCGGTGTGGCGGGGGCACTGGTTGTCCGCGGTGCACCGTGGGACGCAGAGCTTGGTCTCCTGATCGCAGCGCTCGTCGGCGTCGCAGTCGTCGGAGACGATGCAGTGCTTCGGGGCGTCGCCGCCGGTCCCGCCGGCCCCGCCGGCGGCTCCCGAGCCGCCGGTGCCGCCGACGGAGCCGGGATCATCCTTTCCAGAACAGCCCGGCGAGAACGCGACCAGGATCGCGACGAGCGCGCCGAGGACGGGCACCATCCCTGAAGAACGGGTAGACTTCATTCGAACGCTCCTACGTGCCTATGTACTGCAGGCTGCCGCGATCCGGGTCGGGCGTGGGTTTGCGGGGAGTCTGCCATGGTGGCGGACCCGCCGGCAACTCGTAGGGGACCAAGATTCGCCGGGGAGGCAGATGGAGATCCGGGTCCTCTACTTCGCCGCGGCCCGGGAGGCGGTCGGTGTGGGCGACGAGACGGTGGAGGTCCCGGACGGCCTCGACGTGGCGGCGCTGATGCGGCTCCTGGCCGAGCGGCACCCCGGGGCGGGACGGGTCCTGGGCAGGTGCCGCCTGGCCGTGGACCGCGCCCTGGCGAATCCCTCGGATCCGGTGCCCGCCGGGGCGGAGGTCGCCCTGATCCCGCCCGTCTCCGGGGGCAGCGCGTGAAGGAGACGATCCGGTTGTCGGACGAGCCGCTCTCCCTGGACGCGGCGATCGCCTCCGTGCGGGGCCCCGGCGCCGGGGCCATCGCCACCTTCGTCGGCCTCGTCCGGGATCGGACCCGGGGCCGGAGGGTGGTGGAGCTCGAGTACGAGGCCTTCGGCCCGATGGCGCTCGCCCAGATGGAGTCGATCGCGGGCGAGTGCGAGTCCCGCTGGCCCGGCGCCCGGGTGGCGATCCACCACCGCGTCGGGCTCCTGCGCGTGGGCGAGACCGCCGTGTCCATCGCCGCCGCCGCCCCCCACCGGGCCGAGGCGTTCGCCGCCTGTCGGCACGCCATCGAGCGGCTGAAGGAGGAGGTGGCGATCTGGAAGCGAGAGCGCTTCGAGGACGGCGCCGAGTGGGTCGGGCTCGGCCCGTAGCGACCGGCGCCGATCGTGCCGATCCTCTCCGGGTCGGGAGGTCCGCCCCGCGGGCCCTCGGAGAAAGGACGCGCGATGGGCCGCCACTACCCGGACGTCCAGGGCGATCCGGTCCGGCAGCACGGCTACTACTACTCCTCGAAGTTCAACAAGCTGGCGCGGCTCAAGGTCGGCGACAAGCTGCCCCGGCACATGGGCCCCTGGGCGTTCATCGCCAGGGACGACCAGGGCACCTCGTCGGAGATCCTCCAGCTCCTGCGACGCATGCACCCGGAGCTGGATCCTTACCGGCTCACCTTCGCCACCTCGACGCCGATCGACATGAACCACGCCGCGAACACGCGCCGCGTGCGGCTGGTCGGCTACGCGATCGTCGGCGCCGCGGCGGCCACCTTCGGCCTCCTCCTCCTGTGGAAGAAGATGTCGCGGGCTTGACCTCACGAGGTCCGATTCGGTCTACAATCGAAAACATGGCTGGCTGGAAGATCCTGATCGCGGACGACGACGACGCCGTGCGCAGGCTCCTCGCGCTCGCCGTGCGATCCTTCGGGCACGAGACGGTGGAGGCGCTGGACGGCCAGCACGCGGTGGACATGGTGATGGAGCACGAGCCGGACGCGGTCTTCCTCGACGTGCTCATGCCCCGCCTGAACGGCTTCGACGCCCTCGCCCGGCTAAGGAGCCTCGGCTACGCCGGCAAGGTGGTGATGGTCACCGCCCTCTCCTCGGCCAACCAGGACGCGCTGGGCGCCGGCGCGACCCCCGACGCGCTCCTGGCCAAGCCCTTCCGGCGCCGCGACGTCGAGCTCTGCCTGGAGCGCCTCGCCGCCGGTTGATCCACAGTCGGCCTCCTCGACGGCCGGCCGGGGACGGGGCATCTTGGACCCCATGTGGAGCCTGGCGAAGTTCGTGTTCCTCTGCCTGATCGCCGCGGCGGTGGGCCTGGCGGCGGTGAGCGTCCCCGTCGGCGACAGGACCGTGGCGGATCGGGTGCGCGCCCTCGTCGAAGCCCACGCGCCGCGGGAGGAGCCGAAGGTCGCCGCGCCGGCGCCCCGAAGGGCGCCCTCCCGCGGGGCGGTCCTCGCCGGCGATCGGCCGCCTGCCGACGACCACTCCGACGAGGATCGCGCGGCCCTGGAGCGGCTGATCGAGCAGCGCACGCGCTGACGAGGCCCGCCGCCTGGCGTGCAAGCGCTGCCCCCTCGATGGCACGTCTGCCTCTTTCGTGCCCACCTTCCACCGGAGGGGGTGGCGAATGGGGCAGGTCCGACGGGCGAGTCTCCTCGTGGCGGCTGCGATCCTCCTGGGGACGCCGGGCATCTCGCATACGGAGAAGCCGAGCCAGGTCTGGTCGGAGCTCCAGCCGCAGAGCCCCCCGCAGAAGGCAGCGGACGCGAAGGCGGACGACGAAGCCGCCGCGGCGGGGCTCCCCTCGCTGAGCCGCCTGGTGAAGAAGGCGGCGCCGGCGGTGGTGTCGATCGTGGTGGAGGAGTGGCGCGGCCCCAGGACGAGGGCGCGCGATCCGCTCCAGGACTTCTTCGGCCAGGGGCCGGACGAACCCACCGAGGGCCTCGGCGCCGGCTTCATCATCAACGCCTCCGGCCTGATCCTCACCAACGCCCACGTCGTCGAGAACGCGCAGCGCATCCGCGTGATCCTCGACGACGACGGCTTCCCCCACGAGCTGGACGCCCGGGTGGTCGGGGCGGACGCGGAGACGGACCTCGCCCTGCTGGAGGTGAAGGCCAACCACCCGCTGCCGGTGCTGCCGCTGGGGGACTCGGACGCGGTCGAGATCGCCGACTGGGTGGTGGCGATCGGCAACCCCTTCGGCCTGGCCCAGTCGGTGACCTTCGGGATCGTCAGCCAGAAGGGGCGGACCGACGTGACGCCCCAGGGGCGGCACGGCTACTTCGACTTCATCCAGACGGACGCCTCGATCAACCCGGGCAACAGCGGCGGCCCGCTGCTGAACCTGCGCGGCGAGGTGGTCGCGATCAACAACGCGGTCAACGCCTCCGGCCAGGGCATCGGCTTCGCGGTGCCGATCAACATGGCGAAGAAGGTCGTGCCCCAGCTCGCCACCCGCGGGAAGGTGACCCGGGCGTGGATCGGGCTCTCGATCCGGGACGTGCCCTGGGAGCTCGCCCGCTCGCTCGGCCTGCGCCAGCCGGGCGGCGTGGTGGTGAGCAAGGTGGCGCCGGAGAGCCCCGCCGCGGAGGCCGGCCTCCGCGACGGCGACGTGATCCTCCAGTTCGAGGGCCGCCCCATCCGCAGCGCCCAGGCGCTCCGCTGGGAGGTGGCGTGCAGCCGGGTGGGCGTGCGGGTGCCGGTGGAGATCCTGCGCGACGGCAAGCCCTTGCGGCTGGACGTGATCCTGCGGGAGCCGCCGCCGGACCTCGGCCCCGGCCCAGGCGCGCCGGCGGATCCGGGCAGGTGACGCGCTCCGCCGGCGGGCGCGGACGCAGCGCGCGCCCGCCGGGCGAGGGGGCGCCTGCGCACCGCGCGGGAGGAGCGGGTGCCGGTCTGCGCGCGCCCGCCGGGCGAGGGGGCGCCTCGATGTTCGACGCATAGAGACCCTGCCACGCCGCGCGCGCCCGCCGGGCGAGGGGGCGCCTCCCGTGCCGCCGGGGCCGGCAGTTCGAACCGCCTGACGGTCGCCCGGCGCTTCGCCGCCGGGTGTGGGCGTGCTACACACGACCGCAAATGAAACGTCCCCCCCGCGCCACGCTCGCCCGCTGGGCGATCGCCGCAGCGATCCTCGGCCTCTCCGTCGCGTTCCTCCCCATGCTCGGCAGGCAGGCGGCCGACGCCACCGTCGCGGCCGCCCTCGACGAGGCGATCCCGCGCCTCGAGGCGAAGGTCGCCGAGGAGCGGCCCGATCTGGTCGGGCGGATCGGCGTCGCCCTCTTCCCCGAGGACGCCGTCGCCCGGGACGCCCTTCCCCTCGCCCGATCCCGCCTCGAACGCTCGTCGCGGTTCGAGCCGAAGCCGTCCGGCCGCACCTTGCGGCTGCTCGTCGCCAGGGACGCCTCGGGCGGCGTGAAGGTGGGGATCGCCTTCGACGAGGCCTCGGTGGCGCCGGTGGAGGTGGTGGTCGAGCACCGCGCGGTGTCCCCCTGGTCGGTGCTGCCGCCGCTCCTGGCGATCGTGCTCGCCTTCGCCACCGGCCGCCTCATCTTCTCGCTGCTCGCCGCGATCGTGCTGGGCGCCGCCCTCTCCGTGGGGCTCGCCCCGCTCTCGATCGCGTCCACGACCTTGATCGACTACGGGTGGGCGACGACCTTCACCGATCCGGACAAGCTCTGGATCTTCGTCTTCACCACCGTCCTGGTGGGGCTCGTCAACCTCGTCACCCGGGCGGGCGGGATCCAGGGGGTCGTCGATCGGATCACCCGGATCGCGAAGGGCCCCCGTTCCGCGCAGCTCGTCACCTACTTCCTCGGCATCGCGGTCTTCTTCGACGACTACGCCAACACGATCCTGGTGGGGAACACGATGCGGCCGCTGACCGATCGCGTGCGCGTCTCTCGGGAGAAGCTGGCGTGGATCGTGGACTCGACCAGCGCGCCGATCGCCGGCGTCGCGGTGATCTCCACGTGGATCGGCTACGAGGTCGGGCTCCTCGGGGATCTCGCCACCGGCCTGGGGTTGGGCGTGGACGGCTACGGCCTCTTCTTCCAGGCCCTCCCGTTCCGCTTCTACTGCTTGTTCACGCTCTTCTTCGTCCTCTTGGTCCTGCTCTCCGGGCGGGACTTCGGGCCCATGCTCACAGCCGAGCGCAGGGCGGCGAGCACCGGGATGCTCATCCGCCCTGGCTCCCGGCCGCTGAGCAGCGGTACCTTCCAGTCGAGCCGGGCGAAGGAGGGGATCCCCCGGCTCATGCACGTGGCCCTGGTGCCCATCGGCGTCCTCATCGCCGGCGTGGTGGTGGGCCTGCTCTGGGACGGGGGAGGCCTCGCCGCCGTCGCCGAGTCGCCGGCCGCGCTCTTCTCGAGCACCACCTGGCGCCTCGCCTTCGGCGAGGCGTCGTCCACCCGGGTGCTGGGCCTGGCGTCCCTCGGCGCCGCGGTCTGCGGCTTCGCCCTGGTGCTGGGCCATCGGCTGCTCTCGCTGCGCGAGTCGGCGGTCTCGTTCCTCGTGGGCATGCGGGCGATGTGGATGGCGATCGCGATCCTCACCCTGGCGTGGGGCATCAAGGCGGCCTGCGACGATCTGGGGACCAGCTACTTCCTGGTGGCGGGGCTCCGGGACACCGTCTCCCCCGGCCTGCTCCCGCTGCTCGTCTTCCTGCTCGCCAGCGTCGTCGCCTTCGCCACGGGCACGAGCTGGGGGACGATGGGGATCCTCATCCCCACCGCCGGCCCCCTGGCGTTCCACCTCGCCGGGCCGGAGGGGATGTTCCTCTCCCTGGCGGCGGTGCTCGACGGCGCGATCTTCGGCGACCACCTCTCGCCGATCAGCGACACCACGGTGATGTCGTCGATCGCGTCGGGGTCGGATCACATCGATCACGTCCGCACCCAGGCGCCCTACGCGATCGTCGTCCTCGTCGCGGCGGGGGCCTTCGGCTACCTGTGGAACGCCTTCGGCTGGGGCTACGGCCTGGGATGGATCCTCGGGCCGGGCTTCCTCGGCGCGGCGATCTTCCTGCTGGGGCGCAACGCCCGGGCGGGGCTCGATCCGCGGCTGGACGCGGCGCGGTCCGAGCTCGATCTGCAGGGCTGATCGGGACGTCCGGTCTCCCGGCGAGACGAAAGCGCGAGGAGCGCCGCTTCACCGCATGGGGATCACGCTGCGCTGCACCTGCTTGGCGGCGGCGGTGAGGAGCTCCACCTCCCGGCGGGTGGGCTCGCCTCGCACGAGCAGGCGGCGCAGCTCGCCCAGGATCCTGTCGGGCTGCTGGGGGTTGAGGAAGCCGGCGGCGAGCAGCGCCTCGCGGGCGTAGCCCACCAGCCGATCGACCTCCTCCCGGGTCGCCGCCTGCGCCATCTCCCGGGGCGGGCGCTCCTTCTGCAGGCCCTTGCGCAGCTCGTAGGCGAGGATCGCCGCCGCCTGGGCGAGGTTGATCGAGGGCTGCTCGGAGGAGGTGTCGATGCGGCAGATCGCGTCACACTTCTCGAGGTCCTCGCCGGTGAGGCCGTGGTTCTCGCTGCCCAGCACCACGCAGACGGAAGCCCCCGCCGCCATGCGCCGCGACGCCTCCGCGCCCAGCTCCGTGGGCGTCATCGCGGGGCGGCCGCGGATCCGCCTGCTCGTGGTGCCGCACACCCACGAGAAGGGCGCGATCGCCTCGGAGAGATCGAGCGCCATGTAGGCCTTCTCGAGGACGTGCTCGGCCTTCACCGCGCTGCGCGGATCGAAGTGCCAGGTCTTGGGGTCGGCGATGACCAGCCTCGAGAAGCCGAAGTTGACCAGCGCCCTGGCGACGCCCCCCACGTTGTCTGCCATGCGCGGCTTGAAGAGCACGAAGCCCAGCTCGGCGGTCATCTTCTCCCTCTCGCTCGTCCCCCGAGCCGCGCCCTCGGGGGCCGGATGCGTCCGGTGCGACGGTTCTCGCGGCGGAGTTGCCCACCGGCGCGGCGCGGGCCGATGCGGTAGGTTTCCAGGGTGATCCGCGTGGCCACGTACAACATCCTCCACGCCTCCCTCAAGGGGCTGGAGGCGATCGCGGACGTGTTCCGCGGGATCGACCCCGACCTGGTGGCGCTGCAGGAGGTGGATCGGGGCGTGCCGCGATCGGGGAGCGTGGACCAGCCCGCGTGGCTGGGGGATCGCCTCGGTCTCCACCACGCCTTCGCCACCGCCGTCCCCTGGGAGGGCGGCGAATACGGCCTCGCCATCCTCTCCCGCTTCCCGATCCTGGGGACCCGCGCCGTCCACCTCCCCTCCCGCGCCATCCTCGCCCTGGCCGATGGCGCCGAGCCGCGGGTCCTGCTCTCGGCCACCGTCGACGCCCCCGGCGGCCCGCTCACCTTCGGCTCCACCCACCTCGGACTCCACCCCACCGAGCGGATCCTCCAGGCCGAGGCGATCGCCGCCCAGCTCACCAGGCGGCAGCGGACGCTCCTCTGCGGCGATCTGAACGAGGGCCACACCGAGCCCGCGTACCTGCGGCTCACGGGGGCGGGCCTCGTCGACTGCCTGGGCGAGTGCGGCGCCCTGCCCCTGCGGACCTACCCCTCCCACGCGCCCACCATCGGGATCGACCACGTGCTGCGCAGCGCCGACCTCCCCGTCCCTTCTCGGGCGCGGGCGGTGGAGACGAACGCGTCGGATCACCTTCCCGTCGTGGTCGACCTGGGATAGATCCCGCCCATGATCTCCGACGACCTCCTGCACAGCCACCTCGAGCAGACGCTGCTCGAGACCCGCCTCCCCCTCCCCGGCCGGTACCAGGGCAAGGTCCGGGACACCTACGACCTCGGCGACCGGATGCTCCTCGTCGCCACCGATCGCCTCTCTGCGTTCGACGTGGTGCTCACCTCCGTGCCCTTCAAGGGGCAGATCCTCAACCAGATCGCCTCCTTCTGGTTCGAGGCCACCCGGGACGTGGCCCCCAACCACGCGATCGCCCAGCCGGACCCCTCCGCCCTCCTCGCCAAGAAGTGCGAGGCGCTCCCGGTGGAGGTGATCGTCCGGGGCTACATCACCGGCTCGCTCTGGCGGGACTACCAGGCGGGGAAGGCGGGCGTGTACGGGATCGACTTCCCCGCGGGGTTGAAGAAGGATCAGGCCTTCGAGCGGCCCATCCTGACGCCGTCGACGAAGGCGGCGGTGGGCGCGCACGACGAGCCGATCTCCAGCGAGGACGTGGTGAAGCGGGGCCTCGTCCCCGGCGACCTCTGGGAGGTGATCCGGGAGCGCAGCCTGGCGCTCTTCGCCCGCGGCCAGGCGATCGCCCGCGAGCGGGGGCTCATCCTCGTCGACACCAAGTACGAGTTCGGCCTCCACGGCGACGAGCTCCTGGTGATCGACGAGATCCACACCCCGGACTCGTCGCGCTTCTGGGAGGCCGACGAGTACGAGGAGCGCTTCGCCGCAGGGCGCGAGCAGCGAATGCTCGACAAGGAGAACATCCGCCAGTGGCTCATCCAGGAGCGCGGCTACCAGGGCGAGGGGCCGGTCCCGGAGATCCCGGGCGAGGTCCGCGTGGATCTCGCCCGCAAGTACGTCGCCAACTTCGAGCGGCTCACCGGCCGGCCCTTCGAGCCCGCGGTCGGCGATCCGATCGCCCGCCTCGACTCGAACCTGCGCGCCGCCGGGATCCTCGCTTGAGCGCGTCGGCCGCCGGCGGTCGGATCACCCGGTCGCCTTGAGGCCGATGATCGAGACGAGGAGCAGGGCGAGGAAGACGAGGCGCGAAGGCGCGGCGGACTCGCCGAAGAGGACGATGCCGAGGGCGGCAACGCCGAGGGTGCCGATGCCGACCCACACCCCGTAGGCCGTACCGATGGGGAGGCCCTTCACCGCCAAGCCCAGCAGGCCCATGCTGGCGATCAGCGAGAGGCCGGTGAGCACGGTGGGGATCGGGCGGGTGAAGCCCTCGGTGTACTTGAGGCCGATGGCCCAGCCGGTCTCCAGGAGCCCGGCGATGACGAGCAGGATCCAGTAGCGCACGACGCCTCGACCTCGCGCGTCCGGGCGCGTCTTTCAGGCGCACCCGAACACGCGGCGAAAGATCTCGTCCACGTTCTTGGTGTGGTACCCGAGGTCGAAGACGCCGCGGATCTCGTCCTCCGAGAGGTGCTCGCGGAGCTCCTCGTCGCCCAGGAGGGCCTCGAGGAAGTCCGCGCCCTCCTCGTAGAACTTCATGGCGTTGCGCTGCACGAACACGTACGCCGTCTGCCGCGCCACCCCTCGCCTCGCCAGCTCCAGGAGCAGCCGCTGGGAGTAGACCAGGCCGCCGGTGAACTCGAGGTTCTCCCGCATCCGCTCCGGGTACACCCGCATCTCGGCGACGAGTCGCGTGAAGCGGTGGAGCATGAAGTCCGCGAGGATGGTCGCGTCCGGCGCGATCACCCGCTCGACGCTCGAGTGGGAGATGTCCCGCTCGTGCCAGAGGGCGACGTTCTCGATCGCGGTGGAGGCGTAGCCGCGCAGGAGCCGCGCCAGGCCGGTCATGTTCTCGGTGAGGATCGGGTTGCGCTTGTGGGGCATGGCCGACGATC